>Ga0181520_10009040_pt1 | contig 13916 bp, 5 predicted proteins | sample PEATcosm2014_Bin_29_FD_132451 | JGI IMG/M metagenome (GOLD analysis project Ga0181520, IMG submission 132451) | Peatland microbial communities from MTU Mesocosm Facility, Houghton, MI, USA - PEATcosm2014_Bin02_30_metaG | ecosystem: Environmental > Terrestrial > Soil > Wetlands > Peat | place... | reverse complement strand
TTCCCGCGTTCGTTTCACCCGCGGATCACGCAACTCTGCAAAATGCATCATGGGGCTGTCCATCTCCCCATCTCACCGCCCCAGGCCCTTGTTGCATATGGCAATTAAGATGCGTTTGCCCTGCTCTAATATGTATTGAGCTTGACGCGCAGCACCATGGGCTTATCGTCAAAGTCGATCCCAGAGTTCAGGTCGCTTCCGCTCAGGATGCGAAGGAACTTGTATGTACCGTTCTCTTCGGTTCCCTGCTCGACATGGACGTATTGGCGGTGCAGCCATTTCCCGTCGATTAAAGATGAGGGAACCAGTTTGATCCCATGTTCAATGAGTTGAGTCTTCCGTTGCTGCTCGGTGCCGGCCGGCCAGAAGTCGACGCGGCAAAAGTATCCTGTCACAAGAAACTCATTCTCGCCAACTTGAGCAACCAGAGCGCGCCCAACTGGTGTTGGATTCCAACCCACGGCGCCTCCCCGGGATACTCCATAGGACACAATTGCGTCCCACCCATCGAACGGCATCGTCTGCGTGAGATTAGGCACGTCTCCGCCCTGGAAGAAGTCAACGTGCGGCGGCTCGGCCACGGCCTTGAGTTTGCCTTCAAAATTGAGCCGTGCAATCTCGCGCTGTATCGGTCCAATCAGCCGGTAATTCATTGCCCAGGGCTCTGCTTCCTGCTGGGTATCATCTGCCGCTCCGAACGGTGCATATCCTAACGTCTGAAGATTCAGCGCCGAAAAGAAGAAGCGGGCATTGCCGGTACCGCCGGTCTCGGCCACGTAGAGAGGATTGTCGTCGCGGTGATAAAGCTCCAGGTCTTTCAGATACGAAGTGGGGTCCCCCCGGTAAATATCTGGTCCCAGAATATCGATCGCCGGCGCCGCGGCTTTCCAGATGGGAATCACATTGTCCGTGGGACCGCCGCTCTCGTATCGGCCAGCAGCAGGCCCTTCTATTCCGGGAGGCCCTGGACGCAGCGGATCCCGCAAAGCGCAGTTGGCGTCCATGGGCAGCGGATATACCGCCTTTCCCGCAGCGGCGACTTTGCCCACATAGCTCGCTACCGCCCAGGCATTGAAGTATTCGTCCGCATTGGGACCATAGGCTTGCTGCCAGTTAGCGGATGCGGAGATCGTCAGCGCAGGCATGGCCTTAAGGATCTCGGGCGGCACAGGCGCCTCAAAGAGCTTCTGTGCGGCGGGAGAGAAATCGCGGACGGATTCCCAGTTACCGGTTTCATTCTCCACCTGGATCATGATGACGGTGCGCTGCGGGTCGGTTTCCTTCAGGTGTCGCATCAGAGTAGTGAATGCAGCCCTGTCGGCCTCAAGTGTTGTGGCTGCGAACGGTGAAAGATTGTCGACAGCCTCTCCGTCGCGGTTCAGCGCGTGCGGATAACGAACGGGATCCAGTTTCACCCAGTCGGGCATGTAGTGCTGGTGGCCGTTGTAATACATCCCAAACCAGAGCAGCACCAGGTGGACGTGATGCTGGCGAGCCTCGCTCACCAGGCGGTCAACCATGGTGAAGTCATATTGGTCAAGCTGCGGCTCGAGCTGCTCCCAGTAAATGGATACCTCGACAGTGTTTGCCTGCATGTGCTCGATATTGGGCCAAACGTCTGGAGACGTGGTCCACTGCCCCATCGTCAGATCCTCTGTGCCCAGTATCAGGTAGGGCGCATCGTCAACGAACAGGGCATAGCGTCCGTCCTTTTGCACAATGTGGGGCATCGGACGCTCCTGGGCCTGTATCTGAACCTGGAGCGCGGCAACAACCAGTGTGGCCGCAAAAGCGGCCAGAACAGCGAATGTCTTTTTCATCTTTGTCACTCCTGTTTTCTGTGGGGCGAAGACGCCCATTTTCTCGATGTGGTCTTCCCAGCCACGGGATCGGCCACTAATACGAATCGAGCATCGGCAGGGGCAGCATATGCAGTCTTTTACCGCGCTGCCGATTACCGAATGTGAATCTCCGCATTCAGCTTGATGCCGGCGGAAGAATCCCCCACCATGACCTCAATCGGCTCCTCCTCAAGCAGAAATTGCCGCAGCTTTTCATCCCAGTAGGTCAGATTCGATGCCTTGAGCGGAATCTGAACGGCCCTGGTTTCACCGGGCTGGACACTGACGCGTTGAAAGCCTTTCAACTCTTCGCGCGGACGCTCCACCTTCGATCCCAGGTGCTTCACGTATAACTGCACGACGTCATCGCCCGTGCGGCTGCCGGTATTCGTCACGTCCACGCTAATGGTGATGATGCCGTCCTTGGCCAGTTGTGAGGAGCTGGTGCGGAGATTCGAGCACCTAAAAGTCGTGTAGCTCAGGCCGTAGCCGAAGGGATAGAGCGGCTCCCCCTTGAAGTACATATACGTGTAGCCATCGCGGATGTTATAGTTCATGCTCGGCGGAAGCTGATCTAAAGACTTCGGCCACGTCGTCACGATGTGACCACCAGGGTTGTAATCGCCGAAAAGAACTTTTGCGAGGGCGGTTCCCTCATCCTGCGAGGCGTGAGCCATAGTCAGTATGGCGGGGATGTTGGCTTCGGTCCAGTTGATCGCAAAGGGAAAACTTGTGATGAGCATGACGACGGTCTTCGGGTTCTTGATGAATACCTGCTTGACAATCTGTTCCTGAGCAAGCTCGATGCTTTCGCGGTCTCGCCCTTCGCGTCCATCGCTGGGCACGGTGCAGGGCAGCGTTCCACCGCCGCCATCGGCTGTGCTGTACCAGGCGAGCGCCATATCGGGCCCGCAGGTGGGATCGTTGCCGATGACGACGACAGCAACATCGGATTCGCTCGCTGCCTTGAGGGCATCGGCCTCCCCGTCCGGCGTGTCATAGGGAGCGAATTTGATTTTGACGTTGGGTCCAACCTCATCTTTGATGCCCTGCAAAGGTGTGACGGCGTAGGGCGGCGTACCGCCGTACCAGTCCCAATGAACCGACCCGGCGAGCGGGCCGATGACAGCGATCGACTTGATGGCATCCTTCCTGAGCGGCAGAAAGCTGTTCTCGTTCTTGAGCAGCACCACCGATTCAAGCGCCAGTTGCTTCGATACCGCGCGATCCCTCTCCGTGTTCCAAGGCTCGGGCGAATCCTTGATCCTCGTATAGGGGACCATCTCTGGCGGATCGAGCAAACCCAGACGGATCGTGATCCGGTATTTGGGGCGAAGCAGCGCGTCAATATCCGCCTCGGTAATCTCACCCTCCTTCAGCGCTTCCTTGATTTCATCCAGATATCGGCTGACATCGGTTTCTGAGTCGAGCAACTGATTGATGCCGGCCTTCAGGCACGCGACCACCGCCGCCTTCTCATTGGGGAATTGATGACGCGGGTTCACAAGCAACCGCACCGCTCCTCCGTCGCTGGAAAGCACGTCTACGCCCCACTGATCGTGAACTATGCTCCGGAGGATGGGATTGACGGCCATGGGCGTGCCGTTCCAGGCGTTGTAAGATGCCATCACACCTTTTGCGCCGCCTTCCAGAAAGCCCATTCGGAATGGCACGGAGTAGTACTCGCGGAACAGGCGCTCGTCGAAGTCGGAGGACGAGCCATTCCGGTTGTTTTCATTCTCGTTGGCGACGAAATGCTTGAGCAGCGCCGCGGCTTGCCAATACTTTGGATCGTCGCCCTGGAGGCCTTTAATGAAGGCGACGGCCATCGTACCATTGAAGAACGGGTCCTCTCCGTAAACTTCCTCCGTACGGCCCCAGCGTGGATCGCGCGCGAGGTCCGATTGCGGTCCCCACAGCATTAGGGTCTGGCGGTCATACTTTGCCGTCTGCGTGATGAACCGCGCCTCATAGCCCTCCACGCGCCCCGCCTGACGAACCAGTTCAGGATCCCATGACTCACCCATACCCGGAGGCTGCGGGAACTGTGTCGTCGTAATGGGCATGCGTGTGTTATTGCTCTGGCGCTGGACCACTCCGTGGATGCCTTCGGAGAATCCGAAATTCGGCACCCCCAGTCGCGGCACTCCGGTACTGATGCCCAGGCAGTTGATCTTCTCGTCGATGGTCATCAGCGAAAGCAGATTGTCAATGCGTGTTTCCATCCGCAGCGAAGGATCGTTGAACGGGTAGCGGGATTGCTGCGCAAGCCCCGGGGCGAACCCGAAAACCAGAAGGCAGAACAGCATAGCAACGTGCTTTTTCATCATGGCGGATACCGCATCAGATCTCTCAACGAACGCCGAGCGCGGAAATTCCTCGCTCGGCGCGTTTGTAATTTCAATTCAGATGAGAACTGCAAACGCATTGCACAATACACAGTGTGAGTCAAATGATCAAGCAAGAGCATGCCAACCGGCTTGCCGTTTCGAATATAGGCAGTTCCCGATGGAGGACGCGCGGCCAAAGCCTCTTCTTAAAGATAGTCGCCTGCATTCTCGCGGATCATGATTCTAGATTGAGATGAGGCCGCCAGGTGAAGTGTGCCTCACGATAGATACTCTGCGCAAAGGCCAAGCAGCGCGGACCGCGCATCCCTGGCCTTTGCCGTAGAAGCACGCCTAGAAGCTGGCGCGCAGGTGGAGTTGGAAGTAGCGTGCAGACAATTGACCTGTTGCCTGCCCAAAGTTGCCCGACGCCAGGTTATTTGAGACGGTGGTCAGATTGGAGCGATTGAACAGATTGATGATCTCGCCCTTCACCTCGATCTTCATCTTTTCCGAGAAGAACCATGGTGTCGAGAAGAACTTATCAACGGTTAAGTTCATGTTGTTATACCCGAGATTGTCGTAAGTGTTTCTGCCGAGGTCACCCTCCTGGCCCAGGGCTGGCGCCGGAAATAGGGAACCCGCCGTTGCTGGTGGGCCGAAGACTCCGTTCAGGAAGTCCGCCTTGTGCTTGCCACCCAGGTGCGCGCCGAACGACGGCACGTTTGGCACATCGACGGCGCTTCCGTCCGCGTTGTAGTCGCCTCCGGAATTGCCGATAATCGTGCTACCCAATGGACAACCACCGTTGACGGGAGTCGCGCCGCCGCTGCAGATCGGAGAGAACCCCGAGTTGTTCACCACCGTGAAGGGCAAGCCTGTTTGCAGTACCAAAACACCGCTGAACTGCCAGCCGCCGAGGACGTCTCTGAGAGCTGCGCTGCCGTAGCTGTTCGGAACCATCCAGGTACCAATAGCCGAAAGTTGCTGACGGATGTCATAGTCGGACCGCCCGCGCTGCGTCTTAAAACTACCGTTCTGAAAGATTGGACCATCTTGAGTAGTGGGCACAATCGATCCCGCATCGATTGAAGAGGAAGTGCTGGTAGGTTCATCCAGCGCCTTGCCATAGGTGTAGATGCCGCGCAGATCCAGCCCGTGGGACATGGAGCGAGACAGCATCACCGAGCCAACGTTGCCGACTGAATTGCCGTCGGAGGTGGCGTACTTCACACTGCCGAAGTTTGGATTCAGGCGCTGCAACGAGCCGTTGTTGACGATAAGGTCGCCCGCGAAGCGGTTGAGTTCCTGGTTGTAGACCGGCAGGTGATGGGCATCCGTTGCCGAATAGTTCAACTCAAGAACCAGATTGTTCATCAATTGCTGCTGCACACTTAGGGTCCAGTCGTAGACCTGCCCCATTTTGTACTGCGGGTCATAGCCTCCGATATTCGCTCTCTGCAGAACGCCACTTACAACGACTCCGCCATTCGAGTTCACTGAGACATTATTCGTGCTCACGACAGGGCAGGTCTCATTAAAGCCTTGTGGAGGGCTGCAAAGCTGGAACACAGGGGTACCGCCCGACTGCACATTGACGGAAGGAGTGAACGTGTTGGGCGGGTTATCAGCCAGGATGTCCGTCATGTGGAGGTAGGGTGGTTGATCCGAGAACATGCCTATTCCCCCGCGAAGGGCTGTTTTGCCCGTTCCGAAGATATCCCAGGAGAATCCGACGCGAGGCGTAAATGCCCAAAGATTGTGGTCCAGGACATGGTCGTTTGGGGTCAGTCCGACCTTGCCTGTTGCAACTTGAGCATTAAGAGCTGAACCTTGCCCCAGGGTGAAGTTGGTTTGCGTAGGGCTAAGGATGGAGAACATATTGATCATTTCGTCGTAGCGCAGACCGGCATTGATAGTCATCCTCGGCGAGATTTTCCAATCGTCCTGGATGAAGTACCCCATGTACTGTTCGCGGTATCGGCGGGTATAGGGCGCTTGCAGGTGGGTCAGGATGTTGACTGGAGTACCGCTCTCGTCATGAGCTTTGTCCTGAACAAAGTCAAGCAGATTGTAAAAGTTGAAGGTCGGGCGATCGACTGCGCCGGTTTGGTCGTCAACCTCGCGAATATTGTAAAAGTCCGCGCCGAACTTCAGCGTGTGTCTGCTGACAGTAGCTGTCATTACATCATGCCAGCCAACGGTCGTTTGGACGAAGTTCCCCGGTGCCCATCCTCCGAACCCTTGCAAGTTACCCTGTACGTTCACATACGGTATGGCGAGGGCGGGGGTGCCATTGTCTGCACCCACGATACGGGCTTCATCCGCGCCTAATTGATTCAGAAGACGTGAAGAGAAGGTGTGTGTCCAATTCGTGTTGGCAAAAGTGGAAAGATCTGACGAGGGAGCACCCATCGCCGGCCGGCTGCCGCCGCCTCCTGAAGTGAGGCTCAGCCGCTGAGCATCCCCGTAGATGCGATCGTTCTTGCCAAGATAGGCGTCAACACGGCCGCTATACTGATAGCCATTCCTTGGCGTGCTGTATGTGTAATTTGCCGTTCCAACTATATTCATCGTGGGACTGATGCCGGCTGGTGGAGCGAAGAAGCCCGGTGTTGATGCTTCATATTGGGCGACTGTCTGAAGGTTTGTTGTCGGGGCAACGATGGGCGGAGCCATGGTCATGGCTGCGGTGCCCACGCCGCTCGGGAAAGCCGACTTCGCATAAGCCAGGAAATCCGGAGTCTCAAAAATGACCGGACCGCTGCTGCTGACGGTACTGGAGCGCAGTCCATCGGCAGCGGCAAAGAAGAAGAGCTTATTCTTGACGATCGGCCCACCTATTGTGCCGCCGTATTCGTTTCGCAGAGCGGGAGGGAGCGAGGATTGAAACTGGTTGCGCGCGGTAAGCGTATTGTTGGTGAAGTAGTAGTTAAACGTGCCGTGGAAGTCGTTCGATCCGGAAAGAGTGTAGATGTCGACGATCGCGCCGGCATCTCTGCCTTTTTGGGCGTCGAAATCATTGGTCTTGATATCCATCGACTGAATCGTGTCTGGAATCGGGGAGATCGTGGCGCCCCCGCCTCGGGACGGCTCATTGACATACGCGTCATCAACCAGGTAGCCGTTCTGTTCCTGGCGCAGACCAGCCGCATTGATGTTGATGGTAAACGCATTGGCGTAGTTGTCGATGGTGTTTGAGGTAACCGCTGCGCCGGTCATACCCGGAGTAAAGCTGGCCAGGGCGTAGGCGTTCTGGCCCATAAGGGGTTGCTGCTGAACCGTCAGTTGCGAAATCACGGCTCCCGTTGTCGGAGTTACCAGGTCGACTGATTCCACCGAAGCTGAAACCTCGACATTGACCGACACCGATCCGACCTGCAGGATCGGAGCAAGATTGCGGATTTCTCCCGATTGAAGAACAAGGCCCTTCAACTGCCAGGATTTGAAGCCATTCAATTGAACTTCCACGTCATACGTGGACGCGCCGATGCTGTCGAAGCGGAAGTATCCGGTCTGGTTGGTTCTGGTTTCCTTCGTTACTCCGATCTGTAAATCCGTGATGGTGACCTTGGCTCCGGGAACCACTGCTCCGGTTGACTCCGTGGCGGTTCCTTCGATTCCGCTTGAGAACTGAGCGAATGCTGGTAATCCTCCTAGGCTTATTAGAAGGACCGCGAGGCTCGACATTCTTGTCACAAATTTGATGCTAGTCATGTGGTCTCCTTGTAAGACTCGAAACTCAGGTATGCTCCTGAGATTTTCGGGGGTGCCGTTGAGTGTTTACGCCCTTCCATTCCGGGCGATCTTGTGAAAACCATTCGAAATCAGGTCTTCGTCCGTGGTTTCGGTTTGAGCCCTGGTATCCGGGTGAACCCCGGTCGCCATAGCTCACATGGCGTAAGCCATGAACTACGTTCCTGAACCTGCCAGGTGCTCAAGCAGTCTGCGCGGTCGACTGAGACCGCCTGCGAAGCCCGAGGCAGAGCATGGGGTTCTCATTTACGTGTCTTCATAATTCCGTAAGTGCCTCGGGAACCGTGTATTCGCCCCCGAAGGGGATCCGACCATTGCTTTGCAGCCCCGTCTGCCTGCCGTAGTTCTAAGAACGGCGCCCGCCAAGAGTCTTCAGCCGGAAGACCTGAACGGGAAACAAGTTAATGCAGGGTGGCGCATCGCCGGCTGCGGTTCGATGAAACCATCTTCCCTCGTGAAAAGGCTTTTCAAGTAGAATACTGTGTATTACAGTATGGCGGCAGAAAGCCGGTGCCTTGACTCGTTAACGAACCCCTTCAGGTTCTGCAAGATAGAGCCATGAGGGGCGATTCAGCATAGACGACGTGTTTGGCTCAGGTTAGCCCGTTGGCAAACGCGAATCAATAACGTCGCTCATTTGCTGAGAGAAGAGTAGAGCGATCGGTGGCGGCGGCCAACTCGATCGCAGAGCTCTCAAACTGGAAGGCGGTGAGTGCCATGGATCTGACAACCCATCAGGTTTGGCGCGAAAAAGTCGATGGCGAAGAACGCATGTTCGATGAACTTGAGAGAGCCTCAGTCCTGGGCGAACTGGATGCGATCCTGAACAGTCCACTTTTTCAAGGGAGCAAGCGCTGCCAACAGTTTCTGTCATACGTGGTCCACCACCGCCTGGCCGGAAACCACGAGCGACTCAAGGAACGCACCTTAGGAGTGGACCTCTTTCAGCGTCCTGCAGGTTACGCAACCGGAGATGATCCTGTAGTTCGCGTACAGGCCGGAGAAGTACGCAAGAGGCTGGACCAGTATTACCAGACCACTCCCAACAACTCGCCGGTCCGCATCGAGCTTCATGTGGGCACATACACTCCGGACTTCAAGTGGGCACACCCGGCGCCGCACCCAGAAGATTCACAGACGCCTCAGTCTGGATCGGAAGTTCAAGGGACACCCCATCGGATGGGGAACGTCCAGGAATCCGCCGAGGTCGCATTGCCGCCGTTGCCAGAAATAAAGCGTTCTTCCGCGAAGCATCAGCGGCTTCTGTGGGTTTGGTGGGCGGTCGGCATCGTGCTGCTGGCCGGTTTCGCACTGATGGGGTCAACCATCTATCGCACCAGAGCGCACAAATCGGCGTTGCAGAGTTTCTGGGCTCCCGCGCTCTCCTCGCCCGAGCCTGTTCTGATCTGCCTCGCCAAACCCTCCGTCTACCTGCCATCGGTCAAGCTTTACCAGCGACATTCCAAGACTCCGGAGAAGTTCCTGAGCCAGTTCGAGAGGCTAAGTCAAACGCCTGATCTGCAGCCTGACGACAAGCTCGTGTGGGGCGACATGGTGGAGTACCCCGACTATGGACTCGCAGCCGGGGATGTCTACACGTCGATTCGGCTTTCTTCTCTTCTCGGCCAGGTCGGAAAGAAGAATCAAGTCAGAATTGGAGGCAACTACTCTTTCGAAGACCTGCGCAACTCTCCCGCCGTCATCATTGGAGCCTTCAACAATCGCTGGACGATGCAAATGATGTCCAATCTTCACTTCAGATTCGCTGATGAGGGCGACCAATCGATCATTCTGGAAGAAGGCCCGAAGGGCCGGCGATGGTACTCAAAAGTTGATTCGAACGGAAGAGCCACGGAGGACTACGCGGTTGTCACGAGGCTTCTGAACTCCGGGACCGGTCAATTCGTTGTCGTTTTGGCCGGAATCAAGTCTTATGGCACACAGGCTGCGGGTGAGTTCGTTTCCAGTCAGGAGTACCTTCAGAACGGCCTCCAGTCCGTCTCGTCTGATTGGGAGAAGAGGAACGTGCAGATCGTTCTGGAGACCCCGGTCACTGACAACTTACCCGGTCCTCCTCATGTCGTTGCGAGCTACGTTTGGTAACAAACATCTTCCTCTGATGTGATCGGGCCCGTTTATCGTTCGTTATGCTCCCCTTTATGCATATGGCTTGCCTCCAGAGACAGTGTTTTGTACCGGTGCTGACTCTGGAACGAACTGCTCATTTCACGAAGCCAGGTGGACACAATTTCAAATCGGAGCCAAACGCACATTGCACAATCGTCCGCGGATTGCTTGCGTCTGCAATCTAGTGCTGAATCGCAGTCTCTGACCTTGAAGGCTTCGCCGTAACCTCGGCTGGCGTGGGCAACTGCGATCGGTCCCAGCCTCCGCCCAGAGATTCAATCAGTTGAACTGACGCTGTCATTTCCTGCACCTGTAGATTCGCGAGAGACTGCTGGTTTCCGAGCAGGATGGTTTGCGCTATGACCACGTCGAGATAGGGATCGATTCCCAATCGATAGCGCCCCAACTCGAGCCGCAAGATCTTCTGGGATGAGTCGACAGCCTCTTGCTGGCGACGGATCTGTTCTGACAAAAGGCGAACTTCCGCGAGTGAGTCCTCGACCTGCTCGAATGCCGTCAATACGGATTGGCGATACGCGGCAACGTTCGCATTGTACGTTGCGATGTACTGATTCACGGTCGCGCGGCGCAGACCGCCATCGTAAACGGTCTCGGAGATGGAAGGGCCGACAGACCAGAAACGGCTAGGCCAATCCAGAATATGCTTGATGGCAGAACTTTCTACGCCGCCGGTGGCTGAGAGTGTCAGAGTGGGGTAAAAGGCCGCGTCGGCAACCCTGATCTGCGCATTCGCAGCGGCCATATTCCGCTCTGCTGCAGCGATATCGGGACGCCGCTCGAGCAGTTGGGAGGGTAAGCCGACAGGTATCGCCGGAGGCCCGCTGACTCTCGGTTCAACCGGAACAGAAAACGTCGACGCCTGCTTGCCAACAAGCATGGCAATCGCATGCTCGTACTGGGCTCGCGCAATCTTGTTATTGATTGCCGCCGATTGCGCGACCTGAAGCGTTGTTTGTGCTTCAACAAGGGATATCTGGTCGTCTACGCCGTTGTTATAGCGAGCCTGCTCAGATTCCAGGGCTTTCTTGTCGGCCTCTACCGTCTCGTCGAGAATCTGTTGCAGAGCATCCTGGCCGTGAATTTCAAAAAAGTATTCGGCGAGGCTGGCTTGTTCAGTGAGTCGCTCATTCTCAAGATCGGCCGCAGTCAATTGGGCGGTGTATTGGCTTGCATGCACCGTGTTTCGCACTCTCCCCCACAGGTCGGGCTCCCACGAAACATCGGCTGGAAAAGCAAACACCTGCGACTGTTTCCCGCTTGGCGCGCCGGTACTCGACGTGGAGCCGATGTTGGAAGATGTTCGAGACCGGGTGTAGGAACCCCCTACGCCTATTGTCGGGAAGTACTGAGAGCGTGCCTCGCGCACCAGGGCACGAGCCTGCATGAAGTTCTCGAATGCCTGGCGGATATTCTGGTTATCGATATTGAGTTGATCTTCGAGCGCATTCAAGTCCGGATCGTTGTAGATCTCCCACCACTTTCCGCGAAGAGCTGCATCCTGGGGCTTTGCGATGCTCCATTCTCCTGCTTCTTCAGCCCGCTCGGGAGATTCTTTATACACCTGAGGCGCCGTTGTCGCGGGCGAAAGATACCTTGGCCCCACGTCGCATCCGGCCAGTACGGCACAAAGCACAGCGATTAATAACGCGCACCATTGAGCAAGCGGCCGGTGAGATCGCGAAATCGACATTTCCATAAGTGGCACTCCAATCCCACCCATTGCTAAGTGGCCTCCGCGGCCCCACGGTAGAGGGTCGCTGGCTGTTTGCTTCCAAAGCGAAGCCGCAAGCGGTCGAAGAACAGATAGACGACCGGGGTTGTGTAGAGAGTCAGCATCTGGCTCACAATCAATCCACCGACGATGGTGATGCCAAGCGGACGCCTTAGCTCGGAGCCGGTGCCCGTACCGAAGGCCAGCGGCAGCGCGCCGAACAATGCTGCCATAGTCGTCATCAGGATGGGACGAAAGCGAAGCTGGCAGGCTTCGAAAATGGCCCCGGTGGTGGTCTTGCCGTGCTCGCGCTCTGCAACCAGCGCAAAATCGATCATCATGATCGCGTTCTTTTTCACGATGCCAATCAACAGAATGATGCCGATGATCGAGATGACGTTGAGGTCGATTTTGAAAAGCATGAGCGCAAGCATGGCTCCCACACTCGCCGAAGGCAAGGTGGAGATGATGGTGAGAGGATGGACCAGGCTTTCGTACAGCATGCCGAGAACAATATAGACCGCAAGTATCGCCGTTATTATAAGCACGGGCTCACTGGCGAGCGAGGTCTGATAGGCCGCTGCTGTTCCGGCAAAGAAGCCGCGGACAGTTCCCGGCATATTCAGATGCTCCTGCATCTGGTTTACCATCCGGGTCGCATCGCTCAACGACATATTCGAGGCAAGGTTGAACGACACAGTAACGGACGGGAAGGAACTGGTGTGATTAATGACGAGGGGTGTAGCGCTCGACTGCGCTGAAGTTACAGTGGAGAGCGGAACGACGCCGCTGCCCACTGTATTCAGGTAGATGTTCTTCAAGCCGTCGGGACTCTGCCAGTATGGTGGCGCCACCTCTAACACCACGTAGTACTGGTTCAGTTGCGTGTAGATAATAGAAACCTGCGACTGCCCGAACGCGCCGTAGAGAGACTGATCCAGAGATTGCGGCGTGATGCCAAGCCTGGCCGCGGTGGGGCGATCATAGCTGATCAGCTCCTGCAGACCGCTGTTTTGCGCATCGCTGCTCACATCCTGGAAGCCGGACAGTTTCTGCATTCCCGCAAGCAGGACAGGACCCCAATGCGCCAGATCCTCAACGCTATCCGACTGAATCGTGTACTGATACATGGCATTGCTCGATCGCCCTCCGATGCGCAGGTCCTGTGCGGCCTGGAGGAAAGCGGAGGCGACAGGAAGCCGGTTGAGTTTGGGCCGCAATCGATCAATAATCGCAGGCGCTGTAACTTTGCGAACATTCAGAGGCTTCAGCGCGATATAAATCGTGCCAGTATTGGACGCGCCACCGCCGCCCGTATGAGCAATGACATCGGCGACTGCCGGATCGGCCTTGATGACATTGACCAGTTGCAGGATTGAGTTGTTCATCACCGGAAACGATGCGTCCTGCGATCCACGCACGCTGCCGGTGATGGCTCCCGTATCCTGTTGCGGGAAGAATCCTTTGGGGATGATGACAATGAGATAGAAGTTCAGGGCAATGGTGAGTAGCAGAAGAGTCAACATGGGCCCTGGATGCTTCAGGACCCAGGTCAGCGAGCGGCTGTACTTGGAAAGCATCCACGCGAAACCCTTCTCTGTGATTCGATAGGCGCGGCCGTGCCTGATCTCCCTTTCATTCCTGAGCAAATAGGCGCACATCATCGGAGTAGTGGTCAGAGAGATGATCATCGAGACAACGATGGCTGTCGAAAGCGTGATTGCAAACTCGCGGAACAACCGGCCGACTATGCCGGCCATGAGCAGGATAGGAATAAAGACCGCAATCAACGAAAGGCTGATTGAAAAGATGGTAAACCCAATCTCGCTTGAGCCCTGAAATGCAGCCTTCATGGGCGACATCCCCGATTCACGAAGCCGCGAGATGTTTTCCATGACTACAATCGCATCGTCAACTACGAAGCCAGTCGAGATAGTCAATGCCATGAGCGAGAGATTATCGATACTGAAGCCAAACAGGTACATGACGGCAAAGGTGCCAATCAGCGATACAGGTACGGCGACCGTTGGGATGAGCGTCGCTCGCCAGTTGCGCAGGAAGAGGAAGACAACAAGGATCACGAGGATTACCGAGAGGATGAGCGTGCGTTCCACATCGCTGACGGATGCGCGA
>Ga0181520_10009039_pt1 | contig 13916 bp, 10 predicted proteins | sample PEATcosm2014_Bin_29_FD_132451 | JGI IMG/M metagenome (GOLD analysis project Ga0181520, IMG submission 132451) | Peatland microbial communities from MTU Mesocosm Facility, Houghton, MI, USA - PEATcosm2014_Bin02_30_metaG | ecosystem: Environmental > Terrestrial > Soil > Wetlands > Peat | place... | reverse complement strand
CTGGCCATGCTTGGCCCGCTGACAGGAATCGACTTCGATAAAGCTCTCGTCGCTGCTCACTGCTGCCCCCCGGCGTCGTTGCCGTCAACCTCTTCAGGGCTGAACGAGCGCACAATGGAGTTGATAATGATCTCCGAATCAGCTGCATTCTCGCCCAGGAGGAAGGCGATCTGCTGCACGGTCTTCAGATTTTTCTGGATCACCTCGCGAGCGCGCCCGATAATCTGCTCTTTCTGAAAAATGGGCTTGGTGATGTCCTGGAAGATGCCACACATTACGGAATGAGGCTCAATGGTGAAAATGCTCGTGTTTAGAATGCTGCGCTGATAGCGGATGTCGTGGCCGACGATATCCTCGCCTGATTCGAGCACGCGGCGGAAGAGATAAGAGAACGGTATCACGGCGTCCAGAGCGCTGCCTTCAAGATTTGCTGACTCTTCCACGTCGTCGGAGAAGAGGCGGGCAAAGTTCAAATTGCACTCGATGATCTTCAGATCTTCATTGACGATGACCACCGCGGACGGCATTTTCTTGAGGAGCGCATTGGCTTTTTTCTGCGCCAGCTTGCGAGTATACGTGGCGCACATCATGCGCTCGGCGTTCTTGGCGATGAGGGCGTGGGCAAAGTCGCGGCAGGAATCGTATCCGCAGCCGCCGCAGTTCAGTTCATCCTCGGCGGAGTATTTTCCCACGGTGCGCAACGCTTCGCTCAGTTGCAGTTCGCTGTACTCATTGCGCGCCACGGGAGAAGCGGCATAGTGGCCGCCGATACCCAGCGATAACTTGCGGGGAAACTCCGCTGCTGGTTTTGCATAATGGACAATGTCGTAGCGGCGGCGCGCCACTGATGTGTTGCGCGCGGCTTTCGGTCCATTCACGCAGGAGCCGGCACACGCGGTCAGCTCAAAAAAGATGTTATGCTCGGGCTTCCACTCGGAGAGGCCCTTCAGCGCCTGTTCCACGTTGGAGATTCCAGAGAAGGACATATATTGCGAACTGTTGATCTCGTGGCTGCCGGCAATCATCGGAACCATTCCGCCATCGATGGGATAGAGCGCGCCTTCCTGGGCCTCTTCGGGCTGAAAGCGATCGGACTCCGTCTCGGCTATCTCCGCCAGCTGAATGTTTTCTTCGTTCAGCCAGCCATCCAGATCCTCAAAGGTGAGCACCGCGTCGAGAAGCTCCGGATGCTGTTCTGCCTCCATCTTCTTTGCAATGCAAGGCCCGATAAAAGCGGTTGCGATGTCATCGCCATAGTGGGCGCGCAACATCTTGCAGTGCGTCAGCAAGGGCGACAGCACCTCGAAGATATTTGGCTGGCACTCGGGATGATATTTCCCGATAAAATCCACGACCACGGGGCAGGCTGAAGAAATCCATATCCGCCGCGGCTCGCTCTGCATCAGCAGATGAACGCTGGCCGAGACCTGCTGAGCACCCAGCGCGGTTTCTGAAACGGCATAGAAGCCCAGCTTTTTGAGCGCATGAACCAGTTGCGCCGGACGCACCCCGTGAAACTGCGCCACAAACGAGGGAGCGAGGGAAACGATCACCTTGCGCCCGCTGGCCAACAGAGCTTTGGCGCGGGGCAAGTCGTCGCGCACACGCTTGGCGTTGCTGGGGCACACCAGAACGCAATTGCCGCACATAATGCAGAGTTCAGGCACGACGCGCGCGTAGCCATCCTCGACGCGAATCGCCTTCACCGGGCACTCGCGGATGCACTTGTGGCAATCCTGGCACTCGCGCCCCTTGGTGTAGATGGAATTAAGCCGTTCCATGATCTCCCCCAGTGGGCTTGCCGAGCTGCTGTAGAAGTTCGCGCAATCGTGCCGCGGTTACGCTGTGGTGGAAGTCTCCGCCAATGGTCAGATTGGGCCCCTGCTTGCATTGGTCCTGGCATAGCCTGCCCGTCAGGCGAACGGAAGCGATTAATCCGCTGTTCTCGATATGAGAATTGATGATGGCGAGATTCTCGGAGTTTCCCCTGGCAAAGCAGGAACTCCCCAGACAAACCACGATTTCGATGATGCCGTCATCCGTGGGCATGGTTCACCTTCCTACGAGCGCAACTGGACTCATCTCGGAATGCAACTGGACTAATCGCGCAGAAACATCCGGCAAGACGCCGGCGAGAGTCTCAATCTCTCCTCGTCCGCCTTGTCCCTCACCCGCAAAACGGCCGAGCGAGTAAATCTGTCCGCGCAGGCATTGATTGCAATCCGTTGGGCTTTCGTCGATGCAAGCCTTGGCGGGATAAATCTCATACAGGCGGCGATACTTGACGGGCGTCAGATTGGGCATCACCACATTCGCGCCGGCCTTCAGTCCAAGTTTCCGCCCATCCACTTTGTTGATGGTGGCCAGCGCGGTGGTGCTGGGAATGTTTGCCGTGGGACAGACAATGCGCGCCAAGGCAATCATCTTGTAGACCATCTCTTCCGTGCTTGGAGCCTGCTCGGATGGAGCAATCGGCGGACGAAGCGCGCCGGAACCAAGCGGCGTGGCGGCGTGCGCAATAAATGGGCCAATGCCGATCATGTCGAGATCCAGCGCGCGAAAAGTCAAAATATCTTCAGCCAGGCTCTCAATGGACTGGCCGGAGATGCCCACCATGACTCCGCCGCCGGCCTCGTAGCCGAGGCTCTTCAGTTGCCCTAGCAGCGTCACGCGGCTCGCTCCGCCAGAGACGCGGCTGGGATGAATAGCACGAAATAATTTTTCGTCTGACGTTTCAAAGCGAAGCAGATAACGGTCTGCGCCGGCCGCGCGCCACAGCTTGAAGTCGTCTTCACGCCGTTCGCCCAGGCTTAGCGTGACGGCCAGCGTTGTCTCGCGCTTGATCCAGCGCACAATCTCCGCGATCCACTCGGCAGTTAGTTGATCGTCTTCACCAGCCTGCATCACAACCGTGCCGTAGCCGAGCTTTTCGGCTTGGCGGGCGCAGTCGAGAATTTCTTTTCTTGTCATGCGGTAGCGCGGCAGGGCGTGATTGGCCTGTCGTAGTCCGCAATACATGCACTGCCGCACGCAGTGGCTTGATATCTCGATCAAGCCGCGCAGATGAACGGCATCGCCGACGTTCTCCCGGCGCACGCCGTCCGCCCATTGGTATAAATCCAATAGGCGGGAGGGCTGGCTCTCGCGAAGCCAGCCCAATACATCGAGTTTGGTAAGTTCGGTCACAGTTAATTCACTAGACTCATCTCGATTGCGTCCAAGTCAGACAAGCTGCTCACTCCGACCGCTTCCAATTGCTGCCGGCGCGCATCTTTATAGGCGGCCAGCGCCTCCGGGAATGGCTCCAGCGCACGCTCCAGAATACCCAGCGAATAGGCAATCACCAGGCCGTAGTTGGTGATGGGCACTCCCTGGCGATGACACTCGCCGATGCGATTCATCATCTCCCGGCGATTCCACATGCACGCGCCGCAGTGAATCACCAGCTTGTAGGGCGACAGGTCTTGCGGAAAATCGCGACCTTTTACTGTAGTGAAATCGAGCTTGCCGCCAATATATCCCTCCAGCCAGCGAGGAATCTTCACCCGGCCAATATCTTCTTCAATCGGGTGATGGGTGCAGGACTCGGCCACCAGCACCTTGTCGCCGGGCTTCAATGCATCCACCGTCACGGCCGCCCTGGTCTGCGCAACCAGATCGCCCTTGAGACGCGACAAGAGAATGGAAAACGCGGTCAGCGGAATGGAATCGGGAGTGATGCGCGCCACTTTCTCAAAGACAGCTGCATCAGTAACAACAATGCTGGGCGGGGTTTTCAGATTGTCCAGAGCCTTCTCAAGTCCCGCGTCCTTGACCACCACGCAGCAGGCTTCGCCGTCTAGAAGATCGCGCACACACTGCGTCTGCAATTGCTTGATGCGGCCCTTGGGCGCTTCCTTGTCGATAGGTATCACCAGCACGGCCGTTTCCTGCGGAGCAACCAGATCGCGCAGCAGCACTTGCGGCTCGGCAAACTCGGCCGGCGCAATCTCCCACAGCTTTGCGCGGAACTTGTCCACACCCTCGCCGGTCGTCGCGACCAGTTTCACATGGGGCAGGTTCTCCTGCTCAAAGCGCATCAGGTGCTCGATCGGCACATGATGCAAATCCGCTTTGTTCAAGGCCACCAGCACGGGGATTCCATGCGCGCGAAGTTCGGCCAGCAGCTTCTCCTCGAAGTCCGTCCAGACGCCGGCTTCAGTAACCAGAACGCCGATATCGGAGCGCTCGATGGCGAGGCGCGTCTTGGCGATGCGCTGCTCACCAAGCGCGCCCACGTCGTCCACTCCGGCGGTGTCCACAAAAAGCACCGGCCCGATGGGAAGCAACTCCATCGGCTTTTCGACCGGATCGGTGGTTGTGCCGGCCACATCCGAGACGATGGAAACCAGCTGCTGGGTGATGGCGTTCAGCAGGCTTGACTTGCCCACATTGCGGCGCCCAAAAAAGCCGATGTGCAGACGAAATCCCTTTGAAGTTGCGCGTATCATGGTAGTTTCCTCCGGTATTTGTTAAACGAAAACATCGCGCTCGCCGCTGCGTACCTTGTTCAACATGGGCAGCGCACGAGCGGTTTGCATTCCATCCGTGTGTTGCAGTTCAATCGAAATGAGCTTCTCGCCGGCGGACTTTGCTTGCGGGCTGGCGTAGTCGCACAGGTACTCCTGAAATGTCGATAGCGCGTTGGGATGGCAGTGGTACTTGATCTCTCCCGGCTTGGCCATGTCCATAAAGTCCTGGCCGGTGCGCCCCAGGCGATAGCAGGCGGTGCAGAAAGAAGGCAAGAAGCCCAGCGAGACTACGTCGCTGACCACCTCTTCAACCGTGCGATGATCGCCCAGTTGAAACTGGCTGCCGTTGGGGTCGCCTTCGCCGTCTTTGTAGCCGCCCGGATCGGTACGGCTGCCGGCGGAAATCTGAGAGATGCCAACCTCGAGGGTCTGGCGGCGGACATCGGCCCCTGCGCGGGTGGACATAATCATTCCGGTGTAAGGCACCGCGAGGCGCATGATGGCGATCATCTTCAGGAAGTCGGCATCGCTGACCGGATGAGGAGGCTGTGAAGCGATGTCGGATCCCACCGCCGGCTCCATGCGCGGGAAGCTGATGGTGTGCGGCCCGACGCCGAACTTCTGCTCCAGATGGCGACTCTGCTGCATCATGGCCATAATCTCAAAGCGCCAGTCGTAAAGTCCGAACAGAACGCCCATGCCAATATCGTCGATGCCCGCTTCCATCGCCCGGTCAAAGGCCGTGGTGCGCCAATCATAGTCGCGCTTGGTTCCCTTCAGGTGAACCGCGGCGTAGGTGGGACGATGATAGGTTTCCTGGAAGAGCTGGAAAGTCCCAATCTCGGCTGCCTTGAGCTGCCGGAAGCGTTCAGTGGTTTGCGGCGCCAGATTCACATTGACGCGCCGGATCTCGCCGGGGCCAATGCGCGTGCTGTAAATGGTGGCGATGCTGTCAAGAATGTATTGAAAACCCTCCGGCGGCAAGGCTTCTCCTGAGACCATCAGAACCCGCTTGTGTCCCTGGCGGATCAGGATGCGCGTCTCTTCCGCAATTTCTTCCTGCGTCAGCGTGCGGCGCTTGAGAGTTGCGTTGGTTGCGCGAAAGGCGCAGTAGGTGCATTCGTTGGCGCAGCGGTTGGAGATGTAAAGCGGCGCAAAGAGCACCAGCCTTGTGCCATAAATCTCTTCCTTGATCTGCTTTGCCGCCGAACAGATTTCAGTCAGCAGTTCCGGGCTGTCAACGTGCGACAGGCAGGCAACTTCGTCCATGGAAAGCCCGCCCATCTCGCGCGCTTTCACCAGCAGTTCACGAACCTTTGCCGGCTCAGGGCGCTTGTGGCGCTCTAATATGCCTTCTATCTCCTGTTCATTAATAAAGTCTGCTCGTTCATGCGTGATCATGACATTCTCCTGACTTACCACTCAGCCGGCGTCAGTGGTGACAGAATCCTCGCCGGTCGCTTGGTCCTGGTTGTCGTTCTCGATGCGTTTGTTTAATTCTTCAATCGCCTTCGCGGCCGTGCATTGATGAACATACTGGCCGTCGATCATTACAGTTGGACCACTCTCGCATTTCTCGAAGCAGAAACCTGCCCGCACATCCAGGCGGCCTTCCAGGTTGTTCTGTTCCGCGTGGCGCAGCACGCCATTCAAAACCTCCTGCGAGCCTTTCAAAAAGCAATTCGTTCCCAGGCAAACGCTGACTTTGAGTTTGTCTTCACTCTGCGACTGCATCAGCGGAAGAACCTCATCCGCGATGCGGCGGCGGCTCTGGTAGGTGGTATGCAGAAGATGATGCGCCTTCTCGCCGCCAATATCTCCCAGGAACTTCGCATAGCACTCGGTGATGAAGACGTTGTCCTGCGACTTGTGCAGCTGCAGCATCTTGTCGGCGTTATACAGGCCTTTTGTTCTGAGCGCCCGCGCGTCGCGCGCCGCCGTCACCGGCTGTCCGGCGCCGCCCACGCAACCGCCGGGGCAGGCCATCACTTCGATCAGGTCGTAGTGGCTTTTGCCCGCTCTCACCTGTTCGGCAACCACGCGCGCATTGCGCAATCCGTGCACGACGGCCAGCTTGAGTTCCGTTCCGTTGACCGCGATGACGGCCTCGCGCAGGCCTGAATCGCCGCGCACCTGCTGGAACTCAACATGCTCCAGCTTTGTGCCGGTAACTTTTTCCGCGGCGTAGCGCAGCACCGCTTCCATTACGCCGCCGGAGTTTCCAAAGATCACGCCCGCGCCGGTGTAGAAGCCGAAGGGCATATCGAAGGACTCCGGCTGCAACGCACTGAAGATGATGCCCGCGGACTTGATCATCTGCGCCAGCTCCTGCGTGGTGAGCACGTGATCCACGTCCGGGTCGCCGTTGACGCCCATCTCCGGGCGCTGGGCTTCGAACTTCTTGGCCGTGCAAGGCATGATGGCCACCACTTTGAGGTCTTTGCGGTCGATCTTCAGTTGATCGGGCAGCATCGCCTTCACCAGTGAGCCGAACATCGCCTGCGGCGAGCGGCAGGTGGAAAGATTGGGCAGCAATTCAGGAAAATACTGCTCCGCATACTTCACCCAGCCGGGGCAGCAGGAGGTGAACATGGGCAGCGTTCCGCCCTGCTTCTTGCGCTCCAGAAACTCCGTGCCTTCTTCGATGACGGTCAGATCGGCGGCGAAGGATGTGTCGTAAATCTGGTTGAAGCCGAGTTGCTTGAGGGCCGCCACAATCTGGCCTGTGGTGATCTCTCCCGGTTTCAGGCCAAAGCACTCGCCCAATCCCACGCGTACCGCAGGCGCAATCTGCACCATGACCGTCTTCTTGGGATCGGCCAGCAAGCTCCACACCTGATCGACTTCAGACTTCACGGTCAGCGCGCCGGTGGGGCAGACGCTGGCGCATTGGCCGCAGTTGACGCATTCCACTTCGCCCAGCTGCTTGCCAAAGGCCGGCTGCACGCTCACTTCGTGACCGCGATGTGCAAAATCAATGGCGCCGATGCCTTGAATCTCCGCGCACATGCGCACGCAGTCGCCACACAGCACGCACTTGTTCGGATCGCGCACCAGCGACGGGGACGACTCATCCAGCGCAGCGGGTTTCAGCACGGACTTGAAGCGCACATTCTTGACGCCTAGCCGCAGAGCAAGGCTCTGCAATTGGCAGTTGGCGCTGCGCGCGCAGGTGGGGCAGCTCGCATCGTGGTTGGCCAGCAACAGCTCCACCGCGATGCGGCGAATCTCCCGAATCTCCGGTGTCGTGGTTTGAACCTTCATGCCCGCTTGCGGCGGCGTGGAGCAGGCGCCCTTGATGCCGCGCCCTTCAATCTGCACCAGGCACAGGCGGCAAGCGCCGTAGACGCTCAGTTCAGAGTGATAGCAGAAGGTGGGCAGATCGATGTTGGCCTTGCGAACTAGTTCGAGCAGGTTGCGCTCTCCTTCGATCACCACCGTTTTCCCATCGATCGTCAAAGTTGGCTGCGTGAGCGTATTCATCGGACTATATCCCCTCGACCGCGTGAATCTTGCAGGCTGTGGCGCACGCGCCGCACTTGATGCACAGCTCTGGATTGATGTGGTGCGGCTGCTTCTTCTCTCCGCTGATGGCGCCCGTCGGGCAGGCCTTGAGGCAAAGGCCGCAGCCCTTGCACTTCTCCTGATTGATCTCCGGGCGAAGCAGCGCCTTGCAGCGGCCCGTCCGGCAGCGCTTCTCAAAGACGTGCTCTTCGTACTCCTTGCGGAAGTAGCGCATCGTGGAGAGCACTGGGTTCGGCGCCGTCTTTCCCAGTCCGCACAGCGACCCGATCTGCACCGCGTGTCCCAGCTTCTCCAACAGGTCAAGCGTGTTCTGATCGGCGCGGCCTTCAATCACGTCGTCCAGCAGGGCAAGCAACTGCCGTGTTCCTTCTCTGCACAAGACGCACTTGCCACAGGATTCTCTCTGCGTGAACTGCATGAAGAAGCGCGCGATGCTCACCATGCAGGTGCCCTGGTTCATCGCCACCAGCCCGCCGGATCCGACCATCGCGCCCACCGAGCGCAGCGATTCATACGCCAGCGGCAGATCAAGATGGTCTTCGGTCAGGCAGCCGCCTGAAGGTCCGCCGATCTGCACGGCCTTGAAGCCCGTCTTCCATATCTTTCCCGCGTCGTCGGTCACTCCGCCGCCGATGTTGTAAACAATCTCGCGCAGCGTTGTTCCGAAGGGAACTTCAACCAGGCCGGTGTTGGCCACGTGGCCGGTGAGCGCAAAGGTCTTGGTGCCGGGCGACTCTTTGGTGCCGATGCTCTTGAAGGCGTCGGGGCCGAGTTTGAGAATGCGCGAGACGTGCGCTAGCGTCTCCACATTGTTGATGATCGTTGGCTTGCCCCACAATCCGCTCTGCGCGGGAAAGGGCGGCTTGGGCCGCGGCATTCCGCGCTGCCCTTCGATGGAGGCGATCATGGCCGTCTCTTCGCCGCAGACAAAGGCGCCGGCGCCTTCCATCACTTCGCATTTGATTGCGAGGCCAGTTCCGAAGACGTTCTTTCCCAGAATGCCTTCGCGCTCCGCATCCGCTACCGCACGGCGCATGCGCTCCACTGCCAGCGGATACTCGGCGCGCACATAGACCAGCATCTCGTTGGCGCCAATCGCCCGCGCCGCAATCATCATGCCTTCAATTACGCTGTGCGGGTTACCCTCCATCACGGAGCGATTCATGAATGCGCCGGGGTCGCCCTCGTCGCCGTTGCAGATGATGTACTTTTTGGCGGAGTTCTGTACGCGAGCCGCGTCCCACTTCCGTCCCGTGGGAAATCCGCCGCCGCCTCTGCCGCGCAAGCCGGATTCGGTGATCGTTTTGCAAATCTCCTCCGGCGACATCTCCACGAAAGCCTTACGCGCCGCCTGATAGCCGCCGTGCAGCATGAACTCGTGAATATCCTCCGGGTCAAGAAAGCCGCACTCATGCAGCACCAGCCGGTCCTGACGCGCGTAAAAAGGATTGTCTTCCAGGCCGCGGCAGCTCTTGCGCGTCGTCGGATCCTTGTAGAGAAGCCGCTCCACCACCTGGCCGCTCACCAAAGTCTGCTCCACAATATCGGGAACGTCCTCGCTGCGCACCTTGGTGTAAAGAATCCCATCGGGCACCACCGAAACCAGCGGTCCCATCTGGCAGAAGCCCTGGCAACCGCTCTTGCTCAGGCGAATCTCATCGCTCGTCGCTTCAGCGCGTAGCTCCAGAATCACGTGCAGTCCAGCCTTTGCAATTTCACTCTGGAAATGCTCAAAGACCTTCATCGCTCCGTTGGCCATGCAACCGGTTCCCGCGCAGAGAATCACCCGGCGCACTTGCGCATGCGTTGAAATCCCATCTCCCGTTGCGTGCGTGACAACTTCTCCGTTACTCATGGCACTCCTCGGCTGAGGTCTGCTCAGCGGCGGAAGCTGTCTTGAGCGACGCTTCCTGGGCCTTGATCTCATCCACCAGAGCCACGGCGCGCTCCGGCGTAATCTGCCCGGGGACTTGCTCGTCAATCACCACGACTGGAGCCAATCCGCAAGCACCCAGGCATGCAACCGTCTCCACGGTGAAGAGCATATCGGCGGTTGTCTTGTTCTTTTCGCTGGTGCCCAGCGCCTTGTGGAGCGCATTCAAGACCGGCAGCGACTGTTTCACGTGGCAGGCCGTCCCGTCGCAGATGCGGATGACGTGCTTGCCTTTCGGCTCCAGCGCAAAGTGCGCATAGAAAGTGGCCACGCCAAATACACGCGCCGGCGGAACATCCAGCGAAGTCGCTACATAGGTGAGCACTTCTTCCGGCAAATAAAGGTATTCGTGTTGAATCGCTTGCAGAATCGGAATCAGCCCCGACGGGCGGCGAGAGTAGCGATTGAGAATGCTGACCACCTTCTCGAATTTTTCTGCGCGATCTACGGCTATGGGCGCGGTCGCCATCTAAACAGCCTCCTTCTCTTCTTGAATCGGTACACGGAATCGCCTCGCCAGCTTCCAGGAAAGCGAAGCCAGCGAATTGTATAGATCTTCGTTAAGCACAATGATGTGTTCAGGAACGGTGAGCTTGACTGGCGCAAAGTTCCAAATGGCCTGGATACCGCCCTTCACCATCTCGTCCGCCACCGCCTGCGCCACTTCAGCCGGAGCAGTGATGATTCCCAGATGAATGCTCATCCGCGGAGCCAGATCAGCGAGTCGATCCAGTTGCAAGACCGCTTTCTCGTGGATCCATTGGCCGATCTTGGCCGGGTCGGTGTCAAAGGCCGCCACAATCCGCAGGCCAAACTTTGAGAACCGTTCATGGCCCAGCAGCGCTGTACCCAGATTCCCCACACCCACAAGAAACGCCTCGTTGATGTTGTTCCAGCCAAGAAATGTCTCGATGGCCTGGATGAGTTCACCAACCGAATAACCCGTCTTCGGTTTGCCGATAATTCCTGTATATTGCAGATCTTTGCGGACTTGCACCGGGACAAGGTTCAAATCCCGGCCAATCACGCTGCAAGATACGCGACTGATTCCTTTGGCCTCAAGAGCCACCAGGTAATGGTGGTACTCGGGCAGGCGCTTCAGGCTAGGTTGCGGTATCGACGGCGCTTCCATCCGCCTGATCGGCAACACATTCGATAAATCCATATCGATAACCATATACCGAGTCTAGGATGGCCTCGTTTCTGAAACAGTGACAGCGGTCACGGTTGGCCGTGACAGAGAAACAAGACCTCCGGCCTTCCACGCAGCCGCCACGCCCTGGCTCGACCCCAGCCGCGCACTCCAGCCCGCCTGTGTGTTCAGTCACGTGACGTTCACACTCCGCGTGTGATAGCATCCGGCTTTATACCAATAGACGCCTTGCGGACTCCTCTCCCGCTCAACCGCCTGGCGCCGGCCCGAGACCCTCCCAATGATGGACGAGGCAGACGGCAAACCGGGACACGTGGCCCTCCAATCCGGCCACAAGTACGCCCTCGCAGGCGTACAGATGAAGTCTTTGTCCCTCTCCAATCTGTTCCGGCATTCCATGGGTTCCCCAGCTCCGGGGTTCCCGCGGGCAGGTCTTCGTCCGTGGGGTGTTGCTCCCGCCTTTGGGGGCTGGGAATCCTCGATTGTCCCACGCGCTATCTTTCGTAAAACTCTGCATCACACAGGAGAACACCATGAAAACCTACCAGGGAAGTGAGATCCGCAACGTAGCTGTAGTCGGGCATGCGCACAGTGGCAAAACCACGCTGATCGCCGCTCTGCTGCATGCCGCCAAGATGACCCCCACCCAGGGCCGCGTCGAAGATGGCACGGCCGTCACCGCCTATGACGAGGAAGAAGTCGCCCGCGGCGCAACCATGCAGAACGCTGTCGCCTTTGCCGAGTGGCAGGGCGTCAAAATCAATCTGGTAGACACCCCAGGCTTTCATATGTTTACCCACGAAGCGCGCGCGGCTCTGCTGCCCGTCGAAGCGGCCGTCGTGCTGGTCAACGCCCAGAATGGCATTGAATCCGTCACCGAGCGCGTCTGGCGCTACGCCGATGAGGCCGGTCTTCCCCGCGTCGTTGTTGTCAATCAGATGGACCACCCAAAGGCCGGGGCTGGCGGCGGTTTGAGCGCCCTCGTTGACGACCTGGTTGACCGCTGGGGCCGCAACTGTGTTCCCGTCCAGTTGCCCATCACCGGCGCCGAAGGCTTTCACGGCGTTGTCGATCTGGTCACCATGGAGGCCTACTATTACACCCCCGGCGGCGATGGCCGCGGCAAAGCCACAGCCGAGATTCCCGCCAATCTGGTCGCTGACGCCAAATCCCGCCACGAAGCTCTCGTCGAGCTGGTCGCCGAAGGCAAAGACGAGCTGATGGAGGAGTACTTCGAGAAGGGGACCCTTGAAAAAGATCACCTGATCGCCGCGCTCCATGAAGCCATCCGCGAAGATCGCATCTTCCCCGTGCTCTTCTCCAGCGGCCTGGCCAATATGGCCCTCGACCACTTGCTCGACTTCATCAAGTCTTACGCCCCTTCGCCAGTCGAGCGCGCTCCGATTGCCGTCCGCACCCCCACCATCGATGCCGCCGCGAATACTGATCCCGACGCCCCTCAGGTCACCCGCAAGATCGCCGACACTGAGCCATTGGCCCTCATGGTCTTCAAGACCATGACCGACCCCTTCGCGGGAAGAATCAGCTTCTTCAAGGTCGTCAGCGGCATCATCAAAAACGACGCCACCGTGGAGAACTACACTCGCCGCTCGCAAGAGCGGCTCTCGCACCTCTCCATCATGCAGGGCCGCAAAGCCGTTGAAGTCCCTGAACTGCACGCCGGCGACCTCGGCGCCGTCGCCAAGCTCCGCGAAACCCTCACAGGCGACACGCTTGGAGCAAAGGGCGCTGAGATTCAGATCGATCTTTATCCGTTGCCCGAGCCTGCGATGACCTACGCCATCGAGCCGAAATCCCGCGCCGACGAAGACAAGCTCGCCCCCGCCATCCACAAGCTCATGGAAGAGGATCTGCTCATCCGCTTCTTCCGCGACCCGCAGACCAACGAATTCCTCATCGCCGGCGCCGGCCAGCCCCACATTGAGGCCATCGTCAGCCGCCTCAAAAAGCGCTACCACGCTGAAGTCACCCTCAAATCTCCCAAGGTTCCCTACCGCGAAACCATCCGCGCCCGCGCCGAGGCGCAGGGACGCCACAAGAAGCAGACCGGCGGCCACGGCCAGTTCGGCGACTGCAAGATTCGCATGGAGCCATTGCCCCGCGGCGGCGGCTTCGAGTTCGGCAACGAGGTCTTCGGCGGCGCGGTTCCGCGCAACTTCATCCCCGCCATCGAGAAAGGCATCGTCGAGTCGGCCGCCCGCGGCTATCTCGCCGGCTTCCCGGTAGTCGATTTCAAAGCCACCGTCTACGACGGCAGCTACCACGACGTCGATTCGAACGAAATGTCCTTCAAGATGGCCGGGCGGCTCGCGTTTAGAAAGGCTATGGCATCCTGCAAACCCTGTTTGCTGGAACCCATCATGAAGGTCGAGATCGAGGCGCCGGATGAGTTTGCGGGAACCCTGATGGGCGACCTCAGCAGCCGCCGCGGCCGCGTCCAGGGAACCAACTCCAAGGGCCGCACCACCATCATCAACGCCGAGGTTCCCATGGCCGAAATGCTGACCTACGGAACCCTTCTAACTTCGATGACGCAAGGCAAGGGCAGTTACCGCATGGAGATGGATCACTACGACATCGTCCCCCAACTCGTCGCCGACAAAATCCTAGCCAACGCCAAACGGCCCGTGGAGGAAGAAGAAGAATAGGCATTGCATGCAGCAGCCGCGGCTTGCGCCGCAACAACAATACTGGGTGCCCCAGGTGCCTCGCCTTTGGGCACCTGGGAGAGCACAGACCTTGACAGGCCGGTTTTGTTCTTTCTCGACATCTG
>Ga0181520_10009038_pt1 | contig 13917 bp, 6 predicted proteins | sample PEATcosm2014_Bin_29_FD_132451 | JGI IMG/M metagenome (GOLD analysis project Ga0181520, IMG submission 132451) | Peatland microbial communities from MTU Mesocosm Facility, Houghton, MI, USA - PEATcosm2014_Bin02_30_metaG | ecosystem: Environmental > Terrestrial > Soil > Wetlands > Peat | place... | reverse complement strand
GACGAGAGCATGCGCGCCATCGTGGCGGAGGCGCAGAATAGCTTCGCTGCCACCGAAGGTGCGGCGGAAGGCATGACCATAAGCCTCTGAAAATCGCGCCTTCAGAGCAGGAGAATCGTCTGCACGGCCGCCCAGGCCAGGAGTGCACTGGCCGCGGCCGCCAGTTCATGCCGCGGCGCAATCAAATATGCAGGAGAGCCCACGCCAAAGGGCGCATGAAACTCGTCCAGCGCATAGGCTCGGAAGACGCGGCGCGCCGCGGCAAGCCGCCTCGAACCCTCTGGCGCTGAGTCATCATTCAAGAGCATTGCGGAGTCGGAGGCAGGCAATACGATCGGCGATGGTTGAAGCGCAAGCCAATCGCCGACAGGACCAATCCACGCCAATCTCCCACCATCGAGAACCGCAACCCGGTTGGCAAGCGCGATGGTAGAAGCGCGATGAGTGACGCAAATGCAAGTGATTCCAAGTTCCTTGATATTGGTCAAGACGCGCATCTGAACCTCCGCGTCCAGAGCGCTGGCGGCCTCATCGAGGAACAGCAAGCGCGGACGCCGCAACAGCCGCGAAGCCAGCAGAATGCGCTGCTTCTGCCCGGTGGAGACCCGCTCGTCTTCAAGGATGGTCTGAATGCCCATGGGCATCCGCTCCAGGTCGCGGTCCACCGCTGCGAGACGCGCCGCCTCCCACACTTCGTCCAGACGGAATTCGCCCATGCCCGCAATGTTGTAGCGGGCAGTTGAGATGGTGAGCGAGTCCTCCTGCAATACAACGCCAAACTGCGCACGCAAGGCATTTGCATCCCAGTCTTGCAGGCGGGAGCCATCGTAGAGCAACTCGCCCTTCTGCGGCTTCTCCAACCCGGCCAGAATGCGCAGCAAGGTAGACTTTCCGCTCCCGGAGGGGCCGGTAATCGCCAGCATCTCACCGGGCTGAACCGACAACGAAATCTCCTCCAAGGCCGTTCCACGCGCGTCGTCGTATTGAAATGCCGCATTGCGAATCTCCACCGCCCCGGAGGCTTTTCGCTGCCTGATTTCCCCTCTCGCAGGCTCGATTGACTCAGCCAGAAAGCCATCGATTCTGTGGAACAGATAGCGCATCTTCAGCGCTGCTCTGAACCCCCGCCCCACCATCGTTGCTCCGAGGATGCACTGCGTGAACGCCAGGGTGCCGGCAGCCTGTCTGCATAGCGAAAAGGACGAATGCGCAATTCCGAGCGCAAAGAACACCAGGGCCATCAGGCAGCCCGATTCCACCACTCCTGGAATCATGCGCGCACCAAGCTGTCGAAGGGCCAGATCGCGCTCCGCCGACCAGAGCTTCCGCCATTGCTCGACGATGCGGCGTTCGCAACCGAGAACGCGGAGCCGAGCGATACCATGCAGGGCATTGGCCAGAAACTGCCGATGGGCAGCGTGCTGCGCAACACGTTCCGGCTCCATCTTCAGTTCCCTCCACATGCCAAGAGCTGGAACCAGCACCAGAACGGCAGCGGCCGCCGTTGCATAAATGACCGCAGCCGGAGTCATCACGGCCACAAGCAGAAGTCCGGCAAGGCACGAGGGCAGTGCAAAGAGGCCGGAAAGTTGTCCGCCCACGCCGGAGTCGGGCGCCAGGGAGGCGCCAGCAAGGCTGTGACCGAGTTCGCCGGCCGCAATACGCCGAAAGTAGGCCGAAGGCAAACGCGGGAGCCGGTCGAAGAGACTTGAAGCGATATCGATCTGCAGATGCGCGCCATTTCGCAAGACAGCAGCATGGAACGAGGAGTCGAGCATGACAACAGCGGCGCAGGCGGCAAGCGCGGAAGCTATCAATCCAGCGCCGGTTACTTCGCTAGCCATGGCTCGATATGCCAGCAAAGGAAGCAGGCTGGCCGCCGCGGCGCCCGCGGACGCCCATAGAGCTGCACGCAGCAAGTCCGCCCTACGGTTCTTGACCGCGCGGCGAAACAGTCCTGTTCCCGAGCGCGAAGACCCATCGGGGCCATAGAGCACGTACATGTGTTTGCCCAAGCGGGCGGCGGCGGCTTCCTGAAGCAACTCTTTCCTCTTGTTTTTGACGACGCGATAGCCGAGCAACCCTGGCAACAGAGCAATCGGGGCTCCGTCGAGAAAGGCCAGCATGGGGCCGTAGTCGCGAGCGCGCCACCAGTGTTTCCGAATCAGTTTTACCTGTCGTGCGCGCAGCCCGCAACGGCGCGCAAGTTCGATCACACCCGCTTCACCCTGGACAGGAACTTCAGGCAATGCGCTGTCCATGCGTATCGAGGAAGCTCGCGCCACGGTGCGAAATGCCGCTGCCAGCTCTGAGCCGCAAGGCAAATCCGGAACCTCATCGCGGCTCCAGGCGGGGATGGCGGCACCTGCACTTGCGAACGGCTCTTCAGCGGTTAGTGAGGCCTGAATCCTCCCGTCCTCCAGAAATAAAACCCGGTCGCATGCGCGCAGGGTCGTCTCGCGGTGACTGATGAGAATCAGCGTGCAGCCGCGGCGGCGCAGGTTGGAGCGGATACGCTCTTCAAGATCTGACTCCAGGGCGTCGTTGGCCTCGTCCAGAATCAGCACCCGCACATTGCGCGCCAAAGCGCGGGCAATCTCGATCCGCTGCCGCTGCCCGCCGCTGAGGTTTGTTCCCTCGCATGCAACCCGCATCTCCAGCCCGCCGCTGCGCGTTCCGAGCACGTCGTCAAGACAGGCATCCCGGACGGCGCTGGCCACGTCTTCCATTGAGATCGCCGGATCCCAAAGAGAGATATTCTCCTTCAGGGTGGCGTCGAAGAGCAGAGGCGTCTTGTGTACCCATCCGATCAGCCTTTTCAGTTCCTCGGGTGGAATCGATTCAATGGGTACGCCGTCGAGTTTCACCATGCCGGACCAGGGACGATGAAGCCCAGTCATCACCGCTGCAAGCGTCGATTTACCGCTTCCGGTTGCGCCCGAAATGCCCACCTGTTCGCCCGGTTCGATAGCAAATGCGACTCCGTTCAACAGCGCCGGGCGAAAGCGGGAGAAGCCAAAGGTGAGAGCTTCAATTCGCATCGCACCACGCACCGGGGCGATGCCTGCGGGAACGTCTGACACCGTCGCAGAAGGGCTGAGACGCGCCACCTGATCGGCTTGCCGCGCATCCTTCCCAAGCTCCCTGAAGACCGATCGAGTGGCGATCACTTCACGCACAGACGCGACTAGCTGGATTCCAAGCAGTTGAACCGCAATCAGCGATGGAAGTGGAAACCGGTGTGCTCCCGCCACGATTCCTGCCGCCAGCATCAACTGTGTGGCCCGGCACGCTGTGTCCATTCCGCCGCCCGCTTGTCCGGAGCGCTGACGGTTCCCCATCATCCCGGCGAAGCTTGCGGCGAATTCTGAGAAGGAATCCTGATCCCGGCCGCCTGTCCGCCGCATTTCAATTCTCCGAATCGCGCCGGTCCAGGACATTCCCCAGCTATCCACAAACGAGGTGGAAAGGTTCCTGTAGCCGGAGAGACGGCGCTGTAGAAAGATGCACGCCAGGCCGCAAAGGCAAGCGATGGCCACGGCGCCTGCGCCTAATCCGGGATGGACCAGCAGGAGCGCGGCGATCAGGATCGGGATGCCTGCTCCGGCAGCCAGGCCGCGCAAACACTGCAGCGCGAGGACCTTTGCTTTTTCGTCCTGGGACAGAACGATCCAATGCAAATCGTCTGGCAGGCGATAAGAGAAGAAACTCCAAGGCAGCGAGACCAAGTGGCGGAGAAACTCCGGGGTGCGCGAGGAGAGAACCCGCTCGATGCGCAGAAGGCTGGCTTCGAGACCATAGCCAAGGACCAGGCGCAGCAGCGCGGCAGAGGCGAGCGCCAGCAAAAGCCAGGTTATGCTGCCGCTCAGGCCGGCGCTCGCCACTCGAAATATCCTACCGAAGAGGAGCGAGAAAATGGTTCCCGCCAGTGCGGTTGCCGTTCCCAGCGCCGCGCAAGTGAGGATTTGCAGCCGCAGACCCAGGAATTGCGCGAAGAGCCAGTCGCTGAGCCGCCATCGCCGCCCGCCGCATTGAAAGCTCGCTCCCGGTTCGAACTCGATGATCACCCCGGTAAAGAGTTCGGCAAACTCCTCGACACGCATTCTGTGGCGGCCTGCATGGGGATCGTTCAGATAGACATATGTCTTGGCGACCTTCTCTATCACAACAAAGTGGATGAAGCGAAGATGCGCGATCAATGGCATCTTGCGGCGATGCAAGTCCGCTGGCTCGACGCGAAAAGCTCTCCCATGCAGCCCATATTCCTTTGCCGCGCGAATCAGGTCGGCGGCGTTGGTGCCGTCGCGCGAAACCCCAGTCTTCTCGCGCACCTCGTCCATGGTGACCCAGCGGCCAAAGTGGCCCAGCACGATGGCCAGCGCCGCCACGCCGCACTCGGTGGTCTGGGCCTGATAGAAGATAGGTGTCCGGGAACGCTCGATAAGCGTTCTCAAGCGGCGATAAAGCGACGGCTTTCCCGGCGATGCTTTCCTGGCGGCGCGCACCGTATTCATCGAACTCTCTTTCGCCGGTCGATTGCAAACCGAGAGGAATCTCCTGGCCGGGGCGGTTACTACCCTGCGTCAGGAGGTAATTGCAAGTCTGAACCTTGATCGCGTCCATTCTACGGCATGTCCCTCTCGGGAGCAGGAAAGAATGCCACGGCGATACCAACGAAACTCAGGAACGGTTTGACAGTGCGGGGGGGGGTGCTATAAAAGGCTGTCCATCCTAGCCAGCATTTCCAGTTGCGCAATCTGCCGAGCCAAGGGTTTCATGCCCCGCGAGTGGACGACATGCGGAGTTATTTGGGACGAATCAAGACAAATTGACCGTGAAAGGTTGAAAGCAATGGCCGATTCGTTTGAAAGCCTGGTGAACCAGGCGCTGCAAGACCGGATCGTGGAAGCCGCCAAGGCCGACACGGGCTTCATTGACAGTTTCCTGGTTAGCCCCAGGGAAACCTATCGCAACCGCTTTGAGGAAGAACTGTTTCCGGGTGAAGAGATCGAGGTTATCGATCGCCTGGACGGCTCCATCGCGCTCGTCCTGACGCGTTTTGGCAAGGGCATGATCCTCTCCCGCGACACGGTCATCGGCGGCGACGAACTGACCGATGCCGAATTGCAGTTGGTCTCCGCCGGAATTCTGTGTTGTGTCGGCGACAAGCAAACCCCTTGCGGGCCGCAGTACGTTCCCGGCGTGACTTTCTAGGGTTAGATCGAAAGCCGGGTTCTTGGGTCGAGTCCCCCGATGGGGATGAACCTGGTCTGGCGGCAACTGCCTCCCGCATTCGAGGCGGCGTAGTTTGTGTGTGAAACAGGGGAGAACGAGCCATGTCAATGGAAGCAGTATGGGCATTTCGCAAGAAGGCCGAATCGGACGCAGCGCTGGGTGGTGAAATCCAGGCCGCGATGAAGAGTAACTTCTGTCTGGCTACCGTCGCGGAGGTAGCACGGCGTCACGGCTTCGAGGTCAAGGATGAAGAGATCGTCCAAGGCTGGGCGGAAATCGGCAGCGGCGAACTGACTCCTCTGGAATTGGAACTGGTCAGCGCCGGCGGCGACGATGCCACTGACAATTCCAGGTGTATACAGGCCTGATTCCGCCGCCGCTCGGGCGGAGATGCTGCCCTCGATGTGAGGAGAATTGCTGCTGGTTGCTTGCATAGCTAGCGGCGCGTTGTTGGGTCGCCCCGATTCAGGGCAACCGGCGCCTTGGTTGTGCTCATGAGGAGGGATTCCATCCCTAAAGCTCCTCGCAGCGGCATTGCCACCACACGGGAACGAAAACCGCGGACACGGACTCGATGGGGATTGACCCCGCACGAACTGGAACTGGTTGGCGCCGGCGGAACAGCCGGTACCAGCGATGGCAGCATGATCCAGACGACGGGCAGGAATCGGCAGACCAACTGCAGTCAAGGCTTGTTTCTCATCCGAGGAGGTTGGAATATTTGGCATTTTGCTCGCTCTGCCGCAGCGCGAAAGCCCGGGTGTTCCCGCCTCTCATGCTCCATGCGAATGAGAACGAATGAAAGATAGAATGGCTAGCCGGCGCAAGGAGCCGCAATCCGGCAAGAGGGAGGAGGGTGGCGCGCCATGTCGCCGCAGAGGGAGGCGCATCCCCTGTTCCCCTCTCTTTCTAACTCTGGTCTTGCTGTGGTGGTTCCAATTTGCTCCTGCTCAGCAACCCGTTGGCGCCGGCGCGCCGGCTGCCGGCATCGGTTTGCTCGACGCCGCGCGCTACACGCTGGCCAACCAGCCTCAGATTCAACTCGGCCAGCAGGCGGTGGAACTGAGCAAGGCGCAAAAGCAACTGGCCAGCTCGGTCTTCGACACCCAGTTGAGCGCCAACGGCCAAGGCAGCCACATCGATACGCCGCTGAGCAACTACGAACACCTGGAAGCGCAGGCTTCGGGCATCAATTCCTATTTCCAAAACACCACAGCGAGCAGCGTGTCGGGCGCGGCGCAGAAGCAGTTTCGCAACGGCGTCGGCGCCGGGCCTACGCTCACCTTCAATCGCATCACCGACAATTTGACCAACATGGAAGGCGTCAACACCGCGCAACTGGACTTTGGCGTGACCGCGCCATTGCTGCGCGGACGCGGACGCCAGGTGGTGACCGCGCCGGAGACGGCGGCGCAGCGCGGCATCGAGGCCAGCTCGGAAGACCTGCGCGAGACTCTTTCGAACCTCGTCGCCTCCACTGCCGCCAGTTACTGGGACTACGCGGCGGCCATCCGCTCCGAGGAGATTTATCGCGACTCGGAGCAACGCGGCCAGGAGTTTGTTGGCAGCGTGCGCACGCTGATCCAGGCGGACCGCATGGCCGCCGGAGAGTTGCACCAGGCGCTGGCCAATCTCTCCGCGCAGACCGCGTCGCGCATCGCCGCCAGCGAGCAGGTAACGGAGGCCCGCCAGAATCTCGGTTTCGCCATGGGCATGACGGCGATCGAGGCGCTGGCGATACCGTCCCCGGCGGACCGACTGCCCGAGACGGCCTCCGATCCCGCGGCCGCACTCTCCCCGCTTGCGATGCACGCCTATATCCAAGATGCATTGCGGATGCGCGGAGCCTTTCTGGCCGCGCAGAAGCGCGCCGACGCGGCGAACACGCTACGCCAGGCGGCGCACAACAGCCTGCTGCCGCAACTGAATCTGGTGGCGCAGGCAGGATACTCCGGCCTCGCCTCGGGCCACGATGCCTCCGACTATCTGCTTTCTCTCTCCAATCGCGCTCGGGGTCCCGACATCAGTGCGGGGATTCAGTACTCTTTTTCGCCCGCCAACCGCGCGGCGCACGGCCAGGTGCAGGCCGCCGAAGCAACTTATCGTGAAGCTGCACTGGCCGGCTCGGAGACGGAGCGCGCCATCGCCGTAGCCGTCGTAAATGCCCTGACCAGCCTGCAATCCACAGCCGCCGCTTTGGACAAGGCCGCCGAATCCGCCAAGTTCTACCGGCAGGCCCTCGACGGCGAGCGAGACAAACTCCGGTTGGGCGTGGGTTCGCTGATTGACCTGCTGACCATGGAGTCCCGCCTGACCGCTTCGGAGTTGGCGCTGGTCGGCGCCCAGCACGATTACGCCGTGGCTCTCGTTCGTCTGCGGCAGGCCACAGGAACGCTGCTGGGGCCGGGCCCATCGCCCACCGTCCAGCGAGAGGTCTTCTATCGTGCGCCGGCCGTATCCGGAGGCCAGGAGAAATGAGAATCCAGGGGCAAATCTTCCGCAAGGTGGCGCTCGACCGGCTCTCCGTGCCAGAGCAGCTTGACGTTCTTCTGCAGATATCGTCCGCTCGCGCCTGGGTGGGCCTGGCGGGCGTCGTGCTAGCGTTGGCTCTGGCGCTGGTCTGGGGCTGCTTCGGCAGTGTGAGCACCAAGGCCGCGGGCAAGGGCGTCATTGTGCGCTCCGGGGGCGTGCAGAATGTGGCTACGCTGGGCGCTGGGCAGGTCGCCGAGGTGCGCGCGGTCCTGGGCGCCCACTTGCATGTCGGCGACATTGTGGCAACGGTGGCGCAGCCGGCTATGCTCGACCAGATCAAGACCCTCGAAGGCCAGATTCGCGATCTGGAGACGCAGCAGCGGGAAATGGACCGCATCCAGGCCAACAGCAGCAAGCTGCAAATCGCTTCTCTCGATCGTCAACGAGCCAACATCGAGACCGCTATCGCCAACCTGGAGCATCAGGCCAAGCTGACACGCGACCAGATGCCGGTAGACAAGGAACTTTTCTCGAAGGGGCTGATCACGCGGGAACAGATCTATGCGACGGAGCAGAAGCTGGCCTCGCTGGAATCGGAGATTCAGGACAAGCACGCGCAGATGACGCAGCTCGAATCGTCGGAGTTCAACATCCGCAACCAAAGCGCGCAAGAGGATCTGCAACTGAGCGGCAGAATCGCCGACGCGCGGCGCGCGCTGGATGCGCTGGAGCGCGATTCCGAGTCGAAGTCTTTGGTGCGCACGCCCTATGCGGGGCAGGTGATCGAGCTGAAGGTTCTACCCGGCGCCCTGGTGCAGGCTGGCATGCCGATTCTCAGCATTCAGCCCGACGTAACGCGGCTGGAGGCGCTGCTCTATATTCCTGCCGACAAAGCCAAGGAGTTGCACGCCGGCATGGCCGCCGAGATTTCCCCTGCCAGCATCAAGCGCGAGGAATTCGGATTCATTCGCGGACGCGTAACCTATGTGGCGGACTATCCGGCCACCGAGGAGGCGCTGATGCGGGTCTTCGAAAACGCCCCGCTGGTGGCTGCGATCACCGGTGGAGGGCCAGCGACGGAAGTTCACGTGGAACTTGAGCCGGACGCATCGACCCCCAGCGGCTTCCGCTGGTCCTCCGGTCAGGGAGCGCCCATTCAACTCAGCGGGGGAACGATGATCGACGGCGAGGCTGTCACGCGCGAACAACCGCCGGTCTCGCTAGTGATTCCGTACATCAAGGAGAAAATAGGCCTTCGATAGCGCCATGGACACCAGCCGATCCAATCCGTTGCGACCCAAGCGAGTGCGCACTCCAACCGTGATTCAGATGGAAGCGGTGGAGTGCGGGGCCGCGTCGCTGGCCATGGTGCTGGGATACTTCGGCCGCTTCGAGCCGTTGGAAAAGCTGCGCATTGCCTGCGGCGTCTCGCGCGACGGCAGCAAGGCCAACAACGTCGTCAAGGCGGCGCGGCAGTATGGCTTGCTGGCCAAAGGCTACAAGAAGGAACCGGAAGCCCTGCGCACCATGCCGCTGCCGCTGATTGCTTTCTGGAACTTCAACCACTTCCTGGTGGTGGAGGGCTTCGGCCGGAACAAGGTCTACCTGAACGACCCAGCCAGCGGGCCGCGCATCGTCGGCGACCAGGAGTTCGACCAGTCGTTCACCGGCGTGGTTCTGGCATTCGAGAAGGGGCCGGAGTTTCAGAAAGGCGGTGTCAAGCCGAGCGTTTGGAGGTCGCTCAAGCAGCGCCTACCCGGCCATGCCGGAAGCCTGCTCTTCCTGGGCCTGGCCACGCTGGCGCTGGCGCTGCTGGGACTGGTCATTCCGGCTTTCTCGCGCGTCTTCATCGATAGCGTGCTGGTGGGCTTGCAGCAGGACTGGATGAAGCCGCTTTTGCTGGCCATGGCCGTCGCCGCCGTGGTGCGCGGCACGCTGACGTTTCTTCAACAACACGCGCTGCTGAACCTGGAAGCAAAGCTTTCGGTCTCCTCCTCGGCCCGGTTTGTCTGGCACATCCTCGGCTTGCCCATGGAGTTCTTCGCCCAGCGCTACAGCGGCGACGTCAGCTCGCGCGTGGAGATTAACGACCGCATCGCCTCGCTGCTCTCCGGCGAAGTAGCCACCAACTGCGTCAATGCGCTGATGGTGGTCTTCTATGCCGCGCTGATGTTCCGTTACGACGTGATGCTGACCATGCTGGGCGTAGCGCTGGCGGCGATCAATTTTGCCGTGTTGCGCCTGGTCTCGCGCAAACGCAAGGACGCCAACCGCCGCCTGATGCAAGCCAATGGAAAACTGATGGGCGTCTCCATGGCCGGGTTGCAGATGATCGAGACCTACAAGGCCACCGGAGCGGAGGCAGAGTTCTTCTCCACCTGGGCCGGCTATCAGGCAAAGATGCTCAATGCCGGCCAGGAAACGGGAGCGGCCTCGTTGACGCTGACGCTGGTTCCTCCCTTGCTGACCGCTGCCAACGGCGTCGCGGTCCTTTGGCTGGGCAGCCGCCGCGTCATGGATGGCTTCCTGACCATGGGCATGCTGATTGCGTTCCAGAGCCTGATGTCTCTTTTCCTCGGACCCGTGAACAACGTGGTGGAGCTGGGCGGCAAGTTGCAGGATATTGAAGCCGACATGAACCGCGTCGACGACGTGCTTCATTACCCCAAAGCCCAGGAGCCCGAGGGCCTGCACGACGATTACGCGAAGCTGGAAGGCGGTCTGGAATTGCGCAATGTCTCCTTCGGCTATAGCCGCCTGGACCCGCCGCTGATTGAGAGTTTCAGCTTGCAAATCAAGCCGGCGCAGCGTGTCGCGCTGGTGGGCGGATCGGGTAGCGGAAAGTCGACCGTGGCCAAACTGGTCTGCGGCCTCTATGAGCCGTGGGAGGGAGAGATTCGCTTCGACGGAAAGACGCGCTCGGAGTTGAATCCCGCAGTGCTGGCGCGCTCGGTCACCTTCGTCGATCAAGATATTGTCCTATTCGAAGGCAGCATTCGCGACAACATCGCGCTATGGGACGAAACGACCGACCAGCCCACCATCCTGCGCGCCGGCGAAGACGCCTGCATTCACGACGAGATCGCCAATCGTCCCGGCGGATACGATTACCAGGTTGAAGAGCAAGGGCGCAACTTCAGCGGCGGCCAGCGTCAGCGCATCGAGATCGCCCGGGCGCTGGCCAGCAATCCGCGCATTCTGGTACTGGACGAGGCCACCAGCGCTCTCGATCCCATCACCGAGAAACGCATCGACGATGCGCTGCGCAAGCGGGCGTGCACCTGCCTGATCGTGGCCCACCGTCTCAGCACCATTCGCGATTGCGACGAGATCATCGTGCTGGATCGCGGAAAGGTCGTCGAACGCGGCACCCACGACGAATTGATCCAACGCAACGGAGCTTACTCGCGCCTGATCCGCGCCGCCTGAGAGCGTATGCAAACCGACTCCGCGTCCAGCGCCGCGTTCCTGATCGACGACCCAGAGCAACTCTGGACGGTCGAGCAGGGCTGCGTAGATCTCTTTCTAAGCAGTCCGCTGGTGGAGAGTCAGGATCGCCGCGAAGCCAGCCCGCGCAGACACCTTTTGCGCGTGAAGGAAAGCGGAATCCTCTTCGGCATTTCTCCCACGATGGCACGGCGGACATTGATTGCCGTTTCTTCTCCAGACGCGGAGTTGCGGGCCATCTCGCGCCGCCAGTTTCCGGAACTCGGCGCAGAAGCCGAGAACGTGCGCGCCCTGGACTGGTGGGTGGAAGAACTCACGGCCAGCGTGGCCGGCGCGGTGCCTCCGCGGCGCTATGAACCGCTCGATCCCGGCGGGCAAACCGCTGTGGATAGCCGGCCGGTCTCGCCGCGCAGTGGCGTCGTCTGGGCGTGGACGGAATCGGGCGCCGCCCAGTTCCTGGGAGATTCTTCGCTCCCTCCCATCGATGGCGATTGCCTCTTCCCTGTCTCTTCCCGCGGCTGGCTTGAACCCAACGGAGCCGCCCAGTTCCAGGCTCTCGGGACCGTGGACGTTCTGCGCTCTGAAATCAATCGAGACTTGGGGTGGCGAGGGCTTGGGTTGTTTCACGAAGTCGTCTCTGCCCTGCTCGACCGTGGCGCCGATGCGGAAGAGGCAGCCGAACGGGAGGGAGCGCAACGCCGCTTGCTAGCCGACGACCGATGCCTGAACGCCGCGCTCCGTCAACTCGCCGCGCCGGTCGATCCTCGCGTAGCGGAAACTGCCGAGGCCGCAACAGGCGACCTCTGGCTTTCCGCCTGCCGGCTTCTGGGCAAGCGCCTGGAGATCGATTTCAGAGCCCCTGGAAATAGCGCACTGAATCGTGCTGCCGAGCCTCTCGCGGCTATCGCCAAAGCCTCCGGCGTCCGCTATCGCTCCATCTTGTTGGCCGAGGGCTGGTGGAAGCGCGAGCATGGCCCGCTGCTTGCCCGCCTGGAGACCGGCCGGACTCCCATTGCGCTGCTGCCCTCCGCGCGAGGCTACGAGTACTGCAACCCCGCAGATTCCTCCTCGGGGCGAGTGGACGAGGAGATGGCCGCTACACTGGAGCCCTTCGGCTGGTGCTTTTATCGCGCTCTTCCTGCGCGCGCGATTCGCGTACCCGATTTGCTCGCCTTCGGCCTGGCGGGATGCCGGCGGGAAATCGTCTCCATCTTTCTGGCTGGAATCGGCGCCGCTCTGCTGGCGATGGTCATGCCCTTCGCTACCGGATATGTCTTCGACAACCTGATTCCCGGAGCCAAGCGCGCCGATCTGGGAACCGTCGGGGTGTTGCTGCTCCTGGTGGCCCTCTGTGGAACGCTCTTCGAGATGACCCGCGCCTTTGCCCTGTTGCGCATCGAAGGCCGCATGGATGCCGCCATTCAGGCTGCTATCTGGAATCGCCTGCTGGCCCTGCCAGTTGCGTTCTTCCGCAGCTTTACCGCAGGAGACCTGGCCATGCGCGGGCTGGGGATTCATGCCATCCGCGAGATACTGACGGGATCTGCCGTAACTTCGCTGCTCTCTGGCATCTTTTCTCTGACCAGCTTCGCGCTGCTCTGCTACTACAACCTGAAACTGGCCGGCATAGCCGCTGTCCTCACTCTCGGCGCATTCCTCTTTGTGGCGGCCTGCGGTTACGCACAGCTTCGGCAGCAGCGCTGGATGGCACAGATTCAGGGACGGCTGGCCGGCGTCATGCTGCAAATCGTCAACGGCATCGCCAAGATTCGCGTCTCTGGAGCCGCGCCCCGCGCCTTTGCCCACTGGGCGCGCGAGTTCGCCGCTCAAAAGCAACTTTCCGTGGAATGCCGCAGAATCTCAAACCGGGTCGCCGTCTTCACCGCGGTTTTTCCCATCCTCTGTTCCATGACCATCTTTTATCTCTACGCGGATGGTCTGGCCCACCCCACAGCCGGGCAAACTCCCATGAGCACCGGGGACTTTGTGGGATTCACTGCGGCCTTTGCGCAGCTCACGCAAGCCAGTCTGGGCTTGGCCGCGGCGCTCATCTCCGTGCTCGGCATCGCTCCCCTCTATGACCGGGCGCGGCCCATTCTCGAAGGCATTCCCGAGGTAGACGGCGAGAAGAGCGATCCCGGCGAACTGAACGGAGACATCGAAGTTCGCCATGTGACTTTCCGCTATCGGCAGGACGGCCCGCCCATCCTGAAAGACATCTCGCTCAAGTTCGCTCCAGGCCAGTTCGTGGCTCTGGTTGGGGCCTCCGGCAGCGGCAAGTCCACGCTCTGCCGCCTGCTGCTGCGCTTTGAAACGCCCGAGTCGGGTTCCATTTTCTACGACCAGCGCGACCTGGCCAACCTCGATGTGCAAGCTGTGCGCCAGCAGATCGGCGTGGTGCTGCAAAATGGCCGCATCCGCGCCGGTTCCATCTATTCCAACCTCGTCGGGACCTCCGCGCTGACCTTGGACGATGCCTGGGAAGCAGCGCGCATGGCCGGGCTCGACGCCGATATCGAGGCCATGCCCATGGGCATGCAAACGGTATTGGGCGAAGGCGGAGGAAGCCTCTCCGGAGGCCAGCGCCAGCGCTTGCTGATTGCCCGAGCTCTGGTGCGCCGCCCGCGCATTGTCTTCTTAGACGAAGCTACTAGCGCACTGGATAACGAAACCCAGTCTATCGTCAGCCGCAGCCTCGACAACCTCCGCGCCACGCGCGTGGTGATCGCCCACCGTCTCAGCACCATCGAGAAGGCGGATTGG
>Ga0181520_10009036_pt1 | contig 13919 bp, 5 predicted proteins | sample PEATcosm2014_Bin_29_FD_132451 | JGI IMG/M metagenome (GOLD analysis project Ga0181520, IMG submission 132451) | Peatland microbial communities from MTU Mesocosm Facility, Houghton, MI, USA - PEATcosm2014_Bin02_30_metaG | ecosystem: Environmental > Terrestrial > Soil > Wetlands > Peat | place... | reverse complement strand
CGAAATCCTCGCCCTTTTCAAAACAGACGTCGAAGATCTGCTTGAGCTGCTTGGAGCTGATTTTGCCCTCATCCAGCAGATCGGCGGCCTGAACCACACCTGTCATCGAAACCGGCGACTGCGTCTGCTCCAGACCCTGGGCCTTCAGGCGTCCGCCCACCTCGTTCAGCAGCAAGTTGGCTACGCGGCGCGGGTTGCGAGCGGTCTTGGCCGCAGCTTCAAAGCGGTCGGCGAACTCGCGCTCGGCGGTCAGCGTGAAGGCGTCCTGCTCGGCCAATTCGTACTCGGCGATCATGCGTTTACGGCGCGCTTCAGGCAGCTCGGGGAGCTCCTCGCTCTTTTGCGCAAGAAACTCTGCCGTGAGAATGAGAGGCGGCAGATCCGGCTCGGGAAAGTAGCGGTAGTCGTGGGCCTGCTCCTTCGACCTCATTGAATAGGTGCGCCCCTCGGCCGCGTTCCACAGCCGGGTCTCCTGAACGTTGCGCCCGCCGGATTCGAGAACTTCGATCTGGCGCTCGATCTCGTACTCCAACGCCGCGCGAACAAAGCGAAAGCTGTTGACGTTTTTGACCTCAACCTTGGCGCCAAATTTATCTTGGCCCTTTGGACGCACGCTGACGTTGGCGTCGCAACGCAGTGAACCTTCTTCCATGTTGCAGTCCGAAACGCCGCAGTAGAGCAGTATCTCTTTCATGCGGGTCAGGTACTCGAAGGCCTCGTCGGGGGTGCGGATGTCGGGGTCGGAGACAATCTCGGCCAGCGGCGTGCCGCAGCGGTTCAGGTCCAAATAAGTGCGCGTGGCGGAGTCGGCAAAGCCGTCGTGAATGCTCTTGCCGGCGTCTTCTTCCATGTGCAGACGCGTGATGCCGATGCGTTTCGTGCTTCCATCCGCGGCCGGCACGTCGATCCATCCATGCTCAGCCAGAGGCTTGTCGAATTGAGAAATCTGATAGCCCTTGGGCAGGTCGGGATAAAAGTAGTTCTTGCGCGCAAAGATGGAGCGCTCTCGCACCTCGCAGTTGAGGGCCACGGAGGCCAGCGTGGCGAAGGCCACAGCTTGAGTGTTGAGCACCGGTAAAGACCCCGGCAGCCCCAGGCAAACCGGGCAGATATTAGTATTGGGCTCCGAGCCGAAGTGATTCTGGCAACCGCAGAAAGCCTTGGTGCGGGTGAGCAGTTGCACGTGGACTTCGAGACCGATGACGGGCTCGTACTTGGCCAGAACTTGGGGCGAAAGCGCAGTGGCAGGCATATGTGAATTTTAGCGCGTAGGAACGGTGTGGCTCCGTGACTGTATGTCCCTCACAGTATCTTCTTCCCGAAGGCCGAGCAGGCCAACTCCACCGACAGGTCCGCCGTGCGGTTGTGCTCGTCGATCACCGGGTTGACTTCAACGATCTCAAAGCTCAGCAGCCGCCCGTGGTCGGCGATGATTTCCATGGCCAGATGCGCCTCGCGATAGGTCGCTCCGCCGCGCACCGGCGTGCCCACTCCCGGCGCGTCTTCGGGATCGATCCAATCCATGTCCAGCGAGACATGGAAGCCAGCCGTCCCCTTTCCGGCCGTGCGTAGAGCTTCTTCCATCACCGTTCTCATGCCGCGCTCATCGATGTCGCGCATGGTGTACACTGCCACCCCGGCGCGACGAATGTTCTCCCGCTCCGCGGAGTCGATCTCTCGTATCCCCACCAGCACCGTGTTTTCCGCCAATATCTTGGGCGCGTAGCCGAAAATCTTTGTCAACGCATCCGGCCCCATTCCCAACAGCGCGGCCAGCGGCATCCCATGCACGTTGCCCGAGGGCGAAGTATCCGGAGTGTTGATGTCCGAGTGCGCATCGATCCACACCACTCCGATCTTCTCTCCTTTGCGGCGATAGAACTCAGCCACTCCGGAGACCGAGCCAACGGCCAGCGAGTGGTCCCCGCCCAGCACCAGCGGCGTCATCCCCTCCTCCAGCATCTTCACCACGGCCTCGGCGGTGCGTGTGCAGGTCTGGGCAATTTGTTTCAGATAGTGCGCGTTTTCGCTGCCCGCCGCCTGCGTCTCGGCAATCTCCACACGAATATTGCCCCCGTCGGTCACCTGGTGGCCCAGCGCTTCCAGCCGCGCCTCCAGCCCGGCCACACGTACCGCCGATGGTCCCATGTCTACCCCGCGGCGGCTTGCGCCCAGGTCCAGCGGTACGCCGATCACCCGGATGCGCCGGGGAGGCTGCGCCTGCGCGCCATAGTGCGGAATCGATGTAGTGGAGTTGGTTACTTCAGCGGAATTCGACATAAATCATCTCCCCCAATGGTCATTAAACCAGATTTACGCAAAGCAAGGTTAGAACTCGTTAATTATCGCTGCCTTCAATCACATTCAGGCTTTCGGATATTCCCAGGGTTGTGATTGGCACAGCGGTCATTGCCGATAAGAACTCTCAGGGGCTTTGCATCATAACAACGGTGCATCCTCGACTCTTTCCGATGAAGAGATTGCTTACCATTTTCGTGATCCTATTCGCCTGCGCATCGAGTGCCTGGGCCGCAGCGCCAGTTACGCTGACTACTCTGAGCCAGATTGCCGCCCTCAGCAATGCCCAGGCCAACCTGGCGCAGCCCGCCATCTTCGAGGCTACGGTTACCTACTTTCCTGGCTATGACAGTCTGCTGTTTATGCAAGAAGGCGGTCAAGCCCTTTTTGTACTCGCCACCACTCCTGTGAATCTGCTTCCAGGTGATCGCGTCCGGGTTCGGGGCAGGACGCAGGGGAGCTTTCGTCCCATCGTAGTTAGCAACGATATCACTCTGCTTCACCGCGGCAAGTTGCCTAAACCCTTGCCTGTCTCCTTCGATGAGTTAGTTCGTGGCCAGTACGACTGTGCGCTGGTTACTGTCCATGCCGTGGTCCGCACCGCCGAACTGGGATGGAGCCCGAGCACGCGCGTCACGTATTTACAGTTGCTCATGGATGGCGGTTATGTCGAGGCAATAGTTGACAGCGTCGATGAAAACTCGCTCAGAGGCCTGCTCGATGCCGAGGTCGAGGTCACCGGAATCGCCGGAGGAAGATTCGACAATAAGATGCAGCTTTCCGGTGTCTTGATCCATGTATCTTCCCTGGAGGGCGTGAAGGTTTTGAAGCGCGCCGGCGCCAATCCGAGCTCCGTCCCGGTAACCTCCATGGACAAAATCCTTGCCTACTATCATGTGCGGGATCTCAGCCAGAGAATCCGTGTCAGGGGAAGCATCACATACTATCAGCCTGGCACGGCTATTGTGTTGCAGGATGGCGCCAAAAGCATCTGGATCGCAAGCCCGGCTCGAAGCCCTTTGCGATTTGGCGATATTGCGTACGCCTCCGGCTTTCCCGATATCCATGACGGCTTCCTGGCTTTGTCTCACGGCGAAATCGAGGATAGCGGAGAGTGGGCGCCGGTCACGCCCTATCCGGCAACCTTGCAGCAACTCGGCTATTGGAGCGCCAACACCGCCGTTGGGCACTTGTATGACCTTGTCTCCATTGAAGGTCAGGTGGCAACCGAGGTCCGGGGAGCCATGCAGGACGAGTATATTCTGACATCGGAAGGCCGGCTGTTCTCCGCCATTTACGTTCACCCTGACGCCGCCAGCCAGTTACCGCTCCCGGCCATGAAAGATATTCCCCTGGGCTCCCGAATCCGGGTCACCGGCATCTGCGTTATCGAGGGCACGAACCCGTATAACACCAGTCAAGGAGTGCCATTCCATATCCTGCTGCGCAACTTTGACGATATTGTGGTCGTCGCTCCGCCCTCATTGATCAATATGCGCAACTTGATCCTTGCCGTCGGCTTACTGCTCATCATCATCTTTGTTGTAATCGCCAGGGGATGGGCCCTGGAGCGCAAGGTACGCCGTCAAACCGCAGTTTTATCGGCTCTCACGGAGGCTGAGGCCGAACTGGAACGGCGGCGCAGCGGCATCCTCGAAGACATCAATGGCTCTCGGCTTCTGGCTGAGATTCTCGAAGAAATTACGCAACTGGTCTCCTTCCGGCTCAAGGGCGCTCCCTGCTGGTGTGTGGCTGGCGAGGGAGAGAGTTTGGGCACTTGTCCGCAAGAGCCGCACTCTCTACGCGTCGAACAAGCGGAGATTCCATCCCGCTCAGGCCCGCCGCTGGGAACAATTTATGCCGCGCTCCAGCCTCAGGCGACTCCCGCCGCCTGTGAAGCCGAGGCGCTCCTCAGCGGCACGCGGCTGGCCACCCTGGCTATCGAAACCCGCAAGCTCTACTCCGATCTGCGCCGACGCTCCGAATTCGATCTGCTCACCGATATTCCCAACCGCTTCGCCATGGAGAAGTTCATGGAATTGCAGATCGATGAGGCGCGCCACTCCGGCAGAGTCCTTGGCCTGATCTACATCGATCTGGACAAGTTCAAGTCCATCAACGACACCTATGGCCATCACGTGGGTGACGTATACCTTCAGGCGGTGGCGCTGCGCATGAGCCGCCAGTTGCTGGGCGGCGATATGCTCGCCCGTTTGGGTGGCGACGAATTCGCGGCTCTGGTCTCGCTCCACCACGGTCGCTCTGACATGGAGAAGATCGTCGCCCGGCTGGAGAGCTGCTTTGACGAGCCGTTTTCTGTGGAAGGAATCATTCTCCACGGCGAGGCCAGCATCGGCTTTGCCTACTTCCCGGAAGACGGCGCCACAAAAGACAGCCTGCTTAGCGCCGCAGACGCCGCCATGTACACGATTAAGAAAGGGAAGTGGCAGCCGCCGGCCGAGCCGCAAGAGCCTGACCCGGCAACCATAAACTTCATAGATGCATGACCTTACCAAATCACAACCCAGAGGAACACCACAGGCAGCTCCGCCAGCTATTCTTTATCGAGGTATGTTTCATACCGCAACTCCTGCCGATAGAAGCTGTAGGAGGCTGTCAACACAAAACCAGATCTACAAAATACTCCCGATGAAACATTTGATTCCAGCGTTCGCGATCATTCTCGGATGTGCCATGGCCGCCTGGACAGAGCCTCCCGCCACGCTGACCACGCTGCGCCAGATTCGCGCTCTCTCCAATGGTGTGGGCGACAAAGGGTTTCCGGTGGCCTTCGAGGCAACGGTAACATACTCCCGCCGTGATGAGAGGTATTTCTTCGTTCAGGATGGCGACTACGCCATTTTTATTGTCTTCGATTCGGATGCCGATTTGCTTCCCGGCGATCGCGTTCTGATCAAGGGAACCACTTCGGGGAGCTACAAGCCCATCGTAATCAGCCAGAATGTGACCCTGCTTCATCACGGCGTCCTTCCTAAGCCTGTGAATGCCACCTACAAACAACTCGTCAAAGGACAGTTCGACTGCCGATTGGTTTCCGTGCGGGGGGTGGTCCTGGCAGCGGATTTTGAAGCGAAACAAGCCTGGATGCGAAAAATGATCAGCGACATCCAATTACGCACTGAGTCGGGCCCCATCACGGTATTCCTGGACACCGACGATTTGAATGCACTCAGGAGTCTGCTGGACACCGAGGTCGAGATCACCGGGGTTTCTGGCGGCATGTTCGATGACAAGATGCAATTGACCGGGACGGTACTCTATGTTCCCGGTTTAGCCAAGATCAAGATTTTGGATCGCCCCAAAAACAGCCCATGGTCGGCGCCAGTTACATCTCTGGACAATATCCTCTCCGTATACGATATGCATGATCTCACGCCTAGGATTCGAGTTCAGGGAACAATCACCTATTATCAGCCAGGCCATGCCATCGTTCTTCAGAACGGCTTGAAGAGCTTGTGGATCGATACCATTACCAACGAACCCCTGCGCATCGGTGATCGCGCCGACGCAATTGGTTTTACCAATGCAGGTGATCGCTTCATCTCCCTGATTGATGCGGAAATCCGGGATAGTCAGATATTCGCGCCCATCGCGCCGCGCCCCTCAACCTGGATGCAATTAGCAAACTGGAGCAGCAACAAGCCCGACGGCCATCAGAATGATCTGGTTTCCATCGAAGGAAATGTGGTGGCTGAGGTCCGCGAGGCCACGCAGGACGAATTTGTCATGGATGCCGGGGGCGGGCTGTTCACGGCAATCTACCATCATCCGCCTGAGAACAGCTACCTTCCGCCGATGATGAAAATTCCTTTAGGGTCCAGAATCCGCATCACAGGCATTTGTTCGCGAACAGATACCAAGACGGCTATTCCGGGCAAAGAAGTTCCTTTCAACATCCTGCTTCGTTCCTTTGACGATATACTGGTCATCCAGGGGCCTTCGCCGGTCAACACGCGCAACCTCCTTCTGGTTCTCGGCTTGCTGCTAATCGTGGTCTTCGCGGTGATAGCCCGTGGCTGGGCTATCGAGCGCAAAGTGCGCCGGCAAACCGCAGCGATGGCCGAACTGGAGCGGCAGCGCAGCCGCATCCTCGAGGACATCAATGGATCGCGGCCCCTGGCCGAGATTCTCGAGGAGATCGCGACGATGGTCTCTGCCACACTGGAGGGCGCTCCCTGCTGGTGCGAGCCCGCCGATGGAGCGAGGCAGGGCGCATATCCGCAAGAGCCACACACCCTGCGCATCGTTCAAGCGGAGATTCCATCCCGCTCCGGTCCGCCACTGGGCACGCTCTATGCCGGACTCGATGTCAAAACGCACCGCGCCAACCGCGAAGCTGAGGCGCTGCAAAGCGGCGCGCGGCTGGCCACGCTGGCTATCGAAACCCGTAGGCTCTACTCCGACCTGCGCCGCCGCTCCGAGTTCGACCTGCTCACTGATATTCCCAACCGCTTCGCCATGGAGAAGTTCATGGAATTGCAGATCGATGAGGCGCGCCATTACGGCAGAGTCCTCGGCCTGATCTACATCGACCTGGACAAGTTCAAGTCCATCAACGACACCTATGGCCATCGCGTGGGAGACCTATACCTCCAGGCAGTGGTGCTGCGCATGAGCCACCAATTGTTGGGCAGCGATATGCTCGCCCGGCTGGGCGGCGACGAATTCGCAGCTATGGTCTCGCTTCACCACGGCCGCTCCGACCTGGAGAAGATTCTTGCCCGGCTGGAGAGCTGCTTCGACGAGCCGTTTTCTGTGGAAGGAATCATTCTCCACGGCGAGGCCAGCATCGGCGTTGCCTTCTTCCCTGAAGACGGCACAACAATAGACAGCCTGCTCAGCGCCGCCGACGCCGCCATGTATAAAGTCAAGAACGCCAAGCGATCAACCTAAAAGAGTCTATTGCAGAGCATCCGTTCTTGATTCTCCGCCGAAGTCTGTGCAAAAGCTGCAAAGGCCGCCGCAGTACCCTTAACGCGTCATTCAACCGGATTTCAGTTGGAGCTAGATGAGAACTCTTTAATGATCCATGCCTTCGGTCACGCCCCGGCTTCTATCTGTTTTCGGCATCAATGATTTGCCGGCGGTCTCTGCCGATAAGCACTCTTAGGGGCCATGCGCCACAACGGTGTATCCCGTTTCTTGCCAATGAAGAGAGAGCTTCTCAGCTTCGCCGTCCTCCTCGCCTGCGCCTTGAGCGCCTGGGCTGCGGCACCCGCCCCGCTGACCACCCTGCGCGCCATCCACGCCCTTACGAATGCCGAAGCCAGCCGGGGACTGCCCGTCGCCTTTGAGGCCACCGTTACCTACTATCGTGGTTATGAAACCACATTGTTCGTGCAGGATGGCGACAACGCAATTTTTATTAGCTATCCAGCCGATCTCAAACTTGTTCCCGGCGAACGCATTTTAGTCCAGGGAAAAACGCAGAGTAGCTTCAACCCTATTGTGGTTGCCGATAGTGTCACGGTGCTGCGCCACGGCGTTTTGCCGAAGCCAGAGCCAGCCAGCTTCGAGCAGATGATCCGCGCCGAAACAGATTGCAAGCTGGTAACTGTGCACGGTGTAGTCCGCGCCGCTGACCTTCTGTTAAGCCTGGAGGCCCCCGTGCAGTATATCCACCTTCAGTTGCTAATGGATGGCGGTTATTATGAGGCAAATGTCGATAGCGACGATGCTGGCGCTCTCGCTCGTCTGATGGATTCCGAGGTGGAACTTACCGGTGTCGCCTCGCAGGAATTCGACGGCAAAATGCACGAGACCGGGATTCTGATGCACGTTCAATCGCTATCGGATGTGAAGATTATCCAACGCGCTAACTCCGATCCTTGGTCCCTTCCCTTCACCCCGATGGATCGGGTGATTACCGTCCGTCATTTGCGCGATTCCACACCGCGGGTTCGCGTTCATGGAACCATCACTTATTACCAGCCCGGATCGGCAGTGGTATTGCAGGACGGCACAAGGAGCATTTGGATCTCAACCCTGACCCAAATCCCCCTGCGTATCGGCGATCTAGCCGACGCTACAGGCTTTCCCGATGTCCATGACGGCTTTGTCAATCTCGTGCATGGTGAAGTTCGCGACACCCTCAAGCCCGCCCTCGTCACGCCGCTTCCCTCAACCTGGCAGACACTCACCCCACGAGGCTATGACTCTCCCGGTCATCACCTCGACCTGGTCTCCATCGAAGGACAGGTGGTAACGGAGGTCAGGGAGGCATCCCAGGATGAGTTGGTGCTCGCCGTTGACGGCAAACAGTTTTCCGCTATTTTGCGCCACCCCAATGGACCGCTCGCAACCACCAGGGAGATTCCTCTGGGCTCCCGGGTCCGGGTTACAGGCATTTGCGTCCTGGAATTCTCCAGTCCATTCATCGCCCAGGTGCCATTCAATATTCTGCTACGCTCCTACGACGATATTACGGTCGTCGCCAAGCCGTCCCTGATGAACGTTCGCAATCTGACCATAGTGGTTTGCGCTTTGATTCTTATTGTTTTCGCCGTGATTGCCAGGGGATGGGCACTGGAACGAAAGGTACGCTGTCAAACCGCCGCGTCAGCTGCGCTTGAACATCGCCGCGGCCGCATCCTCGAAGACATCAACGGCTCTCGACTCCTGGCTGAGATTCTCGATGAAATCACGCAACTGGTCTCCTGCCAACTCAATGGCGCGCCCTGCTGGTGCGTAGCTGGCGAGAGAGAGAGTTTGGGCAAATATCCGCAAGAGCCGCACTCTGTGCGCATCGAACATGCGGAGATTCCTGCCCGCTCCGGTCCGCCGCTGGGAACAATTTATGCCGCGCTCCAGCCTCAGGCGCCCCCCGCTGCCCGCGAAGCTGAGGCGCTGCAAAGCGGCGCGCGGCTGGCAACCCTGGCTATCGAAACACGCAGGCTCTACTCCGATCTGCGCCGACGCTCTGAGTTCGATCTGCTCACCGATATTCCCAACCGCTTCGCCATGGAGAAGTTTATGGAATTGCAGATCGATGAAGCGCGACACTCCGGAAGAGTCCTCGGCCTGATCTACATCGATCTGGACAAATTCAAACCCATCAACGACACCTACGGCCATCACGTGGGAGACGTATACCTCCAGGCGGTGGCGCTGCGCATGAGTCACCAATTGTTGGGCAGCGATATGCTCGCCCGGCTGGGCGGCGACGAATTCGCGGCCCTGGTCTCTCTCCACCATGGTCGCTCTGACATGGAGAAGATCGTCGCCCGGCTGGAAAGTTGCTTCGACGAACCATATGTCGTAGAAGGAATCATTCTCCACGGCGAGGCCAGCATCGGCTATGCCTTCTTTCCGGAAGACGGCACCACAAAAGACAGCCTGCTCAGCGCCGCCGACGCCGCCATGTATAAAGTCAAGAACGCCAAACGCCAAATTGAACAGAGTCTGCTTCAGAGCCCGCATTCATGATTCGCCGCCAATGATCGCGCACAATTTGAGGGTCTCAGTTCACCGGCAATTCTGGAATGATGGAAATCGTTTCAGTACCCCCAAAGGTCATTCATCCGGATTTCAATAATAATAGGATGAAAATTAGTTAATAATCAATAAGATGAAAATTACTTAATAGTCCGCGCCTTCAGTCACATCCAGGCTTCCGGATGTTACCTGCGTCAGTAATTAGTTCGATGATCGTTGCCGATAAGAATTCTCAGGGGCCAGGCATCACAACAAGTGTAATCCGACTCTTTGCAATGAAGAGACTGCATCCCACATTCGCGATTCTATTCGCCTGCGCATCAATTGCCTGTGCAGCAACGCCCGCCACGTTGACCACCTTGAGCGCCATTCATGCCCTCACCAATACCGAGGCTGCCAAGCATCCACCGGTGGCCTTCCAAGCCACCGTCACTTACAGGCGTGAAAACGAAACCACGCTCTTTGTCCAGGACGGCAACTCTGCCATTTATGTGACAGCCAAACCGCAGTTCCACATGAAGCCCGGTGATCGCGTTCTAATTAAGGGAATTGCACTGGAGAGCTTTCGCCCTATCGTCGTGGCCGATAGCGTCACCGTGCTGGGCCACGGCGTCCTGCCCAATCCCCTGCCGGTTACCTTCGAGGAATTGCTTCGCGTCCAACACGATTGTATGCGGGTAGTCATGCGCGCCCAGGTCCGCAGCGCTGACGTGGTACTCAGCGCCAGTCGGCCTACAACCTATTTAGTGTTGCTTACAGATGGCAGCCTCATGCGCGCCTTCGTGAATAGCTCCGATGAAAAATTAATCAACCAGTTGATTGACGCTCAGGTTGAAGTCATCGGAGTTGCCGGTATTACCTTCGATGGCAAGACCCAACGGGTCGGAGTAGGGCTTTCGATTCCCTCCCTAGCGGATATTAAAATCCTCAAGCGAGCCGATATAAGCCCCTGGACACTCCCCGAAACCCAGATGGATGAGGTTCTTGACGGTTATCTGGTAAAGGATCTTAGCCGCCGAGTTCGCATCCACGGCACCATCACCTACTATCAGCCTGGTGCGGCCCTTGTACTGCAAAGCGGCGATAAAAGCATCTGGGTCACAACCAAGCACGAGGAGCCGTTGCGCGTCGGCAACGAGGCGGATGTCACCGGCTTCCCCGATGTGCATTCAGGTTTTCTGTCCCTCGAAAACGGCGAGGTTAAGCAAAGCGCGGTTTACGCGCCTATCGCACCCCTGTCGGTCACCCGCGCACAACTCACATCGAGCAAGTACATCTTCGACCTGGTCTCCATTGAAGGAAAAGTTGAGACCGAGACGCGAGAGAGCGGCCAGGATCAGTATGTACTGGTTGCCGATGGCCAGGTCTTCTCCGCCATCTATCGTCATCCGGTTGTCGATGGCAATCGTCTCCGCACTCCCATGAAACAGATTCCGGTTGGCTCCAGGATCAGAGTTACCGGCATCTGCACCCTCGAAGATTCGAATCCCTTCGAGCGAGAGGTGCCATTCGATATTCTGATGCGCACTCCCGACGACCTTGTGGTCGTTGCTCAACCTTCGCTGGTCAACACGCGCAACCTCCTTCTCGCCCTCAGCGTGCTGCTAATAGTGGTCTTTGCGGTGATCGCCCGTGGCTGGGCTCTGGAACGCAAGGTGCGCCGCCAAACCGCCGTCATGTCGGCGCGCACCGAAGCCGAGGCCGAGCTGGAGCGCCAGCGCAGCCGCATCCTCGAAGACATCAACGGTTCCCGGCCCCTGGCGGAGATTCTCGAGGAAATTACGAAACTGGTCACCTCCCAGTTGGAGGGCGCTCCCTGCTGGTGCGAGGTCGCTGATGGAGCGCGGCTGGGAAAGTATCCGCTCCATCCCGATCATCTGCGCATTATCCAGGTCAAAATTCCAGCCCGTAACGGGCCGCCGCTGGGAGTGATCTTTGCCGCGATTGATCCTCTGACGCCGCCCCGCGCCGTTGAATCCGAGGCGCTGTCCATGAGTGTTAGGCTGGCCACGTTGGCCATCGATACCCGGCGCCTCTACACCGATCTGCGCCGACGCTCGGAGTTCGACCAGCTCACCGATATTCACAACCGCTTCTCGCTGGAGAAGCGCCTCGAGGGGCAGATTATTGAGGCCCGCGAGATTGCCGGCATCTTCGGCTTGATCTACCTTGACTTGGATGAATTCAAGCAGATCAACGACCTTTACGGTCACCATATCGGTGATCTGTACTTGCAGGAAGTGGCGGTGCGTATGAAAATGCAGCTCCGCTCCCACGATCTGCTGGCACGCCTGGGCGGCGATGAGTTTGTCGCGCTGCTGCCTATGGTGCGCAACCGCGCCGGTGTCGAGGAGATCGCTCAGCGGCTGGAACACTGCTTCGACGAACCTTTTGCCCTGGAGGAACAGATCCTACATGGCGAGGCCAGCATCGGCGTTGCCCTCTACCCGGAGGACGGCGCCACTAAAGACACCCTGCTCAGCGCCGCTGACGCCGCCATGTATAAAGTCAAGAACGCTAAGCGTTCATCCTAAATGAGTCTGCCTCAGAGCCCGCATTCCTGACTATGTGCTGAAGTCCACGCAAAACAAAGGCCCGGCTTGCGCCGGGTCTTTTGTTGTTAGAAGAGATTGCGAGTCGCGTCCCTATTAAGGCTGATTGCCCAACTTTGTGTTGAAGCTGACTCCGCGCCTTCTTTCTGGCGCGGAAGAGCCGAAGGCCGCTGGCCCCACCGCAGGTGGTTATTCGGCCGCCATCTCCTCGGCCTCGCCCTCCTGGCGCATCAGTTCCAGCTCGCGTTCGGCGGCTTCGATCTCCGCCGTAACCTCTTGCTGCACGCGAGCCGCCGCTTCCTCCAGCTCCGGAGAGAGCTGCACGTTGCGGTAGTACTCCAGGCCCGTGCCGGCGGGAATCAGCCGTCCCACGATCACGTTCTCCTTCAACCCGCGCAGGTTATCGATAGCTCCATTGATGCTGGCCTCGGTAAGCACGCGCGTTGTCTCCTGGAAGCTGGCCGCGGAGATAAAGCTGTCGGTCGAAAGCGACGCCTTGGTGATGCCCAGCAGCAGCGGTCGCCCGGTTGCCGGACGGCCACCATTGGCCAGCACCCGCTCGTTCTCCTCGCGGAAGCGGAAGCGGTCCACCTGCTGCTCCAGCAGGAAGTTGCTGTCGCCCACATCGTCGATTCGCACCCAACGCAGCATCTGCCGCACGATCACTTCGATGTGCTTGTCGCTGATGGCCACGCCCTGCAACCGGTAGACTTCCTGAATTTCGTTCACCAGGTAAGATTGCAGCGCCTTTTCTCCCAGCACATCCAGAATGTCGTGCGGATTGAGCGGGCCGTCCATTAGCGGATCGCCCGCGCCCAGACGCTCGCCTTCCTGCACGTTCACGTGGATGCCGCGCGGCACCAGGTATTCTTTCTCGTCGCCGTTGTCCGCGGTCACATAGATTTTGCGCTGCCCCTTGGTAATTTCGCCGAAGCGCACCACGCCGTCAATCTCGCTGATGATGGCGGTCTCGTGCGGCTTGCGCGCTTCAAAGAGCTCGACAACACGGGGCAAACCGCCGGTGATGTCCTTGGTGCGCGTGCTCTCCTTGGGAATCTTTGCCAGCACGTCGCCCGGTCCCACCTCTTCGCCGTCCTGCACCATCAGGTGAGCGCCGCGCGGCAGCAGGTAACGCTTGTGGCCCTTGGCGTTCTTCACCACGAAGGTCGGCTGCCGCTTCTCATCCGGAGAGTCGGCCACCACCCAACGCGAGAGGCCGGTCACTTCGTCCACCTCTTCGTTCAGCGTGATGCCTTCTTGCAGATCCTTGAACTGCACCGCGCCGCCGATCTCGGTCAGGATGGCGTAGGTGTACGGATCCCACTCGGCAAGCAACTGGCCCAGCACCACGTGTTGGCCGTCCTTCACCTTGAGGCGCGCGCCATAGACCACCTGATAGCGCTCCTTCTCGCGGCCGCGATCATCCTGAATGGCAATCGAGCCGGAGCGGTTCATGGCTACCAATGTGCCATCCCTGCTCTCCACATAGTTCAGGTTGATAAAGCGCACCGTGCCGTTGTTCTTGGCGTCCAGGCGCGATTTATCCTGCACGCGGCTGGCCGTGCCGCCCACGTGGAAGGTACGCATCGTCAACTGCGTTCCCGGCTCGCCGAT
>Ga0181520_10009035_pt1 | contig 13920 bp, 18 predicted proteins | sample PEATcosm2014_Bin_29_FD_132451 | JGI IMG/M metagenome (GOLD analysis project Ga0181520, IMG submission 132451) | Peatland microbial communities from MTU Mesocosm Facility, Houghton, MI, USA - PEATcosm2014_Bin02_30_metaG | ecosystem: Environmental > Terrestrial > Soil > Wetlands > Peat | place... | reverse complement strand
GCGGCGGTCGACGTCAGGTCGCTTGCGGCGGCTAACCCGCCGGCGCCTGCCGCGGTTCAATTCGGGGCGCCGCCGCCAATCCATTCAGGAGATGGTGCCCAGGAAAGGATTGCGAGTGTGACGCGCTAAGCTATTGTTTATTAACATTTATTATATGTCCCCTCGACAGTTTGTATGCCATCTCTGTGCCTCATTGCAAATCGCTGCAAAGCGTGCCGAAGATTGAGGCGCACTATCTCTTTTGCAAGGCGGCTGCGCAGGTCTCGGGCACTATCTTGGCGAAAGGATTGGTGTGCCCCGATTGCTGAGCTACCGCTCAGACATTTTAGCAGTTGACATCTCGATCCTGCGGCAAAAGTTCAATTGACGCCCAACTCGCATTTGACCGCATTTCGAAGAGGCCCGTCACGCGATCCTGTATGCCCCGGCGTACGTTCCTCGGGGCGCTTCGAAAACCAGGCGGACCAGCTCAACGGTCGATGGATTGCCTTGGCCATTTGAATGCTCGACGGGGGGAGAATGAGCACCGTCACCAGACACGCTCTCCGAGTATACGCGGCGCTCGCAGAATTAAAGGGCGCGGACGACGATGTACTTGACGCGCTAATCCCGTTCTTTGAGCCCGTGCTTTCAGTAATGAAGGGGCGTGTTTTCGACCCTCACGTCTTTTCTGCCGGTGTTCGGAGATTGTATCGTTGGCGTTTCACGGGTGACGTTGCCTCACAATTTGTTCCACGGTTGGAACGCAAGGGCTTTCTTCGCAAAGAGATCAGCGCTAAAGATGGCGCTATTTGGATTGTTCAGTATGATGACAATATGTCTGGAGAGGATTCCCCGACAATATTGTCCGCCTTTGAGAGGATAATCGACGAGTTTTCAACATTTCCACCCAAGGTAACGGATCTCCTTTCTTATAATCGCTCACGCGATGAGCTTAAAGATATGCTGATCCGTTTCTTGGTTACCATGGACGCCCAGGGAGAGGGTGCCTTTGCGCCTCAACTAGGGGGCTTGGAACCAGGCGGCGAGACGACCGAGTTGTTGGCCGGTCTTGAAGAAGGCGGGCGGGCGCTGGAGCCGAACGACCGGTACATGTGCGCTAGATTTGTAACGCATATTATCAGGCGCCGTCGCGAGTTTATACCGCATCTCTCCAGACTGGCGTCGATTGCGCTTCTCACTGAAGTCGTGGAAGATTTCTTGAAGCCGACACGTGTCGAGGCCAAATCTGACCTTACGATTGTTCTCGACGCTCCGATTGCGTTAGACTTCCTTGGATGCTCGGGAAAACATCTAAAGGATGATATTGTCACCATTGTTCGTTCCTTAAAGTTGATTGGAGTCAAATTCGTTGTATTCCCGATCAGTTGCCTAGAAATGCAGCGCAATCTCCGCAGTATGCTGGCTTTACCTCGCGACCGGCGGCACGGATATACCCACACTGCTCTGCTAAACCGTGAAATCGATGAGGACGTGGTCCGAGCGATTGCTAACAACCCAGAGCGCGCGTTGCAGGAGGCAGGAATTACGGTTCGCCAGAATTCGCTGGATACCTACCCAAACTCGCACAGGTACTTTACAGCTGATCAATACGAGGACTTCTTTAGCTCGATACTTTGGGGCAACGATGTTCCGGCACGAGAACACGATGCCACCTGTGCGGCTCTAATTATGAGGTTGAGGGAAGGGCGCCAAAGCAGTGACGTTTTCAAGTGTGGTTTTGTCATGGTAACGCGCAACCACACGTTTGTCCGGAACGTTCGATCATATTGCATACAAGGCCGAATGATAAACGAAATGCAGGAAGGGCCCGTCATTCATCAGCGAGAATTGGCAACAACCGCGTGGTTAAGGACGGGGCTTGGCGCTGACGAAGCCATTCCTCGGGGCCATTTAGTCGCGACTTGCGAACGCGTGCTGCAACTTCGTCCGGAGGTTCGCAGCGCACTGGCCGCGCAACTCACGAAACTTACGCCGGAGCGGTTGGAGCAATTTAACGTACTCATCCAAGACGCTCGAAGTGTTCGCACGTTGGCCGACAGAACGCTAAACAATGAAAATGTCGTAACCGCCGACAATGCGCGACAGCTTCTTGACGTTATGCGTGAAGCGATGGTCGATGAATTGACCGAAACACACGAAGCCGAACTCGCCTCGATTAGGGACGAACTTAAGAAATCGTCTGATGAAGCATCTTCACAAATCGAGAAACTGACGGGTGAGATAAGACGTCTGAACGATGAGCAATCGCATGTTGCTGCACGTGAGGCTCAACAAGTCGAAGCGATTGCGCTTGCAATGAACAAGCGCGCTTGGTGGATCGAAGTGTTAATCGCGACCGTGCTGATACTGTTGGGCGCTTTTGGCGCACTTAACTATATGACTGGCATAGTTGACAATAGCAAAGTTTGGAACGCGATATTGGCGCTTGCGGGAGCGTTAGGTGTTGTGAGATTGATTTTTACCGTTCTTGAACGCACCCTGCCTGGACTTAGCACGTTGCTGACGGCCTATGTTCGATCAAGTACGAGAAAGCAACTTGCCTTGCTTGGCCTTAGCGAAAACCAGGCCGCGAAAAGCCTTGAATTTAGGAAGGGGCGAATTGTCGTTGACAACAAATAGGGTCGATAGGGCTTCCGGCTGTTGCTAAACCGCTTTTTGCCCAAGACCGAGCTTCTTCACTTAGGCCTGCCCGTCGATACCGCGGAACGAGTGTGGGGGCGCAAACGAGGCTCCGAGAGGATTCTATGCGCTCGGAAACGCTTGTGCGACCTGACCGCACTATCGGCGGGGCACACGTTCACGAGGTTTGGCGGGAGAACCCATCCGCGGGCCCTCTTTCGCCTTTTGGTGGGAACGCCGCGGACGCCGCGAACGAAAGAGCGGCAGATAGGTCGGCAATGCAGGGCCGACTCGGGACGCTGGGCTTGACAACGCGACCCGATGTTCCCTCTATGTTCTCATGGAGGTCGAGACCTTAGGCACGGCGCGGAGCCTCGGCTGGAAGGTGCACATGCGGTGCACGCAGGGCTACCGCGAAGGCACGAAGTCGATGCGGCGCTGCATCTATCGGAAGCAGCTCGACCTCGACACTCTGGTTTGCACGCGGGGACCGAACTTTCCGCTCTCGCGCCTGGAGTCGCGGCTGATGTGTCCCGCCTGCGGAAGTCGCAGCATAACGGTGGTGTTCGAACCGCCGACCAATCGGCAGGTCGGAAGCGGATGACGCGGGCAGGTTCAGATGGCTTCGATGACCTACTACGTCGCGCTCGCCTTCACGCGTTCCGAGGGCGGCGACATCGTTGCGTGCGAGCCGAAAGAGGCACGCAGTGCAAACCAAGCGATCCGCATGGCCGACTCGTTGGCGACGACGGAAGGACATTGCGGAGCCATCGCGTTCTCGCGCACCGGCGACCCGGCCCTTGGCGATTTTGAGGATGCGGTGATCCTGAAGACAGTCGGCGAGGTCGAAAGCGCGCTGCTCACAGGCTAGCAGTTCGCCAAAACCCTCTAGCATTCGCGATGGGGGCGCAGCATCAGCCCGACGCCTCACCTATGCGGAGGAAACTCACGCGCTGGAACTTCGTGAAGAGCCGACCCGAGTTTAAGATTGAATTCCTCGGCGGCGATTTGCGCATTGACGCTGGCGACCTTATCGGCAGTTGTTTGAGGACATTGCGCCACAATGCGCGAATGCCCTTCGCGTTCGAGGAGGGCCTTAAGATCGACCTCTAGTCTCTCGCGGCGCGCTGCGGTCGGAAACACATCCGTGATCCAGACGTCTTTGGCGGCAGTCTCGGAGGCAACGCAGAAAGTCCACTTCGTTGCGGCGACGCTGATAGACGGCGCAAACACCAGAGCAGCCACGAATTGGACCATGACCGCCCGCAACATCAGTCGGGAAATCTGATCATCTTCCCTCAAGCGACGCATGACGCGCGACCACTCGTTCGAGTTGCGGCGTCGTGCACGATCGCGGTTATATCGTCGCCCAGCGAGCCGGCGAGCAACGGCAGTAGAGGCGCTGTCAGCATTCCTCTCTGGTCAGGCCGATATCCCCGATGTGATTTTGGTGGCCGCTCCCCTGCAATCCTAAATAATCTTCCTATCGTCCGGGGGTACCACCTTCGGCAATGACGTGGAGGTTCAATTCCCATTAACGTGAGTTGGGCTGCGATACCGGCAATCGATTCCCCCCTATCGCGCAACACACAAAGAAGGGGAGCATATTCTAGAGCGCGAGCCTTAGATTTCTCACGCCTCACGCGGATTGCTGCTTCAAAAGCAGCTGGAGACAATTTCGAATGGTGGTTCGAATTATGGAATGGCCGCCCTCGTGCCTTTGCGGCGGCGAACGCCGCTTTCGTACGTTCTGAAATGAGTTGGGCCTCGTACTCCGCGACTGCCGCAAGGATGTGGATGGTCAAGCGATTCGCCATCGGCATATCCGCCGCGACAAAGTCAACGCCGCTCTCCATCAGGCTTGCAATCAATGCAGCGCTGCGCGCCAACCTGTCCAGTTTCGCGACCACGAGCTTCGCACCGTAGACCCGGCAGTGCCAGAGCGCCTCTTTGATGATCGGCCGGTCACACTTCGTGCCGCTCTCGACCTCCGTCAATTCGGCGATCAGCTTGCCCGGGCACGCTTTGATGTAGGCGCGCACGGAAGTTCGTTGCGCCTCAAGGCCGAGTCCAGACCCCTTCTGCTGTCGTGTTGAAACACGGTAGTAAGCGACCAAAGGCTGTTGGTTCATGAAGTCGCCACCCGCAATTCATCGAGGGCCGATACATTCATTTTCCTCAGGAGATACCGCCTGAGGGAGCTATATGCCCAAAGGCCGCCGCGAGGCGCTGGGCAATGCAGGCGATTCAATTCTGAGGCCATGTCAGTGCATGACATGCCCTGTTGCCTCCATTCGGCCAGCCGCGGGCCAATCTCTGCAAGGCGGGACAGCATATTCTCGCGTCGCATACCGGGCGGTGAGAGTGTCTTTCTCGGGGCCCCGAACTCTTGGAATGACTGTTTGGCGATGAGCCAGATCGACAACGCGCACCAAGGGGCCTTGGCCCGGGGTCGCACTCCGGTCTGATTGAACTCGTCGGCGATCATACGATAGGACTTACCCTCAGCGATCGCCTTCCATATGAGCGGTCCGAGGTCTCGCGCACGCGCCTCGACTCGGGCACGACGATTTCGAGCGCTGATTTCTTGCGCATGCGGTCCGAGCCTAGCGCTGGGATTCTTTATGCGGGGCCAAACCGCCGTGTCTCGTTCTTTGGCGGCAGCGTGGGCCGCTTTCATTCGCTCTGAAATCAACTGCGATTCATATTCCGCGATCGCCGCCAGAACGTGGATCGTGAACTTGTTGGCATGGGGAAAATCAACCGCAACGAACTCCGTCCCACTCTCCAAGAGCCGGGTAATGAGTTCAACGTTGCGCGAGAGCCGATCAAGCCGAGCGATGACCAAGACCGCTCGGAATAGCCGACAAAGATACAGCGCTTCCTGCAATTTGGGCCGCGTGTTCTTCCGCCCACTCACGGTCTCTGAGAATTCGGCGATGAGGCGCCCCGGATTGGCCGCTACGTATCTTTCCACCGCCGCACGTTGCGCATCGAAGCCAAGAGCGAACTGATCCAGACGCCCGATCGACATCCGATAGTAGGCGACGTATCGGCGGGTGCTAGCCAATCCCTTTCCTGACGGAGCAACAGACGAGTCTATCGCCGCTTCCAGCATGGGGGTGCCTCTCTCGCTCAAAGCCGTCTGCCCGAAGCGACCAAGCGCCAATACCGAGGTAGACTGGCGCGGGCCTTGCGCGGAGAGCGTCAGACTCATTCAACGGAAGGCAAGCGTAACGGGGAGGTACTTCAATATTGGAGACTCCCGGGCCAAAGGCGTAGCAATCAAGCCGAAGCAGAGAGAACTCGGCTATCCTTGCTGGCGCTGGCGAGCACGGACCAGACGCGACCCTCGTCGAGCCGCGCCTGAGGGTTTCGCTCGTTCAAGGATGCTTCTCATTTTCAGCTGCGCGGTCTCCCGCCGCCTTTGCATCCGCTTCGCACATGTAAGTTCCATGCTCGGTCGTGCCGTAGTTGTGCGTACCCGCGAAATGATAAACGTGGGACTTCGTGTTCACCCAGACGACGGTGTCAGACGGACATCGGGCGCGCGCTTCCGCGTCGGTCGCGAAGCCACCTGCAGCCGTTGCCGCCGCCGGTTTTGCGGGAACTGGAGCCGGCTTGGCCGCGGCAGTCGCTTTGGGCGTGGGGGTGATGACCGGAGCTGGAGCTGCAGCTGGAGTTGCAGGAGCAGCGGGAGCTGAGACAGGAGCAGCCGGCGCTGCGGCAGGGGTGGCGACAGGCGCCGTAGCGCCGGCTCTGCACGCAGCAACGTAGTCCGCCTTCTTCTGACCCGACGCCTTGATCGCCTCTTTGTTCGCAGCGTACTCGGCGTCGCATTCCTTGACGGTCTTGGCGAACGCCGTCGCCCCTGACATCGCCACTATGCCGGCGATTCCGCCAGCCACGAGGATTTGGAAAACAGATCGGCGCATGAAATTGCCTCCGGGTTGCCGCATGTTTGCGCATCCAATTGCTATTTCACAATTGCGACGCGCGCTAGACTGCGTTCGACTCAAGCCAGAAGCGGCAGCTCATCGCGCGGACATCGAAAATCTACCCTCGGCCAATAGGCCCCAAAGCGAGCAAGGGGTCTCCCATTTGAGAGGTCAGCACGCGCGGCTGACGCCAAATGTCCCCCCATCGCTTTCTTGGAGGAAGCGAGAATGCGCAGCCCAGGCCGCGAAAGGTGCGCTTCCAAATGCTAAACCAACTCGTGCGCGTCCGAACTCGGGCGGGCCATCGCCCCGACACTCGTCACTATCTGAGCAACACGTTCTGGCGTCATCTTCCAGGTCGCAGGGATTTCGTCGGTTGCTCCGGCGGATCGCGAGCGCGATGTATAAACCTTGTACTCTTTCAAGACCGTTCGGCCGTAGCCACCCGCAGCGGCTTTAAGCTGCTTCGCGATCTCGATCGGCGATGCAAGATAGAGGCGCGGCAACTTATCATCGTCAACTCCCTTGAATTGCACGAGGCACACCGCAGTTCCAGGTCTGTGCGAAGCAGCCCATTCATCAGCGGCACGACCATAGTTCGTCTCTCTCAAGTGCGATTGCGTCAGCCCCCAGCCGCCGGTCTTGCTGCCCTTCACTGAGACTTTCAAAACGGTACCATCATGTGCCGCGATCATCAGATCGTACTCAGGCTGGTTAGCTCCGTACTGCACGGAGACATCATAGCCGAACCTCGCGAATTGCGCGGCAGCAATGGCCTCCGCTGCGGTCGCTACGTGCCAATTCGTTTGCATTGATGAGTACCAAGGATCATTCGCCGCGGCGGCAAGAAAGACCAGAGGCGGCCCACAAGCGACAAAGGTCAGCACTCCGGCTCCGCCTCTCTTCCCAACTTTTGACCGCCGCTTCAAGCGCTCTTGGGGGCCGCTTCCGGACGCTTCGCGATCTTGGCAATGGTCGCACGAGAGCATTTGAACGCCCCCTGAATGGCGCTCCATGACTCGCCGGCCCGCAACGCTACCGCGATGCCCGCGTTCCGCTTCGTGTTCTCGGCGCGGCCCTTGTACTTGCCCTCGGCCTTTGCCTTGGCCTGCCCCTGTGCTTGGCGACGGCGGCGGTCCTCATAGTCCTTGCGGGCGACGGCGGCGAGCACGTCCAGCATCATCCCGTTCACGGCGGCGAACATGCGTTTCGTGAATTCGTCGCCGCTCGCCAGCATCCAAGACGTGGGCAAGTCCAGGGCGACCACGCGAACTTCTTTGGCGTCTAACCCGGCACGGAGCTTCCTCCAGTCAACCTCAGTGAGGCGCGAGAGGCGGTCAACCTGTTCGATCAAGAGCACGTCGCCTGCCTTGCTGTCGGCGATGAGGCGGAAGAGTTCCGGCCGGGCGAGCTTTGCGCCGCTTTCGTGCTCAACGTAGGTGCCGACGATATTGAGCCCGCGCTCTGTGGCGAAGGCCTCGATTTGCGCCCGCGCCCGTGTCGCGTCTTGCTCCGAAGTGGAGGCTCTGAGGTAGGCCCGCGCCAGCATGATGGAAACCCCTCCAGGTCTAATTAGGATGGTTTCCATTAACCGGTTCAGTTTGGATTGTCAAATGTCCATTCTTGAACCAGCCCCGCGATGGTTTCGTTTAGGCATGCTCCCATTGAACCGGCGTTGGCGGGCGGGCTTCAATTGAGCCCGATCCAAGGCTCATAAACCGCATGCAAATCCGCGCAACCAAGTCTGACGGGCGCGAGATAGTCAACGACGTGTTTCTCGACACGTGTTACGACTGCTTTGGAATGATTGAGTTTGTTGAAGAAGCGCTCGACGACGTTGCGGGTGCGATAGAGGTATTCGCTGAAGGCTGGGCAACGCCGCAAGGCCTATTGGGAAGCAGCGGCGCGACGATCGACCAGTCAAAATCGTTCAATTCGTAGCGTCGAGCGTGCATCTAAAATCCTCTCAGCAGTTTGAATTTCAACTCGCGCCTACGCGGAATCCCATTTATGAGTCTGCAACCTACACTGAAGTGGATGTAGACATCGATACGGAAGCCCGGTGCCGTAGACCATCCAACCGGAGGCAATTCGATGCCCCCACGCGATTACGACATCTTCGATCTTTTGATTGAGCGGCAAGGCGAAAGGTTTCGCACCCGTGTACTTTCTTCCCCGGCCGGTGAGGCTACACTCGACGACGTCGAGCAGACGGTGTCCGAACAAGAATTGGGCCGATTCCTGTCCAAAGTCGGGCACCCCCGGCGGGCTAGCCGAGGCCCGAGGATGTCAGTCGCCGCCGAAACGGAAGGCTTCGGCGACAAACTCTTCTCCTTTCTATTCCGCGGCCCCATCGCCAACTGCCTGGAGCGAAGCCACTCCGCAGCAATCGACAAAGGCCGCGGCCTGCGCATTCAGATTCGGCTCAGAGACGTTCCGGAGCTGTGCGACCTGCCGTGGGAGTTCTTGCACCATGATGAGTTAGGCTTTTTCGGTCTGACGACCGACACGTCAATTGTGCGGTTTTTGGAACTGAAGCAGCCGTTGGCGCCTCTCGAAGTCAGTCCGCCTTTGCGTATCTTGGTAGTGATCTCAAGCCCGTCAAACGCCCCTCCCCTTGACGTCGAGCAGGAGTGGAGCAAACTGCAAGAAGCTGTCGCCGATCTGCAGGCTAAGGGCTTAGTAGACTTGCAGAGGCTGGATGATCCGCAACTGGCGAAGTTGAACCAGCGCTTGCGGGAGTCACCATTTCACATCCTACATTTCGTCGGGCACGGCTTTTTCGACGAGAACCTTCAGGCGGGCCAGCTCTATTTTCAGGACCCTTTGGGTCGCGCCCAACCAATCTCCGCCGAACAGTTGGGCACGGCGCTAAGGGACCACAAGTCTATTCGGCTGGTAGTGCTGAATGCCTGTGAGGGTGCTCGCGCCGCACTTGCCGATCCGTTCGCCGGCATCGCGCAGGCTTTGATCCGTCGCGGCGTGCCCGCCGTAATCGCCATGCAGTTTGAAGTAACCGATACAGCCGCAGTCGCCTTCGCGTCCGAGATTTACGCGTTGATTGCATTTGGTAATCCGATCGATGCCTGCGTCGCCGGCGCTCGAAAGGCAATCTACTTTATGCCAAACGAGGTGGAATGGGCGACACCCGTGCTGTACCTCCGCTCTGCGAGCAGCCAGCTTTTCACCGTCGAGCAGACGCCGAGCGTGATTGACCAACGTGTTCAGCACTCGTTCGTCGAAGTTCAGCCGTCGGAACGCAATCCTCCCGACCGCAACGAACGTACATCGAACCCCGAGAATAGAGGGGAAGCCTTTGACCCAAGCCGCTTTCGGGAGGAACCCCTCCGTATGAGCGCCGAGGAGGGGGACGATACGGGGGGTGCTCGCGAGCCTGAGGCGAATCCAAGGAGCGAAGAGCATGCCCATGCGACCGAGGGGCGGCATAAGCAGATAGAATCTGTCCCCGGGGAGGTGGAACAGGAACAGCGCGTAGAGAATTTGTATAAATACCGCTTGGCAACTAAATCGTTGGAAGGAGGATCTATCGCCGGTTTCACCGCTAAATCCGCTATTTGGGCAGCCGCCAGCTTATTTCTTAGCGTTGTATTGGGCGCAATGTCTGTGTCTGCCAAGTGGACTATTCTCGTTGGCATATCCGTTACATTGTTTTCGATCTCTATCGTATGGATAATGGTCTTGTTTATTCTATACTTGGTGGGTTTGGCAACACATCGGTCAGTGTGACTTTTACGCGATGAATCGTTTACACAAATATTCGGGCAGCGTGATTCTCGACTTTTCTATTCCTCGACGCGGCGGCACAGTCAATACATTTCGTGGGAAGTACTAAGAGATTACATCCGGAGGGTTGATCATTCCTACGAACGTCCCTTGGGAACTGGTCCCCGCCAGTCCACCACCTCTGGTGGCGAACGCCAGCACGCTAAGTGCAAGCACGCTTAGAGACGAAAGGCAGCGGAGCGCTTTCCTTTGGACGACTGCACTTGTCGATGAAGCAATCACTCAGCTGCGCCTCCGACAATTAAGCACCAGACCGCTTCCAGAGTTTTTCTGGATGGCAGCAGGCTTCGTACCTATTCCTGGGAATATCACGGTGCCCCCACGGGTGTTAACTCGGGGTGGATTTTGCTTCGGACTATGCCTCTTACCTGCAAGGGTTCCGGGCCAATCTCCGGAGTTGTTATCTGATCCTTTAGTGGTCGGTGGAGTGCAATTTCCCATACTTCGCCTTCCCTCAGCATACACGCGCCACCTTCCGGCGGGTGGGCCACCCGACCCTCATGGAGTTAACAACGGAACTTCGGCGTGTTGGGCAGAACCGACTCCTGGCGGCTCTAACCCGACTGCGTTGCCCGGCACTGGAATTCTTACGGCCGCCCATGTTGCTGTGGATTGGACGCCAGTCAGCCCGATGACACCAAGCTCGCCATACGGGGTGGAAGGCTACGCGATCGACGCAATCGTGCTCTATCCAGAATCAAGGCCACGGCACGCAAAACTTCTTAGCGTTAGCCCCGCCGCTGCGGTCGGAAGTCACGTTGATGTATTTCCGCAACCTGGGCCCTTGAGCGTGCCGGCCACTATTATTCTTACCTTTCAACCTTCTGTGTATACAGGATTCCTGTGCCCTCATCGCATGATTCTAGACAGATCATTTTGTGCGGGCGACAGTGGTTCCTTAGTTACGGACCAAAACACCAAAGATGCAGTTGGACTCTACGTAGGCGAATTGATTACGAACGGAACCGCTTACGGCGCATGTCAGATCATGCAGCAGGTAACCACTGAGCTTGCAATCGATCTCTATCTCTGAGGGAGGAAGACCATGGCAAACATCCCGGTTTTGGTCGTCGTGAACGAACATCCGGCGAAGGGCGGCGTTGTTAAGAGGGGCGCGTCTCCAACTACTGCTCAGTCCGCCGTTGGAACGGCAATCCAAAAGGCGATCGAAATCACCCTGACGCCCGAAAAGCTCGTTGCCGGCGTCAAACAGATTGCCCAGGACATTGGACCGATTCTTAAAGAGGAGCTGAAGGGGCTAGGCAATATCGCTGTTCAAGAAGTCTCGATCGGGTGCGCCATCAATGCAAGCGGAGGTATTCTCGTCGCGGGGGTCGGCGCTGAAGCTTCTCTGACCATCACCTTCAAGGTCTCTTGAAATTAGTCAGCCCTTGCGGATCGCCTAGCCCTTCTACGCCATACTGGGCAGCGAAAGATACGTTCAACTGCTCTGGCGGTCGGGCGCGTTTCGGCAGACGTTGGCTCTCTGTGCCACTGACGACTTCCGCTTTGGGCCATCGCAAGTCATCCGGCGCTCCGTAGCCAATGACCGCAACGGGTCGAAAGCGGCCGTTCATGAGGCAGTTCAAGCATCGCGGTTTGTTCGCTAACCCCGTAAGCAAAGGAAGGCGTCTCGCAGTTGAGAGATCGGCACACTGGCCAACCAGAAACTCGCTCACTCTCAAAACACGCCTTTCGCCCGTGCCGCATGCTGTGTGCATAAGTTACTGCCGCGGCAAAACGCAGTGTGTCGCAGAGGAGCCGCTTGTCGCGCATGAGGGTGCGGCTGGGCACGGCTAGCGGATTTCACGAAAGGTTGCGCCACAGGCACGCGCGGCGGGGGCGATCAAGACTTGGAGGCTCTCCGACGGTGAGCGCGCTTATCGGGGGTCATTGGCGACGGCAAGCCAGTTCGCGCGTGATTTGATTGTACAAGAGACCGGTTGGCGCGTGCCGAAGGACGAAGGGATCACGCTGGTCGTGGCCGACAGCCCCGACGCCTTCGTGGACGACACGCCGACCGCCGTTATGATTCGGCAAATCCTCGGCAGCGTTTCGCAGTATGATACGGCGATGCTCGTTGCCAAGCTCAACAGCGCACGCGAGCCCAAGAAACGCAAGACGGGCAAGTGCGGGGACCGAAAGAGTTACGCAGAACGCAACCCCGAGTTGGTGGCACTCGCAAAGACGTTGGCGCGTTACCCGGTCAACGGCCGCAAGCGCTCGTTGCGACACATCGCCGCCGAGTTGGAAGCGCAAGGGCACGTCACGAAAGATGGTAAGCGATATGCCGCGACCGCAATGGCGCGAATGATCGCGACATAATCGTTGGCCTCGCTGTGCCGGAGCACTGCGCTCAGATGCTCTAGCGGTTGTGCCAGCGCAGAGGCGATGGCCAAGCGCCCATCGCCCTGTGCAAGAAAGGCTGTGCGACTCTTCAACGCAGAACGGATAGCGACCAAAGTCGCGAAGCGGTTGGGCATCCATAGCGACAGCGCGTATAGCCCGCCCAGTGAGGCGCGATTGGCGAAAACTGCGGCAAACGCGGAGCCTCAGAGCACCCAGGGGACGAACGCGAATGCACGAGATAACACGCAATCTTGAGCGAATGCGCGAGAAGGTTGGCCCTGCAGCGACCCTCCATGTCTTCATTATGGGGCGACACTTCCCGATCGCCGGCTCGAAGGAAAACATGGCGATAAGCAGCTTCGGGATCACGATCGCACGAAGCGATAGCCGAAGAGTCAAGAGTGTCTCAGGCGCCTCTGACAGTTTGAATAGCACGCACTACCGCGCAAAGTTGGCTGCTCTTTTGACCGCGCTCGAATGGATGAGTCTCAACTGTCATCCCGAAACGAAGAAGATCGTGAACACGCCGGACGAGGCTATTTGGCGGCACCTCCCTGGGAACCTCAAGAAGTGGGTCGCTGATCCAAAGCACGTGGACCACGACCTGTACGAGAAGATTGAGCGAGCCTTTGCTGGAGTCCCCAACGTCTCCTTTCAAGAGATTACAACCGATCATCCGATGTACGAGAAGGCGCACAAGCTTGCAGACGATGCAGTCGCGCGACGTCTCAAGCTGCCGCCGAAGGCAAGAGAGGATGAACCATCGGACCTCGAAGAGTCGGACTTCGAAGAGTCAGACCTTGAGGGTGATGCGCGGATGGCCTTCGAGCGCGCATTGGAAAAGGACTGCTGACACACGCGGACAGTTGTCAGAGCTTGGCTGAATGAGGCTTAGCGTCTGTGGAAACGAAATGCGCCATCCCCGGCTGCGACCGTCCTGCAATGCGCTCCGCTGGTGTCGGTCATGCGGAGTTTCACTGTCGCTATCACGTCCAGTTCCGCGCCCGCCACGGCTCACACTGGCATCCGACTTATAAGGCAGCCGACCTAAAGCCCTACCTCGCGATCGCCGCCGAGTGGATCGAACAGCATCGCGCGGAGACTCGCGTCGCTTACCCAATGGTGGGCCTCAGGGGCCTCTTAGACGGCGCTGGGCGGGCGGAACCGGCGCAGAACATCAAGAGTCTTCCCGCGGCTTCCAAGGCGC
>Ga0181520_10009033_pt1 | contig 13923 bp, 8 predicted proteins | sample PEATcosm2014_Bin_29_FD_132451 | JGI IMG/M metagenome (GOLD analysis project Ga0181520, IMG submission 132451) | Peatland microbial communities from MTU Mesocosm Facility, Houghton, MI, USA - PEATcosm2014_Bin02_30_metaG | ecosystem: Environmental > Terrestrial > Soil > Wetlands > Peat | place... | reverse complement strand
ATGCCCGGAGTTGACCTGGTTCCTCTCTGGACCTTGGCAGTTGCAAATGTCTATCGGAAGTCGAAGCAACTTGCGGTCGCCAGAGAAGGAATCAGAGAGGGCGGTCCGGTGCGGGAAAACCCGCGAGGCATGTAGACATCCTTCATCGCGCCAAGACGCAGAGGTGTAGATCATGAGATTCCTGTCGCGATGCCGACATTGCAGTAGAAATATGCCGTCGAGTTCTCGGGCAATTTGACACTGAATCACGTGGATGTACTAGGTGTTTTCAGCGGAACAACTTTGCAACTAGTCTAAACAACCACCGAATCAAGCCAGAAGTGAGGTGGAGTTGGGTGTGGTTTGGACCCCAGTAGCCGTCGCCACGAGAGTCGTATTCTCTCTCACTGCTCCTTGAGGATCCTCGTGCAGCCCATACCTTATCTTCGTCGCGCTCTTGCCTGCGTCGCCTCTGCTGGATTGACGCCCACTCCGCAGTTCCTTCTTGAAGTCCTTCGCCAAACCGGATCGGCTTATACCGACGTCTTTTTGGCTTTCGCTTCTCCATCAGGACACGATAGTCGTCGGTCACCCATTTGAATGTGCCGTCGGTCACTCTATTTCTGTTGGGGAGTTATGTTCTTGGACCTGACGGTTGCCCCGTTAGAGAGAGGCACACTAGAAGCCGACGCGCGAAGAGCGGCAAGAGCCTCCTCGAAACCCAGCCCGACAGTAGGTCACGAGATTCCAGTCGCCATGCCGACTTTAGGTAGCGATCCGATCGCTGGCCCAACCGGGAATTCAAAATCTCCCTTCGCTGAGAGATGACGAAATCCTACACGCTCGTGGGCTGCCGGGATGGTGTATGCTTTCGGCTTAGGATTGCATCAAAGCAAGAAGCCATATTCTTTGGAGGTAGGCCTTGGACTTGGTAACGACAAATCTCGTCGACAGCTTTCGCGTGCAGCACGGATTCCCGGAGACGCTCGGGTTACCAACGCTCTTTGAACACTTCGCGAATTTCTGCGTTGCATCAAAGGAATACCCGGATGAATTCGATGTTGAGGATATTTCCGTAGCCGGGGGAAACGACCTTCAGCTCGACGGCGTAATGATAATCGTCAATGGAGTGTTGGTTGACTCGAACGACGAGGTGGACGACCTTGCACAAACAAATAAGCATGTTGATGCAGAATTCATCTTTGTCCAGGCCAAAACCGGGTCTGACTTCAATGGAGCGGAAATCTCAAATATGTTCTTTGGAATTCGGGACCTTTTCGCAGCTTCTCCGCAATTACCGCGCAATCCAGAGCTAGCAGCTAAAGAAGGGATTATTCGGCACATCTATACAAAGAGCACCTTATTCAACCACGGCAATCCACGCCTCCGCATGTATTACGTTACGACTGGGAAGTGGCAGGATGACCAACAACTGATTGGCCGAATCCAGAACGAAATCACGACACTGGAAGACCTGAATATCTTTCAGTCATCTCCACAATTTGAGCCCGTTGATGCAAAACGTCTCCAACAGCTGTTTAGCCGCTCACAGAATGCACTTACTAAGACCTTTACTTTTGCAAAACGTATAACAATCCCTTCGATTGAGGGAGTCAAAGAGGCCTATTTAGGATATATTCCGGCTAAAGATTTTATCCAACTCATAACGGACGACAATCAAAACTTGTTGCGCGGAATGTTTTACGAGAATGTGCGGGATTTTCAAGGTGATAACCCTGTGAATAAGGAAATTGAGGAGACTCTCAAGAGTGATCGTCGTGACTCGTTCGTCCTCCTCAATAATGGCATCACAATTGTTTCTGAAGATCTCAAGACGACTTCAGACAATTTCACTGTGTCTGGTTTTCAGATCGTGAACGGATGCCAAACAAGCCACGTTCTTTACAACAATCGTGATCTCCTTTCCGGAGCTGAGTTCGTTTCAATTAAATTGATCGTTGCCCCTAATGACGATTTGCGAACCCAGGTCATAAAGGCCACCAACAGACAAACTGTGGTCAAAACGGAGGAATTAGCCGCCCTCACCGACTTCCAGAAATCAATCGAACGCTACTACGATGCGGTCCCCGCCGACCATAAACTCTATTACGAGCGCCGATCCCAGCAATTCAGGTCTGCTCCTGGGTTGGAGAAAATTCGAATCGTCAATATCTCAATACAAATCCGCACATTCGCTTCAATGTTTCTAAATCGCGCGCACCAAGCGAGTCGATATTATGGTTCCCTGCTCAAGGATATAGAGAGCACCATTTTTGTAGAGGGCCATTTCCCGATAGCGTATTATGTCAGTTCTTTCGCGCTCTTTAGAGTTGAGTCATTCCTCCGCAGGGGGATGATTGATAACAAGTATCGTCCATTCAAATACCACTTGCTAGGAATCCTCAGAATGGCTGTCGCAGGGTCAGCAATGCATGCTATGAACGCGAACAAGTTCGAAAAATATTGCGAAACGATACGGGACGTGCTCTGGGACGATTCGAAATGCATAGACGCAATTCAACGATCCTGCGCAGTATTGGACCAGGTGCTTGGCGGAGCCTATGGCAGAGACAAAGCCAAGGACTCTACCATTCAGACGCAAGCCATAGCGATAATTACCACTGACACCGTGCCGGTAGGTCGGCAGGGGGTCCCGATCCTGAAGATGTAAGTTCCTTCGGTCTATCTGGGTGCCCCCGGTTTGGGGGTCGGGGATACTACAGACCGTGCTAAAAGGTCGCGAACTCGGCACCCGTCTTGATTACTCCCCACAAACGCCGATTGCGCAGCCCAAATCCATACTGCGATTCGATCGCCACATTCCGGTCGCGGCAGTTGGGGACGAATGCTCTGGGGTCCCTACAAGTGGCGCAATTTGGTTGAGTTGCATTTCCTTTGGCAGATATTCCATGGCGAGTCGCGTATTCATTCAAAGCGTCACTCGCTCTTTGAGTGCTCTTAAGCGACTGCGGCACCAATGCTGTCGAGGTTGCCAACGGCATCGTCCGGAAGCTCGAGCGCTGCAGCCTTGAGATTCTCGCGCAGATGCTGGACCGTCGATGTGCCGGGAATCAAAAGAAGGTTCGGAGACCTCCGCAGTAGCCACGCAAGCGCCGCCTGCATGGGAGTGGCGTCGAGCATCGTAGCGACTTCATTGAGCTTGGATGACTGCAGCGGTGAGAACCCTCCCAGTGGAAAGTACGGTACAAAGGCGATGCCCTGCGCGCTCAAGGCATCGATGAATCCGTCGTCGCTCCGCTGGGCCACGTTGTAGAAGTTCTGGATACAGACAATCTCAGTAATGGTCTGAGCCTCGGCCAACTGCTGTGGCGAAACGGTGCTCAGGCCGATATGCCGGATCAGGCCCTGCTGCTTTAGCTCGGCAAGCGCGGTGAGCGGCTCCTCGAACGGTTCGTCGGTCGGTGCGCAGAAGCCACCGATGCGCAGGTTGACGACATCGAGCGTGTCAAGGCCCAGATTGCGCAGATTGTCGTGCACTGCATCGATAATCTCCTGGCGCGAGCGAGCATGCGGCCATGAGCCGTCGCTCCCGCGGCTCGCGCCGACTTTGGTCACGATCACGAGATCGTCGGGATAAGGATAGAGCGCTTCCTTGATGAGTTGATTGGTCACATGCGGGCCGTAGAAGTCGCTGGTATCGATATGGTTCACTCCAGCCTCGACGGCCTCGCGCAGAACAGCGATCGCACCAGGAATGTCGCGCGGTGGCCCCCAGACGAGCTTGTCGCCATCGCGGCCGGCAAGCTGCATCGCGCCATAGCCCATGCGGTTCAACTTTATGGATGTATTGGGGAGGGTAAATGTGCCGCCAAGGTTCGATTGCTTCGTCATGTGTCCTCTCAGGCTCTCTCGAGTCTGTATGGAATATCGATGCTCATTCGATGAAGGAAGCTTCAGATTAGAAGTACGCATTTGCAGAAGTCATCCCAAGCTACGTTAGAGCAGCGAGAATCGCGCGGACCACTCGCCATCCCGTAAGATTGGACCCATGCTCCGCAAAGCCATCTTCCGCGTCACCTTGATCGCCCTTCTGGTCGCATCGTTTCTTTTTGTTCGAAGCTGGTTTCGCAATCCGAGCATCCCGGCTCCTTCATCTCCAGGAAATGGGACCTCGCCCGGCGGGCCCAAGGAACAACAGCGCCGGCAACGAAGTGAAAACTCTGTGATACCCGGCCCTGAGGCAGGCCGCCCTTCAGGCGTGGTCTGTGAATCCCAGTACTTTGCCTCCTGGAACGAACCACCGTTCCAATCCTGCCAGGTGGAGATGAGGAATGGGTACCCGGTTCCGGATCCACGTTGCACCCCTGGGGGCGCGAACCCGTCCATCACGGTGGATGTTCTCAGGAATAACAGATGGCGAACTCGTTCGATCCGGAACTGCGAGTCAAGCGAGAACATGAAGCATATCGCGTACGCGTGGTACGGAATCCGGAAGCCCCGGGAGAACTCTGACCGGAATCAGGTCTGTGAGCTTGACCACCTCGTCCCTCTGGAACTCGGTGGCGCAGACGGCTTAGGCAATATCTGGCCGCAGTGCGGTCCGGATTCCGTCGCATTGAACGAACGGTACTTCAAAATCAAGGACCGGGTCGAAGACTACCTCGCCGATGAAGTAAAGTCCGGACGAATCACGCTCGAAAATGCACAGCGCGGCATCGCGTCGGATTGGACTCAGTACATCGTGCAAGCTGAACGGCACCGCACGATTAGGTAGAGGCACCCACCTGGATATTCCAAGCAGGGTTGCGGCCGGACTACCTGCCGGCGAAGCTTGCTGAGCCAGTACAACCAGATCCTGAAGCAGGCGAACGATTCGGCAAAGTGGGAGTGATCAAGTCGCCGTGCTGGATCCGTCCTAGCAAAGGGGAATCGGTCAGCGCAATCACCCTCGTGTCCGGTCAGCCTTCAGATTGCAGTACGGCCCGGCGACTCGCTCACCATCCTTGTAGATGGCTTCGTCAATAGGCTTCAGAATGAGAAGTTTCCTCCTCACCCTGCTATTCAAGCTACGGTGCTTGGACTTTTACCCCGGTGGGACTTACTCCCACTGATCATGCCAGCCTTCGCTGGACGCACACATTTCGTTACTAATCCCAGTTCGTACAGTGCGTCGGCAACCTAGGAAGTGCAGTTTCAGATGGCGCTGCGGGGCCAGGAAGCCGCCTTCCAGTCCAGATATTTGAGTCGAAGCCGGATCTCGCCAAATTAAGCGGAACATCCGAAAAAGAAGCTTGTTTGTATAGAATGCTCTTTCTGGCGTAATCTTTGGTCACCTACCGCACTGCCAGGAGCGAAGATATGAAATGGAGCCCCACCAAAACTTGGGTTGTAGCATCAATTGTGTCCTGTAGCTTTTGGATCCTTGAGAGTCAAGGATCTCTCAGTCGAGCCGTCCTTGTTATTTCATTGAGTTGCTCGTGCTTTGTCCTCGGCTCAATCGCCGGTTTTCTGTTCACAAGTTACGGCGAGGAAACCGCTACTGTAGGCAAGATTCGCGACTGGTTAATCGGCGCTATTACAGGCGTAACGGTTGCAAGCGTGCCCTCGATAAAGGCCATACTCTTAACTTTTGCTGCTGGCCCAGGCCCCCAAGAATTCGCCCTAACAGTCGGGGTCTCAATAACGTACGCCGGGCTAGGCTTCTTCTTTATGTTCTTCCAAAGAGAATTAATACTTAACGTGGTACTTGCGGAAAGCAGAATAAAACGAGGAAGAATCGATGGAACCTCGAATGCCGGCTTGGTCGCTCAAAGACTCATTACCCTGCTACCCCCGAGCGTTCTCTCTGGGGTCGACGACATTGAAGAATTAATCCAAGAGAACGATCCCGCGGCCGAGGAATTTCGCGGCCAACTATATTCGGATGAAGTCTCGAAGTTTCTCGACGAAGCCAAGACTGCCGCAAAAGTGGGCCTCCCGCTCGATTGGGATGTGGTTTCAAAGGTAGCGATACTGCACTATTACCGTATCTACTTTGAGAAAGGGCAAGCGAAGGACGCTCAACAACGAAGGGCGGAGGAGTGGCTCAATCGCGCCCTCGTAATGAACCCCAATCACGCCGACATCAGGGCAAAATATGCCGACGTGCTTTCAATGACGGAGCGATACGAAGAGGCAGTGGCAACAATTGAAGCATTGGCGAAAAGTACTGACGGTCCTGCATACACACGGCAATGGCTCGGATACTTTCTCCTGTTCGTTGACGATCGAGAAGACGAAGCGATCGCACTTTCAAAGGAATACACTCAGAGATTCCCATTTCTTGATCACTCGTACTTCAACGTGGCGTGTGGCTATGCGCAGCTGTATGGGAAAAGCTCACTAGAATCAGAAACAGCGGCAACCTCGGCGGGCAAGGGGGCAAGCAAAATCAATGACCTTAAAAGGGAGGCTCTCGATTGGTTGAAGAAGGGCTTGGCGATTGATCCAGAATATGCAGAGGAAATCAAAGAAGATCAGCTGGGTCCAGGAGAAAGCTTCGCGTCGCTAGCACAAGATCTCGAATTCAAGAGAGTATTGGCTAAGGGCTTAATTGATGCAGCTCACACGCATGGAGAGGCATACAAAAAAGATATGCGCGATCCGGGCAAGGACAAGACGCCTGCTTCGACAAGTCCCCAGCGACTACTCAAGCTCCTCAAGGCCGCCGCCGAACTGGACGCCGAAACCGTTAAGGAAGAATTGATCCCAGCACGCTCGCCAGACAGCTTTGAACTTCTCAGAAAGGATCCAGATTTCATCCAATTCCTTAACGGGTTGAGCGAGCCAAATCCACAAGGCTGAAAACGAATCGGACGGGTGGCCGGGTGAAGATCGTACGAACTCCTCCCAGCTCCGAATTACTCCCGAAAACGGCGGGCGACCCCGGTCCCGGTGCCCTTTTCAGACCACGATGAGGGTGCCCTCATCGGAGCGGAAGGCACGATATCTCAATCCCTATGGCGACTTCCGAGTACCGGATCCGAATTGAGATGGGATCTACCGATGGTTGAAGTTCCGCTTCACTTCGGCTTGATGAGTACGTAGAAGAGCAAGGAAATGCAATCGAAGGTTATGCACATTGATGAACAGGAGTATTTACAACTGGCAATGAGATTTGGTTTAATTGAGCCACTCAATTCGTAGCTCTACAGTCTGTCCCAAGAATCTTCAAAGCAGGCAGCCATGAATTCTATAGGCTCGATCTGGCGCAAATGGGATCTGCACATTCACACTCCTGCCTCGTTCCACTGGATCGGTAAGCGCCTCCAGCAACAAACCGAAACGGAACGTGAGGAGACCTGCAAAGCCATCGTCGAGAAAATGAATTCTCTCGACGTCGATGCATTTTGCATCATGGATTACTGGATATTTGACGGATACCTTGCCGTGCGGGATTACGTCGGACGCAATCCCGGTGTGCTGACGAAGCAGCTCTTCCCTGGGATTGAATTGCGGCTAGAAGCGCCGACGAACTTTCGGCTCAATACCCATGTTTTATTCGATGATGCGCTCCTCCCGGAACACCTCCAAACTTTCTTAGCGCGTCTCAATATCGGTGGCGCATTGAACAAGCCTCCATCGAGGCAGAATCTTATCGACTTGGCCAAGAACTTCGATCCGGGCAAGCTCCGCGTCCATGGTTACAAGCAGGAAGACAAGACTGATGACGAAAAGATGCTGGAGCTAGGCCTAAAGACCGCTGTCATCTCGCGGGATTCCTTGGAAGAAGCGATGAGTGTGGTTGGCAGAGACCACTGTTTGTTGATCCAGCCCTATGACACCAATGACGGCTTGGAGAAGCTGGATTGGAAGCAGCATCCTTGTGCCGATACGTATCTGATGAAGATGGCAGATATTTTCGAAACACGTAATCAAGACAATGTCGATCTGTTCTTGGGTGTCGGGATACAGGGTAAGCCGCATGTCGGTGAGGAGTTTATTGAGAATCTAGGCGGTTTGGCCAAGCCTGTTGTTAGCGGAAGCGACGCGCACAAAATAGAGAAATATGGCGTGTACCCAAGCAATCGAATCACCTGGCTCAAGGCACAGCCGACCTTCGCCGGATTGCGGCAAGTCTGTTATGAGCCAGCTCTTCGTTGCTTCATTGGGATTTCGCCTTCAAAGCAAGAGCACCTCGCACAAAATTCGACGAAATACATGAGTCGCCTTCAAATCAAGAAGGAGGATGGGGCCAGTTTGTCTGATCTGTGGTTTGCCGGTACAAATATCCCACTCAATCCCGGGCTCATAGCGGTCATAGGAAATAAGGGCACAGGCAAGAGTGCGCTCGCTGATATTTTGGCTCTGGCAGGGAATACGCACTGCACCGATCTCGAGTTCTTAAATCCGAAACGATTTCGGAAAGGAAGCAATATCGCGAAGCACTTCAAGGCCAAGCTGACTTGGGCAGATAACACCTCTGCTATTGTTGCATTGGACCAAGCGATCGATGTCGATCAGCCAGAGCGTGTGCGGTATCTTCCTCAGGAGTTCATAGAGCATCTCTGCACCGAGATCGAAACTGGCGGAGGGAATTTTGAAACTGAACTCAAGAAGGTCATCTATTCGCATGTTCCGGAGGACGACCGCCTTCAGAAAGCAAGTCTCGATGAGTTAATTGACTATCGCATTGCGGCGCATCGAAAAGCGGCTTCACAATCGCAGGTGAAGCTACATGCACTCAACAGCGAAATCTTGAAGGTTGAACGAGAGCTTAGCCCGGAGACAATTAAGGCCTACCGAACGGCTTTGAGTCTGAAGCAGGCTGAACTGGAAGCACATGACAAGACGCGTCCAGCAGAAGTTTCGAAACCGACAGTCGACGTCCAAACGGCGGAAGAAATAAAGGCGACTGTTGACCTTGCGGAAGCCCAATCAGAGTTGACAACTCTAAACGGCACGATCGGCCCTCTCACTGAGGAACGGAGCGCAATTGTCGCCAAGACTGCATTGCTTGACAGGCTTGCGGGGCATCTCGATAATTTCGGATCCTACCACGAGAATTTTGTGGACCAGGTGGAGGAAGAATTCATCGAGGCGAGTCTAAGACTTTCCGAAATCCTGAAAGTCTCAATCAATCGAGTACCACTCACGCAGTCGCAAACGGCGGCACGCGCTCGGCTTGCGGAAATCGCCATGATGATAAATGGAACAGATAAAGAAAATGGACTTGAGGCGAAGATTGAAAGCGTGGGCCAAACTATAACGCGCTTACGCTCGGAATTGGGAACTCGTCAGAGAGAGTATCAAACTTACCTTAGCGCCCTCACTCAATGGCAAGCACGCAGGAATCTAATTGTCGGAGGCGCTGAAAAGCTCGACACAATCGATTACTTGAAAGCGCGAATTGCGGCTGCAGAAGAAGCGCTGCCGGCCGCATATGAAGCTCAAAAAGAGGCCCGCAGACAGCTTGTGCGTGATATTCATGGCGAACTTCTAAAGATTCGCGCAGTCTACCAAAACCTGTATGAGCCGGTGCAGAAGATGGCTGCAGCAAGTGCCGCGTTTACGAAAGAGCCTCTGGAACTTGATTTTGACGCTGGTCTTTCAGCATCGAGATTTCAGGATGGTTTTCTAGAATACATCCACCGAAATCGAATCGGCACATTTTACGGAGATGAGGAGAGCAAGAAAGCTGTTCAGAAATTGGTCGGCGCCCGTGACTTTAATGTCACGGAGGATGTAGTCACATTCCTGGATGATGTGATGACCGCGCTTACGACAGTGGAGCGGGGAGGTTCGATGGAAGCGGCCACGATCCAGTCACAGCTGAAGGACCCAAAGAGAATCGACGACTTGTACGACTTTCTTTTCAGTCTCAAATTTCTGGAGATGCGATATGCCCTGAAGCTCGGCGGCAAAGACATTGCGCAACTGTCGTCAGGCGAAAAAGGGGCACTTCTATTAGTCTTCTATTTGCTGCTTGATCCGGAAGAGATCCCGATCATAATCGACCAGCCTGAGCAAAATCTGGACAACGAGTCCGTGGTAAAGCTGTTAGTTGACTGCATCCGGCAAGCACGGTCGCGAAGGCAGGTGATCATCATTACACACAATCCCAATCTCGCTGTGGTGTGCGATGCGGATCAAGTTATCAGCTGCAAAATCGACAAAGCGAACGGCAACAAGGTGACTTACGAATGCGGAGCCATCGAAGATCAACCCCTCAATGAAGCCGCTGTGAATGTTCTCGAGGGAACCTATCCCGCTTTCGATAACCGGCGAAAGAAGTACCACAAACCGCTTCACGTCTAACGGATGCTTTAGCGAGACCATGGTGATCATCGAGATCCGCCGCATGTCTGTGATCGCATGCGCGGTCTTCGGCCGGCCCGAAGACCACCAATCTAATTCACATTCGCTAGTATGCGGAGGTGTACTCATCGTACCAGCGGGGTCGTCATGAGATTGATAACGAAAAATGCCCTAGGAAACTTCCTTTTCTTATCCTGATGTGGATCACCCTCTGCTCGATCCCTTCACTCCATTGCACCACCAGTGGACCGCCTGAATGTTCTCTGGATGGTCGTCCCGCCATGCTCCTCCCATGCCGCGGGGATTGATGTGGTCGGGCACGACGTCAGAGTATTCAGTGAATTCAGCGTTGCAGATAGCGCATTTGCCGTTTTGGGCGGCGACCTTTCTGTCCAGCAGCTTTCGCATCTCCGCGTTCGAGCGGATTTCCCGGTATCCTCGCGGGTGGAGAGAATCGTCAATTCGGCGGATTCCCATTTGGTGCGCTTGTTTACGCTTTGAGATCGCTTCCCTGCCACAGTAGAAGAGAGAGCGGTGAATTGGGCACAGTTGGTTTCGACGGAGTCGCATGGATTCCTCCAGATTGGATTTGAATGGATTGGTTGAACGGAGCTCTTCGCTTGACTCGTTAGGCTGTTAGGCGAGAACGCAAATCGAAGAGCACGGAAAATCTGGCTCCCGCCGCCGGCGCGGCGAATCTTGGCCTCTTCATCGTTTCATCGCCAGCAGTCACATAGCTTGAGCAGAGGAGAAGCTATTTGGCGCCGGAGGGACGCAGTGTGACCTGTCTGTAGCTGGCATTCGCAATTCGCGTCAGTCTCGATTGGCACCAAAGGGTTCGACGTCGCCAGATTTAATGACTTGTGCGAGGTGTGAAGACACCGGTACTATCGACTGCGGCGTTACTTCTATTGCAGGAACTCAATGAGAGGCTTGAGCTTGCGGTATTCGCTATCAAACCGATTCTTCTGCTCCTGATACGGCAGTCCCCAGACCTCATGGTCCTTCTCGAAGGAATAAACGAGGCGGAGGGCAAGGTTTAGATTCTTGTTATTGCCGTCCAAATGACTGATCTGTGCAGCCGAAAGATTCACGCACATCTCTTTGATCTTGGCGATCCAGTGAGCACGAAGCGACGTGAAGCCCAATTCTGACTCCCGGTATAGGTTCAGAAGTTCAACCCCCGTCCAGGTGGCTGGCGGGTGTTGTGGGAGTAGAACCCAAAAGTATAGACGTGGTTGAAATTCAAATTTCATCCATGCTTGGAGCCGCAATCGGCCGTGTTCCGCTACAAGGAGATCAAAGCGCTGGGTGGCTGATGCGACCCTATCCAGCATCACCTGCTGGGAAGTGCGCAACTCAGCATTAATTGCGAAGTCCAAGCCCCAAGGGAGAGCGTTTACCGAGATGTTTGGTACATCATTCTTCGGCATCTCATCGGAATGCCCGAAGGAATACGCCCACCAAGCTCCGGCGCCTACAAGTCGGTACTCGGTTGTGTTAGCGCCCGTCGATATGCAGAGGACATCGGGCTGGTTTGGCTTGACCATCTTGATCGGACGGAGCTCGAACTCTGAGAAATGCTTCTGCACCCCTGGCAAGGAGTCCTCAAGTAAACTACGTGCGAGCTGCATGGATTGCGCGGTGACCGGAGGAAGCAGGTCCTCGAACTTGAGTTGTTCCAGATGGAATGGGAGGATTGCTCCCGGCGAGCCAGCTCCCTGGCTCTTCTGTTGCCTTGCCGATACATCCTGCAGTGCCTTTCCTTCTTCCGCGGACGTCGGTGGGCATTGGACTTCAACGCAACGGATACCCATTTCTTCAAGAGAGATGCGTCGATATTCGGGAATGCTCGGAGCAACAAGCACCATACGGAAGCTGGCGGTGGGCTTGGAATGCCGCATTAAGCCGTAGTATTCGAAAACCTGACCGATATCTTCCCGCTTTATGGTGTTCCGCTTTAGTTCGACGATGTATTGGGTTCCGTCTACATCAAACAGAAGGTCGATACGCCGACCCTCAATGTAGACCTCTCTGCGCTTCTGGCGGATAATCTGGTTCGGAAACAGAACATCCGGATTCTCGAATAGATAGTTCTGGAGATCGAGCTCTAGCATCACCAGCCAGTATACAGACGCGGCATTGTCAGGCCTTCGGTTGTTTCCCCGTAGTTGTCGATTGGGGGTTCCTGAAGCCTCCATGATGCTCTATCCAGGATTTCTCCACCAGCTACGGTTACTCACCAGGTGCTTGCTCTTGGATGATCTTGAGTAGGCTTCAACGATGCCATTGAGATCCGTCGCTACAAAATCAGCCAATACTCATGGGTGTCCTGGCGGCAACTTGAGTGACGAACTGGACGGTCTGCCTGTTTTCCGCAGTCGCCATTGATTCCCGCTCGTAGGCGTCGAACAACGTCTTGGGAACAGAGGAATCGTCGAGATCGCGCCCTTTGCGGTGTACGGGACGCTTCGCACTTGACGCAAGGGCGAGAAGCCAACTGTCAATGGCCATTTCGGACCCAAAGGCTCCTGGGTACCCCGCAAGGTGGGTGTTGGCGATCTGTGTCGGAGAAGACTAGAATTCGTGACATCCAGACTCCCAGCATTTTTTGAGTGCAAGTGGGGAAATCTGCAAAATCGCGGCACTTGCTGCCGATTCTCTTCGCTCTTCCGGAGGGGCTAAGCTCAGAACTCGGCATTTGGGCAAGTGTCAACAGAGTTATCTTCGTAGCCCTGGAAAAATCCGGGTTCAGGATCTATCTGTGACCATCAAAGGTCGCCGAACAGGATAAGAAATCTGGAGAGCATTTCGACCCCATGCTGAATCAAAGTCCAGAAACAGGTCAATTGGTAATAGTCAGAAAAAGACCGTTCGTTGTTACCGAGATCCTCCCTTCGGCTCCCGGGATGACGCCTACCGGCATGGGAACCTCCCATCTCATCAAGCTTTCATCGGTCGAAGACGACGGCCTCGGTGAAGAACTCCAAGTTGTCTGGGAGATTGAGCCAGGTACAACGGTACATGAAAGGTCTACGCTGCCCGAGCCCCATACGTTCGATCATCCCAAAAGGCTTCAGTCATTTCTAGACGCCGTTTGCTGGGGCGCAATATCCCAAGCCGACGATAGAGCCCTCCAATCGCCTTTCCGGAGCGGTATTGAAATAGACGATTACCAGCTAGATCCCGTGGTAAGGGCACTATCCATGCCTCGCGTGAACCTGTTAATTGCGGACGACGTCGGGCTCGGAAAGACCATCGAGGCTGGTCTCGTGGTGCAGGAGATGATTCTTCGCCATCGTGTTCGATCCGTGTTAATTGTGTGCCCATCGTCCCTACAGATTCAGTGGCAGGAAGAGATGCGCGACAAATTTGGCCTTGAATTCCGTATCATTGACAGCGAGACAATCAGCCAATTGCGACGTAAGCGTGGGATACACGTCAATCCCTGGTCGCATTTTCCCCGCCTGATCACATCCATCGACTTTCTCAAACGCGAACGGCCATTGCGTACGTTCCGAGAGACCCTGCCGGCGGGTGATCAGCCAACATACCCTAGGGCTTACGACCTGCTGATTGTGGATGAGGCCCATAACGTTGCACCGTCCGGGCGAGGCAAATATGCTACAGATTCGTTGCGCACTGAGGCCATCCGGGCACTGACTCCCCATTTCGAACACAAGCTCT
>Ga0181520_10009032_pt1 | contig 13924 bp, 15 predicted proteins | sample PEATcosm2014_Bin_29_FD_132451 | JGI IMG/M metagenome (GOLD analysis project Ga0181520, IMG submission 132451) | Peatland microbial communities from MTU Mesocosm Facility, Houghton, MI, USA - PEATcosm2014_Bin02_30_metaG | ecosystem: Environmental > Terrestrial > Soil > Wetlands > Peat | place... | reverse complement strand
AATATCATTTTTGAGTTTAAAAGTAAGGGAGGCAGTTTCCACTACCTCCCTTATTTCTTCTGAACAATTAGGCCCTTTCATAAAAACTACAATTCCGCCGGTGTTTACAAGATTTTTAATTCTTCTTAATGTTTCAGGAATAGTCTCAAGAGCTCTTGTTATTATACAATTAAATTTTTCCAGTTTAGATTCAGTTATTATTTTATGGGGATATACGTCTATATCCTTTAAGCCTAGCTCTTTTATTACAAGGTTCAAAAAATCAACTCTTCTTGGTCTATGTTCAGACAATGTTATCTTTAGTTCAGGCATATATATCTTTATAGGAATTCCTGGAAAGCCGGCTCCTGTTCCTATATCTACAATAGTAAGATTGTCCAAACTTTTATATGTTTTAACTAACATTAATGAATCAATAAAATGTTTTATGATTACTTCACGGAGGCCCTCCACCGCGGTAAGGTTGAACTTTTTGTTCCATTCTTTTAGTTCTTCCGCGTAAAGCAGGAATTTTCCGGTGTGTTCCGCCGTACAAAAATCACAGCCCGCTTCTGTAAGGTATTTATCGAAAAGTTCAGTGTCTGTCATTCCTGAATTATCACATGTATACCCCTTCTCTTCAAGTTATTTTAACGCCCCCTGTTCCCCGCTCCCGTCATCGCCGAAATATTCACTTGCCCGCCGTATTCAATGCTGTTAAAATTTCATCTATGGAAAATTACAAACTTGAAGATTATGATTATGAATTCCCCAAAGAGCTTATAGCGCAGCACCCTGTTGAAAAACGAGATTCCTCGCGCATGCTTGTTCTTGACAGGGCCTCCGGCTCCATAAAACATTCAGTTTTTAAATCCATCACCGGGTATTTATCGCCCGGTGACTGCGTGGTAATCAATAACACACGGGTGCTGCCGGCCAATATAGAGGGACGCTCGGAAAAGAACAACGCCGCCATATCAATATTGGTCCTTGAGCATCTTTCCGGATGCAGATGGGAAGTGCTTATGAAAAATTCCCGCCGTGTAAACGAAGGCGACGGCGTAGCGTTCAGCGGCGGCATCAGGCTGACGCTGGTCAAAAAAAAAGGAAGAACCGTTGAAGTTGAATTTAATTTTGACAGGGACGAACTTATAAAAAAACTTAAAATTTCCGGATCAATGCCCCTCCCACCTTACATAAAAAATGATTTAAAAAACAAAATTCACCGTGAAAGATACCAGACTGTTTATGCCTCAGAAGACGGGGCAAAAGCCGCGCCGACAGCGGGCCTTCACTTTACCCCGGATATAATTTCAGAGCTTGAAAAAAAAGGCGTTAACATAGCCCCCGTTACCCTGCATGTCGGCATAGGGACCTTTGCCTCTATTGAAGCTGATGATATAAGGGAACATAAAATGCATTCAGAGACAATTGAAATAACCGGAAATTCCGCGGATAAAATTAATGCGGCCAGGTCGTCCGGCAAAAAAATTGCCGCGGTAGGCACCACTTCAATGAGGACCATTGAATCAGCCGGTGATGATAAAGGCAAAATAAAGGCCTTCAGCGGCGAGACCGGAATATATATATATCCGGGCTACAGGTTTAAGGCCGTTGACATGCTCCTTACAAATTTTCATCTCCCCCATACGTCCCTGCTGGTGCTTGTAAGCGCTTTTGGCGGATACGATAATATCAGAAAGGCGTATGCCGAGGCCATCAGGGAAAAATACAGGCTTTTTTCCTACGGGGACGCGATGCTTATAAAATAAACGCAATAATCCCGCTTCTTAAAATAATGTTGACTTAGGCCAAAAAACCATATAAGATAAAGAAAAATTTGAAGATTGAGGTAAAAATGGGCCCAAAGCGGCAAATAATCAAAATTATCCTTTTGCTTTCATTAATAATAACCGCTCCATTTATAATACTGCCGGCCTCTGATGCGCCGCGGGCCGCTGCCACGCCCCAGCAGACCTATGTCAAAAAAATAATTTATGTTCTGGAAGACAGCCGTTTCTTATACCAGGTGGGTTCCATGGATCTCGGCGGTGAAAATAAAAAAACACTTACAAAAGAAGGCAACAACTGGTGCCCGGCAGTCTCTCCAAAGGGCGATAAAATAGCCTTTTTTTCCGACAGGACCGGTTTTATAAACCTCTGGGAAATGGACGCTGACGGAGAAAACCAGCAGCAGCTTACCCTGAACAAGGAAATCCCGGGGCTAATTGACCTGCAAAACCGCGGGCAGTTGGAATGGTCAAAAGACTGCTCGATAATTTACTTTTTAAAAGAAAATGATATATGGCAGATAGACCGCGATGGAGAAACCCCTTCGGCCCTTACAGAATACCACGACGTCACCTCATTCAAATTATCCCCCGATAAATCAAAGGTTCTTTTTTCCCGCGAGAAAACAAAAAAGCACAACGGCCTCTGGACAATGAACCTGGACGAGACCAACCCGCGCCAGATAACACAGTCCATCATAGCCATCCCTGCTTTTGACTGGGGGGATAATAATTCCCTGGCCTATTTTCATAACCGCGGCATTACCACCACCGAATACATCGGCGTCAATATGAAATTTATAAAGGAAACCTATTATCTTGATAATGACATAGAATGGTCAAAGGCCAATCCTGCCGACCGCATGCAGAATTATATAGCGTATATTTCAGACAAAAATAACGGCCCCAACGTCTGGATAATGAAGCCCGACGGGAGCGAAGAAACTCAGATAACCGATAACGGCGGGGCCTCCCCCTACTGGTTTCCCGACGGCACAAGCCTTGTGTATGTGGAAGGCAGCGATATTTATTCAATCAATATAAAAACAAAAAACAAAACAAGGCTTACTTTTAATTTCAGCGCCTATTCGCCTTTAATTGCGGAGATTGTATCGACCGCCAGGGATATAAAATGAAAAAATTAAACTTTTATAAAACAGCGCTGATAACAGCGGCCGCGCTTGCCTTCGTTTCATTTTTTACCGGATGCAATAATAACTCCAAAAAAAATGCCATTGCCGTAATTGCCACAAGCACCCCTGTTCCGCATCAGGAAAAAATAATTTCTACCTTTAACGGCAATATGTACTGGATGGATACGGACGGGAACAACAGGCAGGAAATTTTTCCCGACGCAAATTCAAAGTGGTTTCCCGCGGTGTCGCCTGACGGATTTTATATCGCGTACTGGGTCCAGAACAATAAGAATTACAATATATGGATAGCCGACCTGCATAAAAAAACCGCTTACCCTGTCACGTTTGACGAAGACACCGTGGACGGGGACCTTCAGAATTTTAATTTCAGAAACGCCCCGTGCTTCAGCGCTGACGGGCAATTCATAGTATATGGAAGGCGCGGCGATATCTGGAAGATGACAAAGGACGGCTATGATCAGACCGCGATGACCTCAACACATAACTGCCTCTCACCGGTGCTTTCAAAGGACAACAGGCTTGTTTTTGTCATGAAAGAAAATGATGATACCTGCAATCTTTATATTCAGGACTTAAACGGCAGGCAACCTGAAAAACTTACAAGGCAGAGCGGTAAAAAAGCCGGTTCTCCGGCTTTCTCGCCTGATGGAAAAAAAATTCTTTATACCGTACAGGATAATGATTCAATAAATATATTCATAATCGACACCACTGATAAAAATGAGGACCAGCTGACCTTTGACGGCAGGAGCAACGCGCCGTCTTTTTCCATAGACGGTTCCAGGATAATTTATTCCAGCTTCCTTAACAACAAATACCAGCCCGAAATATGGGAAATGAATTCTGACAAGACGAACAAAATAAAATTAACATCAGCCGGGGGCGTCTCGCCTGTGTGGCTCTATCAGGTGCTTGCCGAGCCGCTTCCCACGCCAACCGCAGCTGCCTCTCCGGAAGCCGCAAAAAACACAAAACAGGAAGCTGTTTTTGACGTGAAGGAAACAACATCCTCTGCCAAATCATCCATAGCACCCGCTCAACCAACCTCCGCCGAACCAACTGTAAATCCGCTGTTATATCCGGCGGCTGAAACAGCCGAGACTCTGAAGGTCACCACTGTCCAGCAGGGGAACAAGCTTCTGCTTTATCCAGTTATTCATTATGATTCATCTCTCTCAAATATAAAACCGGAATTCAAACCGGCGCTTGACGACATGGCCCGTATTCTTAAATCAAGCAAGTCTCCTGTAATTATAGAAGGGCATACGGATAACGTTCCCATAAAAACAAAAAAATTCCCGTCAAACTACGAACTTTCCCTGGCCAGGGCCAATGCAGTAAAATATTACCTGGTAAAAAAAGACGGCATAGACCCTTCGCGGATAACAGTAACAGGTTTCGGAGACACCAAACCGGCGGTGCCCAATGATTCCAGCGCCAATAAATATATAAACAGGCGGTCCGAGGTGGTGGTTATATCTGTTGTCTCGGAGCCGGCAAAAGAGACTGCTGTGAAGGTTATAAACCAAACGGCTGACAGGCCTGCGGTTCAGCAGGCCCCAAAACCGGTCAGCATAACAGTGGCGGCGCCTGTGAGCGTTTCTACCGCGGCGGCTTCGCCTTCAACAATTACGGCGGCAACACCCGGGACAGCGGCTCCAGTCAAGGTGCAGATAAAAAGCGGCCCGTCCAAATCAATCAGCTGGTAATTTTTATCATATAAGCCGCCCATAAAAAGTATGATTATCCCGCCTTTAACAAATTTAATTTCATTTTTTTTGGATATCTGCTAAAATATGCCTGCTTTGCAGTTTAATTTTTTTTATTGAGGTGGCTCATGGGAAGCGTAAAGGAAGTTGAAATACTTAAAAAAGCTGATGCCGGCGCCGAAGGGGAAGGGGAATTTATATTTTCAGACAGGTACTCGGTCTTTGACTGGGGTGAAATGCCCGATCTGATAGAAAAAAAAGGAGCCGCATTGTGCATGCTCTCCTCATATTTTTTTGAACTTCTTGAGAAAAGCGGAATCAAAACCCATTTTCTCGGGCTGGTTGAGGACGGGCAGCTGAAAAAATTCTCCATGATGAAGGGTTACTCAAATAAAATGCGCGTTAAAGTCGTGCGTGTCATCAAACCCGTCTATAACCCTGAAAAAAATATATATGATTATTCAGTTTACGGCAAAAAACAGTTTAATTATCTTATACCGCTGGAGGTAATATACAGGAACTCTCTTACTGAAGGGTCCAGCATATTTAAAAGGGTGCAGGGCGGACAGGTAACATTTAAGGAGCTGGGTTACGGCCATGATCCCAAACCCGGCGAAATTCTGGAAAAACCTATTCTTGACGTCTCAACCAAGCTGGAACATACCGACAGGTATATACTATGGCCGGAAGCAGCCTCCATATCCGGCCTTGACGCGGCTGATATGGAAAAACTTAAGGCCGCTGTCCTCTCCATTGATTCAATAATTTCAGAAGCGTGCAAAAAAGCAGGCATAGAAAATGTGGACGGAAAATTTGAATTTGGCATGGGCCTTGACGGCTCCATCATGGTGGTTGACGTTCTGGGCACCCCGGATGAATGCCGGTTCCTCTCGGGAAGTTTCCATATAAGCAAGGAGTTCGCGCGCAGGTGGTACCGCAGGACCGCATGGTATAACGAAGTCGAGGCCGCGAAAAAAACCGGCGGAGCCGGCTGGAAAAAACTTGTTAAAACGCCGCCTCCGCGGCTTCCGGCGGAATTAAAGGGGCTCCTGTCGCAGATGTACCTTTCTGTAGCCAATGAAATTACAGGAAGAAAAATTTTTGATTCGCCGCCCCTTAAAAATGTGATCCAGGAACTGAAAAAATATGACTCCTGATATCGCGGCTAATGTCACACAATACAGGGAAAGGGTAATTTCAAAAACAAAGAAATATTTTTCCGGCGCGACGCTCCTTGATTCCGGCTGCGGCGACGGAGAGGACCTGTTTTTACGGAAAAAATACTTTAAAAAAATAACCGGGGTTGATATAGCGGAAAGCCCCAGGTGGAAAGAGCTTTCAGGCGGCGGGATAACATTTAAAAAATGCGATTCCCAGAAACTTCCGTTTAAAAATTCCTCTTTTGATACGGTCCTTGAAAAGGATATGCTCCACCACGCTGAAAATCCCGAGAAGGCCCTTAAGGAAATGGTCCGTGTGGCAAAAAAACGCGTCATCGTCATCGAGGCCAACAGATATAACCCGCTTTTTTACATCAACCTTACCCTGCTTAACAATCACCAGCATTTTACGCAGAAACGTTTCCATGATATAATGGAATCAACAGGGCTGGCTTTTACCATAGAGCGGTTTTCAGCACGGGTGTGCTGGATAAACAATCCGGCCGTAATCAGTCTTTTTGACGCGGCCGAGGATATGCTTGAAAAAATAGCCGTTTATTCTCCTATAATAGAATATAATCTCGGCATCATAACAAAAAAATGACGATAAAAAAAAGACTGTCAAAACTTTCTTCATCAATCGGGCCTGCCGGGGCGTTTTATATTTCAAATCCCTCCGATGTTTTCTATTTGTCGGGTTTCCGAGGCACCTTCGGAAAAATAGCGGCCTTCAAAAAAAAATCGTATTTTATTACTGATTCAAGATACACGGGAGCCGTAATAAATTCGCCGATTGCCTCAAACTTTGAAATTGTGATTACCCGCTCGCTTAATGAAAGCCTTGGAAATATTTTGAAAAAAACAGCTGTTATTAAGTGCTCAAAAAATATAGCCCTTCAGGAATATCTTGCGCTGAAGAAGCTCGGGAAAAAACCTCTGTTTGACGAGTCTGTTATGGGGCTGCGTATGATAAAGGATGAAGGCGAGGTCAGCCTCATTAAGAAAGCCGTTTCAATAAACGAAAGCGCCATTCTTCACCTTAATTCTATTTTAAAACCCGGCGTCACGGAAGACGACCTGTCAGCCGAGTTTGACTATTATATAAGGAAGCATGGAGCAGACTCTTCCAGCTTTTCATCTATTATAGCCTTTGGCCCCAACGGGGCCGTCCCGCATCATGGAACATCCTCAAAAAAACTCAAGGTCAATAATCTGGTGCTTATCGACGCCGGAGTAAGGTACAAGGGGTATTGTTCTGACTTGACAAGGGTTATAGCTTTCGGTATAATAAAACCTCGCCTGATGACCATAAAAAATAACTATAATTTGGTTCAAAATGCCAAGAAAGAGTCCCTGAATTTTTATAAAGAGGGGTCTTTGATACGGGAAGCGGACCTTGCCGCGAGGAATTACCTTGATAAATACGGCCTCGGCGGCCTTTTTACGCATTCTCTCGGCCACGCTATAGGAATAGACGTTCACGAGGCCCCTTCAATAAACAGGAACGAAAAAGGGAGCTTTAAAAAAGGCATGGTCTTTTCATGCGAACCGGGCATATATATTGACAGGAACTACGGAATCAGGATAGAAGATGACTACCTGATAACCGAAAATGGCCCTGAGAAATTGGGCAAACTTTCCGACTCACTAATTATTAGTGGTTGAAATTTCAAGGAGGATCTGGTAATGGCAATTGCTGCGAACGTAAGGCCGGGAAATATCTTTAAACACGAAAACACACTCTGGGAAGTGGTGCACTTTCATCATGTCCAGAGGCCGAGGCTCGCGCCCCTTGTCAGGCTTAAAATGAGAAACTTTAAGCTTGGCACCATCGTCGAGAGGACCTTTTCGCCCGATGATAAATTTGAGGACGCCAGGGTTGATGAAAGAAAACTTCAGTATATGTACAAGCAGGGTGAAGCCTACCATTTCATGGATACAGAAAATTACGAACAGTATGAATTCAATGAAAAACAGGTCGGCGAGCAGTCCCACTTTCTGAAGGAAGAGATGCTCGTAACCATGTTGATATATGAGGGAGAGGTTCTCGGTGTGAACATCCCGAATAAAGTAGATCTTAAAATAACCTCGGCTCCGCCCGCTTCCAAAGGCGACACTGTCGGCAACGCGACAAAACTCGCGACGCTGGAGACAGGCGCGGAAGTGCAGGTTCCGATGTTTATAAAAGAAGGCGATACAATACGGGTGGATACCAGGACAGGGGAATATGTTGAAAGGGTGTAAAAACTTCAGTCAGGCGGTGTAAAATGGAAAAAAAGTCAGCTGGTAAAATTCAGACGGATGTATTGGGCGAAGCTTTAAAGATAATGGAAAAAGGCGGCCTTGCCGAACTTTTATACGAGCAGGGAGATCTTAAAATACAGCTGAAAAAGGCCGGCGCTGTTCAGGTTGCGGCAAGTGTTCCGCAGTATATTGCAACCGCTCCAGCCGCGGCTCCTGTTTCGGCGCCTGCTGAAGCCAAAAAACCCGTCGATGACGCCAAAACAGGAATTATTAAGTCGCCGATGGTAGGAACCTTTTACAAGGCTTCCGCACCTGACGCCCCTGCTTTCGTAAAAATAGGGGATATGATTGAGCCCGGAAAAACAGTGTGCATTATCGAGGCAATGAAAATAATGAACGAAATAAAATCCGAGGTAAAGGGCAGGGTAAAGGAAATACTGGTCGAGAACGCCCAGGCCGTTGAATTTAACCAGCCTTTGATAATCGTCGAAAAAATCTAATTATTTTTTCGAAAGGGGAAAAATTTTGTTCAAACGAATACTTATCGCGAACAGGGGAGAAATAGCCCTCAGAATAATCCGGGCCTGCAAGGAAATGAAAGTGGAAACTGTGGCTGTTTTTTCCGAAGCCGACGAAAATTCACTTCACGTCAGATACGCGGACCATGCCGTATGCATCGGGCCGCCTCCTTCAAAAGAAAGTTATCTTAATATTCCGGCTATTATTTCAGCCGCTGAAGTCACTGATTCAGAGGCAATACATCCAGGCTACGGGTTTCTTGCGGAGAACGCGCATTTTGCCGAACTCTGCGCACAGTGCAATATTAAATTTATCGGGCCCTCCCCGGCTTCTATAAGGGCCATGGGGGACAAGGCGCAGGCAATAGCCACCGCTACGGCAAATAAGGTCGTTACGGTCCCCGGGTCCGGCAGGATACTGCGCGATGAAAATGACGCTGTTGAAGTTTCAAAAAGAATAGGACTGCCTGTAATGCTAAAGGCAACCGCCGGCGGCGGCGGAAGGGGAATGAGGATAGCCCATACAGAGCTTTCCCTGAGAACCGCTTTCAAAACAGCCAGCCAGGAAGCCCAGACAGCCTTCGGCAACCCCGCTGTTTATCTTGAAAAATATATTGAAGAACCACGGCATATTGAAATCCAGATAATGTGCGACAACCACGGGAACTATATTGCGCTCGGCGAGAGGGACTGCTCGGTCCAGAGAAGGCACCAGAAGCTTATAGAAGAATCTCCTTCCCCCATGCTCAATGAAAAAACAAGGCACGATATGTGTTCAATGGCCCTGAGGCTTGCCCGCGCTGTCAAATACGAAGGCGCCGGCACAATTGAGTTCATCATGGATAAGTGGGGCCACTATTATTTTATGGAAATGAATACACGAATCCAGGTTGAGCACACGGTTACCGAGGAAGTCACGGGATTTGACCTTATTAAGGAACAGATAAAAGTCGCGGCCGGCGAAAGGCTCACAATACCCAATAAGGACCTGAAGCTGCGCGGACATGCCATAGAATGCAGGATAAACGCCGAGGATCCGGATAATAATTTTTGCCCGTCTCCCGGCACCATAACAGAATATAACGTTCCGGGCGGCCCCGGCATCAGGGTGGATACGCATGTTTACAAGGGCTACAGGATACCCCCAAATTATGATTCAATGGTGGCAAAGCTTGTCGCCCACGGAAAAGACAGGGCCGAGGCCATAGCAAGGATGAAAAGGGCGCTTGATGAATTTGTCATAGAGGGTATTAAAACAACCATACCGCTTCATAAGAAAATACTGGACAACAATAATTTCATAAAGAACAATTACTCAACAAGTTTTATCGAGACTCTTGAAAAAGAAAAGTCACTGTAGGGGTGTAAAATGGTTGAACAGAAAAACGACGCCGGCAATATAAAAATATCAGATGACGCTATCGCTGCTATTGCGTGCATCGCCGCCAAAGACGTTGACGGTGTTGTGGACCTGGACGGCGGCACCACGGCCGCGCTTGCCGAAGCGCTCGGCGTCACAGATTCAATAAAAGGCGTGAAAGTCGAGATGATAAACGACACAGTTTCCCTTGATATCAATCTGATCGTTTCTTTCGGCAGGGAGGTCTCGGATGTCGCCTCGGAGGTCCAGGATAAAGTAAGGGAATCAATTGAGACCATGACAGGCCTGTCCGTGGATAAGGTCCATGTGAACATAAACAGCGTCAGGAAAAAAACCAGTTTAAGGGGAGATACTTCCTTTAATATATAAGATCTTAAGGAGGCTTTTATGAAATATTTCAACAGGATAATAATAACAATCAATACCCTTTTATTTTTTCTTGTTGGCGCCCTTTTTATAGCCGTCAGCACAACTCACGGCGCCAACCAGTGGGCCCTTTCCACATCCCAGAGCCTTATCAACGCCCTTGCCAGTTCCGATACTGCCAAAATAATAGCCATCCGCATAGCCGTCCTGATTCTTGGCGTATTTTTTATTTCCATCGCCCTTTTTACAATATTCGGAAACATCGAGAAAAGGCGCAGCGAAAGGACCGTCGTCCTTGAATCGCCTCTAGGTGAAATAATGGTTTCCCTCGGGGCAATTGAAGATTTTTCCAGGGTTGTAAAAAACCAGGTCCGCGGGGTAAAGGATATAAAGGGAAAGGTACTTTCCACCAGGAAGGGCCTTAAAGTGACAGCCCATGTCACCCTCTTTTCGGACAGATCCGTCGCGGATGTCACCCAGGAAGTCCAGGAAGCAATAATAAAGTACATTCAATATACCCTCGGCATAGCAAACGACATAAAACCCACGGTAATTGTCAGCAAGGTTGTCTATAAATCAAAGGATGAAGAAAAATGAAAGAGTTTCTGAAATACATAATACTTAATTTCTGGAAAATAACCGGCATTGTTTCATTTTTTTTGCTGGCCCTTTTTCTTGTCATATTTGGTTTTTTAAAGACACTTTTTATAATAGCCATGTGCGCCCTCGGGTTTTTTTTAGGCAAGTGGAAGAATGAGGGAGTATCCCTAAAGCAGATTGTGAAAGCCTTTTCCTCCTCCATGCGGATCAACAGATAAATGAAGATCAAAAGAAACATTTATACCCTGATTGACGCCAATGTCAACAGGGCAAAAGAAGGCCTGCGGGTCATAGAAGATGTTTCAAGGTTTCTTCTTGCCGACACAAAAACCACCCCCGCCCTGAAAGCCATCAGGCACTGCGTGGACTTCGCTGTAAAAAAAATATCTCCGGATTACATTGAATTGATTAAAAACCGCTCTTCAGAAAACGACATAGGCAGGAACTCCAGGAATAAAAGTGAATTCAGGCGCGGCGGTGTTTCAGATATACTCGCCTCAAATTTCAAGCGCGTGCAGGAGTCTTTTCGGGTGCTTGAGGAGATTACAAAGCTGATCAGCGTACCCGCCGCCGTAATATTCAAGGAATTAAGGTATAAAACTTACGAACTCGAAAAGGAACTTCTTTTAAAAATATGAAAAGTTCCGCCGACCTTTCAGTTTATGTGATATTTGATATTGAATATATAATATCCCTGAAGAAAAACCCGCTCAAATGCCTGCTTTCCGCAATTCAGGGCGGCGCCACAGCCGTTCAGCTGCGTTCCAAATGCATGGACGACCGCGGTTTTTACAACATGGCCCTGAAAGTTAAAAAAATATGCCGCCGCTATAATTGCGCATTTATTATTAATGACAGGGTGGATGCCGCACTGGCCTGCGGCGCTGACGGCGTACATATCGGGCAAAACGACCTGCCTTACGCGGCTGTAAAAAAACTTGTGAAAAAAACCATGCTGATAGGCCTCTCAGCGTCAAATTTAAAGGAAGCCCGTGCCTGCGACAGGCTAAAGCCTGACTATATAGGCGTCGGTCCGGTCTTTGCCACGGCACAGAAAATATCCAAAGCGCTGGGAGTTGGCGCCCTGAAAAATTTTGCGCCTAAAATCACAACTCCCCTGGTTGCAATCGGCGGCATTAACGGTTATAATATCGTTCAATTAAAAAGAATCGGAATACAAAATTTTTCTTTTATTTCAGCGGTTTTTTCCGCGGATGATATCCGCGGACATATGAGCTCCATAAAATCAATTATAAATTCCAAGGAGATATAAATGACACAGCTTGAAATGGCAAAAAAAGGAATAGTTACACATGAAATGAGGGAAGCCGCCAAAAGTGAAAACATGGACGTAAATGCCCTGATGCTCTCTATTGCCTCGGGCGAAGTTGTAATACCGAAAAATATCAACCATACAGGGTGCAGGCCGACAGCCATAGGAAAAAATACAAAAATAAAAGTTAACGCGAATATCGGTTCTTCCCAGGATTCCTGCTCGGCGGACGGCGAGCTTGAAAAACTCAGAGCCGCCATTGATGCCGGAGCCGACGCTGTTATGGACCTTTCAACAGGCGGTGACCTGCGCGCCATCAGGGAATCAATAATGAAAAATTCCTGCGTGCCGGTGGGCACGGTTCCCATATATGACGCAGCCGTCAGGACTATAGCGGATAAGGGCGACATTTCCAAAATGACCGAAGACGAGCTCTTCGGGGTGATAGAAGAACACGGCAGACAGGGCGTTGATTTTATCACCGTACACTGCGGAATAACGCGGGCCACAGTTGCCTCAATGATGTCACAGGGAAGGATACTAGATACCGTGAGCCGCGGTGGCACCTTTCTCGCTGTATGGATATTGAAAAACAAAAAAGAAAACCCTCTTTTCTCACAGTTTGACAGGCTCCTTGATATAGCCTATAAATATGACATGACCCTTTCCCTTGGCGATGGAATGAGGCCGGGATGCCTCTCAGATGCAACAGACAGGGCCCAGATACACGAGCTGCTTGTCTTAGGCGAGCTGGCCAGGCGCGCTTACAATAAAAATGTACAGGTAATGATAGAGGGCCCCGGGCACATGCCGATAAACCAGATAATAACCAATATGCAGCTGCAGAAAAAACTATGCAACAACGCCCCGTTTTATGTCCTGGGGCCGCTTGTAACCGACATTGCACCGGGATATGACCATATAACAGCCGCCATTGGCGGCGCTATCGCGGCCTCAAACGGCGCTGATTTTTTATGTTATGTCACGGCCGCGGAGCATTTAAAACTTCCGGACATTGATGAAGTAAGGGAAGGCGTAATTGTATCAAGGATCGCTGCACACGCGGCTGATATTGCAAGGGGTATCCCGGGCGCAATTGAATGGGACAATAAAATGGCGCGTGCCAGAAAAAATCTTGACTGGGAAGCTCAGATAAGCCTTGCCATTGACAGCAAAAAAGCGCAAAAAATGCGCGACTCTCTTCCTCTTCGTGATAAGGAAGTCTGCTCAATGTGCGGTGAATACTGCGCCATAAAAGAACTTAAAAAAGCCTTTGAAAATAAGTAGTATAAAGCAATAATCTTCACTATTGCCAATATTTTATCGTAAATTTCAAACTTTTCTTCTGTCATAAAATCTATAAAAAACTTGACAATATAAGTATATTTATGTTATTAATTATGGAACACTGTTTCATGAAAATTGGAGGAATAATGCAGGTAAGAGGAAGCGCCTTTAAATCAATATTAAAATACGCGGAAAAAAAACACGGCATCGAAAGGGTAAAAAATTTTTTTATAGACAATCCCAGCTTTTGCGCAATAAAGGATTATATTGACCTTGACTGGTATGACCTTAAATTTTACCTTGATTATTCGGAAAAAACCGACAAATATTTTGGCTTTGGCGACGGTTCACTGCTTTTTGAAGCGGGTGAGTTTGCCTCCAGGCAGGCCTTTGAATCCTCGCACAGGCTATTTAAGGATATGACAATGCAAAGCGCGCTGGCAAACGCTGAAACGGTTTT
>Ga0181520_10009029_pt1 | contig 13933 bp, 6 predicted proteins | sample PEATcosm2014_Bin_29_FD_132451 | JGI IMG/M metagenome (GOLD analysis project Ga0181520, IMG submission 132451) | Peatland microbial communities from MTU Mesocosm Facility, Houghton, MI, USA - PEATcosm2014_Bin02_30_metaG | ecosystem: Environmental > Terrestrial > Soil > Wetlands > Peat | place... | reverse complement strand
TTGAGAGATTTCAAATCCGAAGCGGCGACCCAGCCCGTATAGCCATCCGCAGTGCGGATGTTGATCCAGCTCGGCTGAGTCTTGAGCATAAACACGCCTGTTCCATAGAGCACCTGAGAGACCACATCACTCGCGGACGAAGGACCACGGTACATGTTGACAATGGACTTGGCAACTACGGCAGCGGGGTGATCGACAGATTGCTGCGCCCGCACCACAGCCGGCATGAGCAACACGGCAAGCGCGAGCCCCGCGCGGCGAAGACCCTCTGCGATCGTGCGGCCGAAATCACATTTGTGCGCATGCGGATGCGAGGGTTCATTGTCAAGTGAAAGTTCGTGACCCACTGCGGTGCTCCTTTCTCTGACCATCAGACCTTCGGCGGCGATCGAATGGCAGCGACCGATGCGCGAAAGATCTCCTAACCGGACTTGCTACTGCCCGCCGACTCGCGCAGCGACCGCATTGCGGTCAATGCCCGTTCCACGCGACGCAATGCCGGGAATCGAAACGGGCAACCTGCCGTGAATCGGAATCTCACCGAACAACGCGCGCGCAAGGCTGGCGGCAGAGACCACTGTGTTTGAAAACGTGCAGACGTAGGCCTGAATTCCGGGAATCGATCCGCCGATGTAAGGATTACCGAATGCCACCACGACGGTTTTCGGTGCGGCGCTCCTGACCACTGCGGACAACAATTGCATAGGACCGACATCGAGTCCGGCAGAACCCTTTGCGCGGCCTTCCGTGGTTCGCCGAGGGTTGGGCACCGACTCGGCCACAACAATCACCCGCGAAGCATCGCGGACCGTTTCAATCACGTTGCTGGAAACATAACCGGAGTTTGTAGGATCGACGAAGAAGATCGTCGCATCCGGCGCGCGCAGTCGCAGTTCGCTTGCAAAGGCACGACCGCCATCACTGCCCCGCGGCCGGTCAGAGAAAATGACCGCGACGATGCGCGAAGATTGCGATGGGTGCTGGCCCGGCGCGGGGCCGGGCGACGGACGCTGTTCCTCGAGCGGAAGCAGCGTGCCCGGATCGGAAACCAGAGTCACGGCGCGATTGGCTACGCTTTGCGCGATAGCGATGTTTTCGGGTCGCGCGATGTCGTTTTCTACATTGGAGATTTCCACGAAACGGTTCCGGTTCAAGCCGACTGACGCTTTCATGCGCAGGATCTTCAGCACGCTCGCGTTGATGTGCGCTTCAGATATCTCTCCGCGCTTCACGGCTTCAAGCAAGCCGTTGTATGCGGCGTCGAGATCACCAGGAATGATGACCATGTCGTTGCCCGCTTGCACGGCCGCAATGGCAGCGGCGCGCGAGATATCTGCCTCCGACCCCGGAAAGACGTGCGTAAGCCCGGCCATGTCCAGAGCGTCACTGACAACCAATCCGTGGAAGCCAAGCTGGTTTTGCAGCAGATCTTTGATCACTCGTGAAGAGATGCTGGCCGGGCGATTCGGATCGGGTTCGACGGCCGGAACGATGAGATGACCGACCATCACCGAGTCGACCCCGGCGGCAATAGCGCCGCGGAATGGAACCAGCTCGACGCTGTTGAGATGATCGAGGTTCCCAGGCACAACCGAGAGTGCCAGATGGGAATCAGTATCTGTATCGCCGTGACCCGGGAAATGTTTGGCTGTGGTCAACATGCCGGCTTCACGCGCCCCTTGAATATAGGCGTCGACCATCGCGCTTACGGCCGCAGGGTCATCCCCGAATGAACGCGTATCGATGATTGGATTCGCAGGATTCGAGTTGACGTCCGCAATAGGAAACCAATTCCACTGTATGCCAATGGCGCGCGATTCGAGAGCGCTGATGTGGCCGAACTCGCGGACGAGGTTTTTGTCGCCCGCTGCACCAAATGCCATTGCAGCGGGGAAGGCGGTGGCGCCCGCAAGTCGCATGGAGAGGCCGCGCTCGAAGTCGGCAGCAAAGATCAAAGGATAGGGCGAATCCTTTTGCAAGCGGTTGGTGAGAGCCGCAGCTTCAAGCGGCTCGCTCTCAATCAACAGCGGTCCATCCGTAGCGACTGTGACTCCGAAGCCACCAACGTGGTACTTGTTGATTTCGTCGCGTAGTTGCAGGTAGTCAGGGCTTTCGGTATTCAGGAACTGTGCCTTTGCCCAGACCATGAACATCTGCCCAATCTTCTCGTCAAGCGTCATCTTGCGAAGCGTGGCCGATGCCCAACGTTCACCATTGCGATCGAGATGGACGGGTGGCGCGGCGACGCATTGGGTCGCCATCACAACTAGGAGCGCCATCGCAACCGAACGCATTCTTTTCGATTTCAACTCCAACTCCTTCTTAAGCGACGGCTGATCCCCCAGAAATGACAGAATCAATAAAGCAGATACTTCTTACGTATAGCTTTGAATTTCTCCAGCGCGTCCTGCCAATCTTCGGCAATGCGGCGCGGATCGTCGCCTGCCATCAGCGCTTCGAGCGTGACTTTATTGCGCATCAACCCATCGAGCGCGGCAATCTTGTAGTCATTTGGATACAGATGTTGCAGAGCAGCCGCGATTTCCAATCCCAATTCAGGCGCATCGAGAGCATCCCGGTCAGCAACGATCAGAGAAACACCACCGCACTTCTCGTTCGCGTATATGGAGCTATTCGGCGTGAAGTTCACTGGAACAAAGCGAACGCCATCAATTTCTCTAGCATTCAGATAGGCTGAAAGTGCGCCGGCAGCGATCCACGGCGCGCCAACGAGTTCGAAGGGCGTGTCTGTGCCGCGGCCGACGGAGACATTCGTGCCCTCGATCATTCCGAGGCCGGGATAAAGCGCAACCTCGGTCAGGTTGCGCAAATTGGGCGACGGGTCGACCCATAATTCTCCGGTGGAATCGAACCAGTCGCCACGCATCCAGCCTTCCATCGGAACGACGGAGAGATTTGCGCCGATCGCCCGCTCGCCGTTGAACATGCGAGCAAGCTCGCCGACCGTCATGCCGTGGCGTACAGGCGTCCGCCAATAGCTCACAAAGGATTCGCGGCCAGCATCCGCGATGGGGCCTTGCACGTAGGCGCCGCCGATGGGATCAGGCCGGTCGAGGACGAGGATCGGCTTGCCTGCTTTTGCGGCGGCCTCGACAAAATAGCCCAGAGTGCTCTCGTAGGTGTATAAGCGAACGCCGGCATCCTGAATGTCATAAACAATTGCGTCGAGGCCGGCAAGCTCCTCCTGCTTGGGGCGGCGTTTGGCATCCGAGTCGCCGTAGACGCTGTAAATCGGAGCGCCGGTTGCGTCATCGCGTGAATTACCGATTGCAGTCGTGTCGAGTTTGCCGGCGATGCCGTGTTCGGGGCTGAAAATAGCAGCCAACTTGATGCCCGGCGCATGGGCGAGAAGATCCGCGGTGCGGCGTCCCTGCGCATCGACAGCCGTCTGATTCGTCACGAGACCGACTGCAACAGGATGCACCGGATCCGGGTGGAGTTCGCTGAAGTTGTGCTCTTCGAGTACGTCGATGCCAGCCTTGACATCACCGTTCCGCGCAATCAGCCTGCGCTCGGCCATCGACGACTCGTTGTATCCGGTGATGCGCGCGAGTCGCAGCGCTTGGCCTTCGCTTACGGTGAGGTCTAGGTCCTTAATGACGGCGGTTGCCACGCGCGAGCGGACCGGAGTCGCCGATCCGCCACGCGGATGAACGGCGTTGGTGAGGATGATGATGTAAGTGTTGGTCGCGGGATCGATCCAGAGCGAAGTACCCGTGAATCCGGTGTGACCGAAGGAGCCGACTGGAAGCAGTTCGCCGCGATTGCTGGAAAAGGGCGAATCGATGTCCCACCCGAGGCCACGGAGGCTCGCCGCGTTGGCGGGCTGCTGCGGTGTCGACATCTTTTCGATCACAGGCCGGCTGAGGATTCGGTGACCGCTCAGCAGCTCCTGCGCGAATTTGGCGAGATCGTCGGCGGTCGAGAATAGGCCTGCGTGGCCCGCGACTCCACCCATGCGGCGAGCGGTTGGATCATGGACTTCGCCACGCAGCATCTTGCCTTGCTCGTCGTATTGCGTGGGCGCGATGCGCGGGATCCAACTGCCGGGAGGGAGAAACGCGGTGTCGTTCATGCGCAGTGGCGTGAAGATCTTTGTGGCTGCGTATTCGTTCAACGACATGCCCGTGATCTTCTCCACGAGGAACCCGAGCACCTCAAAATTGATGTCGCTATAGAGAAAGCGCGAACCGGGAGGGTAGGCCGGCTTCACCTGCATCGCCATGTCGAATGCGGTCGCGCGGCCTTGCCAGGGTTGTTTCAGATCGATATCGGGCGGTAGGCCGGAGTAGTGTGTCATCAATTCACGAACGGTGATCTGATCTTTTCCGTTTTGCTTGAATTCCGGAAGATAGGTAGCGACAGGATCGTTGAGACGAACGCGGCCCTCTTCAAACAGCTGCATCACCGCTGTCGTGGTGGCAATGCATTTGGTCAGCGAGGCGAGATCGAAGATTGTGTCAACTGTCATCGACTCGCGCGTTGGTTCCAGCGATCGCGAGCCAAAGGCCTTTCGGTAAACGACGCTGCCGTCGTGGCCGACGAGGACGACGCCGCCGGGGATGTTTCCGTCGTCGACGGCATCCTGCATGATGGCGTCGATGTTTGAGAAGGCAGGATTGATGCTAGAGGAGTCAGGCTGTCCCGACGCCGTTTGCGCAGGCATCGGGACGGTGTGCAACGCAAAGAGAACCAGAGCAACGCAGTAAGGCAAGGTCAGAAGAGTTCGAGTTGTATTCAGGGGTCGCTGCATTTTATCCTTCGATCGCCGTCCGAACGTTGCCTTTTGCCTTGCGCAGGCGACGCGACGCGTCTGTTTTGCTCACGTGCGACTTGAGCATGATGAGCGCCAGCGGCACACTCATGCCAGCCTTCTTCAGGGTTTCCATTGCCGTTTCCGAATCAATGTCTACCAGTGATTCCAGGATGAGAACGCCCCGGTGGAGGAGTTTGTTGTTCTTCAGATGCAGATTGACCATGAGGTTGCCGTAGACGTAACCCGTCTTGGCCATCGCACCTGTCGTGAGCATGTTGCAGATGAGTTTTTGGGCAGTGCCGGCTTTGAGCCGCGAGGAGCCCGTGAGAACCTCGGGGCCAACCTCAACTTCAATGCGGATGTCAGCAGCATCGCCGAGTGGGGAGTTCAGATTGCAAGCGATTGCGATCGTTCCCGCGCCCTTGGTCCGTGCGTATTGCAGAGCGCTGATCGTGTAGGGCGTAATACCGCTGGCCGCGATGCCGACAACCACATCGCGCTTCCCTGGTTTTTTCCGGGCCATATCGGCGCGGCCCAATTCCACTGAGTCTTCGCTGGCTTCCGTTGCCCTGGTCAGCGCTTTTTCGCCTCCTGCGATCAAGAACTGCACCATGCCGGGACCTGTACCGAAGGTCGGAAGCGTCTCGGATGCATCGAGTGCACCGATCCGGCCGCTCGTACCGCTGCCTACGTAGATAAGACGCCCGCCACGGGCAAAGCACGCAGCGACACGATCCACTGCCTGTGCGATGGCCGGCAAAACTTTCTGGATCGCGCGCGGCACTGCGGTATCTTCGCGATTCATGGTGGTGACGATTTCGAGCGCACTCATCTGATCGAGATTCTCTGTCGCTCGATTGCGGCGTTCCGTCGATAGCTCTTTCAACTGCATTCGAACTTTCCTTTGCTTTATCGCTATACAGCGTCTACTCGTGCGGACCTGCTCGCAATATAACCGACGATAAATGTGACCGTGCTCCCCAGCGCAACGTACCAGGTAAATGACACTGTGGTGAAAAACCAGAGATAGAGATTCAGCGCGAGGCCGCAGATCATGCCGATCATGGCCCCGTTCTCCGACGCCTTCCGTGTTAAGACCCCGAGCATGAAGACACCTAGCATTCCACCGTAGGCGACCGAAGCGATGGTCAACCCGACTTCGATAACTCTACCGCCATGGCGGGCAACGAGCGCCAACACGAATAAGACGAGCGCCCAGCCAGCCATCGCAACCCGCGATAGCCAGATGCGGTGTTTTTCACTCGACTGAGGACGAAGGCGCATATAGAAATCGACAATGGAAGTGGAAGAAAGTGAATTGAGTGCTGCGCTCAAATTCGACATGGCCGCGGCCAAAATCGCGGCGATAAGCAAGCCGCCGACTCCGTGCGGCATCCGGCTCACGATGAACACAGGAAAAATGGTGTCGGTGCGTGCGAATGCGGCCGTTGGAGGTAAGACGCGATAAAACACGAAGAGCATCGCGCCAATTATGAGGAAAAGCGCAAATTGGAAGAAGACTACGGCACCACTCATGAGAAGCGCAGCCTGCGCTTGCCTCTCGCTCCGCGCCGCCAGCAGCCTTTGCACGATTAGCTGGTCCGTTCCATGACTGGCAGTCGTAAGAAAGGCGCCTCCAATGAGCCCGGACCATAATGTATAGGTGGTGGTTGAATTCAGGGTGAAATTGAAGACGCGGAACTTTCCGGCCTGACCCGCAACTTGATGCACGGTTGTCCACCCCCCCGGCACCCAGCGCAGGATGGTGAAAAGAGCAACGAAGGTGCCTGTAACGTACACGGTCAGCTGCATCACGTCAGTCCAAATGGCCGCTTTCAAGCCGCCCTTAATCGTGTATAAAAGGGTCAGCAAAGTTACGATGGCAATCGCCACGAGGTCGCGCTGGAAATCGCTTACCCCAGCGAGCAGGCCGCCCATCGCTACCCGCACGACAATTGCCACGGCAAAGACGCGCACGCCTTCAGCTGCGGCCCGCGTCGCCAGGAACACTCCGGCGGTGAGCGAGCGCAACCGGTGGCCGAAACGTTGCTCGATGAGCTGATAGGCGGTGAGCAATTCGCCGCGAAAGTATTGCGGGATGAGCACAAAACTCACGACGACACGACCAATCAGGTAACCCATCACCAGTTGCAGAAAGCCGAAGTCCTTTTCATAGGCAAGGCCGGGCACGCTGATGACCGTAAGCGTGCTGGTCTCCGCCGCCACAATCGAAAGTGAAATCGCCCACCAGGGAATCGCATTGTCGGCGAGGAAATAGCCTCTTATCGTTCCCTGACCGCTGCGGAAGCGCAAACCGAAAAGCGTCACGCCGGCCAGGTAGAAAACGATAACAACCAGGTCCAGTGTGTTTAATCCCATTACGTACATCCTGAAGCGGCGGCAGATCCAAAAAGTGCGAATGCTGGGTCGGCCATGCTGCCAGACTCGCAATGCTCCCTGCGACAGGAACAATGCGAGCCCGGCGTGTTGCCCGGCGATCCGCTAAAAGGTGAACTTTCCTGCGAATTGCATGATGCGGGCGTCGCGGTAGCCCGTGATCTCGCCAAAAGTACCCGAGGTCGCGGTAGCCCCGATTGTCTGCACATTCGTGTGGTTCACCGCGTTGAACGCCTCAGCGCGGAATTGGAAGTTCAGTCGCTCGTAAATGCGGAAGTTCCGGTAGACGCCAAGGTCGAGGCGGTTGAATCCCGGGCCCTGGATGGTTCCGCGCTTGGCCGTTGCCGGAACCGGGCTGTTCTGTGCAGGCGCGGCGAAGGCGCCCGTGTAAAACCACGGTGAATTGGAATTGCTATAGGCCTTGTTATGGATTCTGCCGGCGTTGTAGGCCTGGTTCGGGTTTCCGATTTGGTTTGTGCGCAGGCCGGCATTCGTATTGCCCAGAACACTGAGGCCAGCGTTGTCGGTGACGGTGCCGCCGTTGGTTGCGTTGTTGAAGACGCTGTTAACGCCGCCGGGCAGGTTGTAGTTGATTTGCAATCCACCGCTGGCAGCGACCGTAAGCGGCAAGCCTGAGTTGACCGCGTAGATGCCCGACAATTCCCAGCCGCCGAGCACACGGCCTGTCAGGTTCTTCTGTTCGCGGAACCACGGTTCTTCCAGAACGCCGTCGATGCTGAGAACGTTGTTGCGATCGTCCGATGCGCGACCGTAGTCACCGTTCACGTTGTAGATGTTCTGGATGAATCCCGAGTAGTCAGCGGGAGCGTTGGTCAGGTCACGCGACCAAGTGTAGTTGGCGTCGATAAAGGTCTTGCCGTAAAAGCGCTTGGTTAACTTCGCCTGCAGCGAGTTGTAATTCGAGCTAAAGATTGACCGCATGGCGTCGATTGAGAAATAGCCGAGATAGGGCTTGATCTGGTTGAGAACGCGATCGCAGGTGGAGCTAATAAATGCGGGCTGGCCGTTCAAAACACAACCTGAGCTGGCAGTCTCGGGATTGACCACGCCGATCCAGGCCCCCGGCACCGGCTGGTCAATTTCCTCGGCTCCGAGCAGATGCGTGCCGTGATCGCCGAAATAGCCGAGATCAAACATGAACGTCGGCGCAAGCTGCTGCTGCAGATCGAGTGAGAACTGTTGAATATAGGGAGTCTTGTAGTCGATCGGAACGGCCTGAACACGCCCTGCGGTTGTCGAGAGCGCTGTCAGCGCGCCTCCTGTCGGACTGTCAAAAGATGTCTGGTTCACCGAATAGGTGGCAACGGCCGGAGGATTGTTGAAGACAGTGGTTTCGTAGTAGCTGACTTCGGCATCGTCGAAGGCCCACCCGTAACCGCCGCGCAGCGCCGTCTTGCCATCGCCAAATACGTCGATCGCAAAGCCGAAGCGGGGAGCGAAGTTCGTCTTCTGCGCGGCACCCACCTTATTACCAAAAGGCGAACTTTGATTATTGTTGTTGGAGTTCGGGCCGTTAAAGATCAGACCGTTGATATAGTTGATGCCGGCGTAATCCGCGCTTGGGTTGGCAGTCGTTGAAAGACCAGCACTGCTGCCGGCCTGGCTGCACGGGCTGGTGAAGCAGATCAGGCCGCTGCTGGCAATGGTCGGTGCGCCTGATGCGGTGTATTTCGCAGGATCGAAATTGCTCAACAGACCGTTGGCATCCCAGGGTTGACCGTAGTAAGCGTAGCGAACGCCAAGGTTCAGCGTTAAACGCGGAGTCGCCTTCCAGTTGTCCTGTGCGAATCCCTCCCAGAGGGATGCCTTCATGTCAGTGACCGGATCTTTCGAGAGCTGGGTGAAACCGCCGTTGGCGTTGCCGGTGAGGAAGTTGGCGAAGCCTTGCGCCTCGTTCGCGCCTGAGTTGTTATTCACCGGCACATTGGCAAAGCCAGTGTCACTCGCGAAGCTGAATGCGCCTTGCGTCCCGGTCGTATTGTTCTCGAGCTTCTGGTAGTGGTTGTAGGAGAATCCGGCGATGATCGTGTGCGTGTGGAGGACCTTGGTGACATCGCCGAACACCTGGTGGTTGGTTCCATGATCGGTATAGGCAACGCTGCCGGCCAGGTTTGTCATTCCGGCGACCGTATCGGTGGGAATAACCCCCACGGTATCCGCATATGGAAGCGGCACCTTAATATCGGGAGACGCGGAAGAGCCCAGGAAGCCAACCGCCGAGCTGACAATATTGCCATTGGAGAATGCATAACCCGCGCTCACGAGAAGGCTTGGACTGACAACGTATGTTCCCTTGCCGAGATGCTGGGTTCCGGGATTGACAGCAGTTGTTGTGTTCGCTCCAGGGATGGGGACCGTGGTGAATTGGCCCTCGGGCAGAGTTTCAGGGAAAGTATCGTGCAGGTAGCGATAGAAGACCGTCAGCTTCCGGCCGAGTTGCTGATCGATGCGGACCACCGAGTCCAGGTTGTTGTAAATGTTCCTGAAGCTCGACAAAATCGTGTGCGGATCCAGGTTGTGCGCTTCATCGTAACTGACGTTCGGAACGGGAATTTTGGCGTACACGTCCTTCATGTACTCCTGAGCTGTCGGCGAAATGTTGGTCACCTGTGTACCTGTTGCGGTGCAGGTATTCACCTGGCTGGCGGGGTTTGTCGTGTAGGCGGTACAGACGGTTACAGGGGCAGTCGTCCAGACACCGCCGATCTTCTGGCCAGACTGGGTGAAATCGCCGCTCCGCTCCGAAGCCTGTGGCACCAGTGCCGCCACATTGCTCGCGACGTTGAGGAGTCGCTGCCATTCTTCTGAGACGAAGAAGAAGGTCTTGTTCTTGCCGTTGTAGACTTTCGGAATGTCGACGGGACCGCCGAACGAGAAACCGAATACGTTGTATCTGTACGGCGCGATGTGCGTACCGAGATAGTCGTTGGCGTAGCCGTTGGCATCGAAGTAGTCGTTGCGCAGGTATTCGTAGGCACTGCCGTGAATTGCGTTCGCTCCCGACTTGGTCACGACATCGATCTGGCCGGAGGCGTTGCGGCCGAATTGTGCGCTGTATTGACCGCGGAGAGTCTTGAATTCGGCGATTGCGTCGGGGCTGGGGTAGGAGTAAAGCGTGAGGTTGGCTCCGCGGTCAACGTTGTCGGCGCCATCGATCGTCCAGTTGTTTGAAGTACTCCGCCCGCCATTTACGGAGAAGTTGACAGTGCTGGAAGCCCCGCCGATACCTGCAGGCCCACGCGTCAGATCGTCTGTTGCCCCACCGTAAACAACGCCGGGCTGCAAGTTCAACAGCGTCTCGTAGTTGCGTGTAACCAGCGGCATTTCGTTCAGCTGCGTACTGTTGATGAGACCCTGTGAGGTCGCATCTTCCATGTCGAGCTGAGCCTCGCCGGCGGTTACCTGCACCATTTCGCTCGCGCCGCCAGGAACCAGGTTCCTGTTCACCGTGAGTGCGTCGGCCGCGTTGAGCATAATTCCCGTAACCACTTCGGTCTTGAAGCCGCCGTCTGCAAACGTGACCTTATAGGTGCCCAAGGGCAGGGAGTCCGCTGAGTAGAAGCCGGATCTGCTGGTCGTCAAGACGCGGATGTCCTCGCCGCGGTCGGTGTTGGTGACGGTGACGGTGGCGCCCGTGATCAGCGCGCCGCTCGCATCCATCACGGTTCCACTGATGCTGCCGGAAGCACTGCTTTGAGCGTTTGCCGAACTACATGTAAATGCCAGCCCGATTGCAACAAGCAGAGCGAGAACACGAAGGACGAGTTTGGTAGACATAGCGGCCGATAGCCTCCTAATTGGTTTTCATTCCGCTGAGAGCGGACGGATTGCTTTCCTCCGCATCAGGCTCGGAGGTTTATCCATTTTCGAGAGCCGCCGGGCACTGAACGCGCAACGAGGGCGCCGGCGAATCGTTCTTTCTGAGCGAAAAGGAAGAGCGGTTTCCTGTATTCAGAAAACCGAAAAGGCGCTCAAGGCAATCCTTGGTTCGATCACGGGCCGGCATGCCGATGCTTTGTCGACTGCTGCGCCGGGCCGGACTGCTTCGAAAACCTCGGTTGGTTGCCGCACTGCAACCGAAATCGACAGGGACTTCGGAATGGAGTTCGGGGGAGGGCTTGACGGCTCAAAAACGGCGCTTCCGAGGCTTTTCAACGCCGTTTCATTCGGAGTTTAGTGAGTTTGGCCAAGTCATATAGATGACTGGATGAATGAAACCGTAACCCTACTCCATTTGAAAGTCAACGAAAAATTAACATTGGAAATCATGGGCTGGCGCGTTGCTGTCGACTGAGAGCCAATAAGAGAGCTCCTGTGAGCGAGTCGGCGTTCTATACGGGGCGTTGCCCAGCGTCGCCAGACGATGCCTCTCGGAGCATTTTTCGCAGGAGCAACATGATCGGGAAGCCCAACAGAATCAGCGCTGTGCCAAACATCGAGGCCCTCAGGTTTCCGACGTAGCTTGCGACCAAAACCGCCGCCGCACACAATACAAAGACGACCGGAAGCACCGGATAACCCCAGACCATGTAGGGCCGGTCCGCGGCTGGATTTTTCCGGCGATAGATAAATACTGTGGATGCAGCCAGCATGTAGAACAGCCACTCCGCGAAGACCGTAAGGTCGAAAAGCTGCTCAAAGCGCCCCAGGAACAGTAGCAGGACGGTGGAAAGCAGCCCTTGCACGAGAAGGGAGGTGGAAGGCGACTGGAAGCGGGAATGGATGTGGGCGAATTGCCGGAAAAACAGCCCGTCGCGTGCAGCGGCAAACGGTACACGCGCACCCGACATGGTGGTGCCGTTGAGCGTGACAAAAATGCTGAGCGCCATTGCTGCTGCGACAAATCCGGCGCCGCGTGCGCCCGCGGCCGCCGTCATCGCGGTCACGGCGGGCCGTTCGGATGCAGCGATTTGCGCCGCGGGCAGCACATACTGGATAGCAGCGTTTGTTGCCATGTAGAGTGCGCCGACAAACAAGAGTCCCCCCACGAGGGCGATCGGGAGATTGCGTCCCGGATTTCTGACTTCGCCCGCCACCATACTCACATCGCTCCATCCGTCGTACGCCCATAATGTCGCAATCAACGCCATCATGAAGCCATTCCAGCCGCCCACGGCATGAGGCATCGTCGTCGCATAGTTGCTCCAAGAGCCGGCCCCCGAGAAGAAACAAAACAACACGACAACCAGAATCAGGACTCCCTTGAGTGCGGTGAAGACCAACTGAAACTCTGCGGCCTTCTTGATCCCGAGGACATTCAATCCGGTGATGAGCCAGGTGACGGCAATTGCAAACAACTGCGACCAGTAGATCGAGAACGGTGCACCGTGGATCGGACCACTCAACCCGCGAAACATGGGGAAGAATTCGATCGTACGTGCAAGTCCGATAGCGATTGCCGCGATCGATCCCGGCTTGGCCAAGGCAAACCAGGTCCACATATAAAGGAAAGCTGTGGTGTCGCCGTAAGCGCCTCGCAGATAGATATACTCACCGCCCGCGTAAGGCAACATGGCGGCCAACTCCGCATAAGTCATGGCTCCAAAGAGCGAGAGCATGCCGCCGACGATCCAAGCTGCATACACCAGCCAAGAAGAGCCGGCGTCGCGCATCATCTCACTGGGAATAAGAAAGATGCCGCTGCCGATGACTGTTCCCACGACAATCGCAATAGCCTCACCCGTCCCTAAGACGCGGGGTAGATCGGCTAAGCAACGGTCACTGCGCGCGGGCGGAGAGCTCTTCATATATCGTCGGGGCGGAAACGGTTGTTAAACGCTACTTCCCTGGAGCCCATGCCGCAACTACAGCCTTAGCAAGTTTGGCCATGAGAACCTCGCCTTCGTTGTCCGCAGTCCAACTGGTATCGGCATCGTCGTAGGTGAATTCGGAAATCACGATGGTGCCCTGTTGGGTGAATACCGCTCCCACATCGTTGCGAACATGGTTGAGTGAGCCAGTTTTGTTGGCAATGGCCGTGATTCCTTTCGGCGCGTCGGCGCCCTCCAGATAGCGGGGAATGCCATCGCGATAGAACTGAAGCTCAAGCATGTGGAGCGCGGCAGCACAGAGCGCCTGATCGTTAGGGATTTCTTGCACGGACGTTACAACAGCGGGCATAGGCCCGAGGTTGCAGGTCGTGAAGCGCTCCATCAGGCCGGCCATCTCGCGTGCAGTTGTCTTACCCAAACCGAAATCCTTCTGATCCGCAGGCATCGGGCCTTCAGCAGGCTGCGAAATCTTCTTGTAGAGCCAGGTGTTCTTCAAGCCGAGGGAGATGAGGCGGTCGTCCACATTTTGGATTCCCACATGATCCATCGACAGATTGGCTGCGGTGTTGTCGCTAAGGGCGATCATCAGGGTCAGCGCGTCTTTGAATGTAATGGTCATCGGGGCATCGAAAAATAACAGGACACCCGAGCCCGAGACCTGATCTTCGCGGCGGACGGCGAGGCGGTCGTCGAAATGAACGCGTCCGGCGCGAATCTGATCAAGCGCCTCGTAAAGAATTCCGAGTTTGATCACCGATGCCGTGGAAACAGGCTGGTCGGCATCGATGGCTACGGTCTTTCCGGTGGCCAAATCGTGCGCGTAGACGGAGACATGGCCGTGGAAGCCCGCAATCATCGACACAAGCGCCGCACCCAGAGCTGGATCATTTTGCGCCAATGCTGCCGGGCTCGCAACAACAGGCGACAAAATCAGAAGCGCGGGGATGACCCGTAGTGTTCGGAACAT
>Ga0181520_10009028_pt1 | contig 13933 bp, 11 predicted proteins | sample PEATcosm2014_Bin_29_FD_132451 | JGI IMG/M metagenome (GOLD analysis project Ga0181520, IMG submission 132451) | Peatland microbial communities from MTU Mesocosm Facility, Houghton, MI, USA - PEATcosm2014_Bin02_30_metaG | ecosystem: Environmental > Terrestrial > Soil > Wetlands > Peat | place... | reverse complement strand
GCGTGGTGCCTCTATGCCAACGGCAGCGGCACGCCCTACGCCTATGCCTTCCGCGCTCTCAGCAACTCCCTGGCGCCCGGCGCCGCCTTCAGCGTCCAGTTCGCCGGCACCTCGGTTTCCTCCCCAGGCTCCATGGGGATTTGTCTGCGCAACAGCTCCAATGTCAACCTGGCCGGCAGCAGCGGCGCCCCGCCGCCAGTCGTCACCGACTCCGCCACCTGCTTCGCGTTTTACTTCGCCGGCGGCCAAAGCGATTACACCGTCTGGGACGCGGCCGGCGCCAGCGACAGCGGCATCCCCTTCACCAGCGGCGGCCTGCTCCTGCAATTCTCGCTGGTTTCGTCCAATACCTACCGCCTGCTCGTTTTGTCGGCCGGCGACTCGTCGTTCCTCGGCGCCTGGAGCGGAACGCTGGCCGGCGCTCCGGAGCCGCCGATTCAGATGTTCGCCGGGTTTAACTCGGACTCCGGCTCGTATGAGAATGACTTTTTCAACAGCCTCTGGATTTCCGCGGCCGGCCCCGTGGTCACCATCGCCACGCCCGTCAATGGCGCTGCTTTCTCCACCGCTACCGGCGTCAACCTGTCGGCGAGCGCCGCCGACCCGGGCGGCGCCGCCATCACCAACGTCTCCTACTATGCGAACCGCTCTCTGATCGGCAGCGCCACCTCAACGCCCTTTAACCGCGCGTGGACCAATCTTGTCGCCGGCTCCTACGCGCTGACGGCGGTGGCCGCGGACGCCTTCGGCCGTTCCGCCACCTCCGCCGTCGTCAATGTCACGGTGACCCTCCAGCCCCAATCGCTGGCGATCAACTTGACCACCAACAAAGTGAACCTCTCGTGGACCGGCCGCCTGAACACCAGCTACCAGGTGCAATGCAGCACCAACCTCGCCCTGGCCTCCGGCGGCTGGAGCAACCTCGGGTCCGCTATCCTTGGCAACGGTTCCGTGCAAGCAGCGTCCGATTCCATCACTAACCGCCCGCGCCGGTTCTACCGGCTGCTGATGACTCCGCAGTGATTGGGGCACCCAGAGAACAGTTTTTTTGCCGCTGCCAAAAGCCAGTTGAAAGCGGCAGCTCATCGGCTTAAGATATCTGCGGGAGGAATTTGCGCCGCGTTCGGATCGGAGTTTCCGTTGTGAAGTAAGCAACACCAGACGGCGGCCGATTGGGAAAGCTCCAAGGCCGGCCTCCCGTTCAGCCAAGGAGAAAGGAGCCATCGCGTGGCTACTCCATACGACGCCATTATCATCGGGACCGGACAAGCGGGACCGTTCCTGGCGGACCGGTTGAGCCGGGCCGGCATGAACGTTGCCGTGGCGGAGCGCGGCCTGGTCGGAGGCACGTGTATCAACACCGGATGCACTCCCACAAAGACCATGGTGGCCTCCGCCTACGCGGCGCACCTGGCACGCCGGGCCGCCGATTTCGGCATCGCCCTGGACGGCCCGGTGCGCGTGGATATGCAACGGGTCAAGGCCCGCAAAGACGCCGTCTCGGGCGCCTCCCGGCGGAGTGTCGAGCAATGGTTGCGGACCATGCCCCACTGCACCTTTTACCAGGGCTCGGCCCGCTTCCGGTCCCCACAGGAAGTGAGTGTGGGCGCCAGTTCGCTCACCGCGCCGAGGGTCTTTCTCAACGTAGGCACGCGTCCACGGGTCCCCGCCCTGCCCGGGCTCGACCAGGTGGATTACCTGACCAGTTCCTCGATGGTGGACGTTGATTTCCTCCCTCCGCACTTGCTCATCGTGGGCGGCAGCTACATAGGCCTTGAGTTTGGGCAGATGTTCCGGCGCTTCGGCAGCGAAGTGACCATCGTCGAAATGGGGCCGCGCCTGCTCCCTCGCGAAGACGAGGATGTCTCCATAGCCATCCAGGAGATCCTCGAGCGGGAAGGCATCCGCCTGTGCTTGAATGCCGAATGCATCAGCGCCGCCAGACAGGAGAGCCAAATCACCCTGGGCCTGAACTGCCAGACCGGTGCTCCGTCGGCCAGCGGCACGCATCTGCTGCTGGCGGTGGGCCGTACCCCCAACACCGATGATCTCGGCCTCGACCAGGCCGGCGTGGCGCAGGACAAACACGGCTTCATTGTGGTGGACGATCAACTGCGCACCAGCGTTCCCGGCATCTGGGCCCTCGGCGATTGCAATGGCCGGGGCGCCTTCACCCACACGGCTTACAACGATTTTGAGATTGTCGCCGCCAACCTCCTCGACCACGACCCGCGCCGGGTGAGCGACCGTATCCCCGCCTATGCGCTTTACATCGAGCCGCCCCTGGGCCGAGCCGGCATGACCGACGCCCAGGTGCGGGCCGCCGGCAAGCCCGCCCTCATGGCCAAACGCCCGATGGCCCGCGTCGCGCGCGCGATCGAAAAGGGCGAAACCCAGGGCTTCATGAAGGTGGTCGTGGACCGGGACTCGAAACTCATCCTGGGCGCCGCCATCCTCGGGACCGGTGGCGACGAGGCTATTCACTGTATTCTCGATGTGATGTACGCCAAGGCGCCTTACACCGTGCTGCAACGCGCCATGCATATCCATCCCACCGTCTCGGAACTCATCCCCACGCTGTTGCAGGACCTCAAACCCTTATGAGGCCCCTTCTGTGCTCACACTCCTCCCCGAGGCTGGCCTTTCATTGAGCTTCCAGTCACAAGGCCGTGGGCCAACCGCCGAACGTGCTCGCCCAACCGGTCGTGCCTGGCAGGTAATATACCGTGCCCGATTCCCCGGCAAAGACCGATCTGTCCGCGCTTCCCGCGCCGCCATTGACGCTTGGCGCGTTGCCTTGGAAAAGGGCGCTCGTCAGGCTGGCGCACTCTTCGAACGCGCCGCTCCCGATGCTGGTGATGCTGTTGCCAAAGGTCACCTTTCCCAGGCCCGTGCAACCGGAGAACGCCGGGCTCCCGATGTTAGTGACGCTGTAGGGGATCGTCACATCCTTCAGCATTGTGTGCTTATTGAACGCGTCGCTCCCGATGGCTGTGACCAGCCGGCCGTTAATCGTGCTCGGAATGCTCGCGCTGTTGCTGAAACCGGCAAAGCCGGTGATGGTGATCGTTCCGTTGTTGGTTACGTAGGTGAACTGAGCCTGGGCGCAAGCCGCCAACAGCATGAGACAAGCAAACACCGCCGGTCGCCACGTCGTCCGGCGCGCGGGAGCCGCTTCGAGGTTCATGTTCGTTGGGTCTTCTTTCTGAGTTGTTGACCGGCCTGCCGGGAACGGTTTTCCGTGTCTCGAAAGACACCAGCGACGCCTTTCCCCATCCGTGCTCAATCCACTCGCTTTTCCTGGCCCCACTCCATCACGAAACCCAAGGGATGTCCACACAATTTCCCGTTGCCCTGTCTTCCACCGGGGTCTGCGCCCGCCGGTTCGATGTTTACGGGTGGCGGTTCAGGATGAGGGAAATTTTTTTGGTTACCGTGGGTTACCGTAGGTGACTATTGGTGACCGGCCGGTTACCGAAATCGAGGGTTGTGGCAGCCTGGCGGCGAGCTTGTAGGAGAAAAGTCAAGCAGGAATTGCACCGTTTTTCGGATCGGATTTTGCAAGTGGCTGGAGGACAGGGAGTAACGAAATGCATTTTCAAAAATCGGTGAAGAAACGGTGCAGGAATGGTGCAATTCCGAGGTGACAATGGATTGATGCGTGACCCGCCTCCGCTCCGATGCTTCGGCGCGGCAAGTGCGTGATGCGTGACCGTGAAGCGTGAAACGCAAGGGGGCAGGGGCTGTGCGCCGCGATCCAGGCGACGGCTAATTTCACACACGCCGATTGGTTCGCGTGTTTTGCCGCGGCTTCCGGTCCATTTCACAGTGGTTTCCATACTGCAATGCGTATGATAGCACACTATGGATATCGTGTCAAGAGGGCGCCGCGCTTTTTTTCGGCCGCGCGGGATTTGGGGCTGGACTGGCGGCGTTTAAACAACGAGATCTACCTGCCGGGGAAGGAACGAAACCTAACCGCGAAGTGAAAGGTTCTGGTTGAGCCCTGCGCTATAGCGGCGCCGTGTATCCGAAGGAGGGCCGGTCCTCAATCTCAGGTTCGCCATAGCTGCGATATTCGGAGCGATCTCGAGATTCGTCATGCCCGCGGTATTCCCCATGATCATGATAGTCCCCGCCGCCTCGATGGCCGGGAAAAATACAACCGGCGGCCATGGTCAAGGGGAGAATGCTCATTAAAAGAAGGATGAGTTTCATATGTTCTTGTGTTTGTTTGTCCATAAATGTCCTCTTCTCTACTAGCTTGTGGAGGGCCAACCTGAGGCTGGGCGCGCTAACCGCTTCGGGTCAGGCAGCTTACGTGATTTTAAAGGCGGCGAGCCGAACTGCGGAGGATTGCAATCCGCATGCCTGCCGCTGCCGGAACATGGATTCTGCACAGGGGGGTCGGAAGTTTGGACCGGAATAGCCAAGGGCAAATAGACGATCGACGCTGACCCAGGCCAGGCGAATCGCAAAGGCCCCTCAATTCCTCGCCTAACGAACAGAGACTTGAACAGGAAGCACATACTCTATGGGACCTCAAAATCCACGCCAGTATAGAGAAAAGACTGAACCGCAGAATACGCGGAATACGCGGAAAGGCCCGGGTTTTCCGCGTGTTCCGCGTATTCTGCGGTTCAAAACATTGCTTAGGCGAGGATTTGGGCCCCCGTCCGGGCTTGACTCTTCCAGGCCAAACTCTCTTCTCATGCCTCGTTCACTTCCTTTCCTTCTCTGCTGAAACTCGTCCTCCGGGCAACAGAACAGTAGCGCGCCGGAAAGGGCACCTTTGTCTTGGGCCAATCCGCCGACGCTCCGAAGCCCGGCGCGACCGCGTATCCAGTCTTCCCCGCCGGCACCATCGAAGGAGTGCTCGAGCGGCTTGGGTTTACCAAACAAGAGCCAGGGTGTTCCCGAGGAGGACGCCGAGCGCAAGGCCGACGATGCCGCAACCGCCGTCGGCTCGGCCACGGCCCTGGTTTTCGGCGGCTTGCCCGGCGGCCAGGAGGCCGAGCAAGCGATGGCCAAGACCGTCGGCCAGCGAATTGCTTCGCTGCTCAAGGCCGGCAGCCAGGCCGGCGCGGTGATGACAGCCGACACCACGCAACGCCTGGCCCAAGCCAAGCGGACGTACCGGCCGGACCTGACTTTGGGCGAAGCGGCCAAGGAGCTAATGGAGAGCTATCTAACGTTTCGGCCGACGAAAGCCGAACGCCGGACGCGGCCCCTGACCTAGTAAAGGCTGCAATCGGCCGGATGAGGCTTGAGCAACCGCAGTCCGGCGAGCCCCGGATTGCCGTTGCCGAGCCAGGTTCCGACGACTCCCAATCCGCAGCTACGCTCGCAGAGCAGCCCCAGCGAGAGAGCAAAGCCGGAGCGGGCACACCCGACAGGCAAACACCGACATCCGAGCCTGAAAGTGTTGCCGACTCTTCAGCTCCGTCGCGAACGCCTGAGGGCAACCCCAAAAAAACCAATAGCCGTTCGTCGATGGCCAATAGCCAAGCAGGGATGGTGGCCTGGGAGCCGCAAGATAGTTTGGCCGGCATCATTGCCCAGCGCAGCCAGGCTGGAGTTTTGGAGGTCGGATTGCCAAATGCGGTTGAGTTACGGTTTGGGAGGGCGATGGCCAAGGGAAGGCAAGTGCAACATGCCAACGAGGTGGCGGCGGTCCTCTTCCAGCTGCGTCGGCGATTCCCTTCCCTCCCGTTGGACAGTGTTCAGAAGCTTTTGCTGGTTGTGCCAAGGGGCGGGGCTCCGGGGTGCGCCTCGCCGCGTGACAGTGTCCTGACGCCGGGGCGGATGGCGATCCGGAGCCGGGAATACCATGAGTCCAGAGCCGAATTGTGGAAAAAAGATCAGGAGGATCGCGAGGCGGCCGGAAACATTCGATATGGGGTGGATTATACTTTTGAGGGGACAATTCGCCATGAGCTGGGGCATACGCTGACAACCGAGAACCATGTAAAAGCCCTGCGAAAAACTCCTTACGGGCCTTCCTGGGCCCGAAAAAACCTAAGCGAATACTCCGGCACGAACCCCAAGGAAACCCTGGCCGAGGCCTTCTGTGAATATACTCGGCCGGGTTACAAAAAAGGGTCACTCCCATCATTGCTTGAAAAGATCCTTGATGATATGGTTAACGGCAAATGATCGCTGCTCCTCCATCAGGTTTGAGTCGCGCCGAGCGGGCCCGGCTGGAGATTGTCTTGCTGCCCGAGCCTGATGACATGGAACAGCTGGCTGTCTATCGCTTCAAAGATACCAAGCAGTTTGTCGCCGAAGACGATGAAACCGCCGCGCTTATCCGAGAGGCTTTCCCCTCCGCAGACGTCCGCCTGGTTAAATAGCGCACCGCTCGGAGGCAGGAGACATTACATATAATGCCTCCTGCATCAACACGGTCGTCCCCTCCCTCACGGCTCTACAGCAAGCCATCGAACACGGCGCCGTTAATTCACGGAACGAAGCCTCCCTTGAAGCGGTGTTCCCAACCCAGTTGACGGTCCAGCGGGACCAGCTTGATGTCTCCGAACTTGAGCCCGCGGGAGAGCATCTCCTGTTGAAAGATCTGCTCGGCCGACCGTGGATTGCCGCGGATCATAAAGAGCCGAGCTCTGGTGAGTTGTCCCAGGCGGCGGCAGTGAGCGTAATGGAAGCTCTCTGCCAAGCCGAGTTCCAGGTCCCGCTCCAAGGCGACCGGATCGGGTATCGGCTCACTTTGCAGAAAAAGCGTGTAGCCGGGCGCTGCCGTGCCGTTGGCAGCCGGGGCCAGCAGGAAAAAGCCAGGGACCAGGCTTTGCCGCGCAAGCACGCGCCGGACCACTGCTTCGACGAAAACGCCGTGCAGTTTCTCCCCGAAGAGATCCGAGATGTTCCCTTCGCGTCCAATGAAACGCAGGCAGGGCGCTTCCTGGATAAAGCCAGTCACTTCGACCAGGTCCCCTAAGGGATAGCGGTAGAGGCCGCCCCCGGTGGTCACGATGACGCGATAGGTGTGTCCGGCAACAACTTCGTTCGCAAGCGAGATTCGTCCGTTCGCCGGCTCCTCAAATTCAAAGAAATGAGACGTCACCGCCAGCACCGGATCTTTTCCCTCCCGAAACGGCAGCGAGACAAAAGCCTCGGTGGCCACCAGTCCCTTGCCCTGAATTTCGATGCCGGGAAAATAACGGCGAAGCGCGTCCGCGCAGAGTTCGCTTGGCCCGTGCGTCCAGCAACTGATGACCTGGAGGGAAGGCCAAACCTTCCCGAAGAAGCGCTCGCCGGCCTCTTCACGCAGCATGGACCTGAGACGTTCGGCACGCTTCTCCGCCCCGGCGATTCCGCAGGAACCCAACGCGTCCAGAATGGCCTCGGGCCGCGCCAGAAAATCATCGAGCAGAATCGTCAGGAAAGTCGGGCTCCAGATTGAGATCAGGCTCAGGTTCCTGTCGGCCAGCAAGGAGATGAGTGTGCGGGTCTTGAACTCCGTCATATCGGCCTCCTTGGCGGCCGAAGGCGGCGTCGAGCTGACCAGTGAGAAGAGCTTCCGGCCGAGAAACCCAAGATACTCGGCGTCATGGTTGAAGCCCACCGTCAGCTTGCCATAGCTTTGCGGAGCGGTCCCGGGCGGCGAAACCGACCAGTAGGCTGTTCCCTTGAGCAGCGCCGGCTTCCGGCGGTAGAGCGCAAAAATCCACGGAGCGATGCCTCGGCGGAACTCCTCGCCAAGCGGCGCGGTCCATGGGATCAGCTTGGTGGCGGCGGAGGAGCCGCTGGTCGGCTGGAAGAGCTTGCCCCGCTCCGCAGTCAGGACTCCTGAGTCTCCGCGCGCGATGGCTTCAATGGATTCGCTGAGACCTTCATAGGGCGTGATCGGCACCCTGTCCTGGTATTCCGCAACCGAACGGAGGCGGCCAAATCCGAGCTTCAGTCCGACCCGTGTGCCGGCATTGCGCTTGAGCAGATCCAGCAGGTAGCCGGCCTGCGCCGGTCCCACGCGCCGGAGGGCGGCCTGGAACCTGCGGCAGTCGCGGAAGCAGGCCGCCATCCAGGCGCCATTGACCAGGCTGCGAGTGAAAGCGCCTGTGGACATGTTCAAAGCTGGCGGCGGATGTAAGGCCTCAAATTGTCCGGATGAAAGCGCGCCAGGCACACCAGCTCGTCGCCCCGCGCATGCCCCGGGTTTCTCTGCTGAAAGAAGGCCACGTGCGGATCGCGCAAGTGTCGCTCATCGATTTCCGCGATGCCCTCCCGCAATCGCTGTGCGCCCGGCTCCGCGCGCAGCACGCCGCTGGCCGCGTCGAAGCGTTCGCCGAAACGCCTCGCGCCAACGCTCTCCAACAAGGCTTTCTCGAACGCCGGGGTTTCGGCGGTGTAACAGGGGAAGAACTCATGAAAGAACACCGGCAGGAAACGGTAGGTCTTGTAACCTTTGCTCGTGAGCAGCCAATAAAGTTCCGAATCGGGGTGCGCCGCTCGAAGCGACAGCATCAGCCGCCCCCACGCCACCGGCAGCGCCAACGAACCCCAATGCCGCTTATCGATGATCGTATCCCCGGAAAACAAAACCTTCACCCCCCGCCCTTCCATCGGGTAATCGAAAAGCACTTGGGTGGAGAACCCATACAGGCAACCCTCGTCCTGCAGCAGGATGACCCATTGCTTGGCGCGCAGGTCGGCCAGAAATTGCCGCTCGGAAACCCCTTCATAATGCGCGCGCATAAGCTGGTGCATCCGCGCCATGCAAGCGGCGTCCAGCTTGCCTATCGGAACCGTCTGTGATTCCAGTTTCATCAAAGCGATCCCAGCTCCAGATACGGAACCAGCCCGAGATCCAGCCTCCGGACCGACTCGGCGCCGTCTTCCCACGCAACCGCATAGAGCCGGCTCGGCAACGGAAAATGCGGACGCGCCGCCAGCTCCGGCAGCAGCGGGTCGCGCTCGTGTAATCCCGCGAGAAAAAACCCGTAGCGATTCCAGTTTTTGCGGATGATCTCTTCCAATAACGCGGCGAAGACCGCGCGCTCGCTGTTCCGGATGCAGATCAACGACAGCACGAAGCAGTTCAAGGCGGCGCCCGGCTTCGGCAGATCGGGCAGGTGTTTCAGCCTGGCCAGAAGGTTGAACGGCCGGCGCAATAAGCGCAGCCACGGGGCGTAGCCGGTCACGCGCCATTGCCGGAAGGCCCGCTGATCCCAGGCCGCAACGGCGCCGATCAGCTCGTTGCCGCACCAAGCCAGAAGAAGGTCTTCCCACTCCAGATGCGACAGCAGTCCGCCGCCGGATCCGAAATCGGCCGTTTGATACGCCGGAAAGAACTGTCGCAAACGGCCCTCGCGCTGGAGAAAGGCGACGATGACCGGCGCGTCAGCGGCAGTGGCCTGCCGCACGCAAACCCGGCCGCTCCTCCCATCGTTGCGTCCGGATCGCAGGCCGAAAGCCATGCAGCAATACCGCCCAAGATCGTGATACCGAGGCAGGCCGCAGCGCCCGGAGGTCAGCACGCGTTTGGCCTGTTGGTTATCCTCCATGATCGTCGTCAGGTAGAACGGCGCGGGTTGCCGCGCGTGAAGCTCCCGAAGCACCGCGTACCCGCGCGCCAACACCGGCCCGCCCCGAACCGTTCCCGCGACGTGCAAGCCGCCCAGATAGCTCCCTTGCGTGGCCTCTCCATTGATGAACATCGGTTTGACCGAGCGATGCCCCGTCGCCACCACCCGCCCGCTGCGCCCATCGCGGCAGACCAGCACCTCCGACTGCCGGCCCTCCACGCGCAACGCGGCGAAATAGTCGGGGCCGCGATCAAAGGCAAACCGAATGAGTCCAGGCGCATCCAGGCCGCAGCCGAAGGCGCGCAACTCGGGCCCATCGGCCGCGGTCGCCAGATGGAATTGGAAGCGAGTTCCTTCGGCAGCCTGCTTCCGTCCGGCAGGCGCATCCAGGCCAGCACCCCAAGCGCAGCCGGACATACCCAGGACAGGGTCCGGCTCCGCCCGAGCAACTGAAACACCGGTGGTCGTCATGGCTCCCCTCCCAGCGGAATGCCGAATTTTTGCGACAGCTCCCGGCGCAGCATGAGGTTGAGCGTCCAGTACGCCCACGCCTGGCGCGGACTGGCGCTGTTGCAGCGAAATTCCAGGCTGCGGCGCAGAATCGATCCCCAGGCATAAAAGGATCTCCGGGCCTTCCGGCAGTTGGTTTCCACCGCCTCGGCGCTCAAGTTGGCGGGGCGGAACGGGACCTGTCCAAACCGGTAACCGTCACTCAGCCACCACTGCGGATATTTCAAATGCCCCTCTTTCTCCAGTCCCTGGTAAAGCGGGGTGCCGGGGAAAGGCACCAGGTGGTTGAAAGCGGCGATCAGGAGCTTCTCTTCTTTGGCGAAATGAACGCTCTGCTCGAAACTCTCCGGCGTGTCGTGAGGGTACCCGAATATAAAAGTGCCATAGACAAAAATGCCCGCCCGCCGAAGCCGCTCAAGCGCGGTGTGATAGTCCTCCACCTTGTTGACACGTTTGCCCATGGCCTCCAGGTTCTGGTGGTTGAGGGACTCAAAGCCGATCAGCACTCCCATGCAGCCGCTGCGAGCCATCTGGCGGATTAGAGATTCGTCCTTCAGGGCATTCAGGCTTGCCTGGCTCAACCACCGGAGGCGCAGCGGGGTGATGGCTTCGAAAAGCTCCCGCGCCCCGCCTGGGTCGCCCACGATGTTATCATCGACAAAGAAAACATAACGCTCTCGAATCTCCCGCAGCTCCTCCACGACCTCCTGGGTTGGCCGGCGGCGGTAAGTTCCTTGGAAGGCCGCGGCAATCGAACAAAAATCGCATCGAAAGGGGCAGCCCCGGCTGGTTTCCACCAGGGCCAGGGGCAGGTAACTCTTGCCCTTAAAAATGCGGCGATCCGGCCGCAGTCCCTCCAAAGGGCGGGCTCGGTCCCCTTGGTAAACAGACCTTAGCTGCCCGCGCTCGGCGTCGTTCAGGATTTCCCGCCACACCGATTCGGCTTCGCCCACGCAGACAGCGTCGGCGTGCTGCTGCGCCTCCTCGGGGCAAAGGGTGGCGTGGAAACCACCCAACACAACCGGGATTCCCCGCGCCCGGAATTTCGCGGCGATCCGGTAGCCGCGTTTTGCGGAGTAAGCCTCAATCGAAATGGCAACCAGATCCGCGCCAAGGCTGCAATCGATCGGTTCAACCCGGTCATCCAGAAAAGTCACCTGCCAATGGGACGGCGTCATCGCGGCCAGCCGCGCCATGCCCAGCGGCTGCAACTGCCAGGAGCGCACGAAAGGTTCTCCCGGCTTTCGGCCGATCGCCGGATAGATGAGAATCAGGCGACGCACAAAACATCCTCCTCTTCGGGCACCCGCCAGTGTTCGGGCAGCGGCGGCGACCCCGGATCATGAATCGAGTAGGGAGTGGCGTAGCGAGGTTCGGAATAGAGCCGCTTGACGAAAATGCGATAGCAGAGATTGCCAACGAAGTTGATGGCGCACCGAATGTCCGGATGGCTCACCCGCCGGGCGACGCGGCCCAGGCGGAAGGTTTCCCGATAGGCCCATTTGAATCCCCGATACAGCTCCTCGGGCGACATCTGTGCCGGTTGGATGACCACGTGCATCGTGTCGTAGTCGTCCCAGTTGAAGCTCAGAATCCGTTTCTCCGCCAGCATGCGTTGGAACAGCGGCGTGCCCGGGTATGGCGTATAAAGCGAGTAGCGCGGAATATCCACCCCCAGGTCCTGCACCAGTTGGACTGTGGATTCAAAGACGGTCGAGTCATCATGGTCGAAGCCGAAGACAAAGCAGCCTTGAATGGTGATGCCCCGTCTCTGCAAGGAGCCAATGAGCTCCTTGTAGCTCTGGGTCTTGTTGAAACTCTTGCGGATGCCGCGCAAGGTGGCCTGATCCCCGGATTCAAACCCGATCAGCAAATAGACGCAGCCGCTGCGCACCATCAGCTCCAACAGCTCCGTATCCTGCAAGGCATCGGCGGTAACCAGCCCGCCCCAGCGCTTGCGCAGCGGCGTCATGGCGGTGAACAATTCCCTGGCGTATTCCGCGTCATCGATGAGGCTTACGTCATTGAACCCGATCTGTTTGCCAGGCGCGGCCTTGATGTCGCGTATCACCTCGGCTACCGGGCGGCGCAGGTAATGCGGCCAGACCGCCGGCACGGTGCAGAAGTCGCATGCCCGCTTGCAGCCGCGCGTGGCCTGGATGCTGTTGGGCAGCATGTATCCGCCGGCGCGCTGCAGTTCGCGACGCGGCAGCGGGACCCCCGCCAACTCGCCGCCCGACAACGGATCTTCCCGGTAAACCCGCCGCAGGCTGCCCCGCCGGAAGTCCTCGATCAGCCGCGGCCAGGCCTGCTCGCCACGCCCCACCACGATGCTGTCGGCGTGCGCAATGGCCTCACCCGGCAGAATGCTGACGTGCACCCCGCCAAGCACCACCGGGATGCCTCGGCCCCGGAAGTGCCTTGCCAGCGCATACGCCGGCCGGGCGCACCCGGTGATGACGCTGATCCCCACCAGGTCAGCCGGATAATCCAGCGGAATACGGTCCACGCTGCCATCGACGACTTTGACGTGAATGTCCGGATAATCAGGGGTCAATGCCGCCAGCGTGGTAAGAGTCAGCGGCGCTTCCCGCAGCGACCGAACAAAGGGGCCCAGGCGCAGCTTGTGCATGTGCGCGTCCGGCATGATTAAGAGGATTCTCATAGGCCTCCTGGTTGGACCGGAACCCGGCTTTCAACCCCGTTCCCCGAAACCACCTTGTCGGAAACACAAAGCGGCACCAGTTTGCCGTCGCGCACAACCGCGTCCGGGCAGCAATGGCAATGGACCAGGCGTCCCTGCGGGTCCAGCGAAGCGGCGCATTGGAACAACAGCTTCTTGGCCGTCAACTTCGCGCCCGGGCGGCACGCGGCCAGAAGAGGTTTGAAGTTCCCCACCCCGCCGCCGGCCAGCGCGTTGAACAGCAGGTGAAGCGAAAACCGAAGCGCGCTCTGCGCCTGGTAGAAGGGATAGCGGCCCGCTATTCGGTGCGTTAGCGCCAAAAACGCCCTCTCGACCACTGTCGGCCTCAAGGAGCGCAGGCTGGTCGGTGCGCCATTCCGATGGACCGCCGCCACCAGATACGACAGCCAGCGCGGGTCCAGCGGATCCACATTGGACCCCACAAAAGCAAATGGGGTGAGGCGAAACTGCTCTTCGAGCGGACCGCAGACCTCCGGGTTGGTCAGGCGGTCCTTCCCGACGGGGTCGGGGAGCGATTCGCCAGACGCGCGCAGCCCCTCTTCCAGATCTCCGCGGATCGGCGGCATTCGTGTCGCATCCCGCCACAAGGTTATCAACAGACAGCAGATGTTTGGCGATTCGAGAGTGAAGGCGATTGCCTCGGCGGCTTCCTCGAGTTTGTCCGGATAGACGGTCACGGCCAGACCGGCATCCATCCCCTGGGCGACAATTTGCGCTGCTTTTTGGGCCCGCAGTCGCCGCAGGTCTTCGACTGAGGCATTCGCCGCCAGGTCCGGCCGCCTCTGCTGCGGTTCGATATGCAGGAAGATAAGATCGGTGCCCGCCCTTTTGAGCCTGGCCAGCATCCCTGGCTCGAGGTCCACCCCGTTGGAAAACAACTCCACAAACAAACCGCGGCTCTTCACCATCCGCACGACCTCGACAAGCTCCGGGTGCAGGGTGATTTCGCCCCCGACAATCGACAGGGATTGCAGCTTGCGCAGCCGCAGCAAGGTGTCGAGTTCCCGCTCGATCTCCGATAGCGATTTGATCCGGTCCGGTTGAGTGTTGAAGCAATCCCGGCAACGGATGTTGCAGCCGCGCAGAATATCCAGCACCGCGTGCGGAACGGTCTGCAACGTCCAAGGCAAAGGCATCGGGGACGGTTTCATGCTGAGAGGGCCATCGGAGCCGCCGGATC
>Ga0181520_10009027_pt1 | contig 13933 bp, 7 predicted proteins | sample PEATcosm2014_Bin_29_FD_132451 | JGI IMG/M metagenome (GOLD analysis project Ga0181520, IMG submission 132451) | Peatland microbial communities from MTU Mesocosm Facility, Houghton, MI, USA - PEATcosm2014_Bin02_30_metaG | ecosystem: Environmental > Terrestrial > Soil > Wetlands > Peat | place... | reverse complement strand
CGGTTGCTGGCCAATGGCACGCTGCACGCTTCAGATCGCGTTGTGCTTTTCAATACAGGCGCTGGATTGAAATATGCCGACGTAATCGCCGATGCTATGCACCTTTCGCGGCCAGTATCTGACCTCCAACCTGCGTAGTGCCGATTATGCGCTGCGGGCGATGCGGCGGGAGCGATTTTGCCTGCCTGCAAACGTGCGGCGATGCATAATGAATGCAGTCAAGCCCCGATCTGCACATGATGCCTGAACGAATTGAGACCCCGGCGCCGAGCAAGGCCAGTGCAACGCTGATTCTTGCCCTGGTGGGCACAGTGCTTTGGCTGGCGGGGATGGCGGCAGGCCTCATGGGCCACCCAGAGTTTGGCGTGGCTGTGCGCATCATTGCTATTGCTCTCTTCACCCCAGCAGCATTCTTGCGATCGTCACTTCTTGCATGGACATTTCTTGCGATGCTAGGGGGCGTGGAGTTGGGGCTGGATCTCCCGGGCTTCGCGGCTCAAACACATTTCCTGGGCGAATTGTTCTTGCGCTAGATTCGGATGATCGTGGCGCCGCGGATTTTTGCAACAATCACCACGGGCATTGCGGGACACAGTCAACTGCGTAGCGTTGGACGGGTGGCTCTGAAGGCGCTCATTTTCTTTGAGGTTGTCACAACGCTGGGCTTGATCATTGGCGCGCTGGCAATGACCATCTCCGGCGCCGGCTGGGGTATTGCGCTCCCCACAATCCAGGATGCGCCGCTCGCTGCGGAAAGAATGCAGACCTGGCAACAAGTGGTGGTCAATCTTATTCCTGAAAACATTGCGCAGGCGGTGGCCCAAAACCAAATTTTGCAGGTTGCGATTTTTGCAATGCTTTTTGGAGCGGCGCTCGCCCTGTTGCCTGAACCCAAGCGCGCACCCCTCATCTCGGTTCTTCAGTCTCTTGCCGACACAATGTTTCAACTGACGCGTTTCGTAATGTATCTTGCGCCGGTTGCGGCCGGCTCGGCCCTTGCCTATTCGGTCGGCAGCATGGGGTTGGCTTCGCTGCTCCCGCTGGGCAAGCTTGTTATCACCTACTATGCGGCCCTGGCGGCGTTTTGCCTGGTTGTTCTGCTTCCGATTCTCATTGGCTTTCGCATTCCGTTGCGGAAGTTTGTTGAGGCCGTGGCTGAGCCCGCTGCTATCGGGTTCGCAACCACAACCTCAGAGGCAGCACTGCCGCTGGCCATGGATCGCATGGAAGAGTTTGGCGTACCTCGTTGGATCGCTTCTTTTGTGATCCCGACCGGTTACAGCTTTAACATGACCGGATCCAGCGTTTATTTGTCGATGGCAGCCGTGTTTGCGGCGCAGGCGATGGGCATGCATCTCGGTTGGTCGCAATATGTTGCAATTCTGGCAGCATTGATGTTGGCAAGCAAAGGTGTGGCCGGCGTTCCGCGGGCTGTGCTGGTTGTATTGCTGGCGACCGCCAGCGCCATTCATCTTTCAACTACGCCGATTCTGCTGATTCTTGGCGTTGATACTCTGATGGATATGGGGCGCACGCTTATGAATGTTGTCGGAAACTGCATGGCCTCAGCCATTGTTGGAAGCTCTGAGCGGTGTCTCAGTACCCCAACCGGACCTTTGCAGGATTAGGAGCTGCGAAAAAACACGTGTTCTCTTCAACGAAAGCGTTCGTTCGGCCAGATTTGCGGGCTTGTTGCGCCTCGATCAACATTTGATTGACAACCAAAAAGCGCGCTGGTCTACTGTTTTTGCCGCATTTACAAGAACGAGACGCTTCCCGGAATGGCTGGTCCCCGATCAAATCTCTTGACGTCGTTTTGTGAGGCTGACTTCTGCTGGCAACCTGAACAGTAGGTTCGTTCGGGAATCTGTTGCCCGCGTAATCCATTCGCTGAGCTCGATCAGGAGTCACGCGCACACGAAGAAGTGGAAACGCTGAATCTGAGATCTTGAATTGAAAGTCGACCGGATCTAGAAGCTTAGCGAATCCTGGGTGCTTCAACCATGTGGCGCAAAAAGAGGAATCAAATGTCGAACCATTCGATGAAGGATGAATCCGCGCGAAATGTGCATGCGGTGTGCTTCGCCGAAGTACTGGCAAAAGAGCTTCTGGAAGTGGATGCGCTTCGAAAAGACCGAGCAATTATTCACGACAACCATTCGCGCGACGCAGCGGCATGGGAGTTGATGGAGGAAATTGCAAAGAACGCAGGGGCCACCGACCGCAAAGACAAAAAGGGCGAGGCCGCGGCAATGGAAGCAACCGCTGTTGTAGGCCAAGCTCGACAGATGGATTTGGTGGGGCTGGCCTTCTCTGGAGGCGGTATTCGCAGCGCAACATTCAACCTGGGAGTCTTGCAGGGGTTGGCTCAATACAGCAAGGTGCGTATCTTCGACTATCTTTCCACGGTGTCGGGCGGGGGGTATATCGGTAGCTGGCTTGCGGCATGGATTCTGCGCAGCGGACAAGACGAGCAACATCGCGCCAAGCAGCGCACTGCAGAACCGAAAACGGAAGCGCGTAAAGGAATTGATCTCGTCGAGGAGGATCTGCGGCCGACGCGGACCGAGCGGCAGCAGAGCGTGGCACAGCGCGAATGGGCTGATCAGAAGTCGCATACTGAGCCACCGCCGATTCGATTTCTGCGCGACTACGGCAACTATTTGACGCCACGTCTGGGGGCGCTTGGAGCCGACACCTGGACCGTGCTCGCGATCTACCTGCGCAATCTCCTGCTCAACCAGGCAATTCTCGTTTTGTTCCTGTTTGTGCTGCTCCTGCTGCCCTATATCGCGTTTTGGCTGACAGGTCGTGTGGGCAGAGCATGGGTATGGATCGCGCCAACACTTTTTTTCACGCTGTTGACCTGGGCGGTAACGGTAGGAGCGCGCAACCTGAAATGGCTTACTGATTGCGGGCAGCGGCCAGTGCGAACAAAGACGTGGCTCCCACCTCAAGAGCAGGCCTGGGTCCTGGCAATAATTGTGGCGCCAATGCTGGTCGCCCTATGGGTTTTGACTGAATGGTTGTGGCTGCACACGGGTACCTGGGACATGCTTCCTGTCTATCGGTGGGCTCTGGCTGGAACCGTGCTGCTTGGGATTCCACTGAGCATCGGCTCAATCGCCGCACCTCGCCAATCGATCGCCATTGATGCAAGCAGCCCGCTGTCAAAGAAGACTCTGGCGCTTTTTCGGAAGTACAAGATGGCCTGGCTGCGGGAGCCCAAGCTTTTCTGGTTTTGCGAGTCGTTGGCGACAGGAGCCGCAAGTGGCCTGTTGATGTGGATTGTTGTTCATGAGGCCTTCGCGCCATTGAAAGGCACGGTTGGAGCGGGATGGCAGGAACTCAGCATCGGGGTCCCTTTGACGCTGCTTGTTTTTCTAGGAGCGGCAACAATCCTGGTGGGGCTGATGGGGCGCTCTTTTTGTGATCCTTACCGGGAATGGTGGGCGCGCGTAGCAGGATGGATTCTGATTTCTACGATCGTCTGGTCGGCGGGATTCGGAATCGCAATCTACGCACCGTTGGGATTGCTCTGGTTGCGTCGTTGGCAGGGAACAACCGCAATCCTATCGTGGATTGGAAGCACGTTAACGGGCGTGTTGGGAGGCAACAACAAAAAGACAGGAGACATTGAAGAAGGGGGCGTGAAGATCAAGCTACTGTCGTTTACGCCGTACATATTCATCGTTGGATTGCTCTCGCTGCTTTCGCTGTCGTTGGAACTAATCCTGGCGCGAATCTGCTGGGCAGAAGCTTCAGTGCAAACCGCCTGGGTAAACTTTCTAGCCGGCAGCCCGAGCGTGGGAAAGGTGGCAAACTGGGTGCTGAAGGTGACCGGGAGCGCGACGTCAGGAACGTTGACGCTAGGCGGAACGGCCACCGCCCCGCTTTCAGCCGCGGCGACAGCACCGCCTCTTTACATCACGGCGCACTTCACATTGATCAGCACCGCAGCAGCACATGGATGGCTGATACCTTTGTGCGCAGGCGTCCTCGGGTTTTGCATTTTGCTCTCCTGTCGCGTCGACCTGAACGAATTCTCGCTGAGCTTGATGTATCGGAACCGGTTGGTGCGGTGCTACCTCGGAGCCTCACGGGAGATGCGTGATCCAAATCCATTTTCCGGGCTCGATTGCGATGATGATCTCTTCCTTTCGAGCATGCGAAGTTCCCACGACTATTCGGGACCACTCCCCATTCTGAATGGAACCCTGAACCTGGTGAGCACGCGAGACCTGGCATGGCAGCAGCGCAAGGCTGAGTCATTCCCCATGACACCTCTGCATTGCGGCTTCGATACCTGGATCGAGCAGAGAAACCTGGAGAGGAACTTCGCTCACGACAAGCAAATGGGGAAAGCGGACCAAATCGCAAAGTATGGGTACAGGCCGACCGACAGGTACGCCTATGTGGACAACGGTTTTTACCTGGGCACGGCGGTGAGCATCAGCGGAGCGGCGGCCTGCCCGAATATGGGCTACCACTCAGTTCCTTCGCTGGCTCTGCTGATGACATTCTTCAATGTTCGTCTTGGATTCTGGGCGGGCAATCCGCGGAACAACCAGACCTGGACGACGCCGGGGCCGAGGGTTGGGTTGGGCCAACTTTTGAGCGAGTTGTTTGGCTTGACCAACGATAACGCGGACTACGTCTATCTCTCCGACGGAGGGCATTTCGAGAATCTTGGGATCTACGAGCTGGTGAAACGGCGCTGCAAGTACATTGTGGCAGTGGACGCGGGCGAGGACCCTGACTACAGCTTTGAGGATCTTGGAAACGCGATCCGCAAGTGCCGCGAAGACATCGGTGTGGAGATCGAGATTGACACGACGCCGCTGGTGCCGAAGGGCGCAAGCAAGGGCGCAGGCAGCGATGGAAACAGCGACGACGGCAAAAAGCTGAGTGCGCAGCATTGCGTGATAGGCACCATCCATTACGAAATGGCCGACCCGGCCGGAGAGAAGGGCGTGTTTGTTTACTTGAAGTCGTCGTTGACCGGGGACGAGCCCGCGGATGTCCTGAACTATCAGTCTGCGCACAGCGCCTTCCCGCACGAATCGACTGCAGATCAGTGGTTCAGCGAATCGCAATTTGAGAGCTATCGCCGACTGGGACAGCACGTTGTTGATTCTCTTTTTGCGGGAAACAAAGGGACGGCACAATATGAGGATTTGACATTGGGTTCGTCAATAAAGGCGCTGCGCAGGATGCCGATTGACGACCTGTTTGCGGCGCTCGCGAAGAAGTGGCAAAGCGTGCCCGCCCAAAAAGGATAGGAGCAGAGCCTCTGCTTCCCCGAACAAGACACGCGTGTTGATGCCAGGTTCCCAATGTTAAAATCGCTCACATTGGAATGAAATGACTGCAGTTGGCCTCCATGACGGCATCCCCGCAGATTTGACCGCCGAGAAGATTTTGGCGCAGCTCGAATTGCTGACACGGGATGAGACTTTCCGGTCAAGCAGGAGGTCGACTGCGTTCCTGAAGTATGTTGTCGAAGAAACCGTCAAAGGTGCGGCGGATCAGTTGAAAGAACGGACGATCGGCATCGAAGTCTTCGGCAGGTCATCGTCCTACGATACAAACCTGGACCACATCGTTCGGACCGCAGCCACCGAACTTCGCAAGCGGCTGGCGATCTATTACGGAGACGAAAAGCACCGCAACGAGCTCCGCATCGGCCTTTTGCCGGGATCGTACGTACCAAAATTCAGCCATGCCCACCTGGCTCCAGCGGTGGCCGAAAATGGCGCTCTCGCCTATCCTCTGCATCCGCCAGAACCCACCAACGCCGCTGAAGAAGCCGCTGGCGATCCAGTGCATGAAACAAGCCCCGCTACCAACCGTGATGCGCGCGTCAGAAAGAACAATTGGCGCCTAGCATATCTGCTCTGTGCCGTCGCTCTGCTTGCAGGGGGCACCGGCTATGCCTGGCTTCGCAAGCAGACGCCGGAATATCTTTTCTGGAAGCCGGTGCTTGATACTCCAGGGCCAGTACTTTTGGCGGTTGGCGACGTTCCCAACGGGCCCCCGACACCCGTGGCCACCAACGAGAATCAGAATTCTCCTCCCGCGATACCGCAATCCGGCGCCTCCGGATCGGTACCTTTCGCCGACGCTGTAACCATTGCAAGAGTGTTTGGAGTCCTGCAGTCCAACGGGAAGAAGGTGTTGATCCGGCGAGAAAACGCCAGCTCGTTTTCAGATTTGCGTGAAGGACCTGTCGTCCTGATTGGCGCATTCAACAATGAATGGAGCCTGCGTCTGACGCGCAAGCTGCGCTTTTCACTGGCCTTGGATGCCGACAACCACCTTATTTACATCAAGGATGCAACAAACCCATCCTCACGGGCGTGGAGCTGGAAGACGAACCAGCCGCGAGACCAGGTGGGAGGGGCGGGTGGGCCGGTTCTCCAGGACTTTGCACTGATTACACGGATGCGGAACTCCGAGACGGGCCATGTTCTGGTGGTCATTGGGGGGTTGTATACCTATGGAACCCAATCCGCCGGAGAATTCCTGACCGACCCCCAATTGATGCAGTCCATCGCCAAGACCGCGCCGCCGGGCGCCAATTCGCAGAACTTGCAGATCGTGCTGGGGACGACCGTGACCGACGGGACGCCAGGCCCGCCACGGGTTTTGGCTGTGTTCCAGGAATAGATTTCTGCTCATCGAAACCTGCCTTGCAGGCAGCATTCCGCACTTTCTAAGTATCTGGAGTCTCAAGTCTTTCCGGCGATTCCTGACGGTCAGAGACGGTATCTGTCTTTCCAGCCCTGCTTCGATCCTCCTACAACTCGGCTTTGTCAAAGAGTCAGTCGGGCCTGCTGCATCTGGAAATACCGGAACAAGTGAGCGGAGTCAGGCTGGGAAACAAGCACAAGACAGAACCAGGAGGCTTAAATGAGAACCTATCTCAAGCTGACCGGAAGCTTGATCGTCGTTTGGGCGGCAACGATCTGCATCCCCAGCGGAGCGTTTGCGCAAGGATATGGAAGCATCAACGGAACAGTTCTGGACTCGACGGGAGCGGTGGTCCAAGGGGCCAATGTAACGGCCACACAGGCTGGCACTGGTCTGGTACTCACCACCACATCGGGATCGGGGGGTGCATTTGTGTTTCCATCGCTTGCCCCCTCGGTTTACAACGTTTCCGCCAGCAGCAAGGGCTTTGAGGCGTATACGGAAAAGGGTGTGCAAGTCAGAGCGGACGCAGCAGTTACAGTCAATATCGCTCTCAAGGCAGGCGCCGCCTCCGAGACTGTGATGGTGACCGCCGAGACGGCACAGATTGATGTGACGACAGGAACTCTGTCGCAGGTGATTGGCACCTCACAAGTAAGCGACCTGCCTCTGGAAGGCCGCAATGCGGCGGCTTTGACCGAAGAGGTTGCCGGGATCACCATTGCTCCCACCGCCCAGGCCGACCAGGGGAACACCAAGACGTTTCCCGTTGTCTATTCCATCTCGGCCAACGGTACATTTGTGGGACAAACGAACTACATGCTCGACGGCGGCAACAACCTGGACGAGTACACGAACGTCAATGAGCCTTTTCCCATGCCCGATGCGCTGCAGGAGTTCAGCGTGGAGACCAGCAACTACAACGCTCAATATGGTCAAAACGCCGGTGGCGTAGTCAACATCATTACCAAAAGCGGAACCAGCAAGTATCACGGCGACCTGTTCGAATTCGTCCGCAACGGCGACCTCAATGCAGCCCCGTGGTATAGCTATAGCGCGGCCACCAAAAGCAAGACCGTCAACCCTCTCAAGCGAAACCAGTTTGGCGGCACGGTGGGTGGTCCTCTCAGCATTCCTCACCTCTACAAGACCGATAAGTCGTTCTTCTTTTTTGGATACCAGAGGTCGATCATTCATGCAGCCTCAGCGACCGCATCAGACATTCTGCCGACAATTGCGCAGGCTGGCGCGAGTTCGGCAGGCACGGGGGCTGGCACAAACAACCTGGTCTTTACCGACTGCGTGAAGGATCCGTTGATGCCCTCGGCGATTCTTGCCGCCACCATCACTTGCCCGAGCGGCTCCTCGAATGTTTGGAGCCCGGCCGCTCTCAGTTCGGTGACCAAGAACCTTCTTGGCGACGTGCAGCCGTTGACCACATCGGGAGGCGTTCTCTTCCAGGAGCCGAATGACTACGTCGAGGCAGAAATCACTGCGAGGGTTGATCAGGAATTGACCGCGAAGGACAAACTGACGCTGCGGTACTTCTCAGACGGATACGCCTTGCAAGGCGTGCTTAACCCAGCGAATCTGCTTACTTATCAAGATTACGCGCAGAACAACTACTACAACTCGCTGATCTCTGAGACGCATACCTTCAGCAATCATGTCGTCAACAACCTCATTCTCAGCTATCAATTGGAGCGCGACTCGCGTGGCCCAATTGCAAACAGTGTCGATGCGGCGACGCTTGGCGTCAAGATCTCGCAGCCTCCGTTCGGGCAGATCAATCAAATCCTGGTGTCCGGCTTCTTCAATATCGGCGGCAATCCGCAGGCGTTTTTCGATCGGGCCAACTACACGCTCACCGACGATTTGCATTGGTTGCTTGGCAAGCACAATATCGATATTGGCTATCACGGCGAGGTTTCGAAGATCGACGTGAACAATCTCTTCGAGCAGCCTGGCCAGTTCACATTCAATGGCAACAACACCGGCGGAGACGCAATTGCCAACTTCCTGTTTGGGTATTTGAATACCTTCACGCAGGCATCTGGCCAGTTCTTCAACCCTCGTGGCAAGTTCCAGGGAGCCTATGCTCAGGACAGTTGGAAGGCTACCCAGCGATTCACGCTGAACTACGGTGTGCGCTATGAGCCATTCACCCCGTGGCGCGAGTTACAGGGGCGCATGGGCAGTTTTTTCCCGGCGCTGCAGGCTTCGGGCACGCACTCCGCCAAATATCCAAATGCGCCCGCGGGAATGCTGTTCTCGGGTGATGCGGGCTTCAATCCGAACGGCGTTGCCTCTGCCTACAATCATTTCATGCCCAGGCTGGGATTCGCCTGGGATGTCTTCGGGACGGGAAAGACCAGCGTGCGCGGCGGTGCCGGCATGTTCTTTGACAGCCGTATCAACAGCACTCTGTTCAATATCTACTCCAACCTGGCGCCGTTCATCACCAGCGTAAGCTTCAACAACAGTGTGGCCGGAACAAACATTTCTTTCGCCGACCCCTACGGCAGTTACGGAATTGCCAATCCATTCCCGTATCCAACATTCCCGTCTTCAACCCTGCCTCCCGGCCCAACCGCGCCAATCTCCAACTCGCAGGCGTGGCTGACCTATGACGAAACCCATGGATTTCAGGATCCGCGCACGTACGATTGGAACCTGACCGTGGAACAGAGGTTGAGCAGCAGTCTTTCAGGGCGCGTTGCCTATGTGGCCGAGCACAGCAACCACGAATGGACAGACCTCGAGTTGAACCCAATCGTGAGTGGAACACGTGTTTACAACCAAACGGGTTGCGCGGCGACCAATGCCTGCTACCCCAACACAATCACGGCTGCAAATACTGGCGGCAACACCAACTACAATTCACTGCAGCTTTCGGCCGAACAGCGCATGCGCTACGGCCTTACCCTGCTCTTCAATTACACCTGGTCGAAGGCGCTCAACGACCTGCCGTGGAATCAAGCGGCAACCTCGATCGGCGCTGGCAACTCTTATGTCTACCCGACTTTCGTGCCGAAATTCAGAAGCCTGGATTACGGACCGGCGGATTTCGACCATCGAAGCGTCAGCGCTCTGTCCTATGTGTACGCGGTTCCGAAGTTCATGAATGATGCTCCGGCAGCGGCGCGGTACATTGTGAACGACTGGGAGACCACCGGGCTGTTCCAGTTCCGCAGCGGCGACCCTTTGACCATATGGTCAGGAAGCAGCAACGTCGACGGCTCGGGCGAATCGCGCGATCGTGCTGTGCAGACGGGACCCGCCTACGGTGGCACGGCCTGCGGCGCCGCTGTTAACTGCAAATCGTTCCTCAATCCTGCCAGCTTTGTTAACCCAACAGCAGGCGCTGGCCTTGCCTCATTTGGAAGTGTCAATAAAGGCGAGTTTACGGGTCCGCGATTTGCTGAATGGGATGCGAGCCTGGCACGCAGGTTCCCAATCAGGGAGGCAAGTTACCTGCAGTTCCGAGCCGAATACTTCAACTTGCTTAACCATGCCAATCTTGGCGATCCAGGCACCACACTGGGTGGCTCCTTCGGCAAAGTCACAAGCACAACTCCGCAAAACACGGCGGCAGCCGGCAACCTGGAGCGCATCGCTCAGCTTTCACTCAAACTCGTCTTCTAAAGAATCCGAAAACGATAGAAGAATGATCTGAGAAAAGCGTCAGCCAACGGATATCCAACCCCATTGGGCCCGATATCCGTTTGGCCACGGGTGATTGGACTTTTGCGGCTTCCTCGATCGAAGGGGAGGGGTAGGAACAGTGGGAAAGGTTGCCGGACATCTTGAGGCATCCCTTACATGCAACAGCCGCTCTGTTGTATTGAAACAACTCGATTGGAGACCCGATCGGAATGGAGCGGCCCGAATCGTTTTGTCGCCAAGACACGCGCGTTACCCTGCAAGCCTGCTGATGATGAAAGCGGAAGATGCTGAAGAAGCCGATGAAAGCCTGAACTCCGGCATAACCGGGCTGTGAATTATTTGAGGAGCCACTTCCGTCGGCCCGCGCGTCTCTGGACCCACACGACAAGGACCGCACAACGTGACATTGGAAGAAGTGATGCAGACCCCGCACAGCAAAAACATGCGCATGTCCGGTGGAGTTTGTCGCGTGATCGTCAGGATCTCGATAGTTTTGACGGTTTTGTTTCACGCTTTCCCGGCTCGCCCACAGACTCCCTCGCCCTCGGCTGGTTTTTCGGACCCGGCTCTGCCCCTGTCGCAACGCGTGGACGATCTTGTAAGACGTATGACGCTGGCTGAAAGAATCTCCCAGATGCAAAACGACGCCCCGGCTATTCCCCACTTGCAAATTCCTGCTTACAACTGGTGGAACGAAGGCTTGCATGGCGTGGCTCGCTCGGGATATGCGACCGTTTTTCCGCAGGCCATCGGGCTGGCTGCGACATGGGACACGAACCTCGTTGGCCGTATCGGCGACGCGATATCGATGGAGGCGAGAGCAAAATACAACGAAGCGCAGCGTGAAGGCAATCGATCGATCTTTTACGGACTGACGTTGTGGTCTCCAAACATCAACATCGCCCGCGATCCTCGCTGGGGCCGTGGACAGGAAACGTATGGTGAGGATCCCTTCCTGACCGGCACCATCGGAACAGCGTTCGCCACCGGATTACAGGGCTCCGACCCCAACTATTTGAAGGTTGTGGCTACGGCCAAGCACTTTGCTGTTCATAGCGGGCCGGAGTCTCAGCGCCACTCTTTCAACGTGAAGGCATCCCCACACGATCTTGAAGATACTTACTTGCCGGCATTCCGCGTGTTGGTCATGGAAGCGCACATTGGAAGCGTGATGTGCGCATATAACTCCGTGGATGGATCTCCTGCGTGCGCCAACCAGATGCTTCTCGAGCAGACACTGAGGCAGCGCTGGCAGTTCAACGGTTACGTGGTCTCAGACTGCGCCGCTATCACCGATGTCGCCGAGGGTCATCACTTTGCCGCGGACCTGGCGCATGCCGCGGCATTGGCAGTAAGGGCGGGGACGGATTTGAGCTGCGGTCAGGAATACGGCGCGCTGATCGATGCTGTTCGCGATGGCTTGATCAGCGAAGGCGAGATTGATGCCTCTGTGAAACGGTTGTTCACGGCGCGGTTCCGCCTGGGCATGTTCGATCCCCCAGCGCGAGTGCCATACAACATGATTTCATTCTCAGAGAATGATTCCGCGAAGCACGGCGAACTCGCCCTTGAGGCGGCTCGCGCATCGATTGTTCTTCTCAAGAATGACGACGGCACATTGCCACTCGCCAACAAGGAGCAGACCATCGCGGTGGTGGGGCCAAATGCCGCGGCACTTTCTGCGCTTGAAGGAAACTACAACGCAATTGCGTCGCACCCGGTGACACCCCTTGACGCGCTTCAACTGCGGCTGCCCGGGAGGATTTTATATGCGCAGGGTGCGCCGCATGCTGAAGGCATCCCTGTGCCTGTCCCCGAAACCGTTCTCTCAGCGGAAGTCGGCGGTGCGCGCACGCCGGGATTGCATGGCGAATATTTTTCTGGAAAAGGATTCAGTGGCAATCCGATTGTGAAACGAATTGATCATGCAATCGATTTCGACTGGAACGGAGCTTCGCCTTCGCCCGGAGTATCAGGGCAAAGCTTTTCCGTGCGTTGGACGGGTGCGATCGCAGTTCCTGCGCCGGCCACCATCCGCTTTGGGTTCGCCATGGCCCACTGCAGCACATGTGAAGACAATGAGACGGTCAGGGTCTGGTTCGATGGCAAGCAGGTCTACGAGTTTGTCCACACGCCAACACACGGACGACGCGCGCCCACCCCGCCATTCGCGTTGACTTTTGACGACACGCGCGCGCACCCCATTCGCATTGAGTATATTCACGACTCTCCTCATTTTGGCGCAGGCTTGTGCTTCAACTGGGAGCCGCCGCCAGGCGTCCTTCGCGACCAGGCTGTCAAAGTAGCCAGGAAGTCGGATGCGGTGATTGCGTTCCTGGGTCTTAGCCCTGAAATCGAGGGCGAAGAAATGCCGGTTCATGTGGATGGATTCGATGGCGGCGACCGTAGCGCCATCGAATTACCGGCGGTTCAACAGAGATTGGTGGATGCCCTGGCGGCGACGGGCAAACCACTGATTCTCGTATTGATGAACGGCAGCGCGGTCGCGCTGCAAGACGCTGCGCACAAAGCGTCCGCCATTCTTGAGGCATGGTATCCGGGCGAAGCCGGTGGTACGGCGATTGCTCAGACTCTTTTCGGAGACAGCAATCCATCCGGCCGGCTGCCTGTTACCTTCTATGCTTCCACGAAGCAGCTACCTGCATTCGACGACTATTCCATGAAAGAACGCACTTATCGTTACTTTACCGGGACGCCGTCGTTTCCCTTCGGCTACGGTTTAAGCTACACCAGCTTCCGCTACAGCAAAGGCAGCCTTTCATCTCGCACGTTGCGTGCAGGAGAGCCATTGGAAGCCAGCGTCCAAATTGAGAATGCAGGTGACCGCGATGGCGACGAAGCGGTCGAGGCTTACCTCATTCCCAATGCAAAGCCTGGCGCACCTATTTGCGCTTTGGTCGGTTTTAATAAGGTTCATCTCCTGAAAGGTGAGAAAGTGACGGTTCGATTTACCATCGACCCGCGGCAACTCAGCCTGGTGGATGCGGGCGGAGTACGAAGTGTACAGGCGGGCGATTACGAATTATTTGTGGGTGGAGGTCCGCCCGTGACCGGCATCGGCGTTTCAATTCCCTTTCACATTGAAGGCATGCATTTAATAACTCCCTGATCAATGCGACGGTGTGGGTCTCGGACCCTGACCGCTGGCCCGCAAAGAGGTAATTGACATGATGGAACGGCGCGCATTCCTCCGCACTTCCGCATCCGCCCTATTGCTTGCCGGCTCTAGACAACTACTCAGAGCCGATGTAGACGGCGGTGCGCCGCCGGCAACGCTCCCCGCGGAGACAGAAGCGTTGCGCTGCCGCAACTCGCTGCAGGCTCATGCGCACAAACGTGGTGCGCTCGCGGGCGCAGCCGTGGTAGTGCGTGCATTGCAGAATGATTCAGCGTTGCAGCAACTGATTGCCGAGCAATATGGAATCGTTGTGCCCGAAAACGAACTGAAGTGGGTCGGCCTTCGTCCGGCGCAAGATCAATTCGACTTCAAGCAGAGCGATGCCCTCTTCGATTTCGCCCAGGCGCACCACTTGAAGGTCCGCGGCCACACCAT
>Ga0181520_10009026_pt1 | contig 13935 bp, 13 predicted proteins | sample PEATcosm2014_Bin_29_FD_132451 | JGI IMG/M metagenome (GOLD analysis project Ga0181520, IMG submission 132451) | Peatland microbial communities from MTU Mesocosm Facility, Houghton, MI, USA - PEATcosm2014_Bin02_30_metaG | ecosystem: Environmental > Terrestrial > Soil > Wetlands > Peat | place... | reverse complement strand
GCTGTCTCCCTATACTTACGGCCAGCAGGACATACGAGGAGACTTCGTGTCGGAGATATCCTCGCAATACAGCAATAACCCTGAACTAAAGCCCGTCCTAGACCAAGCTATAGGCTTTGAAGACCAGGTCATAAATCTCGATCCATGGGATCCCAGGCAGTCGCTTATTGTCGCCGAAGCATACGACACAGAGGGCAGGGTGACCATTCAGTCTTCGACCTCCACCGATGCCTCAGTTGAAGCCTTAACCTATTTCAAAGATGCCGAGGGGTTCTATAGGGCAGCGCTAAAATTGGCGCCGGAAAGGCAAGACGTCCTTCTGCCCCTAGCCCAAAACTTGGTCTATCAGAACAGGGTGCCCGAGGCTCTGGTATTGCTTAAACAGTGCTATGACGAAGACCCGAAGGTTACAATATCCGATTATGAATACGGATATGTGCTAGCCCTTGCTGGACAGCAAAATTATTCGCAGGCGGTGTCTTTGATGAATGTTGGATTGCAGGCCTATGCGGGCAATTTGAGCCAAATAGGGGATACCAACCAATTGACCAAGATGTACGAGGCCTTCGGCAGTTATTTCTATAGCCAGAAAGATGCGGCGGATTTCGCAGTGGCAATGAAGGGATTAGACATACTGCAGCCCGGCGACTCAAGTGATTTCGATAAGGCCGCCAACAATGCGCAGTCAGGCAATTGGTCGGGGATACAGTAGCTATTTGTCCGGATTCAGCGCCGATTATGCCTTTTGTGCTAAAATAAACGCATGAAAAAGGGGCGTACCCTCAAGACAATTACGCTTTTTCTTGGCGACATCGTCGTGCTCTACGCGGCGTTGTTTGCCGCCCTTCTTATCCGCTACGGCAACAGTTTCTATCGCCAATTCATAGACGTCCATTTTGTCCCCTTTACAGTCATATTTGTGCCCTGGCTCATAATCTTCTATATCGCAGGGCTCTATGATTTGCGGCGCTTGCGCAACGGTCTTGATTTCATGAAGACGCTTGCGCTAACCCTTCTGGTCAATGCGATCGTTGCCATGTTCTTCTTCTATTTCATACCGGCATTTGGCATAGCGCCGAAGACGAACCTGTTCATCTTCATTATCTGCTTTGCCGTCATTGAAGTGATTTGGCGCAGAATATCGAATACTCTTTTTGCCTCGGGGGAGGCCCCGAATAGGATGGTCCTTGTCGGCGACGGCAATTCCGCCGACGAGATAGCCAGAGCCGTAACGGATAATCCGCAGATGGGCTACCTAATAGTCAAACGGATATCCGAGAAAGACGTATATGGGCATCCGTCCTTGCTCGAAGACGCAGTGAAGGAAACGGGCGCCAATCTGTTGGTCGTGCCCAGGCATTTTAAATATCAGACAGATCTCGCCATGACGCTGTACTCGTTTTTCGGCAAGGGCATCTTGATCGTCGACGTCGTTGCCCTGTACGAGCACATCCTGCAAAAGGTGCCGCTCGCCGATATCGAAGAGACGTGGTTCATCGATAATATCGAGGGCGTTGGGAGGTATTACGATTCTCTTAAGCGCGCCGCAGAATTCCTTTTTGCGCTCATATTCGGCATCATACTTCTGCCAATCGAGCTTATCGTGGCCCTTCTTGTTAAGACATCCTCTCCGGGGCCGGCGATATACAAACAGATCCGCGTCGGACAGAACGGCAAACCGTTTACGCTGTATAAGTTCCGCACTATGAGACAGGCCGACAAGAACGAATGGCTGGATGCCGACAAGTCGCGAATTACTGGCGTGGGGAAGGTCCTCCGCAGCACCCATCTTGATGAGCTGCCACAGTTCATAAACCTCCTGTGCGGAGACATTTCCCTGGTTGGGCCGCGTCCGGATTACATCGAATTCTATAACAAGCTCAAGGACATAATCCCTTATTATTCGATACGGACGATCATCAAGCCCGGAATAACCGGATGGGCCCAAGTGGCCTTTCCTGTGACCGAATCGATCGAGCAGACCAAAGAACGGCTATGTTACGACGTATACTACCTCAAGAACCGCTCTTTGATCTTCGACTCTCTGATCATTCTAAAAACATTAAAGACAGTTGTGATCGCTGCGGGGGAATGATGCGATATACTTATATAAGATGAATGTAATTGTCACTGGCAGCGCCGGTTATATCGGCGGACTGCTTGTAAAAAAACTGTCGGCTGACGCTTCAGTGAAGCAGATAGTCGGCATAGACCTTCTCCCGGAACCTAAGGAGATGCTTTCCGATCCGAAGGTCCGGTGGATCCAGGCCGATCTGGCGGTCAAAGGATGGGAGGATGAGCTGCCCAAAGACCTTCCAATCGACGCCGTGATCCATTGCGCCTTCAAGATCCGGAATCCTTATGGCAAAAGGAATGAGATCGAAGCGAACAACGTGGGGGCGAGCCGCGCCGTATTCGAATTTTCCATCCGCCGCAACATCCCTAAGCTCATCTATCTTTCGACCGTATCGGTGTACGGCGCAAAGCCGGAGAATATCGGCAGATTCCTTTCAGAAGACGAGCCGCTATCCGAGCGGGAGAACCCATATGGATATCAGAAGATCCTTACGGAACACGATTTGAGCCTGCTGATGAAGAAGAACAAGACGACGACGCAGGTCTTCGTGCTCCGCCTGAACAGCGTCACTGGGCCGGTGGGGCAGAGCCTGGGCAGCAAGTTCGGCCTGATTACGTTCCTTAAGAAGCTTTTGCCGGTGATAATTGAAGCCAATCCCAATTGGGCGCGGCAGTTCGTGCATGAAGACGACGTTGTCGAGATAATCTATCTTCTCACCGTTAAGGGGGCGATGAATCCCGGAACGGCGTTGAACATATTCAACGTGGCCCCGCGGGCATTCCTGACGGCGAAAGATATGGGGAGGGTGCTCGGGAAGAAGAGACTTATCGTCCCGCCGAAAATGATCAAGCCGCTGTTCTTCCTTGCCTGGCACATTTCTCTTGGCCGGATACCGACGCGACCCGACTCGACTATGGGGATGATATATCCGATCAACGTAGACGGTTCGCGCATCGAGAAGGCGACTGGGTTCCATTACGCCCATACCGCTGAAGACGCCTTCATGGGACGAAAATAATATATTAAAATTATTAAGAGCATCAATAATATGAAAGCTATCATTTTAGTCGGCGGTGCAGGCACCCGCCTTAGGCCGGTAACATATGAGATACCCAAGCCGCTGGTCACCGTAAAAAAGAAGCCGATAGTCAACCATTTGATAGAGTTTTTCGCGCGCTATGGGATCAATGAAGTCGCGCTAATAGCTTCAGTGGCGCATGAGACCGATTTTATGCGCTGGAAAGACACGTGGGGGAGAGAACTCCCGATACCTATCGCCCAAATAGACCTGTTCTTCGAAGATAAGCCGCGCGGTACCTTTGGGATGGTGCCTTCTCTAAGGAATTGGATAGGCGATAAGGACTTCGTGCTTTCGAACGGCGATGAGCTGAAGGACCTGGACCTATCCAGGCTCATAGCGTTTCACGAGGCCCAAATGCCGTTGGGCACAATAGCTTTGGTTAAGGTTGAGAAGCCTCAGGAATACGGCGTTCCGGTCATGAAGGGGGACTATATCATGGAATTTCTCGAGAAACCCGAGAACCCTCCATCAGACTATGTTTCCTCCGGTTTATATGTCTTAAGTCCTAAAATAATCGATTACTCCGATCCTAAGAAGGAGTTCGTCATGATAGAGAAGGATATCTTCCCGGTGGTGGCCAAAGAAAATAAGCTGGCCGGGGTTAAATTCGACAACGCTAGATGGTATGACTGCGGGAGCCTTGAGCGCTGGGAAAAGGCCATTAAGGAGTGGTAGCGGCTTATTCCGCCTCTTTCTCCTCGTCTGCCGTGTCCTCCACTTCAACCTTATCCAGTTCCTCGACTGGCGCCTGTTTCTTGCCTTCCAGTATATCGAAAGTCTTCCTATTCATAATTATCGTCTCCGCCATGCTTCGCAGATAATCCTCGCTCTGGTCGGGATAGCGGAATTTGAGGAATTCGGCATTCATCTCGATTTCTTGCTGGGTCGCTAGGATATTCTCAGCTTTCTGTATTTCGCTCACCACGAATTGGGATTTCAGCTGCTCCTCTATGAAGGCGCGCTCTTCCTTTGCCATCACCTCGGCTGTCTTGCCGGATTCCTTTAGGTAGCTCTCAAAGGTGAAGCCGGCGGCTTTTATGTTGATATCGCGCTGCTCCTTAAATCGTTCCAGTTCCTGGTCTACCAGCAGCGGGGGAACGGTTAATTTCGATCCCTTAACTATGTCGCGCATCATCTCGTCTCTTTTCTCCTCCTCCTGCTTATTCTTCTTGTCTTCTGCGAGCTGTTTCTTCAATTCATCCTTAAACTCATTGACGCTCTTGAATGGTCCGATTTTTTTGACGAACTCGTCATTCAATTCAGGTGGCGTGGCCGATTTGGCCTTGTCCTCCTCGCTTATCAGCATCTTCTGGACGCGTTCTATGGCTTGCTGCAGCTCCGTGTCGCTCACGTCGGTGTTATCTTTACGTTCAAATACCGCCTTGGCTATTTCTTTATAGTCCGGCAGTTTTATCTCTGGGAACAGCGCGAATTTAACCTTGAAAACGATCGGATTGCCTACGGAAATCTTCTCAAGGGAGATCTGCGGGGAACCGACGATAGACAGGTCCGAGTCCGTGGCTATATCCCGAATGGCGTCCTTAAGCGCCTCGTTCGCGGCGTCTTCGAACAAGTGGGTCTCGTCGACGTGCTTCCTGACCACGTCCTCTGGAACTTTGCCCTTTCGGAATCCGGGAAGCTCGAAGGTCGAGCTGATATCCACCATCACCTTGGCCGTATTCTCCTCAAGTGCGGACAAAGGTATTTCCGCCTCGAATTCTATTTCACTGTCGTGCGACTTAAGCTTCTTGAGCTTAGTGTATGATGTGCTCATATTTATTTACTTTTGTTCTATCTTACCGATTTATACCCGCCAGGAATGCCGTTCTTCGAGAGCACCATTTGCCATAGCTGCAGCTTCCTGGATCGGAAGCCTCCAGCCGAGGATAATAGGTAGAATTTCCACATTCGGTAGAAACGCTCGCCATATTTGCCCTTAAGCTTGTCCCAGTGCTTATCGAAGTTCTTAAACCATTCCATCAATGTTCGGTCATAATTGCTGCCGAAATTGTGCAGGTCCTCCATTATAAACAGATTTTCAATAGAAGCGCCAATCTGCTTTATCGACGGTAAGACTCCGTTGGGGAAGATGTATTTGTCGGTCCATGGATTGGTGGAGTGCACGGAGACGTTGCTGCCTATGGTATGCAACAGGAATAGTCCGTCGTTCTTTAGGCAACGGTGGGCCACTTCCATGAAGGCGCGATGATTCTTGCTGCCCACGTGCTCGAACATCCCCAACGAGACTATGCGGTCGAATTTCTGGTTGACGTCCCTGTAGTCTTGCAGCCTTATCTCAACCGGCAGGCCTTTGCACAGTTCGGTCGCAAGCTGGACCTGTTCCTTTGATATCGTTATTCCCAGCACCTTAACGTCGTATTTCTCAGCCGCATATTTTGCGAAGCTGCCCCAGCCGCAACCGATGTCCAAGATAGTCATGCCCTTCTTAAGATGGAGCTTTTTGCATACAAGATCGAGCTTGGCCTCCTGGGCGTCATCTAAATTGTCGGCCTTGTCCCAATAGGCGCAGGTGTAGACCATGCGCTTGTCCAGCATCGCCTTGTACAGGTCATTACCGATATCGTAATGCTGCTCTCCCACCTTGCGCGATTTGGATTTGCTCTGCCGGTTGAACAGTATCGCCTGCGCAAAATAGGGGATCAGCCGCCAATTGAACGCGAATTCCCTGTCTATGTTGGATGCGAAGACCCTATAGAAGAACTCATCCAGCCTATCCGCGTCCCACCATCCGTCCATATACGATTCTCCTGCGCCCAGGGTGCCCTGTTTGAATACCCGATTGTATAAGGCTTCATTATGAACCTTGATGTCCCACGGCCTAACCCCGTCGATCTCTATGTCGGCCAAGGTCAACATCTCCGTTGCCAGCTTTTTAGCTTCGGTGTCTTTCATGGTCAATTTGTCTTACTTAATTTTAGATTAATAGCTAATAATGTTGCAATCTGTCGCGGTTAATTATGGATATGACCGGGGCTTTATGTTATATTTAAGCCATGGGAGCATTAATTTTCGCGAAGACATTATTTTATTCAGTGGTCTCTTTGGCAATAATAGTGTTGGGGATATTGTTGACCATAGTCAGTTATGAGATCGTGAAGATAACGGAGAACCTCCGTAAGGTTTCGGAGAATCTGTCGTCCTTGTCCAAAGAAACCGAAGAGAGGATAAAAGAGATAATAGAGAAACTTTCACAGCTGCCGATATTGTCATTTTTCATGAAAAAAGATTCGCATAAAACTGCAAATCAAAAAGGTCGTAGTAATAAATAAAATAAATTTATGGCTAAAAAAATTAAGAAATCCGGTCATTTTATGGAGGGAGCTCTGATTGGCGCCGCATTGGGCGTTGCCGCGGGGATATTCGCCGATTCTAAGGCCGGCAAGAAGTTCGGCAAAGAGGTCGTGCGGAACGTGAAGAAGGAATCCGCAGATTTCTATAAGTACATGGCCCCAAAGATAAGCAAGGCCAAGAAGATGAGCGATTCTGAATATAAGGTTTTCGTTAAGGACGCCATCAAGGCCTACGGCAAGGGCAAGAAGATGTCCGCCAAGGATGCGGCCAATCTGCTTAAAGAATCGCAATCTTTGTGGGCTCGCCTAAAGAAAGGATCAAAGCCAAGCAAGGTTGTTAAGTCCGTAAAAGCGAAGAAACCGGCTAAGCGGAGCAAAGTTAATAAGAAGAGCAAGAAAAAGTAGGAGCTCAAATAACCTACTATAGGCATAAAAAGACGGCTGAATCAGCCGTCTTTTTATCTATTCATGAACGTATCTATCAATATATCTCTTCCTTCTTGCCGCGGAGAAAAGTGCTGAAGCTCTCAATGAACAGTATCAGCACCTGGAACGGGGCATCGATAAGATTGACTATCACCACCAGGAACTTGAATTGGCTCAATCCGGATATCGTAAGCCGGCCGATCCATATGAACGGCATAAACAGAAGATCTCCTATGAACGACCAGAACGAGGCCTTTACCGGTTCGACGCTTATGTCTCTGGCGCGGTTGTTGACCCTGACGCCGGTCGCGGCCACGATTGAAGTGAACAGTATCATTACCACTGAGCTGGCGGGGGAGAAGCCCAGCCAGGATAGGAACTCCCAAGTCTTCCATAATATATATATGGATACAACCAGGAATAACAGGTTGACCACGGCGTCTGCGGCCCTCTTTCTCTTGTCGGGTACGGCCAGAAGATATCTTTTCTTATATTTATCGTATACAGCGGCCTTAACCTCTGCCTGGACAAGGTCGAGGTTCTTCTTCGACGGCATCCGGATGAGGGCAACTATGAATATCATCAGGAGCGGCGGGAATATGATGCTGGCTACGGTGTTGGCCCAGGACAGCGTGTGCAGGTAGCTGTCTATAGGTATCTCGACCGCCAGGGCGATTATTATCTTGGTTATGAAGATCGATACGACGCTCAGGAAGGCTATGCTCTTGAGGCGCCTCTTCTGCTGCTCATAGCGTTTCCCGTAGGCGACGGTTATGGCCGAGGCCAGTTCGCTCTCGCTGTTGAACGTCTGTTCGATTGTGGCCGCCGGCTTCTTGCCGTTGAAGGTCACGTCTCCCAGGAGGAGGAAGACCGTATTGAATTGGTTGCATATCTTGAAGAAATAGCGCCGCAGGGGGCTCCTCATATATCCGTCCATAGTCCGCTTTATCGCGAGCAGGTTATTCGCAAGCTGTTCGAACTGCTCCGGGGTAGGATTGTCCCAATAGGGGTACATCTGCTTCAGTAGGCGGTAAGAGAGCTGGTCTTCGTCGACGCGCAGCAACGCCCTCTGTATACCTATGAAAAGCTGGGTGTCCTTTTCGTTGTCGTCGATTTTCTTGCCAGTTACGACCATGTTCTGCTTCATGGCTATGAACATCGCGTTAGCGGCCGCACGGTCCTTTATTGGCGGGTCTATGCATTCCTCTATGGCCGATGCGGTGACGGTGATAAGCCAGGAGGATAGATCGCCCTTCCTATAGACCTTGTTCTTCTTGGCCCGATCGATGAAGGAGATAAGGTTATCGACGAGCCTCTGGACCTGAGCGATCTTGGCCTCGGGGATTTGGTCGTTGCCAAAATGGCCGGCGCGTATCATCTCCTTTATGAGAACCTCGGCAATATCCTCCTGATTATGCAGGAGCATGTCCCGCTGCAGGGACCTGGATATGCTGTGCTGGCGGAGGAGGTGTTCTTCGCGGTAGTCGACGATGTTGTGTATCTGCTCGTAGAACTTGGCGAATTTCGAGGCCACTTCGTCGACGTGAATATAGACCGTCGTCTCGGAGGACGGTTCGGTCGGATTGAAATAGTCTTTATAGGTATTTAGCAGGTAGCGTATTGCTTCGGATAGCATGATAGGTGTCGCCGGATTGAGGGCGCCTAATCTATTGTATCAAAGGACGTTGCAAGATAGGGGAGGCAAAGCGTCAGAGCCGGCCTCCCATACTTATAGGATAGGACGTGAAACTCAGGCCGCCTCACTCCTGGCCTCCACTACTTCGAAGACGACCGTAGGCTTAATTGAAGCCACATCAACGGTGGTTTCTCTGCCTTGCCAACCATCTACGAAGCTGATCCGGCCGAACTCCATCAATCCGCGTATCTCTCCTTTGAACCAATAGCGGGTAACGGAATAGCAGCCGTTCTGTAGGATCACCTCCTGGTTTACCGGCTCATGAGTAGAGCGGAATTCAGGGAATGTCACGGGTCACCTCCTTAAAGGGCTGTATTATGTCTACAACGGACCGTGCCGAATATCAAATGACTCCTCTTGACTATATTCTAATTTTATGCTCTACTTCTGGCGTTAAAATTGCCAGGAAATAAAAACGGTCGGACCTGGAAAATATTAATAAGCAGACCCAGTCAAATCTTTTAAAGAGGCTTCGCTAGGGCTGTTTTTTATGTTCCTTCAAGACAAAACAAAACAATCCCGATTAATGGATTACTCGAAGATCAAAGAAATATCCCGTGTTCTAGTCGAACGCGGTCTGGTAGAAGGACGTTCGGCCTTGGTGCCCAACCTCATTATCGGTGCCGCTGATAGCCATGCGGCAGAGAAGGAACTACGTCGCGGAGACGGCGTTATGGACGATGCATGCGCAGCGCTCCTGTCGTATGTTTCTGACAATTTTGACCGTATCGTGATCAAAGGCGGACTTCCTGCTGAAGAGCTGCAGGATTTCGTTAAGGCAATCGTATTGATGGCTCGTCCCAATCTAGCCGGAGATATACCCGAATAGTGTAGATAAAAGATCTATATCGGCAGATAAAGAGCGCACTTTTAAAGTGCGCTCTTTTGAGGGTCGTCGAAAATTGACAAAACCCAGATAATATCGATAATAATATTCGGCGTCAGCTCAGAGTTTCCAAAACGTGGTGGAGCTAGCTATTCCACAAACGGCGGTTCTAGTCGCTCTTTCGCATCGGTGAGCACTTACCGCATTTAACAATATATCGTTCTTTCGAGCGACGCCGTACAGAGGAGACCTACTGGTTCTCCGCTTACAGTAATTGGGACATCCCAATCAAGTAAGTGGAGTCCCACGATCTCCTCTTACTTGTTTCTATGCATATACTCAAAAACCCCGCAGAACAATCTGTGGGGTTTTTAGGTTTTTCTCAGGACTTCTTAGGAGGCTTCTTTGGGGAGGGTGAGTCCCTAAGTATCTCCAGGAGATGCATGACGTCGTAGCCATTACTATCGACGTCCCTCACTTTGCCGTAGCTGTTGAAACTGGCCACGTGGCGCAGTTCCTCCCTCTTATATCCGCGCACCACTTGTCCGTCCTTAATTAAAAGGAATGTGCGCTTTTCTTTAACGGCATTGGGATCGTCGAGGATCCAGACCTTGAGCTTGTCATTGGCGTTGGCTGCGCCCTTCACCATATATATCTCGGCCGTGCGGCTCATCTCAATGACGAGCTTGTTGTTAACGACCTTCTCAAGATCGATGTCATTCCTCAGCGGAACCAAAAGCGATTCGGGCATGTTTTTCAAAACGCATACTTGTCCTGAAGACCCGTAGGCGTCGGTTATTTTTATATCTCTGCGACCTTTGATCCGGTCTTTAAGACGTCAAATTACTGAGGCGCTTACGCGTCCTTTGTTCAATTCTTAAAGATCGACTGTGTGGGGTCTGTATACAACACATTAAATTGACGTGTCAAACGAAAGGGGATATGGTTTTTATCAGTACCTTAGGTACTGGTTCCTTAAGGAGGACCGATTGTGTACAGAGCGTATATGTGCGACTTTCGGTGCGGTGCGGCTTTCGAGGACATCTCCAAGAAGCTACAACACCAAACCACGAAGTGCCCCAACCGACCGGTAAGTACGGACGGAAGGGCGGCAGTTCACGCAGTGAACACTGCCATGCTCCCGGCAATGCGGGCAGCACGTAGGTCGTTCACGGCAAGTCCAGCGCTGCAAGCGCGGGGTCTCCTGGTCACCTAACCCTCAAAGAAGCAGGCAATTCTAGTAAGTTGTCTTAACCGAGAAGGGAGGTGATTCACCAGAGGGGGCAGACGCATAGTCCGCCCTCTTAATTTGCCCGAAAACGGGCAAGCCTAAGAAAAGCCTTAACAAAAACACCCACTGATTTCTCAGTGGGTGTTTTTGGGTCACATCTCAGCTTCCGATTCTTCCGATGATATCAGCCCGACGATCTTTTCTGCGACCTGCTCCGGCGTATCCACCTGCATCTGCGGGCGGTCTCCGGGCCGCGCTTCCTGGAACTCCGCCGTCCTTATCGAATTCCTGCCGAAGTTGGTCGCGGTCATTTTAGGGTGCATAACACTTACGACTATGTTGTCCTTGGCGAGCTCCTGCCTCGCGGTAAGCGATATCGCATTGAGGGCGTATTTGGTCGAGGCGTAGGCCCCGAGGTTTGGAAAGTAATTCTTCGACACCCTGGAACTGACATTCAATATCATGCCGCCACCCTGCCTGCGCATATGCGGAATCACCTCCTGTATGGCGATCAACGGGCCGTAGACGTTCAATTCCATTATGTCCCTGTATCCGTCGACGTCGACGCTCTCGATGGGCCCGTACATGCCCTGCCCGGCGTTGTTGATCAATATGTCGATTCTGCCGTACTTATCCAGCGTCCTCTGGACCATGTTCTTTATGTCGTCGGTCTTGCGCATATCAGTCGCGACCGCGAAGGACCCGGGCAGCTCCTTTTCCATGGAGTTGATCGTGTCGGACGACCTGGCGGCAAGGACCACTTTCGCCCCTTTGCTCGCAAGAAGTTTGGCGACGGCCAGGCCGATTCCCTGGGAGGCGCCCGTCACTATGGCCACTTTGTTTTTTATTTCCATGCCGATATTATACTTATTTATATATAAGCAATCTATTATAAGCTTTCCAGGTCCAAAGTCTGGTCTATCCTTATCTGCTTAACAAAATCCGGCACGTGGCTTACCAGGATCATCGCGCCGTCGTATCTGTCCAAGGCCTTGGCGATGACCGGTATGTGCCTGAAGTTTATGTGGTTGGTGGGCTCATCGAGTATTAAGAGGCCCGGACGCATGAAGGCCAGCCTGGCGAAAGCCACAAGGCCCTTCTGTCCCTCGGACAGCGAACCTATCTTGCTCTTAAGCATCTCGGCGTCGATCAGGAAGCCGGCCGCATGTGCGCGCAATTGCTGCTCTCCGCCCATATCCATGGCGTCGGACAGGGCCTTGTATACGGTCTCGTCGAAGTCCAGATTGGAAAAATCCTGGCGGTAGTATCCGATGCGCACTCCGTCGGCAACGTGCTCGTCCTTGGCTTTGCCTGAAGCGATCTTCTCGAGAAGCGTCGTTTTGCCTATGCCGTTGGGGCCGGTAAGCAATAGATGCTCGTTCTTCTTAAGGGCTATGTTCACCTTTTTCGAAGTAGGCTTGTGATTTTTGATGACCGATACCGATTTGAGCTCGATTATATTTCCGACCAGCTCTTCTTGGCGGGGGATATGGAAATTCTTGATGGTCTTATCCTCGTGGCGCACCTCGACAACCTCCTCTTCCAGTTCGTCTATCTTCTCGCGCATCTTTCTGGCCACATCGCGCATGTGCCCTCCTTTCTGGGCGAAGAATCCGGCCTGCTCCTTGCGATGCTGGATGTCCTTTTCCAAGCGGACATTCTTTCTCTCTTCAGCCTCGCGCCGGTTCTTTATCTCCTCGACGACGTCGAGATAGTCGCCGACATACTGCTCTATCTTATGGGTGTATCCCTCCAGGTATATGACCCCGTGGGTGAATGAGTTCAAAAATCCTGAATCGTGGGATATGACGATGCATGTCTTGCTGTAATTTATTAGGAAGTTCGTCAGATGGTCTATGCCGGCCTTGTCTAGGTTGTTGGTCGGCTCGTCCAAGAGCAGAATGTCGGGATCCTGAATAAGGGCCTGGGCCAATAAGAGCCGCGCCTGCTGCCCGCCGGAGAAAGTGCTGAGGGCCCGGTCGTGCGGCGCAACGAGGTTCACCGCCTCCAGTACCTTGTCTATCCTCGGATCTATGTTGTATACCTTGCCTGGCAATACGCTCTCGAAGAACTCCCTGACCGACATTCCCATCTGGTCTCTCGGGATGACCTGCCTCGCCGTGCCTATAGTCACGCCGCGGGCGAGCGAGATGCGTCCCGACTCAGGCGTGAGCAGGCCGGTGATCAGTTGGAAGATTGTGCTCTTTCCGGCTCCGTTCTGGCCCATGAGCGTTATCTTCGATCCGCGGCGCAGCGAAAATTCGGCCTCATTCAATATGGGCTTGTTGTGCCCATATTCGAAAGAGACCTTATCAAAGCGCAATATGACTTCGTTTTGCGGCATGTACGAATAGAATCTAATGTAAATGAGGCAATATATCCAGTACAATCTTATTGTGTCCAACATATAACAGATGCGCATACAGAAATATCTATCGGAAAGAAAGATCCTGTCCCGCAGGGAAACGGAGGATTATATAAGGAGGGGTTTCATAAGCGTGAACGGCGCAGTCGTAAAAGAGCTGGGCATGCAGATCGATCCGGACAAGGACGACGTCCAAATCCTCCCGTTGGGGCTCAAGGCCTCTTCGATGAAGACCACGGTCGCCGTCTATAAGCCGCGGGGCGTGGTCTCCTCGAGGATAAGGTCGGAGGGCCAGACCGTATTCGAAGTTTTCCCGAAATACAAGAACCTCAACGTCGTCGGCAGATTGGACAAGGAAAGCGAAGGACTCCTTTTACTCTCCGACGACGGGACGGTCACGTCGAGCCTTACCGGCAACGACCATATCCTCGAGAAGGAGTACGAGGTCTATGTCCGCGAGAACATGACTCCAGGAAAGGCGAAGAAGATGGAGGAGGGGATGGTCTTGGAGGACGGGAAGACCCTGCCGGCCAAGGTGAGGATATTGCGGCCGAACAAATTCATGATCATTCTAAGGGAGGGCAAGAAGCATCAGATAAGGAGGATGTCCGCAAAGCTCGGTCTGACCATAAAGTCCCTGAAGCGCATCCGGATAGGCAATATAACGCTGGGAGAGCTAAAACCTGGTAAAAGCAGGCGATTAGGCGAGATGGAGGTGCGAAAACTGGAGGATATGGCCGTTAACAGGTAGCTGTGGATTGATAGAATGGGGATTACGTGTATAATCATCTCGTAAGATTAAAAGCGGAGACTATGTCGGGTTTCTAAAAGCAAAACAAATCCTGAAAGGAACTATCAAGAAGCTTACGGATAACGGGTTTGGATTTATCGCTCGCGAAGGCGAAGCGAAGGATCTTTTCTT
>Ga0181520_10009025_pt1 | contig 13935 bp, 13 predicted proteins | sample PEATcosm2014_Bin_29_FD_132451 | JGI IMG/M metagenome (GOLD analysis project Ga0181520, IMG submission 132451) | Peatland microbial communities from MTU Mesocosm Facility, Houghton, MI, USA - PEATcosm2014_Bin02_30_metaG | ecosystem: Environmental > Terrestrial > Soil > Wetlands > Peat | place... | reverse complement strand
TCATATCAAATAATTATTCAGCGAAACGGTGAATTTTATTAAAAACAAATCATTTTCAGGGTTATTTATCTTCAAAATTCAGAACCAGGAGTTTTGTCTGAATTTAAAAGAAATAATTAATGTATTAAAGCTCCCTGAATGTGAAATCCGCACAGACGGATCCGGTTCTATATTGGAATATGCCGGTGAGAAATATAAAATTATTTCATTTGATAAAATATTCAAGCTTTCACATAAAGATAGCCCTAAGACAAGAGTAATATTGATTAAAATAAAGAAAAATTTGATGGGTTTTCATGCTGATGAGATAGTGGAAATTATGGCACTCGATGAAAATTCGCCTAAATTATCGCGTATTAATCATACTAAAAATCCTTATATAAAACTGGTTATTAAATACGGGGAAAGGGAAATGATAGTGCCGCAGTTGGAACAAGCCCTTTCATTCGTCGAATAATTGTTTAGATATTGAAGTTTTTATTGTTTTTTAGATGCTGCACATTTATATATGTAACTTATGTGGCGAAGCTGTGTCTAAGATATACGAATTTTCATAATACGAATTTTCACGAATTAGGACGAATTAACGCGAATTGAGACACAGAATATAGGATAACATAACACATGAATTTAAACCTCCAACAAGTTTGGGATTTTTTTCTTTTATCTTTAATCCCAATATTACGCCTCACGGCGTAACGCCCATAAGCGTAATCAAATTATTCGTGAAATTTCGTACTATAATAATCAGGTAAATCCTGGTTAACATTCGTGTTAACCTGCCTGCCGGCCGGCAGGTTCGTCCTAATTCGTGTTAATCCATATTAGTTAAAATGGTATATATGTACTCTAAATATTCAATAAAATACCTCGATAATAATCTATGTGTTTTACATGATACTTTATTATCAGAAAATACATTAAATAACGTCCGCTAATCCGGACTCAAAAGGACAAGAATGAAACTAACAAAATATTTTTTAATTCTTACTTGTTTGATTGCCTTACCAGGGCTAAAAACATACGCCCAGAATAACGGTATGCAGTTGGGGGGCGACCTTAATTCTTTACGGCAAACACCTCAAAGCGGTTTTTATGACTTTTCTGATCCTCAGGCTGTTAATATAAAAGTTGCAATCTGGGGATGGGTAAAATTTCCCGGTAAATATGTAATTCCTTCATATTGCACCGTAAATGATTTAATATCATATGCAGGCGGGCCTACGGATGATGCACACCTTGAAAATTTAAGACTGATGAGAATGAATGAAGATTCCACCCAGACAATTATTAACATAAAATATGCCGATTTAATGATGGATTTAAAATCCAATAGTATGATTAAATCCCCCTCCTTGAAGCCTAATGATGTCCTGCTTGTAGTAGGCGAGCCGCGTTATTATTTCAGGGATTATTTTACTATGATAGTTACAGTAGGCTCTGTAATAGTTTCATTGGCAATATTGCTCCTCGATTATTCTAAAAAGTAAGTGAAAATATATGGAAAACAATAATATATCAATGCAGGATGCAGGAACAAGTTCAGTTAAAGATTATATAAAGCTAATCAGGAACAATCTTTTTGCAGTAATCTTAATAACTTCCGTCAGCCTTATAGTATCTATAATTTATGCTGTTTCCGCCAGAAATATTTATGAATCTGCAACTACGCTTAAAATTGCAAAACCATTGGGGGGCGTACTTGATTCGCCTCTTATGAGTGCTACAGGTTTGCAGGGTTTTACAGACGACAGGTTTATTTCTACTGAAATGGAAATAATGAAAAGCTATGCAATAAGATCAAATGTTGCCGAAGCAGTTATCGATTCGTTTTATACAAAAAAGGAACCGGATAAATTTTTCTTAATTTATGAGCACAGGCTGTTTAAAAAAGTGGATGAAAAAAACATAATTGGTTTGGATACTCTGGCAAATATGTTAAGTGAGAAATCCTCAATAGTATCAATTGACCAGAAGAAAGGGATTGACCTTGTCGACATAACAGTAAGCTCCCCATCCCCTTATGAAGCCTCTTTAATAGCAAACTGCTATGCAGCCGAATATCTTAAAGAAAATTTATCAATAAGCAGGGACCAGTTAACAACAGTAAAAGACTTCCTTGAAGAGCAGACAAAAGAAAAACAGAAAGACTCCAGGGCATCTGAAGACTCGCTTAGCAAATACCAGGCTGAAAAAGGAATTATATCCCTCGATGCCCAGTCACAGGTATTAATTACCCAGATGGCAGGAATGGAAGCTCAGCGCGACGCATTAAAAATAGATATTATGGCTAATAATAAAGCATTAGATCAGTTAAAAGAAAAACTGAAACAACAGGATCCAAAAATTGCAGAGTATCTTGAAAGCCAGACAACACAGTCGTACTCACAGGCTTTAATGGATGAACTTTCAAAGATCGAAGTGAATAAAGACGTGGCTATAGCAAATCAAAATGGCAGAGGTGATAATTCACTTTTACTCAAAGATTATGATTCAAAAATTAAAGAACTTAAGGATAAATTAAGCTCAAAGCTTGGCCAGATTAAAAGCGGTATTTTTTCAAGCAGCCCTGATATTGTAAAAGATCTTACTGAAAAAATAATTGAATGTGAAATAAAATCCGATACTGCAACTGTCGCGCTTAACGGGCTGAATACTTTAGTCGAAGGATATGAAAAGCAGTTTAATAAACTCCCGCAAACCTCTATAGACTATGCCCGGCTTGAAAGAAAAAGGGAAGCGGATGAAAAATTATATGATTTACTCGCGGAAAAGCAGCAGGAAGCGCAAATTAATGAGCTTTCACAACCGGGTAATGTAGTTATAATTGATTCAGGCAGAGTATCTCAGGAACCTGCAAAACCTAACAGGATCCTAATTGTTTTAATTGGTTTGTTTTTAGGTGCTAGTATGTCTTTTGTCTTTATATTTATTAAAAATTATTTCAACAATACAATTAAAACTCCTGAAGATGTTCAGAACAGGAATATAAACGTTCTTGCCTGGATACCTTTTATAGAAGGCATGGGAGTTAACGGGCTTAAAGACCATGAATTTATAGTAGCCAAAAAACCTGATTCAATCCCTAGCGAAGCTTTTAAAGCGCTCAGGACAAGGGTTCAGTATTCAAAAGTCGGGCAGGAACCTCTTAAAACCATACTTGTTACTTCATCCACTCCCGGCGAGGGCAAAACTTTAATTTCTGTAAACCTTGCCGGAACATTTGCCCAGCTCGGTAAAAAAACATTAATTATTGATCTTGATCTCAGGAAGCCAAGGGTACATTCATTATTTAATTTGAACAAACATCCGGGGCTTGTAGATTATCTTTTCAATGAAGTAAAGTTTGAAGATATTATCCGGCCAACGGGGTTAAATAATTTAAGCCTTATAACTTCCGGCACAATACCGCCCAATCCTTCGGAAACAATTGCTTCAAAAAACATGAAAGATTTTATTGAACGGTTAAAGAAGGAATTTGAAATTATTATTTTTGACTCCGCTCCTGTAATAGCAGTAACCGACTCGGAAATTCTTTCCTCAATGGTTGATGCTACCGTACTCGTTGTTTCTGCAGACATGACTGAATTTGAAGTTATGGAAAAATCAGTAGAAATGCTTAAGCGCAGCAGTTCATCCTTTGCCGGTACTGTTCTTAACAATTTTAGCTACAAAGCCGGTTACGGTTCCTATTATAAGTATTATTATTATTATTCCGGCTCGGAAGGCACCAACGGCACCAAAAAGCCGCACAAAAAGCATGATATTTCAAAGAAATAATTATTTCCTTTGCAGCTAACTCAGTGGCTCTCAGTGTCAGATTTTTTATTACACAGAGAACCACAGAGGATACACAGAGAAACTCAATTTTGTAAATAGAAAATGTTCAATAGAGACACATTAAAAAAAATTAAACTTATAGTCGCCGATCTTGACGGCACCCTTTTAACAAATGATGCAAAGCTTAGCGAAAGAACTAAATACTTAATTCAGCAACTAAAAGCTAAAGGAGTATTGTTCACATTTGCGTCGGGCAGGCTTCATTCGGCATTAAGTTCATATGCTGAAGAACTTAATTTAAAAGTTCCTATTATTTCACTTGATGGCTGCCTTATAAAAAAGAATGGTGAATACACACCGCTGTACAAATCATTCGTTCCGCAAAGATATGTAAAGCGCGCGCTGGAATATGCTGATCATCATTTATTAAACATTGCACTATGCAACACAGATTCTATTTATTATACCGAGCGGAACTCAGTGATTCCGGATCTGATGGAAAAGTTCGGGGCAAAATATGTGGAAGTCCCTGAATATAACGGCTTAACAAAGCACACACTTGAAATAACGATAGCAAGCGATTACAAGGATAACGTAAAACATGTACGGGATAAAATGAGTTTTCCTCATACATTCGGGTTGAACATTTCATATTTTAAATCCCACACATATGACGGCATATATTACCTTGAGATAAGGAAAAACAGTTCAAATAAAGGTAAAGCTTTAAAAATACTTCTTCGCCATCTTGGTATTAAACAATCCGAAACAGCAGTTATTGGCGACTGGCATAATGACCTCAGCCTTTTCCTGCCGAAAGTATTGAAGGTTACTTTAAGCAACAGCCTGCCGGAGTTGAAGCTTCTGGCAGACATTCAGATATCAAAGGATAACAACAACGAAGGTGCCGCCGATTTTCTTGAAATGGTCCTCAAAGCAAAAAAATAGAGAGCCGGTTTGCCGAACTCAATAATTACAATGATTTTTTATGAATTTAGAAGATCAATAATCGATTATTTAATAAAAAATTACCTCTTAATTTGTATCAATTATATATTAAACTAAATGTCTGAAAAGAAGATTGAATATTTTATTAGAATTGGACCTAATGATAGATACAGACATTTGCATATTAAAGAAAAAGGGAGAATACTATATTTTAGAGTGCAATACGAGACAAGTTTAAATAATGTATGGTATCCTGTAGTAAGGTATGACACAGCACATGGCTTTGCGCATAGAGATTTACTAAATATTAAGGGTGAAACAAAAAAGACACCGTTATTTAATCAGGATTTTAACGATGCACTATCTTTTGCCGAAAGTGATTTGAAAAATAATTGGAAGCAGTATAAAAATAGATTTTTGGAGGAAATATTATGAATAAAGAAGAAAAAATGATTGAGAAAAATATAGAGCTCAGTACTGAATTTAGTCGGTATTTATTTGAACATCCTGAAATTGAAGAAAAAATACCATCGGGCTCGGAAATTATCCTTTTACCTGAGTTTGATAAAGAATTGAAAAAATTCAACCTGAAACTGGGGAAAAATATGGAATCAAAGGGTGAAAAGGTAGTTTATTTAGAAATAAAAAGTATACGCCCTAAAATTTTGTCAAGATTGGGTAATGTAGAATTGGTTTCACTTAGCATGTAGCTATCCGCCAAAATGTGTTCAACCCGGTCGGTCAGTAGATAAATCAAAATAAATAAAAACTTTAATCTCTGGTCTTCTGTCTCCGGTTTCTTGTTTTCGATTTTCATTCGTGTTAACCTGCCTACCGGCAGGCAGGTTCGTCCTAATTCGTGAAAATTCGTATTATTTAAATCCCATAAATCAGCGGTCAACATTCGTATTTTCTATTTTCACCCCCACCTTAATAGTCTGTGTCTTATTTGTTAAATCATTACAATATAATTCGTGTTAATTCGTATTTATAATCATTAGAGGGAATTCGTATCGATGCAAACAAAAAACATTTTCATTAGAAACCCCATATTTCAAACCTGCCCGTCATGCGGTAGCGGTACGCTTCGCAGTTCGCACCCGCGGAACTGGAAGGAAAGAGTTATAGATAACTTTACTTTCTATAAAGTTTACAGGTGCAGGCAGTGCGGCTGGCGTAATTATTTATCTACATTCAATGCTTCAGCGCTGTCGGTAAAGATTGTACTTTCTTACACCGCCCTTATTGTATTTATTGCATTTGTTGTTATGATGATTTTATCTAAACTATTACATTAATTTGATTAATAATTATATTCTAATTGTAACCCATAATGCCTTCTGAAAAAAATAAAAAAATAGCTAAGAACACTTTGATGCTGTATTTCAGGATGCTGCTTATAATGGCTGTGTCATTATATACAGTAAGGGTTGTTTTAAGAACGCTTGGTGTTGTTGACTATGGTATATATAATGTGGTTGGAGGTATTGTTATTATGTTTTCCTTTCTTAGCAGCACAATGACAACCGCTACACAAAGGTTTTTTGCTTTTGAACTGGGAAGAAATGATTTTATACAATTAAAAAGGACATTTAGTTTATCTGTAATTAGTTATGCTGTTATTTCAATAATTATTTTATTGTTAGCCGAAACTTTTGGATTGTGGTTTTTAAACACCAAATTAGTTATACCGATTGAACGGATAGGGGCTGCAAATTGGATTTATCAACTTTCAATTTTTTCTTTTATCGTTACAATCTTGACGGTTCCCTATGATGCAGCTATTATTGCTCATGAGAATATGAATATTTATGCTTATGTGAGCATAGTAGAAGCTTTAATGAGACTGATCATCGTTTTTGTGCTTCTATTTTTTTCATTTGATAAATTAAAATTGTACGCATGCCTTACCTTTGCAACTACTTGTGTTATAACATTTATATATAGAACTATATGTAAAAGGAAATACGAAGAATGTCATTTTAAATTTTACTGGAACAAAGAATTATTTAAAACCATAATAGGATTTTCAGGTTGGAACTTATTTGGCACTATAGCCTGGATAATGAACAACCAGGGGATTAATATTTTATTAAACATGTTTTTTGGTCCGGCTATAAATGCAGCAAGGGCGATAGCATATCAAGTGAATACTGCCGTAAATCAGTTTGTAACAAATTATTCTACTGCATTCAGGCCTCAAATCACAAAATATTATGCTGCAAATGAACAAATTCAAATGATGAATTTAATATTTCAAAGTTCCAAATTCTCTTTTTTTTTGTTGTTGGTACTTTCAATGCCGGTTTTGTTAGAAACTAATTTTATCCTCACTCTTTGGCTTAAATCAGTACCGGAATATGTAGTGTTATTTAGCAGGTTAGTTATTATTTCGGCTTTGGTAAATTCACTATCTAATCCATTGATAACAGCAGCATTAGCTACAGGTAAAATAAAGCAATATCAATTAGTAGTCGGAAGTGTCCTATTGCTAAATTTACCAATTTCATATTTATTATTGAAAATTGGATTCCCGCCACAATCCACAATGTATATGGCAATTATTTTTATGATTTTGTTATTAGGAATTAATTTATGGATGCTAAAGAAGATGATTAAGTTGTCAATATACGATTATTCAAAAAAAGTTCTTTTAATTGTTATAGTAGTATGTTTGGCAGCTTATATTTTACCACTTTTTTTGATGTATCTGCAAAAAGAAAGTTTTATCCGGTTTTTAATAGTTGGAAGTACGGGTTTAATAACTTCATTAGTAACTATATATTTTTTGGGGCTTTCTGTAAGTGAACAATTATTTTTTCGGCAAATAATTAGAAACATAATTACAAAAAAAATAATATAAATTTACAAGATAATACGCTATGATCCATTATACAATATTATCAGGCAGTCAAAATAAATGAAACCGATTTTATTTATAAAATATTTTCTTTTTCTCTACTTGCTAGCGATTTCAGCTTTTGAATTCTTTTATCGAGTTTTTCAGCCTGCAACATATTTATTATTTCCTGTAGTATTATTAGTCTTTATATCATATAATAAGAAATTCAATTTTTCAGTATTTAAGATAATAATACCATTCTTTTGTGTTTTCGTTTTACAAAATTATTTGAATGGAATTCCTTTCTATTATGCATTAACTCTAGTTGTCAGATTGTTGGTCTTTTATATGACTATGGAAATTATTGGCAATGATTTTATAAATATATTTATTAACACTATCAAAGTTATTGCGGTTATTTCTATTTTCTTTTATATGATTCAGTACAACACATTAGCTTATAACTTTTTAATAGATTTGTGCAAGATTTTTACAAATTTGGGGAGCGATCCCCAAATTTCCCCTGATAAACCAAATTTTATAATATATACAATTGAAACAAAATCGTTTTATGATTTTCAATTTTTTCGCAACACTGGGCCATTCTGGGAGCCTGGTCTTTATGTAGCATTTTTGAATATAGCATTGTTTTTTAATATGCTTATTCAAAAAAAATTATTAAATAGGTTAAACTTATTATTTATAATTAGTATAATTACTGCATTTTCAACGACAGGTACTATTGTATTATTTATAAATATTATAATTTATCTGTTCATCTCAAAATCCTTAAAACTTCAATATCGTTTCTTCTTAATTGTTATTGTGCTAACCGCCATTCCATTTATATCATCATTATCTTTTATGAAGGATAAAATTGACTCTCAATTAAATCAAAGTAATATCAGCTATTCAAGATTCGGAGCCATTGTAGTGCATTGGAATATTATTCAGGCTTATCCTTATGCCGGGTTACCTTACGATGACAACAAGACTTACGACAAATTCGCTGACAATATTTCACCAAATGGAATTACTGAAATATTTATCAGATATGGGGTTTTCGTTGGTTTATTCTATTATATTTTAATGTTTAGGTCAAATAATATATTGATGAAATATTTGGGATACCCAAATAAAGGTTTTGCGTTGTTTCTTATCTTAACAGTTTCAATATTTTCAGAGAATATTGGCAATCGCCCTATTTATTTAATGCTTTTGTTCATACCAATGTTAAACGATTTTAAACCATATGTTGACTCAAAAGTATTGTATTTTAATAAAAAATATTCGAGCTTAAGTAGTACATAAAAGTTATTAAATATTACTTTAACTCAAAATTTATAAGTTTGTTGTTTAATTATTTATTAGAAAAATAAATGTTAATTTCAATTGTTACTCCAACATATAATATGTCTGATTATTTAAAGAACACTATAGATAGTATTCTTTCACAGACATATAATGATGTAGAATATATTATTATGGATTCAAATTCTAACGATGGTACTTTGGAATTAGTGTTAGAATATAAAATTTTGTTTGGGGAATTTTATTATTATGAAAATGGTAATTTAATTGAGTATCAAAAAAATGTAGAGGGCAAAAAACTTATATATTGCCGTGAAAAAGACTTAGGCCCATATTATGCGGTAAAAAAAGGTTTTAGTATTGCGACTGGCGAAATATTTGCCTGGTTAAACGCGGATGATATTTATTATCCTGCGTCGTTCAGTGTTGTAAATGAAATATTCTATAAATATAAAAATGTAGAGTGGATAATTGGAATACCATCCAGAATAAATGAAGCAGGGCAATTGTTTTCATGTTATCCCCAAACAAAAATATTAAATTACTTCATAAAACTCGGCTATTATAATAAAAAGATATTAGGTTCATTGCAGCAAGAAAGTATGTTTTGGAGAAAAAGTTTATGGGATGCAAGCGGTGGGATAAATACCGGATACACTTTAGCTGCGGATTTTGAGCTCTGGATACGTTTTGCCAAAATAGATAAAATATTTTTTGTTAAAAGCATTTTAGCCTCATTCAGAGTTAGAAAAAATCTTCAGAGATCTTCCTACTTAGCCGGTGATTATAAAAATGAAGTTGATTTGATATGTGAAAAATTAAATTTAAGGTTTATTCATAAACTACTAAGGTATTTTCTTATGAACAGAATCATTAGGTATTTTACCAAAATATTAATTAAGAATAATGTCATATCTTATGAGAATAATGCTTGGAATAAAGTAAAATGAGAAATATTTATAATTAACATTTACAAAATCTTTTATTATAACTTAATAGTTAGAATCTTAAATGAACAAAAATATTAAAAATTGTTAATACTTAATTGGAGCAAATATGACAAACGAAAAAAAAGCATTAGTAATGGGTGCAGGTGGTTTTATCGGGGGCCATTTAGCAAACAGGTTAAAACAAGAGGGATATTGGGTCAGAGGTGTCGATCTAAAACACAATGAACACCAGGGCCTTCATGTTGATGAATTCTTTATCGGCGATCTCCGGGATCAAAATGTTGTAAGAACTGTTGTTGATCAACCGTTTGACGAAGTTTATCAACTTGCGGCGGATATGGGCGGCGCCGGCTACATATTTACAGGGAATCATGACGCGGATGTAATGCATAATTCAGCAATGATTAATCTTAATGTTGCGCATCAATCTGTAATTACCGGCGTAAAAAAAATATTTTATTCGTCCTCAGCATGTATGTACCCCGAATACAATCAAATGGATCCGGATAATCCTAAATTATCAGAAGAATCTGCTTACCCTGCAGCCCCGGACAGCGAGTACGGCTGGGAAAAATTATTCAGTGAAAGATTATATTTTGCATTTAACAGGAACTATGGTTTAGATGCAAGAATAGGAAGGTTTCATAATATTTTTGGTCAATTTGGGACATGGACTGGTGGCAAGGAAAAAGCTCCTGCGGCTATGTGTAGAAAAGTTGCTGAAGCAATGAAAAATAACCGTAATGAAATTGAAATATGGGGTGACGGGTTACAGACAAGGTCATTCTTATACATTGATGAATGCCTTGAAGCAATCCGAAGATTAATGGATTCAAAGGATTTTAGAGGCCCGGTTAATATTGGCTCTGAAGAAATGGTTACTATTAATCAACTGGCAGAATATGTAATGGAAATTGCTAAAATAAAGCTTACATTAAAACATATAGATGGGCCTTTAGGTGTTCGGGGAAGAAATTCGGATAATAAACTAATAAAAGAAAAACTAGGTTGGCGTCCTTCACAGCCATTGAAAGATGGCCTTAAAAAAACTTACGAATGGGTAAATAATCAGGTTACTAAGGAATAATATGAATGTTTACTTAATCCATTGTATTGATTTCCCAAACGGTACAGCTGGCAGCGCTCATGCTAAATTAATAGTCCAAGGCATGAGAAAAAATAAAGTTAATACGACATTAATTATTCCATATGGAACTACTCAATCTTCACACTCTAATAATACTAAACTGATAGGACATCAGGATGGTGTCCCTTTTTATTACTCCGGAGGAAGTACTGTTCTACCAAAAAATTATAGATTTTTATTTCTGGTTCGGGCTATGATTAGGACAAGTATATTGCTCTTTAAAAAGAGGAAGAGATTAGATTCTATTATTATTGGGACACCGGATTTTATAATATTTCTGCCAATAATAATTATTTGTATATTCTCAAGAATAAAGTTTTTTATCTGGACAGTTGAGCTAATGTCATCGAATGAAGAGTTTAGAGGGATAAAAGGTATAATAAGGTATATAAGTGCTTTAATAGCTGAGAGAATCTTTCCCCACTTATCTGATGGCTACATAGTAATATCTTCATTTTTAAATCAATTTTATAAAAAAATAAATAGCCGGCAGAAATTGCTAATTTCTCCAATTTTAGTGGATATTAATTATTCTCCGTTAAAAAAGCAAGCTACTAAAAATGATTATGGTTTAACCGGCAAAAAAATAATTCTTTATTCAGGCACTTTTGCAGAAAAGGATGGATTTATTTTTATTCTTGAATCATTTGCTAAATTATGCAGTGAGGTTCAAGATGTTATGTTGGTTACTACGGGTAATCCGGTAGTATCAGCGGTAAAAGAAATTATTATCCAAACATCTGAAGATTTGAATATTTCTGATAAGGTTAAACATTTGGGTTATTTGTACAGAGATGAGTTGCAACAAGTGATGAATATTGCAGATATTTTATTAGTATATAGGACAAAAAGTATTTTTGCACAATACGGGCTACCCTGGAAACTTGGGGAATACTGCTATTTTAATAAACCTATTATTGCAAGTAAGATAGGGGATTTGCCAAATTATTTTGAAGATTTGCAAAGTATATTTTTTGTTGAACCTGAAAATCCGGAAGCATTATATAAAAAAATGCTTTATATCTTCAATAATTATTCATTTGCGCTTAAAGTTGCCCAAAAAGGGCATGATACAGCTTTGAAAAAGTTTGATCATATAAATGAGACAAAAAAAATTATTGAATTTATAACGTAAAAAGTATAAAAAATAATTAATGTAATAAGAATCTTTTGGTAAGCGTTTAAAATATTTCTTATTTAATAATTTTGTAGATTAATAATATTAATAAGCTATTTAATATTAAAAAATTCCAATTAACTATCTAAATTAATGGAATAATTTAAGAAGTTACTTAAAATAATATAGAAAATACATGTCAATTCTTGTAACCGGTGTTGCTGGATTTATTGGTTCGCATTTAGTGGAAAGGTTATTACAAAATAAATATGACGTAATTGGTGTTGATAATTACGATGACTTTTATGGAAAAAATATAAAATTAAAAAACTTATCTAAATCAATTGTAAATGAGAACTTTTATTTCATAGAAGGTGATATTAGAAATATTAATGAACTCAAAATGATCTTTGAAAAATACGAAATTGATTTTGTAATCCATTTAGCTGCAAAAGCCGGCGTAAGACCCTCTATTCTTGACCCTGTTGGTTATTATAATACGAATGTTATAGGTACTCTCAATATTCTTGAAGTAATGAAGGAGCATAATTGTAATAAAATGATTTTTGCTTCTTCATCTTCTGTTTATGGGAATAATAAGAAAATTCCTTTTTCAGAAGAAGACAGTGTTGATAATCCTATTTCACCTTATGCAGCAACAAAAAAAGCAGGCGAATTACTTTGTCATACATACCATCATCTTTACGGATTTGATATATTTTGTTTGAGATTTTTTACCGTATACGGGCCACGCCAAAGGCCCGATTTGGCAATACATAAATTTGCAAAATTGATATTGGAAAATAAACCAATACCTTATTATGGAGACGGGTCAACGGAACGAGATTATACTTATATAGATGATATTATTGAGGGAATTATAGGAGCAATTAAAAATTTAAGAGGGTATGATATTTTTAATTTAGGGGAGTCTAAAGCAATCTCCCTTTCCAAAATGGTTTCAGCTATTGAAAACGCTATCGGAAAAAAAGCTGTTCTTGCGAAACTTCCATTGCAATCGGGAGATGTTGAAAAAACTTATGCAGATATCTCAAAGGCAAATGAGTTACTTAATTATATTCCTAAGTTTTCTTTTGAAGAAGGGATAAACAAATTTATTAATTGGTTTATTATAAATAATTAATGTTTTACATAAAATTATATATGATATAAATATATACTGTTTGAACCATTTATAAAAAGTCAGTTTAGTTGTGTGATAATAAATATATTGAAATAATCTTATTGTCTTTTCTTCAGCCGCATTAAAATAATATTCTTGAATACTTAATTATAATGAATCTAAATCGGGTATCTAATTAAATAAATGGTCGGAAATAATTAGATTATTTTTACGAAAAAGTTATTTTGATGATTTAGAATAATTAATTGTTGTTGCCTTTTAATTTATTTAAATAATAAAAAATAAAAATTATCTTTATTTAAGACAGTCAGAAAAATAACTGGATAAAACGTGATTTCGCAAGAATAAATAATAAAAATATTTTTATGGGAATGACTAAATTGCAATTTATTCCAAATTCCACAAAAAAAATTTATTTATTACATGGTTGTTATGGTAACAAATTAGAAACATGTGACACCGAATATATCGACGGAGAATATTATTGATTAATATTATACTATAATATATTAAAAATTTTAATCTCTACTTTACAAGTGTTTGTTTCTGGCTTTACTATTATATACAGATGCCCCTGCTGGTTTAATAGTCTTTTTAATAAAAAACTTATGTCTAAACCAATTTTATCAACAAAATATTTTAGAAGGAAATAATATATAATTTAAGGGTAAAATGGGTTTCTGATACAAAAAGAAG
>Ga0181520_10009024_pt1 | contig 13935 bp, 9 predicted proteins | sample PEATcosm2014_Bin_29_FD_132451 | JGI IMG/M metagenome (GOLD analysis project Ga0181520, IMG submission 132451) | Peatland microbial communities from MTU Mesocosm Facility, Houghton, MI, USA - PEATcosm2014_Bin02_30_metaG | ecosystem: Environmental > Terrestrial > Soil > Wetlands > Peat | place... | reverse complement strand
GCTAGCGAACGAAGAGAGCAAATGACCATTGAAGGCAAGCGACAAAGCATCCCGTTGACCGAAGGCCCCGACCGGGCGGCCTCGCGTTCGTACCTGCGTGGATCGGGTTTCAGCAAGGAAGACCTGCACAAGCCCATCATCGGCATCGCCAACACATGGACCGAGATCGGTACCTGCAATATGCACCTGCGCGAAATCGCCGAGGCTCTCAAGGTGGGCATTCGCGAGGCTGGCGGGACTCCGATGGAGTTCAACACCATCACCATCTCTGACGGCATTACCATGGGCACGCAGGGCATGAAAGCCTCTCTGGTTTCGCGCGAAGTGATTGCCGATTCCATTGAATTGATGGCCCGCGGCAATCTCTTCGACGGGCTGGTAGGCATTGGCGGCTGCGACAAAAATATGCCCGGCATCATCATGGCGCTGTGCCGGCTCGACATTCCGGGCCTCATGCTCTACGGCGGTTCCATCGCGCCCGGCAAGCTGAACGGTGTGGACATCACGATTCAAGACGTCTTTGAGGGCATTGGCTCTCACGCAGCCGGCCGCATCGACGACGCGGGTCTTGAAGCTCTGGAAGCTAATGCCTGCCCCGGCGCGGGCGCATGCGGGGGACAGTTCACCGCCAATACTATGGCCATGTCGGCGGAGATTCTGGGCATCGCGCCCATCAAGCTCTCCGGCGTGCCGGCAACAGCAGCAGACAAACACTCCGCCACGCGAGAAGCCGGCCACATTCTGATGGATGCGGTGCGCGCCAATCGCCGCCCTTCGCAGATCATCACACGCAAATCCATCGAAAACGCCATCGCCAGCGTCGCCGCCAGCGGCGGCTCGACCAATGCGGTTCTGCATCTGCTGGCCATCGCGCGGGAGCTGAATATCCCGCTGACCATTGACGATTTCGACACCATCAGCAAGCGCACGCCGTACATTTGTTCGCTTACTCCCGCGGGCAAATTTGTCGCATCGGATTACCAAGCCGCTGGCGGCTCGCGCCTTCTCGCGCAGCGGTTGATCGACGCCGGTCACGCCGACGGGACCACGCTTACAATTAGCGGCAAGACGCTGGCTGAGGAAGCCGCGCTTGCTAAGGAGACTCCCGGACAGCAGGTCATCGGAAGATTTGAGAAGCCAATCAAGCCCAATGGAGGTTTGGTGATATTGAAGGGCAATCTTGCGCCCGAAGGCTGCGTGATGAAGATTGCAGCGGCCAACCGTGTGGAGCATCGCGGACCTGCGCGAGTCTTTGACACGGAAGACGCCTGCTTTGCCGCTGTGCAGTCCGGTCAGATCAAGCCGGGCGACGTGCTGGTGATTCGTTATGAAGGCCCCAAAGGCGGACCTGGAATGCGCGAGATGCTGCAAGTGACGGCGGCCATCAGTTCGAACGCAGAACTGAGCGCGACGGTTGCCCTGTTGACCGACGGTCGTTTCAGCGGCGCGACGCGCGGCTTTACCGCTGGCCACGTCGCTCCTGAAGCTTTTGTCGGCGGCCCTATTGCCGCGGTTCGCGAGGGAGACATCATTCACTTCGATATTCCCAACCGCAAGCTCGACGTAGAAATCAGCGCAGCGGAAATGGCCGCGCGCCTGAAGAACTTTGCGCCTCCCGCATTGCGTTGGCCGCAAGGCATCTTCCGCAAATATGTTGACCGCGTAAATTCGGCCTCCGAAGGCGCAACGACGTAAATGCAGCTTCTAGCTACTAGCTTCTAGCTTTTAGCTAAAGGGCCGACACTAAGTAACGCGCAAGCAAGTTGACAGTGCCTGGAAACAAGCTAAAAGCTAGCGGCTAGAAGCTGGCAGCTATCAAAGGAGACTCACATGGGAAACGACGCCAACACGCACGCATCGAATAACCCTCCCACTCGCCTGACTGGCGCGGAGATTGTCTGGGCCACGCTGGTGGGCGAAGGTGTCACCGACGTCTTCGGCTACCCCGGCGGGGCGATTCTCCCGGTCTATGACGCGCTGCGCAAGTTTCCCATTCACCACACACTGGTGCGCCACGAGCAGGGAGCTGCGCACATGGCCGATGGCTATGCGCGGGCCTCGGGCAAGGTGGGCGTTGCCATAGCCACCAGCGGCCCCGGTGCAACTAACCTGGTCACGGGCATCGCCACCGCCATGCTGGACTCGATTCCCATTGTCTGCATCACCGGCAATGTCTCCAGCAAGGTGCTCGGTACCGACGCCTTTCAGGAAGTGGACATTACCGGCATCACGCTGCCGGTAACCAAGCACAACTTCCTCGTCAACCGCACGGAAGATATTGCACATGTAATTCGCTACGCATTCCAGATCGCGCAAACAGGTCGTCCTGGCCCGGTGCTTGTCGATATCACCAAGGACGCGCAACAGGGCACGGCGGTTTTCGACTTTGACGCTGCCAAACCGCGTCTCCATCGCCCTCATCCCATGCTGAAAATGGAGGAGCACGATCTCGTCCACGCGGCCGAACTGATTCGTAACGCCAAGCGCCCTGTGATTCTGGCCGGCCACGGCGTCATCGAATCTGGGGCTGAGGAGCAGGTATACACATTGGCGGAACGCGCGCAGATTCCCGTGGCCCTCACACTTCTGGGCCTTGGGGGCTTCCCTGCATCACATCCGCTCAACCTGGGCATGATGGGCATGCACGGCGAGGCCTGGGTCAACCAGGCTATCCAGGAGGCCGACCTGCTTATCGCCTGCGGCATGAGATTCGACGATCGCGTTACCGGCACAATCTCGACTTACGCCACCAAGGCCAAAAAGATTCACATCGAGGTTGATCCCGCCGAAGTGAACAAGAACATCAAGGTGGATGTGGCCCTGATCGGCGACCTGCGAATGGTGCTCGAAGAATTGCTGCCACGCATCAGCGGCCGCGACGGTTCGACGTGGATCAAGACCATCGAATCCAGCAAAGGCGCGGTGGCCGTGCGCGACATCAAGAATCTGCCCGACTCTGGCCATCTTTACGCGGCACACGTCATCCACGACATCTGGCGCATCACCGGCGGCAACGCCATCGTGGTTACGGATGTAGGCCAGCACCAGATGTGGGAGGCGCAATACTTCCATCACGAGCATCCCCGTTCGCTGATCACCTCCGGCGGCCTGGGGACAATGGGTTTCGGTTTGCCTGCGGCCATCGGTGCAAAGGTCGCTTGTCCGGACAAAGAAGTCTGGGTCATCGCCGGCGACGGCGGATTCCAGATGACGGCGGCCGAATTATCGACCATCGTCCAGGAAGGCATCAAGATCAACATTGCCATCATCAACAATGGCTACCTTGGCATGGTGCGCCAGTGGCAGGAGTTTTTCTACGAGCGCAACTATGAAGCGACGCCGCTGGTCTCGCCCGACTTCGTCAAGCTGGCCGACGCTCACGGCATCGCGGGACGACGCGTTCAGACCCGCAGCGAGGTGGCTTCTGCCGTAGAAGAGGCTCGCTCCGCCCCTGGAACATTTCTGTTGAACTTCATGGTCGAAAAGGAAGACTCGGTTTATCCGATGATTCCCGCCGGCTCCTCGCTCCACGAGATGATTCGGCGGCCTGAAAAAGATCCGCTGATGGAAACGTAAGCCAGGGATCAGGGGTCAGGGTTCGGGGGTCAGAGAAAGCAAAGCCGATTCGTGGGCTTGAAGATTGAACGCAGTTCTTCGAAAAAGATTTACGGGATTCCGGAGGGGATTAGGGCAAGGATATAGTTCGACAGAACTGATCCCTGATCCCTGACCCCTGATCTCTGAAAGGTCAGTTATGCTGCACACATTCGTTGCTTACGTGGAAGATCTGCCGGGCGTTCTCACGCGCGTGGCCTCGCTCTTCCGCCGCTTGAACATCAACATCAACTCGCTCACCGTGGGCCGCAGCGAGCGCGTGGGCCTGTCGCGGCTTACGTTGGTCTGCGAGGCCTCGGCCGAAGCCGGCCATCGCATCCGGGCCAGCCTGTATAAGCTGGAGAATGTAGTCGATGTGGATGACATCGCCCAGGCGCCGTCGGTAACCCGCGAACTGGCGCTCATCAAGGTGGCCGCCAATCCGCGCAACCGCTCGGGGATTTTCGAGCTGGTCGAAGTCTTTCGCGCACGCATCGTGGACCTGGCGCCAGAATCGCTGACCATTGAGATGACCGGCGTGGAAAGCAAGATCGAAGGACTCATTCAGGTTCTCAACGAGGGCGAGGAACGCATCTTGGAAATCTGCCGCAGCGGCAAGATGACCATGCGCCGCGGACATCACACTTCGAGCGTCCTTAAGGCGATGGGCGCTGATGAGGACCAAGAGACGGAAGAGGCCACGAATGACGCCGTGACCGCCGAACAGGAATAACCAGGCCGCGAAGATAGCGTTTCAAACCGACTGAAACTAACCATAACCAAAAAGCAAAGGAAAATCATGGCGAAGACTTACTACGATCACGATGCTGACCTCTCCCTCATTCAAGCCAAGAAGGTGGCCATTATCGGCTACGGTTCCCAGGGACATGCACATGCCCTCAACCTCAAGGATTCAGGAGTCCAGGTTAAGGTGGGCCTGGCGGCCAACTCGAAGTCCATCGCCAAGGCACAGAAGGCCGGCCTGGAGGTCGATACGGTCGCCGCAGTTACGAAGTGGGCTGACGTGGTGATGGTTCTTGTCCCCGATCAGACAGCGGCGAAGTTGTATGCCGAAGAAATTGGGCCGAACCTGGCGGCGGGCAAGCTGCTTCTCTTCGCGCACGGCTTCAACATTCACTACAAGACCATCGTTCCGGCGGCGGGCATCGACGTGGGCATGGCCGCGCCCAAGGCGCCCGGCCATCGCGTGCGCGAAGTCTTCACCGAGGGCGGCGGCGTTCCCTGCCTCATCGCCGTCCACCAGGACGCCACGGGCAAGGCTCACGCGCTCTGTCTAAGCTACCTCAAGGGCATCGGCGGCACGCGCGCCGGAGTGCTGGAGACCACCTTCAAGGAAGAGACCGAGACCGATCTCTTCGGCGAGCAGTCGGTCCTCTGCGGCGGCGTTAGTGCACTCATCAAAGCAGGCTATGAGACGCTGGTCGAAGCCGGCTATCAGCCTGAAAGCGCCTACTTCGAGTGCCTTCACGAGCTCAAGCTGATCGTGGACCTCATCTATCGCGGCGGACTGGCATACATGCGCTACTCCATCAGCGACACCGCCGAGTGGGGCGATTACGTGAGCGGCCCGCGCGTCATCAACGAGGAGAGCCGCAAGGCGATGAAGCAGATTCTCACCGAAATCCAGAACGGCGAGTTTGCCAAGCGCTTCCTCGCCGACCAGAACTCCGGCCGCAAGGAGTTTTTGGCTTTCCGCGAAGCCGAAGCCAAGCACCCGGTCGAGATTGTCGGCAAAAAACTCCGCGCCGCCATGCCCTTCCTCGATCCGGTGACGGTGGAGGAAGTAGCGAAGAGCCGGTAGACGAGTCCACAGGTCCTCTAATCAACAAACAGCCGGTCCATATTGCCAAGCGCTACGGACCGGCTGTTTGCGTTCAGATCAGAGCTACAAACATGGTCGAGTCAAAATTCTCACCCAATAAGGGCTGTGAGATTGCAACCGCCCGGGACGGATTAATGTGCGGAAATCCTCTCCACGGTTTTGGCGTCTAAGAAAAAGCAAGGGGGGCAGGACGATGATCCTCCACAGAGAGAATCTGTCTCTGAAGCAAAAAAACACCTCCGAAGGATGACGTCTCTTCGGAGGCGCTTGCATGACACAAGTTAGACGGGGCCAGTAGCCGGCGCTGGAGGTCGGTAGCGCGCGGCCACTGGTGATCCCTATACAAACGAAGCTAGCTGCGGCTTCCCCTTTCCACGGCTACTTCGTGTCGCCCGGCTCAAAGAGGGCATTTGTACGCGCCCTCCGAACCTTGTTGACAGATGGAGTGTCTCTTATGCAGAAAGCCTGTTCCGTGACGGCCATCACACTTGTGCGTATCGGTACCAAAGTTTGCAAGGATTCTTCTTTTGACTTGATTTTTGACAAATTCCTCGGTCATTCCTGAACAACCTGCGCTCAGTCGCTCATTCTGCATGCCCGAGCCGCACGTATGGACTGCCTTCTCCGGGACGGCCCCGAAAGCGGGATTGACAAACCGCGCTCCGCATTTGAAAATCGGAGCTTCAGTTTCCTCGGGTGCGGATTTCCCTCAGCCGCTCACGTGAACTCGAATCCGGACGCAACCCCCACTGCTAACCCGGGACAAAAGACGCGGTCTGTAAGCATTGGACGCGCGCGGAGCTTTTTGGGGCCCAGAGAGTTGAGAAGGAGCACGAGATGGAGCTTGTAGACTGGGCTATCGTTGTGGCGATCGCGCTGGCGGTGCTGGGCGGGTTCACCCAGGGGTTCTTCCGCGCTGTCTGTGGGCTGGGCGGATTGCTGCTGGGCCTGGCGATAGCTGCCTGGAACTACGGCCGCATCGCGAAGCTGATTTTGCCCATGGTGCGCGTCGAAGCGGTTGCCAATGCCATCGGCTTTTTGCTGATTGCGATTCTGGTGATGGCTTTGGCCGGCGTCGTGGGGAAAATCCTCTCAAAAACTATCCATTCCATTGGGCTTGGCTGCCTGGACAGGCTGGCAGGAGCCGCATTCGGCTTTTTCCAGGGCGCGCTCCTTGTGACGCTGGTGATTCTGGTGACGGTGGCCTTTTTCCCCAGAGCCCGCTGGTTGACGGAGGCCAAGCTACCCAGGCTGTTTTTCGGGGCCTGTCATTTGAGCTCGCATGTGACTCCGCACGAGCTTGCCGAACGCATCCGGCACGGACTCAATGAGCTGGAAGAGAAGTCGCCCCGGTGGTTGCACCCAGGCGAAGGTAAATTGTGATATTTTCCCGGGACGCAGCCCGGGGAAATATGGCAAGCTATTAGAACAATCTGAGGTGGACGTGAGACGAGAACTGGACAGCCTGGTCACCCAAATGCATTCCAGCGGTATGCGCTATGAGGACGCCGTACGCGAGTTCAAGAAGCAATACCTGCGCGAAGTGCTGGTGGCGCACCGGGGAAACCAGTGCAAGGCGGCCGAGGAGCTGGGCATGCACCGCAACACCCTGAGCCGCACCATGGCGGAGCTGGGGCTGAACCTGGCCGAAGTTCGCGCCGGCCTCAAGCGTCCGCCGCGCAGCGAACGTCCTGTCTATAGCGCGGTTCGCCAGGTCTTTGGCCGGGGCTGACGGCGCTCACAAGGACATGCAGACAAACCTACAGGCCCACAGAGCGCTCGTCCAATCGGCAATACCAAGACAGGCTAAGCAGGCTGCTGAACATTCTGGCCAAAAGCATCGCTCAGGAGTACAGGCCACCGCTGGATTGACGGACTTTATGCCGGGGCTAAAGTTGCGGGGTGCCGTGCGAAGGAATTTACCGGCAGCCATAATAGCCCTGCTGCTAACAGTGGTTAGTAACGCCGGGCATTCACAGGCGGCCAAGGCCGAACCCGCTCAAACTGTCTCCCAAAACCAGAACGCCTCTCCAGCCCAGGCCGCCAGTCTGACACCAACGCGCAACTCCGACCGGCGTCGCGCTGCGAAGCTCTATCTTTCCTCCAGCAAGCTCTTCGCTGATGGGCAGTTTGAAGAGGCTCTGCGCGGTTATCAGCAAGCGGCCACGCTCGACCCCGGCAATACCGACTACCCGCTGGCGGCAGGCGTTGCACGCAGTCACGCCGTGACGGCGCTGATTCAGTCCGCAGTCAAGGACAGACTGAGCGGCAATGCGGCTAAAGCGCGAGCGGCCCTGGCCCATGCGCTTGAACTGGAGCCGGGAAGCACCCAGGTGAAGCAACACCTTTACGAACTGGGAGACGATGCCCTGCTGAGCCCGCCACGGCCCATCTACGAGAAAGGCGAGCAAACGGCCGGCGAAGCGGTGGAACTGGAGCCCACTGCAGGAGTTCACAGCTTTCACCTGCACGCTGACCCGCGCCAGATGATCCAGCAGGTCTTCAAGGCCTACGGGATTGATGTCACAGTGGACGACAGCGTTCACGCCGTTCCGGCCCGGCTGGATTTGGATAACGCCGACTTCGAGCAAGCGTCGCGCATCGTTGGAATGGTGACGGCATCGTTCTATGTTCCGCTGGATACGCGCCGCGCGCTGGCCGCCGGAGACACCAGAGAGAACCGCCTGAAGTTTACGCCACTCGAATTCGAGACAGTTTATTTCTCAGGGCTGAGCGCGACTGAACTGACCGACGTGGTTAATCTGGCCAAAAACGTCTTCAATGCGCCGCAGGCGGTGGCGGAGCCCACATCGAATACGGTTACCATCCGCGCGTCACACGGGACGCTCAATGCCTTCAACGCCACCATGAGCGAACTGCTCGACGGGCGCAACCAGGTGATGCTCGAAGTGCGCATGATACAGCTTGCACACGCCAGTACGCGCAACACCGGGGTCCAGCCGCCGCAGAGCATATCAGCCTTCAATGTTTATGCGGAAGAACAGTCCCTTCTGAATGCAAATCAGAGCCTGGTGCAGCAGATTATCTCCTCAGGGCTGGCATCTCCCAGCGACACATTGGCTATTCTTGGAATTCTGCTGGCTTCCGGCCAGGTGTCGAGTCCCCTGTTATCCGGCGGCATTGCAACATTTGGCGGCGGGCTGACGGAATCCGCACTGGCCCCGGGCTCCGTTACAGCCAACCTGAACCTGAACTCCTCAGACTCGCGCGAGCTGGACCAGATGCAATTGCGCCTGAGTGACGGCGAGGCAGCAACCATGCGGTTGGGGTCGCGCTACCCCATTCAGACATCATCTTTCTCAAGCCTCGGGGCCAGCGTTCCGAAGATACCGGGGCTGACCGGCGCGGGAAGCTCGAGCAGCCTGTCTTCACTGCTGGCCTCCTACTCAGGCAGCCTGCCAAATATTCCGCAGGTTGAGTATCAGGACCTGGGCATGACCCTGAAAGCGACACCCAAGGTGATGCGCAACGACGATGTTGCGCTCACTGTCGACTTGAAGATCGACGCCCTCGCGGGAACCTTCATCAACGGCAATCCGGTGCTCAACAATCGCGCCTGGTCCGGGGTGGTGACGCTCAAGCGGGGCGAGGCCGTCGAGGTGGTGAGTGAACTGGACAAGTCAGAAAGCCGCGCCATCAGCGGCACGCCGGGGATCAGCGAGATTCCCGGCCTCAGCGATCTCACCGGCAATGATACCCAGAAGAACTACGCGACGCTGCTGATTGTCATCACGCCCCATGTGTTGCGAGGCACGCAGACCGCCGGCCATTCGGCGATGATGCGTGTCGAGCGAGGGCAGACGCCGTAGCGAGCCGTTGGGCCACGCTGCGCATGCACCTCGAAGAGTTACGTTAAACGCGGCAAGGGCAGACAGGCTGAGTTCCCTGTCTGCCCTTGTTAGATAGCCTGCCAGAAGCCGATTCATCCGGCTGGTTGACTCGCCCGCTTTAGTTCGCGACGCCGTCCAGTTTGGCCTGGTAGAGGATGATCTTCTTAATGTCGTCGTAGGGCGCGTTAGCAGGGATCAGGCGTCCGTTGACCAACAGCGCAGGAGTCTGAGTGATTGTCAGGTCCTCAGCCAGCTTCCGTGAAGCATCGATTGCAGCAATGATTGCAGGGGTTGCGGCGCAAGCTGCGATCTTGGCCGGTTCCAGGCCGGCTTTGCTTACGGCGCTATTCAGGGTCAGAGTAGCTCCATCGGGCGTCTCCAATCCTTCCTGGCCGTCAAAAACCGCCGAGGCAAAGGTGTAGAACGAACTGCTGCCGCCCTCTTTGGCTACACAAAGGCCATAGGCAGCCGCCTCGGCAGCCGCGGGATGCTGCGGTAGCGGGTAGTTCTGGAATACGAAGCGAGCCTTGGGAAAATCCACGGCTAGCTTGTCCATGTTGGCTTGCGCTGCCTTGCAGTGGGGGCACTGGAAGTCCGCAAATTCAATAATCTCCAGGTTTTTCGCGGCCGAGCCGCGGTATGGTCCATCAGCGCGCTCCTGAGCGATGGCGCGGGCTGCCGCATAAGGGTGCTCGCCAAACGGGATGATGTCGTCGCCGGCAAAGATATGCTTTCCGTCAGGAAGAGCATAGAACTGGACCGGCATGATTTTTTGCTTACCGGTCTTGTCGCCCACCAGAACGATCACCTTGCTGATGCCCTCTACCTGGGTCTTCTGGATGGCCCACACCTCCCAGACGCGGTTCTCATCAAAGCCAAAGCTAACGGTGAGGAAAGCGTTGACGGTCTCCTTGGTGGGAGTTGCGGCAGTGAAGTTAGCCGGATCGGGCTTGGGGAACACGGGTGCTGCCGCAGGAGCCGGCTCGGACGGGGCCGGCGCAGACGGGATCTGCGCGGACGGGGCTTGCTCGGGCGCGGAGGGCACATCCTGTTGCGCTACGGCCTGCAAGAAGGGCAGAGACAAAGCAATCAGCGCCGCGGCGCTGGCAATACGGGCAGAAAGACGAATCAAGCGGTTTCTCCTTAAGTTTCTGAAAAGCTAAATTGCGCAAAACATGAGCTGTGGAAAAGCCCCTGCGACGGCAAAAGGCTCCTGCTTCTAGCTTATACCTGAACTTTGACGGCAATGGGGAATCTGCGACCCATGCCGAATGACTTCGAGGTCACCTTCAGAACAGGAGCAGCCTGCTGGCGTTTGTACTCGCTGCGTTCAACAAGGCGCACCACCTGTTGGACGAGTTGCAGGGGAAAACCGTGTGCTTGAGCGATTTGTTCGGGAGTCTCATAACGCTCCACATACGCTTCCAGAATCGGATCGAGAACCTCGTAAGGCGGCAACGAGTCAGTGTCCTTTTGGTCCGGGCGCAGCTCAGCCGAGGGCGGCTTTTCGAGGATTGTCCACGGAATCACTTCCTTGTCACGGTTAATCCAGCGGCACACAGCGTAAACGCGGGTCTTCACCAGATCGCCAATCACTGCCAGCGCGCCCACCATGTCGCCATAGAGAGTACAGTAACCCACGGCCATCTCCGACTTGTTTCCGGTGGTGAGCACCAGCGCAGAGAATTTGTTGGAAAGAGCCATCACCAGGTCGCCGCGAATGCGAGACTGTATGTTTTCCTCTGTTGTATCCGGTTTCGTTCCTGCAAACAGCGGCTCCAGAGCGCGAGTAAACTCCGCAAACAGACCGCTGATGCTTATCACTTCAAAGCGGATGCCCAGATTTGCTGCCAGTCGGCGGCTGTCGTCGATTGAACCTGCTGACGAGTAAGGACTGGGCATGCCGATGCCGACCACGTTCTCCGCGCCCAGTGCCTCGGTGGCGATGGCCGCCACCAGCGCGGAGTCGATGCCGCCGCTCAAGGCTACAAGGGCCTTTTTGAATCCGCACTTGCGCACATAATCGCGCGTGCCCAGAACCAGTGCGCGATAGGCGGCCTCGGTGTCGTCCTCTTCAGGGGCGGGCTGGACCGGCGCATCGAACGGGTCAACGACAATCAGATCCTCATCGAAAGAGGCGGCCTGGGCGATCAATTCTCCGCGCGCATTGAGGGCCATCGAGGAACCGTCAAAAATCAGGCTGTCATTGCCACCCACCTGGTTGGTAAGCAACACTGGCACACGGTCACGCCGGGCAATGGCAGCCAGCATCTGGCGGCGCATCACGCGCTTCCCATGCCAGAAAGGCGATGAGGAGAGATTGATATGCACCTGAGGATGGTGGCGCATCAGCTCTTCCATGGGATCAAAGTTGTATAGGCGGCGCGGCCAGAAGCTCTTGTCGTTCCATGCATCTTCGCAGATAGTAATGGCCAGCCTGATGCCGTCCAGTTCTACAACCTGCTGGGGCCGCGACGGAGTAAAGTAGCGCTGTTCGTCGAAAACGTCGTAGAACGGCAGCAGGCGCTTGTGCTGTTCGAGCAGCATTCGGCCACCATCCAGCAGAACAGCGGCGTTAACGGCCGGTTTGCCATACCAGCCGCCGGGATCCGTTGACGGGACCCTCGGCTTGCCACTCTCGCCCTCGGCCGGTAGCGCCACCCCAGCCAGCACGGCTGTAGGAAGGTCGCGGGTAGCCTCGGCCAGTTCAGCGACGGCCGAGCGGCAGCGGGCCAGAAAACTCGGCTTCTCAAGAAAATCGGCTGGCGGGTAACCGCAGATCACCAATTCGGAAAAAACCGTGAGCCGCGCGCCCTGATCGGCCGCGCGCCGGGTGACAGAGACGATTTTTTCTAGATTTCCGGTGAAATCCCCGATGGTTGGATTGATCTGCGCCAGTGCGATCTTCACATCACCAGTTTAATCCAGTGCGGAGATTCGCAGGAACTTCGTCTCTCAGTGCTTATTCCTTCCTACGACGGCAGCACAAGGTTAAAGCCGAAAGCCCATGTCATGCGCCACGAGGAAATCAACATGCGGAGGCTGCACTCCCATCATGCGTAGCAGTGTCGCTACCTGGCCGCGATGGTAGCTCTGGTGATTCAGGACATGCGTAATCATCTGCCAAAGGGGATAGGTCCATTGTTCGCCTTGAAAGTTCATGTAGGTCAGAGGGCGCGCCAGCGCCTCCTCATCCAAACCAGCCAGATATTCGCGCATCTCGCGCTCGACCGCATTCCACCGCTCCACTAGGGCTTCCATATCCGGAAAATCGCCGGCGGAAATCAGCGATTTAGGGGATTTGCCTCTCCAGCGTTCCAACCAGAGCCACTCGACGGCGAGCATATGAGCGAGAGTGTCGCGCACCGATGGAAAGCTGCCTCCAGTAGATCGCAGAAACACTTCCGCACTCAGCGACGCACACACCTGTAGCTGGCGGTCGCGCGCCCAATAGTTGTGGTTTACGCTGTCGCGAATCATCGGCAACGGTGCCATAGAATCCCCCGTTCGGTATTGCCCTGAAAAAGGCATCCCGACTGATGCTACTACAGCAAAGAGCTAGCTCCTGGAAGCTGAGTTTACGTTCCTGTGCCCGCTAGCACCACGCCGAAGGTGCGCAGGATGATTCGCAGATCCAGCCATATGCTCCAGTTTTCAATGTAGATCGTATCCATCGATATATAGCTATCGAAGGAGGGCTCCTGGCGCGCCTGGACCTGCCATAGGCCGGTAATGCCTGGAGTCACATCGAGTCGGCGGAGGTGGCTTAGCTCGTACGCGCGCACTTCGCTGCGCAAGGGAGGACGCGGACCCACCACGCTCATATCCCCGCACAGCACATTGAAGAACTGGGGAAATTCGTCCAGAGAGTGCTTGCGCAGGAAGCGTCCCAGCCTTGTGATGCGGGGATCGTCGGTGATCTTGAAAAGCACGCCGTCGCGTTCGTTCCTGTCCATCAGGTCAACGCGCCGCTGCTCCGCGTCGGAATCCATGGTGCGGAACTTTACGCAGCGGAAAACGCGTCCTTTCTTGCCCACGCGCTCGGAGGCGTAGAAGACCGGGCCGGGAGAATCCAGCTTGATGGCGATAGCGACAAGCAGAAACAGGGGTGAAAGAAGAATCAACACCATGCTGGAAAAAACGACATCGAGTCCGCGCTTGAGCAGCAGCCTCACCCCCGGCACACGCCCGCGGTGCAGCGGAATGGTGGGAAACTGACCAATGTATTCGATAGAACTGTTCAGAGCCAGACTATCGTACATCTCGGGGACCATGCGCAAGCCCACGCCAAGGATGCGAGCCTGTTTCAGAACATCCCGCACCACCCCGCGCTCACATGCCGTGGCGAAGATGATCTCATCCACAAACTGCGAGCGAACCTGCTGGAAGAGCGTCTCGAGCGTGCCGACCACATCGCTGCAGATTGGCGCAAAGCGGGAATCACGGTTCGCAGGCTGACCGGGGCCTGGAACTTCAATGAAGCCCTTGAATCTGTATCCCAGGTGGCGGATGCTCTCCAGATGAAAGCGAAAAGCCATTGCTTCCGGCCCGGTGCCAACAACGAGAACGTTGCGCGTGCCCACCCCTCGCTCGAAATCACGGTACAGCAGGAGGCGATAAATCAGGCGGCGCAGGCTGAGGGTAATC
>Ga0181520_10009023_pt1 | contig 13935 bp, 9 predicted proteins | sample PEATcosm2014_Bin_29_FD_132451 | JGI IMG/M metagenome (GOLD analysis project Ga0181520, IMG submission 132451) | Peatland microbial communities from MTU Mesocosm Facility, Houghton, MI, USA - PEATcosm2014_Bin02_30_metaG | ecosystem: Environmental > Terrestrial > Soil > Wetlands > Peat | place... | reverse complement strand
CGATTCCTGCATCGGCACGGCTTGCGGCACAGGCGACGGCCCCGACAACGGTTGTTACGGGCCGGCGCAGTTGGCCGATGGCTGCGACTATTTTTGGTCGGCCTCGGCGGTCGCCGACGTCGCCGGCGACGCGTGGTCCGTCTATTTCGCCAACGGCCACGTCAGCTATCTCAATGACGACTATACGTACTTCAGCTTCGCGCGTTGCGTGCAGTAACGGACCGGCGGCAGCCCCGTCCGCCTTTTGAGAAAAATATTAGTGCTTGACAATCGGCGTGGCGCGGCCGGACAATCACACTGATAAAAAGACCCTTCAGAACTTTCACCGTCGCGCCGGACCAGCCGGGAAGGAGCCGAACAACAATGATACGCCGGTGGAGTTTTTTGTCGATCGTCCTGGCGCTGACGGCGATCGCGTCGATCGTCGCTTGCGGCGGCGGCACCATCACCAACGGCTCGTCGAGTTCGGGCGTCGCCGGGGCGTGCTGCGATCGCTACAACGCCTGCACCAACGACACCCAGGCGGATTGCACCGATGTCTTCGTCGGCACGTGGCACGCCGGCGATTGCTCCAGCTACAACTGCGGCACGGAAACCGGCGCCTGTTGCCAGACCAACGGCGGTTGCAACGAGATGGTGGCGCAGAGTGTTTGCACCGGCGAGGGCGGCGTCTGGACCGCCGACGATAGCTGCCGCGACGCCAACTGCGCGCCTGCCGGGGCCTGCTGCGATCGCTGGAACGCTTGCTATGGCGTAACGGCGGATTTCTGCACGGGTTCGATCGGCGGCTCCTGGCATTCGGGCGCCTGCACCACCTACAACTGCGGCACGGAAACCGGCGCCTGCTGTTTGCCCAACGGCGGTTGCGACGAGATGGCGACGCAGAGCGCCTGCGCCGCGCAAAAAGGCGCCTGGACCGCTGACGACAACTGCCGCGACGCCGATTGCGCGCCCGCCGGCGCCTGCTGCAACGCGTACAACGAATGCACCAACGTCATCGAGAAGAACTGCACGGGCAAATGGCATTCCGGCAATTGCGCCACCCATAGCTGCGGCTCGGAAACGGGCGCCTGCTGCCTGCCGACCGGCGGTTGCAGCCCCAACGTCACGGAAAGCTCATGCACCGCCAGCCTGGGCCTGTGGAACGGCGACGCAGATTGCGACCACACGTCGTGCCCGTCGTCGTGGACGTGGACGATCCAGGCGACGCTCGGCGCGGGGCTGAACGGCGTCTGGGGCAGTTCCGCGAGCGACGTGTACGCCGTCGGCGGCGCGCTCAACGCCGACACCAACAAACCGACCGCCGGCTACATTTATCACAGCGACGGTTCCGGCTCCTGGACGACGGCGCTGAAGACCTCCGATGCGGAAATGTTTTACGCCGTTTGGGGCGCCTCGCTGTCGGACGTGTACGCCGTCGGCGGGATGTACAACGCTTCCGGCGTCAGCACCGTTGACGCGATCTGGCGTTACAACGGCAAGTCGTGGACGTCGCAGTCGCAACAACTGATCGGGACCGTATGGTACGCCGTGTGGGGAACTTCGTCCTCGGACGTGTTCCTGGTTGGGTCGGTCGTCCAAGGCGTCGGCGTCATCGCCCACTGGAACGGTTCCGCGTGGTCGACGACCGACCCGTCGGGGCTGGTGGCGATCGAGGGCGTCTACGGCAAGGATTCCACCGATGTGTACGCGACCTACGTCAACACCAACGGCATTGCCGGCGTGCTGCAATACAACGGATCGTCGTGGACGAACATCTTCCAGCGGCCGTCGGACACGAACGACCAGTTCCTCGTCGGCATTTGGCGCTCGTCCACAACGGTGTACACCGTCGGCTGGGAAGAACTGCAAGCCGAGGGGCCAATCACGCCGCTGATCTACGAGTTCCTCGACGGCCAGTGGCCGTCGATGCCGCCCGGCACGTCGGACAGCGTCGGGTTGTACGGCGTCTGGGGGACCTCCGACACGAACATCTACGCCGTGGGCGGCGACCAATCCGCAAACTTGGGCGTCGGCATCATGTTGCGCTATGACACCGGCGCCTGGTTGCCGGTGACGCTGCCCAGCGGGACGGAATATCTGTCCGCCATTTGGGGCAGTTCCCCCGCGGACGTGTACGCGGTCGGCCCCGGATGGTTCACGCCCTCGGGCCTGATATTGCATTACCCCAATTAGCGATTCCCAGAAATCGAATTCCCAGGATATTGACCAGCGCCTGGCTTGGGCTCCATTTCCGACTTCTGAGCCTCTTGCAAAAATTGCTTTTTGCACGTCGGGAACCGAAACTTCCAGAGGTCGGCGCAAGAGTCGGGCGTCGAGCGTGTATTTATGTAAGAGGCTCTCTTGTCCTCCGACCTCCGCCTTCTGACTTCTGCCTTCTGTCTTCCACGCCGCCCCGCTCGATCGCGTTGCTTGACGAGGCAAAACGCGACGCGTATCAATGGACTGAAGAAGCGGCTTTTCAGGACTCTTCGAGTTCGGCACAGGCATGGTCAACGGAGGCGTCGTAATGAAACGCGGCACGCAATTCCTCTTGCTTCTGGCGGTCGCGGCCGCGTTCGCCGGCGCCGTCGCCTGCGGCGCGAGCAGCACTTCGAGCGCCGGCGCGCCAAAGGCGGACGACGATCAAAGCCCCGACGACGATTCGGCGGACGACGATCAGAGCCCCGTGCCGGCGAAAATCGAATCCGCCGGCCAGTGGTATATCGCCGACGAGTACGGCCGCGCCCTGTTCCTGCACGGCTGCAACGTCACCGACGACACCGGCGAGTGGTCATGGACGCCGGCGTGGGGCGCCGTGTCGCAGGCGGATTTCGAGTCGATGGCCGAACTTGGCTTCAATTTCGTGCGGCTGCAGCGCTTTTGGGGCAGTCTCGAACCGACCGAGGGCCAATACGACGAGGCGTATTTCGACCGCGCGCAAGAGTTGCTCGACATCTGCCAGAATCTCGGCATTCGCGTCGTGCTCGACAACCACCAGGATACGTACTCGCCGGCGACCGGCGGCCGCGGCGCGCCGCAGTGGGCGGTCCGCATGGCGCCGTACCATTACACTTCGCTCAATTTGGGGTTCCTGGGGTTTCTCGGCAACATCGAGCCCGCCGTGCTGCAATCCTGGCAGAGCTTTTGGGACGACGCCGACCTGCAACAGCGGTACATCGCGATGCTCCAGGAATACGCGCGGCGCTTCGGCAACCATCCGGCGGTGATCGGCTACGATCTGCTGAACGAGCCGTTTCAAGGCTGGGAGTTATTGCGCGTGCAGGAATGGGAGGCGACCGTGCTGACCTCGACCTACCAAAAGTGGATCGACGCGATTCGCGAGGTCGATCAGCGCAACTGGATCTTCTACGAGGGCGTGTCCTGGATCGTCAACGGTTCGTTTTTGCCGTCGCACGTCGGGCCGATGAAGGAAGACAAGGCGGTTTATTTCCCGCACATGTACGACTTTCTCGTCAGCTCGAACCTGCCGTGGAACGGCGATCCGGCTTTCATCTACACGTGGGAAGGCCGGGCGCTCGACCGCGCCGCCGTGCAGCAGGCGCCGTTGATGTGCGGCGAGTTCGGCATGAATCCCGACATTGCCGGCCAAAACGCGTATTTGTGGCAATCGCTGCAAATGTTCAACCGCTCGCTTTCGGGCTGGGCCTACTGGGAATGGGGATATGTGAGCCAGCACCTGGCCGCGGAAGACCAGAAGCCGAGCTACAAAACGTACATCGACGAACTCGCGCAGCCGTATCCGCGCGCTATCGCCGGGGCGCCGCTGGCGATCCGCCTTGCCCGCGACCCCGCGACGTTGGAGATCGAATTTCTGCCCGACCCGCGCGTCGCGGCGCCGACCGAGATTTTCATTTCCTCGAAACGCTGGTTTCCCAACGGCTTCGTCGTGACTTCGACGGACCCCGACGGCGCATGGAGCTATACGTACGATCAGGCGCATGACGTTCTGTCCGTGACGGGCGACCGCCACGCGGCCTGGACGCAAATCACCGTGGCGCCGAAATGAAACCGTGCGGGCGGCTGGCGAACTCGAAACATTGAGTCCACGGAGCGGCAGCACAGAGACCTTGGCGCGGCCCTTCGGCCGCAACCAAGAGCCGGCTTACGGTGCAGGCCAACGGCGCCGCCGGCCCGGCCAATGGCGCCCGGCCAGTGGCGCCAGCCACTTCTGCCGGCCAGTAATGCCCGCCGGCCAATGGCGCCAGCCACTTCTGTGGCGCAGCCCGCCGGTTGGGCGAATTTCGACCACATCGAATTCTACGGTGAGATCGCCGCGCTTTTGCGCGAACGCGGTTTCTAGGCGGCGGCGCGCCGGTCGAGCCGATTGCTTGACCCGGCGCCGGCGTCTTGGTAAAAATAATGTGCACCGTGAGAGGCAATCATCCGAAAACGCTTGGCAACTGCATCATTTGTCGCGACCGCGACGGGGTGTTTCCATGAAACGTATGAGTTGGATTTTGTTTATGCTGTTGGCGCTGGCGTTGCTCGCTTGTGCATTCGCCTGCGGCAAGGCGAGCAGCATTTCGGCCGCTTCGGCGGACGACGACGCGTCGCCGGCCGACGATGACGACGAAGCCTTTGGCTTTGTCGTCTGCGCGCAGGACACGAGCGACGCCCTGCAAAAGAACATCGTGTCGGTGAGCGCGCCGATGAGCCCGCCCGCGACGCTCGTCGCGGTGAGCGGGCATTCCGCGATCGATCCGGTGACGACGCCCGACGGCCAGACGCTCATTTTCTCGGCCAACTTCGAAAATCCGACGCCGTCCGGGAACGATCCGCCGGGAGGTTCGCTTTACAAAATGCCGGTCGCCGGCGGACCATACGCCCGCATCACGAGCGACGATTGGACGATGATTTACGAGAGATTTCCCGCCGTCTTCCCCGACGGTTCGACGATTATCTTCTCCCGATCCGACAAGAGCATCGGCCCGCTGGAGGCGCTGGACCGCCTGTGGTTGGCGCAGTTGGACGGCTCGGACGCGCATCCCCTCTTCGACGACGAGAATCCGCGGAACGACAACCAAGCGGCCCTTTCGCCGGATGGGACGAAAGTGACGTACCTTTCGGACAACGACGGCGTGTACTTCAACGTCATGGCGTACGACCTGAACGCCGGCGGCGCCGCCGTGAAACTGACCAACTATACCGCCGTGTCCGGCGGGCCAAGTTCGCCGTTTTTCGACAGCACGGGTCAGTGGGTGTATTACGAATTGGGAATCGATGGGTATAGCCTGAACCGCGTCCCCGTTTCGGGCGGGGATCCGGAAAAGCTCTTCGACATTCCCGCGGTGAACATGCCGAACCACGGGCTCATCGACGTGGCCGCGTATGACTCGTTCAAGCCGACGGCGGACGGGGCCCATTTTGTCTTGATCGGAAGCGTCAATGATGCGTTCCAGGTGTTCACGGCCGATTCGTTAACCAGCCCCCTAGGCCTGACGGCCGTGACCTCGACGTCGTTCGACTGCGAGTACCCTTACTGGCATCGGCCATAACCCTTGCCCGCGCGCCGGCGAGAACCGACCACGGGCCGCCGCGGCGCCCGAAAGTCTCGATTCGACGTTCGACATTCCGCCATCCCCGTCGCGACAGCGGCGTTTGCTTGACCGCGAACCCGACGAGCCGCAAGCGCCGGCGACCCGCCGCTGCGAAAAGCCGCGGCGAACGGCGCACCGAGGTTGACAGCAATCGCGAACTTATGCACAGTTTCTACAACGTCAACAAAAAAACGAGGCAGAAAACAATGAACTTGGGAAAAACTTCGTTCATCATGATATTGGCCGCGCTGCTGACGGCGGCGCTGCTGCTGCAAAGCGTCGTCTTGTCGGCCGCGGAAAAGGATCAGGACCCGTCGTCGAAGGGTGAAGTCGCCGTCCGCGAGGTGATTCAAAGCCGTCTTTCGCAAGTGCGGGTGTGTTACGAGGAGCTGGTCCTCAGCAAGAATCCGACGGCGACCGTGAAGGTAGTCGTGAATTTTCTCATCGGCAAAGACGGCAAGGCGTCCGAATGCCTGCCGACGGCAACCCCGACGATTCCCCAGGGAACCGAGTTCACCGCGTGCATTTGCGACAAAATCAAATCGTGGGACTTCCCGAAACCGGAACAGGGATCGAATCGCATAAAATACACCTTTATCTTTCAGCCGGACGACGGGAAAGGCTCGAAATAAAGGCTGCCTTCACCGTTGCTGTCTCGCGCGGCCGGCGCGCGACTCTCGATTGTCCGGCGTGCTTTTCGAGGTTATGTTCACCGTGGCGTTGAAAGTCCGGTTGTTGCGCAGGCGGCGGCGGGCCGTCGAGGAGTTGAGCGATGAGAAGAGCTTTCTTATGGAGCGCGGTGGGTTTGTTGCTGGCGGTCGTGGCCGTGAGCCCACGCCTTTCGTTCGCCGGCCCAGGGTCGGCCCTGGCGGCGATGGAGAAGCACATCACGATCGTCTTGAACAAAACACAACTGCAAATGGTGAACGGCAAGTTGGCCGCCATGGAGATCGTACTCGATGCGGGCCAGTTGAAGAGCGTTCGCAAAACGTGGAAGGATTTCAAAGGAACTGCGGCGACCGTCGTCAAGGCCTTCGTTTTCCAGAAAGACAAGGTCAAATTGACTCTGGTCGAGGGGCATCTGGTGTCCATCGACCCGGCGCTCGGCGACTTGTAAGCCCCGATTCCGGAATCTGAAAACCGCGGGCGCCACGGGCGGCCGGCGCCGATCGCCGGCCGAGCGTCGCGTTATTGACCTGTGCCCGTCCGGGGCTTGGCCTTCTGACTTCTCGTTCTTGGCGTCTTGGTTCGGTCTCCCCGCCGGCGCATCGTCTCGGCGCGGCGGGCTGGCTTCTGACTCCTGACTCCTGACTCCTGACTCCGGAGGGCTGGTCGAGCCCCACTCCTTGGGCGGATGCGCCGAATTACTGCGCGGGCCTGACGTGGGGCGGTTACAGCGGCTGGCGGTTGCCGAACATCGACGAGCTTCGCAGCCTTGTCCGCGGATGCGCGGACACGGAAACGGGCGGCGCTTGCGGCGTCACGGACGGTTGCCTGGATTATACCAGTTGTTGGAGCAATTCGTGCGCCGACTGCTCCGGCGGCGGTCCGGGGTCGGGCGGTTTCTACTGGCCGGCGGAACTCTCGGGCAACGACAATTCTCCTTATTATTGGTCGTCCTCGGCGGTCACGAACTCCCTCGGCGAGGACTGGGCTTGGAGCATCTATTTCAACGCCGGCTCGGTCGACAACGCCAGCGTCACCTTCAGCTACAGCGTGCGGTGCGTGCGCGATTAACGCCGCTCATTTCGTCGCCAGCAGGCACGCGACGCCGCGGACCGCCACGCGGCCCGCGGCGATGGCCGTCGCGTCGCCGGACAACGCGCGCCACGACGCATATTCGGCCGGCACGACGAATTCGCCGACGGCGGACGCGGGGCCCTCCACATAGGCCAACAGGCCCTCTTCCACTACTTGCAGCTTGACGAAAATCGCCCCTTGCGGCGTTCCCACGCGGCCTTCGACGGTTTGCAAGCCGCCGAGTTGCGGTTGGATTTCGTAGCGGCCGAAACCCGGCGTCAGCGGTTTGATCCCGAGCACGTACGTGGTCAGCAGCGCCGTCGCGCCGGCCGACCAGGCATGCGCCAGGCTCACGTATGCCATCTCCGGCTTGCCGTCGCCCCCGATGAACTCCCACATCGTCGACGCCGGATCGGTTTGCGCCATGTGCCCGAAACAGGCGCGCAGCAGCGCCAGCGCCTCGTCGACGCGGCCGGTTTCGAGCAGGGCCTGTGCGGCGAACGCGTTGACGAAACCGATCGACCGGCGATTGTGAAAATCCAGGTCGTCTTCCGTATGTTCGTATGCCGGATCGACGTTGACGTAGCCGAACGAACCGCCGAGATGGGCGTCGATATACGCGAAGATGCGCCCCGCGCGATCGCCGGCCACGCCCGCCAGAATGGCCATCGCGTTGGCGTCCAGCGGCACGTGAACGCGGTCGGCCGCGCTTTCTACGTAAACGCCGCGCGCGTCGTCCCACAACGCCGCGTCGATCGCCGTCGCGAGTCGATCCGCTGCGGCTTGCCAGTTGTTCGCGTCTGCCGCTTTTCCCAGCGCGGCGGCCATCGCGGCGGCCCGCTGCAGCGAGAATTGATATAAGATATTGTGAAAAGCGTTCTGGCCCTGGCGATCGAGCGTCCAGCACCAACTGCCGGCGTCGTCGGCGCCGAGCGACAAGAGGCCGCCGCTGACTTGCTTCCCGGCGTACGCCAGCAATTTTTCGGTCACGGCATAGCGCCGGGCGAGGGCGGTCGCGTCGCCGGTCCAGACGTATTGATCCCAGGCCGTCAGCGCCCAAAAGAATTCGTATTCGAGGAACGTGAACGCGCTGAGGCCCAGCAGCCCCGCCGTGCTGCACGCGGGCAAGGCCCCGTCGGCGCGCTGGCGGTCGCCGAGGTAATCCAGCGAGGCGAGCGCCGCCGTGTGGTCCGCCCGGGCGACGAAATCTACAGCATTCGCTATCGACAAATCGCCCGACCAGATCAGGCGATCGCGTTTGCCGCCGTCGACAATCGAGAACGCGCCGTCGCCGATGGTCAGGCGCTCGCCCGCGCCGCCTTGATCGGAGGCGATCGTCGTCAGGTCCAGCGTGTAAAGCCCCGCGTACCAAATGCGATTCAGCAATTCGTCGTCGCACAGAAAATACCCGGCCAGCCGCTCGGGCGTCGACCGGAACGCGGTGAAATGTGCGCGCAGCCAATCCAGTTCCGCCGTGCCGCCGGCGACGTCCAGCCGCACGTAGCGAAACGCGCCGACGGCCTGCGGGTCGCGAAGTTCCTGCGCGCCGTCGAGTTGCAAGCGGTGATACGCCGGCAGCCAGACAAAGGGCGTGGTGAATTGGGTCAGGATTTCGAACGGGGTCAACTGCGTGTCGAAAAGGAAGTCGTACGATTCCGCGAAGCGCAGCGTGAAGGAGAACGCCTCGGCGCTGGCGGCGCCCAGTTCGATATAGCCGCCGACGATCTGGCCGAAATCCAAGACCAGCGTGCCGGCCTCGAGCTTCACCGCGGCGCCGCCCGGGCGCAAGGCCGCGGCGTCGAGTTCCTGCCCGGCGCCGGCCGCATCGTACCAGACGGCGCCCACGGGGTAGACTTCATCGCCCGCCGGGGCCATGACGTGCGCGGCCCAGTCGCCGGCCGCCGCGTCGCACGCGAGGTTGGCGGCATCGTCGTCATCGTCGTCGCCGGCCGCCAGCGCCGGCCGGGCCGGCCCGCGCGGCCCGGCGCACGCCGCGCCGCCCATCAGCGCCAGTAAGGCCAGCAGACCCGCGACCGTCTTGCGCATGGTTTTCGCTGCTCCCCGAATGCGCGAATGTTACCGATTGGGGTCGCGCCTGTCGAATGGCGCGGGATGGGCGCCGGAATGCGTACCCGGTCTGGCCGATCAAGGAACCCGTCGGCGCGTGGTTGCAGGATCATCTACTCGTCGATGCCGCGCCGGGCCGCGATCGGAAGCCGGATTGCGCGGCCGCGTTGAATTGGAGTTTTTGAGCGGATATTTTCTCCAACGCACGAAGATCGGCAACCTTTGGAGCCGTTGCACACTGCTTGCAACATATTGATCTTACTCGGTAACATTCGAACAAGATCGAGACGCACTTTTTCTTTCCACGGCCACAACTCTGAGCTTGACAAGACAACGCGATTGGTGGTGAAATGAATCGCCCACAAAAAAAGGGAAAAATTCATGAAAACACTCGGCGTTCGGTGTCTGGTCCTGGGATTCGTGGCGCTGTTTTGTCTGGTCGGCGTAATCAGTTGCTTCGGCGCCGCACGATCCGCGAGATTTCAACCGGAAAACGGCCCCGTTCACTGTTGCTGCCTGGTTTCCGGTTCGGTTTGCGGCAGCCAGAATGGGGAATATGCCTGGAAGCCCGCAACCGACTGCGAAAAAACGAGCGGCGTTTGCTGCCCGTTCTCCAACGTTTGCCAGTAGGCCCGCTCGCCCGGATCGTTCCGGCGACGGAAACGCAGATCCTCGAAAGGGAGGCGAATCGATGAAAGCGCGAGAGTTGCTCCTGATCGTAACGATCTTGATCTCGGCGTTGATGATGGCGAGTTGTGCGGCGACCGTCTCGATCATCGTGCCCAAAACAACGCCGGACGAGCCGCTGATTCTGAAGGCGCCTTATGTCGACCACTGGCCGAAGAAATTGATTTTCCTCAGCATGACCGAGGCCAGTTGCCCGACGCGTTGCTCCGATGCCTTGACGACGGATACCCTGCGGTCGTTCGTCTCGTACATCGAGCAAAAGCTCATGAAGCAGAACTTTCAATTGATCTCGGGCGGCATCGTGTCGCGAATCGAACTGGAATTGAAGAACACGAACAATAGCGGTCGGGAAGTCTGGGACCGCACGGAAAAAGCGTTGCTCCTCGGCAAAGAATCCGGCGCCGACGGCATCTTCGAGGTGCGCCGCCTCCACATCGACAAGAAATTTCACACCTACTTGCGGGCCGGCGACGAACAAATCTTCAAAGAAGTGCCCGTGCTGTGGGCCCGCAAAGTGCTGGCGGAAGATCGCACGGCTTCCAGTTTCGACCTTGTCTACTGGGAGGCCACCGTCGAATTGCGGTTGCTGGACATCGACGGCAACGTGATTTGGTCGGGAACCAAGACCGTCAAAACCACCGACATCATTCCGGAAGCCTGGAAAGCGGATCTAAAAGCCTTCTGGCCGGCGGCGTATGTGAGTTGGGAAAACAACCGCGCCAAGGAGAACTACGATTATTACATGTATCTGCAAAATCAAGATCTGCAGGAACAGCAGATCTATCTCATCATCGACAACTTGATCCAACAATTGGCGGCAAAGCCCTGAACCGTCGTTGTTCGAAGTGCCGATGATGATCGGTCGATGTCGCCCGTCCGGCCGCTGCGCGGGGTTCGCCGTCTTGCTGGCCGCCGTTTGCTGCGGGATCGTGTGCGGGGCGTGCCTGCCGCACGTTGCTCCGTCGCCAGTCCGCGACCCATATCCCAATTGCCTGTCCGACCGCGACTGCCGGCCCGGCGAAAACTGCCTCAGCCAACTCTGCGTCGCCGCCATGGCCAAAACCCCGGCGGCCGGAGCGCAACCGGCGCCGGCTGCCGAATCGACCGTTCCCGCCGCGGCGCCGCCGCGTTTCTCCAAACGGATCGCCGTCTTGGAATTGGTTGACCGCGCGGGCATCAGCGATGACGAAGCCTCCTACCTGACCGATAAGGTTCGCGACGCCGCCAGCGCCGAATTGGCCGCCGCCGGTTTCCTGGTCATCACGCGCGAGAGCCTGCAAGAGTTGTTGCCGCCGCACACCGATTTGAAGACATGCGCCGACTCCTCGTGCGAAGTCGAAATCGGACGAAAAATCGGCGCCGATTACCTGGTCACCGGCGACATCCTCAAATTCGCGGGGGAACTGCGCGCCAATCTGAAAGTGCATCACAGCCAAAGCGGCGCTTTTCTGGGATCGCAAGCGGCGGAAGGCATCGACCTGAAGGGGCTCGAACGGTCCATTTCCGCCGCTTCGAAAGCCCTGTTCGGCAAAGTGCTGGCGCACGCCCGCAGGACGTCGCCGCGCTAGGACGCGCGGTTTCCGTCGGCGGCAAGCCAAGATGCACCCGCGCCCGCGCGCTCGCCTTGACAGCGCCCCCGCGGACGTCGTTGAATCCGCTTCACGTCGTGAGTTTCATCATCCAGCCGCTGTCGCCGGGCAACCGTCAAGCAGATCATCGCCAACGAGGGCGACGATTATGTGCGCAAGCTCTTGGAATAGGCGGCGAAACTTCCTGCCCAGACGCCGTTGCCCGCCGCGTCACCGGATCAAATAGAGATAGATGATCCCCCACTGCACGGCGACGGTTCCCACATAAAATGCGTATAACGGCGCGCGGACGCGCGGATTCCCCCCTGCCCGAGCCAGGCCGGGCGCGGCGAGCGCGAGGCAGGGCCCGACGACATTCGAATAGTAGCGGCCCCAAAACGGACCGCGAACCGCGAAAATGGCCGCGAAGAAGAGCCCGATGAACAGCAAAAAGCCGAAATTGACCGGCGCCCGCAAGCGGCCGTTCGCGGCGACGGCGACCGCGTACGGACCCAGCAGAAACGCCGTCGAGTAGAAAAAAGGCAACGGCGCGAAATCGAAGCGGTTCCAGCCCGTGCCCATCAGCACAATGTGATGAGCAAGATTGTGGAACAATCCGAAACCCAGGCCGTACGCGGCCCAATTCAGCAGCGGCGCGGCCCCGGTCCAGAACGCCACGGCCCAAAGCGCCCGCGCCGGCCGCCGCTTTTCGCGCCACGCTTCGTACAAGCCAGTCGCCGTCGGAATCGCCAGCAACGGCAGCAGCGAGACCTTCTGAAAAACCGCCGCCGTCAGCAACGCCGCCAGCGCGGCCAGTCGCGCCCGCGTCGGCTCGTCGCGCCACCGCAGCCACGCCCTAAACGCCAGAAGCCCGAGCAAGGCGTTGAGGCCTTCGATGTGCGTGAAGAAACTGTTCCGCGCGACCGCGGCGTTGGTGAGGTAGAGCGCGCAAATCGGCCACGCCGGCGCCTCGGGCGCCAGCCGCCGCACGATCGCCCGCAGCGCCAGCGCCGCCCCGACCGTCGCCGCGAGGTTGTACGTTTGCAGCAGCACGACCGGGTTGACCGGCAGGAACATGCCCAGCGCCAGCAGCATCGGCGTCAGCGGGCAGGCCGCGTGATGATACGCGCCCATGAAGCCGAGCAGCGCCGCGCGCGCCGCCGGCCCGCCCGTGTGCAGGTAATTGTGCAGCGCGCCGCCGGCGTCGAGGAAGTAATCGTACGCCGGACGCTGCCAGTAGACCCACAGCCGCAGCGACAGGAACGCGCCGATCGCGATCAGGCCGCCCAGCGCCAGCCCCTCGGCGAGCGGCGACAGCGCCGGCAGCGGCGGCAGCCGCGCCCCGACCGGACGCTCGGCCAGGAAAAACGCCGTCGCGAGCAGCGCCGCCGCGGCGGCCAGGATCAACAGCAAGTGCGGAAAGGCAAACACCGCGCGGGCAAAGTACACCCGCGGCATTTCGTCGGGGTACGGAATGAACAACTTCGCGAGGAACCACTGCGGCCAGTTCGCCCAGACCGCCGCCAGCGCCAGACAGCCGGCGCTCAGCGCGGCGAAGATCGCGCCCGCGCGGCGCGACGAATACCAGGCGTGTTCGAACATCGGCTGCCGGCTCCACGGGGGTTCTGCCTCGCCCATCTTCCCCAAGGTGCAGGCGAAGTCAACGAGAAGAAGTCAGAAGACAGAAGAAAACTAGGGACAGTCACGAATGGCACTACGTTAAGGCGGAAGCCCTGCAATATTAACGACTTCGTTTGACTACACCGGTGGTGGTTTGCTCCAGAAGGGCCAGCGATAGGGTACGCAGTTCGGCGATGGTCTGCGTCAACTTGCGGTGGTTGTCGATTGCGCGTTGGTAGACTGGGGCTTGCTCGGCCGTCAGGTTCCGGGTGACCGTTTTTCCTTCCTCCTTGCGCCTGCCGGGAGATCGTGCGCCAAGCCCTGGCCTGGCTGTGGCTGGCCTGCGGCCGCACCGCCTCGACCAACGACTCCGCCTATTGCCAAGCGCGCGGGCGGCTCTCGCTGACCTGGAAAGCGATGCCCGAGACGTTGACCGTGCGCGAAATCCGCGTCGCCGTCGCGATCCCCGGCTTTCGCACCGAACAACTTATCATCGCGACCACCCTGCTTGACGACCGGGAATTTCCCAGGCCGGCCGCCGGGCAGCGACGGTTTCGTAGCCAAGTCGGAGACCGCAATGAATCGCCGGCTGCGCCCGCTTCCCAAAGGCTGGCCGCGGAAGACGACGGTGCACGTGAAGTAGGGGCCACCGGCGCAGGCGCCAGGCCCAGACGCCAAAATCTGAGGAGGAGACGCGCAAGAAAATCACCTCT
>Ga0181520_10009022_pt1 | contig 13936 bp, 9 predicted proteins | sample PEATcosm2014_Bin_29_FD_132451 | JGI IMG/M metagenome (GOLD analysis project Ga0181520, IMG submission 132451) | Peatland microbial communities from MTU Mesocosm Facility, Houghton, MI, USA - PEATcosm2014_Bin02_30_metaG | ecosystem: Environmental > Terrestrial > Soil > Wetlands > Peat | place... | reverse complement strand
GCGCTCGCGCTGGGCTCAACAGGCTTCAGCGGCAGCGGCGTCTGTGCGGTGCAGAATGAGGCTGCGGCCAGCAAAAGCGCCAGGGCAACCCGCTGCACAATTCCCATTGGATGGAAGTCGGCCATCGTTCAACAGTTTAGACGGCGCGGGTGAAGATTAGCGGGCTGAATCTGACGAACATCCGGCTACCGGCGCAACCCTTCCAGCGCGGATGCGTCCAAATCTGTGTATCCTTTAGGTAGGGGTTGACTCATTTGACCAGATTTCAGACAGATTTTGGCGAAAACCGCCGCCGGAGGCCACGCTCTTTCAGAGCGGTTGCTCTGGTGTGTCTGGCGCTGATGGCGCTGCTGGTCATGGTTCAGGTGGCGCATATGCATCTGTCCGAGACGGATGCCGACCGCTGCCCGCTGTGCATCGCCATGCAGTCTGCCGCGCCGGTTGCGCTCATCGCCATCGTCGTTGTCATGGTCAGACTCGGGAGCGCCGCGCCGCTCGTCGAGGCGCGCGTGGTCGTACGTCACTGGCATCCCAAGCACGTCACTCGCCCTCCTCCGTACTGCTGATCAGCGCACTCATTCCAGCCTCTCCCCGGTTGTCCCGCATTTTTGGCGGGCGCGACTCCGGCGCTTGGCTCCTCGATTCCTCATATACAGCTATTCACGGGAGGTTCCGTATGTCATTGAAACGCGGCTTTTTTATCCATATTTTTTCTGCTATCGTATTCTTCGCGGCGCTCCAGGCGCTGGCCGAAGGCAACAACTCCGGTACGGTGAGCGGCACGGTCAAGGACCCCCAGGGCGCTGTCATTCCCGGCGCTACGGTGCATCTGATCAACGAGGTCAGCGGATTGGACAGCAGCACCAACACTGACGCAATTGGCCAGTTTGTCTTTGCAAACATTCCCTTCAATCCATACCGGATCAGCGTCTCGGCCAGCGGTTTTGCTCCTATGAGCCGGAGCTTTGAGATTCGCTCCGTGGTGGGAACCAATCTCAGCCTGGTTCTTGAAGTCGCCGGCGGCGTCCAGACCGTTACCGTGGAGTCTTCCGGCGACCTGGTAGAAACCGATTCCACCTTCCACACCGACGTGGACCGCGAGCTGTTTACCAAGGTGCCCATGGAGAGCGCGTCTTCCGGCCTCAGTTCGCTGGTCACGGAGACCACGCCCGGCGTGGCGGCTGACTCCAACGGCCTTTTTCACGGCCTGGGCGACCATGCTTCAAACTCGTTCTCCGTAGATGGCCAGTCGATTACCGACCAGCAGAGCAAGGTCTTCTCCAACCAGATTCCCTCTGACTCGATTCAGTCCATCGAAGTGATCAGCGGTGCGCCGCCGGCCGAATATGGCGGCAAAACCAGCCTCGTGATTGTGGCCACCACGCGCTCAGGCCAGGGCGTTACCAAGCCTACCGGCAGCTTCAACAGCTCCTATGGCGCATTTGGATCGGAATCTGGCGGCTTCGACCTGGCTTATGGGGGCAGCAAGTGGGGCAACTTCATCGAAGCCGACGCGCTCAACTCTGGACGCTTTCTCGATCCGCCGGAGTTTGCCGTCTTCCACGACAAAGGCAACGAGCAGAATGTCTTTGATCGCGTGGACTATAACTTTACGGCAGCCGATTCGATGCACCTGGATCTGAATTACAGCCGCTCATGGTTCCAGACGCCAAACGCCTACGACAACCTTAACGTCCAGAATGTGCTCTACCCAGACAGCGCCTCCGTCAGCGGCGGCGCGAGCGTCAGTCCTGTCTTCGGCAATGTGGGCGACACCGATCAGCACTCGAAGATCGGCACCATTAATATCTCACCCACTTATACGCGAGTGATCAGCAATAACACGGTTTTCAACCTGGGCGCTTTTGTCCGCCGGGACGATTACAACTACTATCCCAGCGGCAATCCCCTGGCCGACCGCGGCCCAGCCAATCTGCAAACCTCCTCCATCAAGCAAAACCGCACCCTGACCAACGCCGCGGTTCACGCCGATCTCTCCTATGTGAAGGGAAGGCACACCTTCAAGGCCGGGGCGCAATACGGACAGACCTTTCTGAACGAAAATGACAGCCTGGGCATCGTCGATCCGACTTATGCCTTCAGCGCTCCCTGTTTGGATGTAAATAACATTCCCGAGCCTGGTTACTCCAGCCAGTCCATCTGCCCCGGCGGCTTGAATCCCAGTTATATCCCCGTGCTCGCTCCCTATGACCTTACCCGCGGTGGAAGCCCGTATAGCTTTCAGGGCCACACGGACGTAAAAGAGCTTGGGCTCTTCGTTGAAGACCAGATCAAGGCCGGCAATTGGCTCTTCAACCTGGGGCTGCGCGAAGATGTTTACAATGGCCTCACCGACGCCAACCAGACGCAGCCGCGCGTCGGCATCGCCTATAACATTAAGCCAACCACGACGGTGCTGCGCGTCTCTTATGCGCGCACCCTGGAGACGCCCTTCAACGAGAACCTCATTCTCTCCAGCACCGGGTGCGCGAATGACGTGCTGTCGCCGCTGCTGGCCTGCTCATCCGGAGTATCGGAAACCATGCGCCCCGGCTTCCGCAATGAGTTTCATGCCGGTTTTCAGCAGGCCTTCGGCAAGAAAATTGTGGTTGGCGGCGAATATATCTGGAAGTACACGCACAACGCCTTCGACTTCAGCGTCTTGGGAAACACGCCTATAACTTTTCCCATTGACAGGCATAGCTCCAAGATTCCGGGTTATGCGATACGCGCGGATATTCCCCAGCTTCATCACTTCAGCGCCTATTTTGTCGCATCTTCGGTTTCGGCGCGCTTCTTTCCGCCGCAGGTGGCTGGAGCCGGAGCTACTGTCGGCGCCACCGGCCTTCCCTTCCGCATCGACCACGCCGAGAAGTTCAACCAGACCACTCACCTGCAATACACTTACTCGCGCGGCAGGCTGCTGAATGGCCTGTGGGGCGGCTTCAACTGGCGCTATGACTCTGGCATGGTGGCCGGGCAAGCGCCCTGCTATAACCTGCTCTCCAACGATCCCAACAGCGCCTGCGCGGCTACATCCATCCTCACGCCCGGCGGCGAGCAGGAGATCAATCTGAGCAGCTTGACCGCCGACGAGGAGTTTCAGGCCGGACTTATCTGCAACGGACAGAAGGCAACTCCCGGCAATCCATTGCCCGCGCTCTGCCCGGCCTCGGAGTATGGCTCGATGCTGTTGAAGATCCCGCTTCCGGCACCGGCGACAACGATAAAAATCCGGCGCGCATCGCGCCCCGCGGCTTGTTCGACGCCTCCATCGGCAAGGACAATCTCTTCCACGCCAAACGCTACAAGACGAATCTAGACCTGACGGCCATCAATGTTACCAACAAGTATGCGCTGTATAACTTTCTTTCCACCTTCAGCGGAACCCATTATGTAACTCCGCGGGCGCTGACGGCAAAGTTGACGGTGAATTTCTAGAAAGGCTCTGAACAATCCTTCGCCGCCTGTGTTCCCTCCAGTTTGGCCTTCCTCCCATGGCGGACGGAAGGCCAAGAACCTCAGCCGTCCGTTTTCCTTCCTGAGGAAACTGGGGACTCCACAGGCCTGGCCTATCTATCGGCAGTGGAAGCGGTAATCCACAAGCGCAGCAGTTTCCTCGCCGACCAGCCGACGATTCCCAAACTTAAGACGACGCAGAGCCAGCCAAAGACATCGCCATTGGCGGTGTAGAAGGTCACATCGCTGCGGAAGCCGTACTCGGCGGGCAGCGCGTCGACGGCGTGGCGTGGAATGCTCTGGCGGACGCGGCCATAGGGGTCGATGACCGCGGTGACGCCGTTGTTGGTGTCGCGCAGAATCCAGCGGCGGTTCTCGATGGCTCGCATGCGGGCGATATTCAGATGCTGCCAGGGGGCGCTGGTGTCGCCATACCAGGCGTCGTCGCTCACATTGACCAGCACCTCGGCGCCCAGGCGCGCGAACTGGCGCACCTCGTCGGCAAAGGCCGACTCATAGCAGATGAAGACGCCATAGCGATGGCGCTGGCCATTCTGGCCGGCAAGAATGAAGACCTTGCGCTCGCTGCCGCGGGTGAACTCGGAGACGCGGCCGGTGAGCTTGTGGGCGAAGAAGAGCAGCCGCTTGAAGGGAATGTACTCGCCGAAGGGAACCAGGTGGATTTTGTCGTAGCGGCCCACGCGCGCGCCGTCGACGCCGATGACCAGCGCCGAGTTGTACTCGCGCGACTCCTGCTCGTCCGGGGAGAAATCCTCGCCGAGACTGCCTACAATGAGCGGGGCTTGCTGCTGGCGGGCGATGGTTGCGAGCGCCTGCTGAAAATGCGGATCATTCTCGAAAAACGGCGCGGGCGACTCCGGCCAAACGACGAGATCGGGGCGCGTGGGAGTTGGCGAGCAGATGATTTCGCCATTGGGCGCGCCGAGTTGCGGGATTCCAGCGATGTAACTCTTGCACTGCTCGCCGGCCAGTTGCTGGAAGCTGGCGATGTGGTTCGCCCAGCCCGCTCCAGCCCAGCTTTCGTCGGCTGCCACGTTAAGATTGGGCTGGACGAGGACGGCGGTAGCGGTGGGTGCGGGTTGGGGTGGAACCAGGTCGGTGCCCCAGCAAGCGATTACGAAGGCACACAGGCCGAAGGCGCGCCAAACCTCGCCGCCAAAAAGAGCTTTCCATCTCCATTTTGGTTGGCCCGGCGTGACCGGCTGCGATGGAATCAGACGCCAGCTTGCAAAAAGAGCGTTTGCGGCCACCAGCAGAAAGCTGATCCCGTAGACACCGGTCCAAGGGGCAAGCTGGTTGACCAGTGCGTTGTCCACCTGCGAGTAGCCGAGCGGGTCCCAGGGAACGGAGGTGATGCGCGAGGCGGCCAGCTCCAGCGCGGCCCAGAGAAACGGCGCGGCGGCGAGCGCCCAGCGTGTGCTGCCGGTGGCGCGGCGCACCAGCGCCAAACCCAGGCCGAAGAGGCCAAAGTAAGTGCCCAGAACCAGGCTGAAGCCAAGCAGCAGAAGCGTGGGCGCCAGCGGCGGCATATCACCATACTGGAGCATCACGTCGCGCACCCAGTAGCAGTTGCCCGCGTACCATAGAACGCCGCAGAGATAGCCCAACAGAAAGCCGCGGCGCAGCGGGCGGGGCTCGTCAACGCTCGCCGGGGCAAGCTGCGCCCACAGCAGCGGAACCAGCCCGAACCAGGCAAAAACCGAGCGCCAGACGGGCATCGGTCCAGCCAGCGGAAAGGGCAACTCCAGCAGGGCGGCGGAGAGAGCCGCCGCGGCCCACAACTTCCAGTTTCCGGTCTTCCAAAACGTGCGCAGCATACAAGGCCGAGTCTATCGCATGGGGCGCGGGGAGCGATGAAGGAGGCGAAAAAACTCCGCGCCGGCCCGAAACAGACTACAATTTGAGCATGATATTGGCTGTCTTTGCAATGCGGCTGCTGGAAGTTTTGTTCTTCGTCGGACTCGCCGGCTCCGCCGTCGTCGTTCTCATCAGTTTCGTCGAGGATGGGAAGGAACTCTTCGGCGATGACAAAGAGTGAGCGGGCGCTAGCGAGAGCTGAAGAGCTTGCTCGCCTCGGCTTGTGCGTCCGTAGTGGTGCGGGGCGTGATGGTGTAACGCGTGGCGTGCGCGATTCGGTCGCCGATGCTCATCGATGCCAGCGGACCTAAAGTCTCCAATTCAATATAGGGTAGCGGATCGGGGTTGGTGTAAACCTCGGTGACACAGCCGCCGTCGGGATACTCTCCCGGCCCTGTCTCGGCGTCGATGCGGACAGCAGCCTTCGGACCTACCCACACCATGCTGCCCGCCTCTGAGCCGATCTTGGAAGACACATTTGCACTGCGCCGCAGCGAGAGCAAGCGGCCCGCAACCTTCAACTCCGCCGGTTCGCTTTCCGCTAATAGCAGGTAAGGCTGCTTTTGCTTCGACTCTTCGGGAAGCAGCACAAAGACGCGCTCCGGATTGCGCATCTGGGAAATGGTCCAAACACGCACGCGCAGCGGCGCTCCAGCCAGCTTGTGATACTCGGTGCGAATGCGCAGGACGTGAGAGGCCTTATCCAGCTCAATGGAACGCGTGACTTGAATTCCAAAGCCGGGATCGACGGGCGCGGTGAGCGTGAGGCCGAGCGCGGTGGTGACTGCCTTGGCGGGAAGCGCATCGAAGGCTACCGGCGGCGGCCAGGCGCGGCCCTGGTGCGTGGGCCACTCCGACTGCGGCGCGGGCCAGCTCTTGTCGCCACCGAAGTTGATCCACTCGCTGGAGGAGGGATAGTTCAGTTGGCCGTCGAGGGCGCGGTTTTCCCAGAAGACGCCCTCGGCCTCGCCCTTGAGGCGCAACTGCATCACGCGGCCGATGGCTGGAACCACAACAGCTTCCACCAGGCCATTGGTGAGGAGGTAGCTGTCAGGCCAGCCGTGATAGCTGATGCGCTCTACAGAGATTCCTGCGGCCAGTGAATTTAGTTTTTCGGTGTGGTTCGGCAATGGTTGCGGCCTTTCCGGGTTTCTCCCAGGTCCCCAAATGCGAGGGACCTGGGGCACCCAGTTCGACTAAAGAGATTGTTGCTGAGCAGCTTTGTTGGTCTCAACCTCACGCGCTTCCAGATGGTCGAACCAGGTGAACTTAAGAATCAGCGAGGTGGCCAGAATCACGCCCGCGGCGAGGGCGGCGCGATCCCACTCATGAATCACGATATACAAGGGCAGAGCCACCAGCGAGACCTGCCAGACAATGCCCACGGCGATATTGAACATATCGCGGCAGAAGTCCTTGTTGCGCTTGAAGGAGGGATCTTCGGCCAGTACCTTCTTGAGCACCGGCCCCCAGAAGCCCCATGGACGAACGCGGCGATAAAAGTCCATCAGAACGGCGTCGTCCTCCGGCGCGGTGAGGAATGTGCCGAGCAGACAGCCAACGAGCGAAATTCCCACGACCAGCGGGAAGATGATCACCACTTCCATGTTGATGACATAGCGCGCCAGCAAATGTTGCAGGAAGGGCACAAAGGGAACAACCTTGGGCATGATCAGCGCCGAAGAGATGCCGGTGAGCATACCCCAGAAATAGCCCCAGCCATTGAAGCGCCACCAGTACCACTTCAAAACATTGGAAGCGGTGTAACCGCCCCACAATCCGGAAACGATCCAAACCACAACCTCGTTGACCGAAGTAACGCTCCAGCCAAAGATGACGCCTATGACGATGACGGCGAAGGATGCGAGATAGCTCAGCCGCACGTAGGTTTTGGGCGAGGCGTTGGGATTGATGTAGCGCTTGTAGATGTCGTTGACAAAGTAGGGCGGGGCGGCGTTGACGGTGGCGGCAAAGTTGGACATGAAGGCGGCCAGCAGGCCGGCGATGAGGAAGCCAAGCAGGCCAACGGGGACGAAGCGCCCCAGGGCCAGAGGCAGCACCAGTTCAAAGTCCATGTGGGTTCCCATGGCGCGCAGGTCAGGGCCAAAGAAAGCCGCCGCCAGCACCGTAAGGCCCATGATGAGGAAGTAGCGCGGAGGAGTGAGCACGATGTTGACCCAAGCGCTCATCATCGAGGCCTCGCGGGGATTTTTAGCCGAAAGAATGCGCTGCATATCGTAGTTGGGCGCGGGTCCGGCAGCCGAGATGGGAATGCCCTTGAAGAGCAGCATCATCACGAAAAAGCCGAAGAGTTCATATTTGTCATCGGCAATTTTGGCGGTGGCCGCGGGCAGCAGCGTGGCCCAGTCCAGGCCCAGATGCCAGCCGAAGAAGATGTTGTCCCAGCCGGCGGGCACCACTCTGTGCAGCATATCCGGCGCCACCTTGCTCATAGCGATGATGCCCACCACGAACGAGGCGATGGAAAGGATGAAAAACTGCTCCACTTCGGTGATCACCACGCTGATCATGCCGCCTTTGATCACATAGATCGCCGTGATGCTGATGAGAATCAGCGCGTATTCGTTGGCGGAAAGATGCCAGGGCAGATAGGTCTGCGCGAACTTGCCGATGCCCTTGAAGGCATAAGTAAAGAATCCGATGATGCTGACGAAGGCGTAGATCACCACGATGATGTGAGAGAGCTGCGCGCCGCGGCCGGTGCCGAAGCGGGTCTTGATCCACGCCGCGCCGGTCATCACGTTGGAGCGGCGCAGCCAACTGGAGAGATAAACCATCAGGAAGATCTGGTTGAAGGTGGGCCATAGCCAGGGGATCCACACGCTCTTCAGGCCATAGACGAACATCCAGGAGACCAGCAGCATGGTTCCGCTGATGTCAAACATTCCCGAGGCATTGGAGATGCCCAGCATATACCAGGGCATGGCATTGCCGCCGAGAAAGTAATTCTGCATGCTCTGCGATGCGCGTTTTGAAACCCAGTAGCCTATCAGCACTGTGCTGAGCAGGTAAGCCACGATGATAACGATGTCAACAACATGAAGTTGCAGCATTTAACTCCCCATGCCCTCGGGCATCTTCTCTCCGCTCTCCGCGGAAGATGGTAAACAGACTGGCTCGCCAGTTCGAAACGACTTTATTACGGCCGGGCAAGATGCGCGTGTGATTACCGGCACACACGGGCCTTGCCCGCTATTGCACCCCGGCGAGCAAAAACACCAGTGAAGCCTGCCAGTTGATGGCAATCTCATTGCTGGCATACGAGGCCTGTTGATCCGCATAGACCCTGGCTGGCGGCAGACCTCGCGGCAGCGCGGCCAGAACAGCGTCGGCCCGGCCGGCATTCGGCCCGCCTGAGAGCAGCCCTGGCCAGGGCGCGTCTGGATGCGAAGCGCTGGGCCGGTGATGCGGATGCAGGAATGGGTTCTCGCCCACCCGCGTCACAAACGAGAGAGAAAAAGTGTTGCGCCCCAGCAGGTAGTGGAGATTGTCGCGCGCCGCGTCCACAAAGGCTGGCTCGGGTTGGAAGAGATTGGCGACCAGCAGATATTTGCCGTAATCCGCCGCTACGCCATTCGAGCCCCACACATAATCCCTGGTCTTCAGGCTCACATGATAGGGATCAGCCTTGGTGCGCTCCACCACCGCACGCGCCGCCGCCACGGTCCGTTCGCGGATGGTGGCAACCGCCTTCGTATCCACATCCTTTCGTTTGGATAGCGCGTAGCTCCACAGCCCCATCGGCGCAACCTTCGCCCAGATTTCGGCGGGCGGCGAATCCAGATCAGGCAGGAACTGCGCGTAATTTTTCAGGAAATACTCGTTAAACTGCGCCTCGCCGGTGGTGCGGGAAAGTTCGGCGGCGGCCCATAAACGCTCATCCGAGCAGTTGGAATCGCCGTACTCGCCGGTGGAGACGCCCGCGGGATTGCGGAAGACGACGTTGGGATTCTTTTCTGTCCAGGCCCAGGCCCTCCGCGCCGCCGCGAGCGCCTGTGCGGCAAACTTCGCGTCGTAAGGCTTGTAGACGCGCGCGGCGATCGCGCTCACCGCAGCCAGGTCAGCCGTGGAACAGGTGCTCTTGTAAGGCGCCGATCCGGTTCCGATCACTTCGCTGATCAGTGTATCCTTCTCTGGATCGACAAAGCCGGAAAAGTGGTCGCTGGTCTGTTTGTGCCATGCGCCGCCGTCGGTGTCCTGCATCTTCAGCATCCATTGCAGATTCCAGCGCGCCTCACTCAGAATGTCCGGCGTGCCGTTGCCCGACTCGGGAATCTTCAGCGAAATGCTCTTGATCTTTGCACCGTAGATCTCCCAGGCCCAGAGCAGCGTGCCGGTAGTGATGCCGGAGTTCACGACATAGCGCCCGTAATCGCCCGCGTCATGCCAGCCGCCCACGTTGTCACGTTCGCCCGTGGCTCCCGAACTGGCGCCGAACTCGCCATGCAGGTGGCAGGCGGGATGTATGTAGCCCGGAAACTCCGGCCCCATGTCCACCGCCGTTCCGCAGCGCTGGCCATAAAAGCCACGCATCGCCATATAGTAGGCACGCTGGTAGACATTCGCGCCCACGTTGAAGTCCCAACTGCGCCCCACGCCGGGAATCGAGAGATAGTAGCGGCCAGCCTGATGGAAGGCGGAAAAATCCGCCGCCTGCACCTGGTCGCCGCTGTCCTTGTCGTCCTGGGCGGATGTGAGCTTTCCATGAAAAACCACCGCATTGTCGCCGGCGCGCCGCAGTTCGAAGCTCGTGGCCGGCGAACTGACCAGCGCCACCTTGGGTCCATTCAGCGGATAGCCTACCTGGTCAACCTTGATGGCCACGTGCGCGGCGTCGGCTCCATACGCCAGAACGGCTGGGCAGATGAGAACTCCGGCCAAAAGGGCTAAATGCAGCAACGTCCGGCGAACCTGTGCGCTTTTAGTTTGTAAACACATCAAAAACCCCCACCTCCGCTGCTTCGCCTCGCGGCAACGAACCCGGAGATACTTGATTTTGCTTGCGCTGATACTTTTTCACACTTGCGTCCCGTCGCGCAAATCTAGGTTAATTTCACCCTCCACGGATCACTTTCGCATCCCGTTTGATGAGCTTTTGTTCTGGAGACTATACTGGCGAAAGGTTTTCTTCGAGGGAGCAAGCACAATGAAGTTCGGCTATTTCGACGATTTGAAGCGCGAGTATGTAATTACTCAACCGGATACTCCCTTGCCGTGGATCAACTACCTCGGCTGCCAAGCGTACTTCGGCATCATCTCCAACACTGCGGGAGGCTACTCGTTTTATCGCGATGCGCGCCTGCGCCGCATTACGCGCTACCGGTACAACAATGTGCCCATGGACTTCGGCGGACGCTACATCTACCTGCGCGACGACGAATCAAAGGAGTTCTGGTCGCCCTCGTGGCAGCCCACGCGCAATAACCTTAAGAACTACACCTGCCGCCACGGCTTGGGCTACACCACCATCGGCTCCGAGTACGCCGGCATCGAGGCGAGCACCCGCTACTTTGTGCCTCTCGACGAGACCCTTGAAATCTGGCAGCTCACCGTCACCAACAAGCGCGCCGTCAAAGCCTCGATCTCAGCTTTCTCATCCATCGAGTTTTGCCTGTGGGATGCGCAGGACGACGCCACCAACTTCCAGCGCAACTTCAATACCGGTCAGGTGGAAGTCGAGGATGGCGTCATCTACCACAAGACCGAGTACCGCGAGCGCCGCAACCACTTCGCCTACTTCGCCACCTCCGAGAAGGGCGGCAGCTTTGACACGCAGCGCGAGGCCTTTTTGGGAAGTTATCGCGGCTGGGATAAACCCGCCACAGTGGAAGCCGGCCAACTGACCAACTCCATCGCCCACGGCTGGTCGCCAATCGGCGCCCATCAGGTCAAGCTCGATCTGGCTCCCGGCGAGACGCGGCAGATTGTCTTTGTGCTCGGCTACCATGAGAACCCCGTCGCAGAAAAGTTCGACCCTCCCGGCTCGCAGATTATCAACAAGAAGCTGGTCAAGCCGACGATTGCCAAATACCTTGACGCCAAGCAGGCCGATGCGGCCTTCGAGCAACTGCGGCAATACTGGGACGGTCTGCTGGGCGTCTTCCAGGTGGCCACGCCCGACGTTCACACCAACCGCATGGTCAACATCTGGAATGCCTACCAGTGCATGGCGACCTTCAACATGTCGCGCTCCGCCTCGTTCTATGAGTCCGGCATTGGTCGGGGCCTGGGCTTCCGCGACTCCAATCAAGATTTGTTGGGCTTTGTCCACATGGCGCCCATCCGCGCCCGCGAACGCATTCTCGACCTGGCCTCGACGCAACTGCCATCGGGCGGCGCGTATCACCAGTACCAGCCGCTCACCAAGCGCGGCAACAACGACATCGGCGGCGACTTCAACGACGATCCGCACTGGCTGATCGTGGGCGTCTCGGCCTACATCAAGGAGGCCGGCGACTGGAGCATCCTCGACGAGCCGGTGCCCTACGACAATCAGCCCGGTTCGGAGAAGCCTCTCTACGAGCACCTGCAGCGCAGTTTCAACTACACTCTCTCGCGCCTGGGGCCGCACGGGCTGCCGCTGATTGGCCGCGCCGACTGGAACGACTGCCTCAACCTGAACTGCTTCTCCGACACGCCGGGTCAGAGCTGCCAGACCACCACCAACAAGGACGGCAAAGTCGCCGAGTCGGTCTTCATCGCCGGCCTGTTTGTCCTCGCCGGCCGAGAACTGGCCGCTATCGCCAGCCACCGCGGTCTGGAGTCTGAAGTGGCTTCTTACATTGCGGAAGTTGTCAAGATGGATCAGGTCGTTCGCCGGCATGGCTGGGACGGCGAGTGGTTCCTGCGCGCCTATGACGACTTCGGCGCCAAGATCGGTTCCAAGGAATGCGAAGAAGGCAAGATCTTCATCGAGTCGAACGGCTTCTGCGTGCTGGCCGGGATTGGCCTCGAAGACGGCCTCGCCGCCAAGGCGCTCGAAGCCACCGGCAAGCATCTGGCCACCAAGCATGGCATCGTCCTGCAGCAGCCGCCTTACTCCCAGTATTACCTGAACCTGGGCGAAATCTCCTCTTACCCGCCGGGTTACAAGGAGAACGCGGGCATCTTCTGCCATAACAATCCCTGGGTGATCATTGCCGAAACGCGGCTGGGCCACGGCGACCTGGCGCACGACTACTACAGCCGCATCAACCCCTCGGCGCGCGAAGCGATCAGCGACCTGCATCGCTGCGAGCCGTATGTCTACGCGCAGATGATTGCCGGCAAGGACGCGCCCAGCTTTGGCGAGGCAAAGAACTCCTGGCTCACCGGCACCGCGGCCTGGAACTACTACGCCATTGTGCAGTGGATACTCGGCATCCGCACCACGCTCGACGGCCTGGAGATAGCCCCGGTCATCCCGAAGAGCTGGCCGGGATTCACCGCAACGCGCGTCTTCCGCGACGTCACGTATAACATCGCCATCGACCGCAAGGGCGCGGGCAATTCCATCGCGCTCACTGTTGATGGCGCGCCTGTCAATGGGAATCTTGTAACTCCTCCCGCGGACGGGCGCAAGGAAGTTACTGTCAAAGCCATTTTGAGTTAGCGCGCACCCATCCTGCAATATTGTTTTTCCGCAAGGATGGGGTTCCGCAATCTCCCGCCGGGTGCCCCATCCTTTTCGCGTTCTTTGCGAAAAGGGTGGGATACCACAATCTTCCTCAACTTTCCGAAAAGGAGAATCACATTGTATATCGCCAATGAACAGCGTTACGACTCCATGCTCTATCGCCGCACCGGCAAGAGCGGCCTGAAACTGCCCGCTATCTCGCTTGGCCTGTGGCATAACTTCGGCGGCGAGGATATATTCGAGAATAGCCGCGCCATGGCCCGCCGCGCCTTCGATTTGGGCATTACTCACTTTGACCTGGCCAATAACTACGGCCCGCCCTACGGCAGCGCGGAGAGCACCTTCGGCTAGATTCTTCGCCTTGACCTCATGCCTTATCGCGATGAACTTATCATCAGTTCCAAGGCGGGCTATGATATGTGGCCCGGACCTTACGGCAACTGGGGTTCGCGCAAGTATCTCTTAGCCAGTTTGGACCAGAGCCTGAAGCGCATGGGTCTGGAGTATGTTGATATCTTCTACTCGCATCGCCCCGATCCCGAGACGCCCGTGGAAGAGACGATGCGTGCGCTCGACCAGGCCGTGCGCTCCGGCAAGGCGCTTTATGCCGGCATCTCCAACTACAGCCCCGAACAGACCGCTGCGGCCGTCGGAATTCTGCGCGAACTTGGCACTCCCTGCCTGATTCATCAGATGAAGTATTCGATGTTTGTACGCACGGCGGAAGAAGGACTTTTCGACGAGCTGGGCAAAGAGGGTGTGGGCGGCATCGCCTTCACTCCTCTGGCGCAGGGATTGCTGACGGACCGCTATCTGCATGGCGTTCCGGAAGGCTCGCGCGCTTCAAAAGAGCACTTTTTGAAAAGCCGCGACATTGACGAACATCGCCTCGCGCAGATTCGCGCGCTGGGTGAAGTGGCCGTCGCGCGTGGCCAATCGCTGGCGCAGATGGCGCTGGCCTGG
>Ga0181520_10009021_pt1 | contig 13937 bp, 25 predicted proteins | sample PEATcosm2014_Bin_29_FD_132451 | JGI IMG/M metagenome (GOLD analysis project Ga0181520, IMG submission 132451) | Peatland microbial communities from MTU Mesocosm Facility, Houghton, MI, USA - PEATcosm2014_Bin02_30_metaG | ecosystem: Environmental > Terrestrial > Soil > Wetlands > Peat | place... | reverse complement strand
TGATCTGATCCGCTTCCAAACCCTGAAATCACCGCGAGCGTCGCCGTGTAATTCGTCACGAGCGTTGGATTTCCAACTCCAGCCCACGGCACATTCAGCGCATTCGTCGCCGTCGCCGCGTAGGGTGCGGTAGCCACGGAGATCACGTTGCCAACAGGGTCAACGTGAAATGTGGCATTACTGAACGTCGCAAATGTAGGATTGGCTGCCATTCCAGAAATACAGGAGGACAAACAGAGCAGCGCGGCCAGTAAAAGGTTCTTCATATTCAGTTCCATGTTTGGTTTGCCGTGTTCCATCCCATTGTTGGCAGGTTTCCGGTTGGGTCGTAGGCCAGCGCCGGCAGCGCCGTGTTGGGAGGGTTGGCCGGTGTTCCAGAGGTATAGACGACAAGCTGCGCGTTTCCTCCACCGCCCCCACCGCTGTTGGAGATGTTGCAAAGCAGTTGGAGCTTGATGGCCCTCGACAAAACCGCATCCGTCTGCGCCATGGTGATGAAACCATTGGCGCACGCCTGCTGGATGAGGGTTTGAAGATTACAGGTCATTGGTCAGTGCCAGGCGTTGTTATACCACTTCCACAATGTCCCATTTGACGTGTCAAGCGCCAGCGCCCCGCCACTGGACGGGGTGAAACTGGGCTGCCCTCCGCCATAGTTGCCTGAAGCGACATACCCATTTTCCCCCAAGTTGCACAGGAGTTGCAGTTTGATGGCGCGCGTGGCCACTGAGTCGGTTTGCGCCAGCGTGATGAAGTTGTTCGCGCACGCCTGCGCCAGCAATGATTGAAGATTGCAAGTCATGTCGTCTGAAGGTTGCACAGCAGTTGAAGATACACCATCTCCGCCGTTTTCAAATCAAGCGAAGTGAACCCGTTCGCACAGGCTTGGGCCAGCAATTGCTGTGTCGTGCTGGTGTCCCCGGAGATGTTTTTTAGCAACTGAATTTCGACGGCTTCAGCGGTCGCATCATCCAACCACATGAAGCCGTCGGCGCAGGCGTCCAGGGACAATTGGCCCACATTGCAGGTTGCCATAGTTCATTACTGTGGATAGGCTTTGTGGACACCAAGTTTGCAGGTCAGCATCAAATCCACCTCGTCCATCTGCTGCTCATCGAAACTGTCGAAGCACAGGATTTGGGCGATCTTCGCGTTGATGCTGGTTGGCACCGGCGCGCCTGCGGCCATTGCGTTCACGAACGCAAGGTGGATGCGCGATGCGTCCCGGTCAGGTTGCAGCATCCCGCAGCCAAGCGAGGCCGCGTCGGACAGCATCAGAGATGTCCTGCCGATGTAGTTTGTGCCGCCCAGAGCCGCCAGCTCAAGCGCCTTGGCATAGACCATGAGCGCCTTCTGCTGCTTCGGGGTGATGGCCCCAGGGGTGGTGTAGCACTGCGTTAACAGATTCGATTGAGAGCACGTCGGATTAGCCATTTTGACCTCCTGCGTCAGAGAGTTGTGATTTCAGTTCCGAGCGCCAGTCGGCGCCCGCTTCATTGGGAAGGCAAACCTCAAGGTCGCCGTCCTGATCTTCACCCATGACTTCAAGGGTGATGCTGTCGCCCTGCTTGTAGGATTTCCCGCCAAGCATATCCTTCGGGATGTAGAACGACTCGGAGGCGGCTCCGCCTTCGTGCTGCGGAGTTTCCTCCGGCGGTTGCTGACTCTGATCACCTCCGCCGGCATCAAGCTCCGAGGAGGCCATCGAGGAATCCATTTTGTCTGGTGTGGCCATATTTTATGATTGCGGGAGTGACATGGGAAATCCCACATCACTCCCAGCAGTTGACGGTTACACCGAGCAAAGGTCGCCGTTATACGGATACAGGTTGACCTGGTATGCCGATGACGGTGCCGCGGCGCAGCGGGCGGTGTCAATGACGGCCTGCGGCTCGCGCTGGGCGAAAATCACCATCTCGATTTCGGGGTAGATGGTCTTACTGCCGTATTCGTATTCGGACAGGAAGTAACCCATGTTCTTCTTGTCGTTCTGATACGAACAGGTGGTTCCGCTCGCCGGGTCAACGGCGGTGAAGTAATCTGGGTTCTTCCACGACCACTTGCCCATGAGGTTGCGCGAGACGAACTTCATCTCCGGGTTCACCGGGTCGGTCGTTCCGACGTAAATCTTCCGCGCCGCCTTGTTATAGACGTGATACATCTGATACTGCGCGTTTTTGTAGGACGTGTCGAACTGCGGCATCTTGCCGACGGTCGTGGGCACGTTCTGATAGGGCCAGATGCGCTGGAGCACGCCCGCGCTGATGCGCTGGAGGCGGAGGGGTTCGGGGTCAATCTTGAACGACCAGTTGCCGAGCGCCGTCATCGCCAGCCCGAACGAGTAGAACTGGCCGCCCTTGCGGAAGTCCGAACCGTTGAACATCCGCTTGAGGTCGGGGTTCTGCACCGTCAGGTTGCGGTGCGTTTGCAGGTCAATCGTCATCAGAAACGAGTTGTCCGGCGAGAACTGCTTGTCCATGTAGCCGTTGTATTGCAAATCTTCCATGTGGTTGTCGAGATACCCCATGTTGATCTTGCTGGTCGGCAGGTTGGCGTCGGAGCCAAAGCTGAAGCTGGTGAGCAGGCCGGTCACGGGGTCGGCCACGAACGCCGGCGTCACCGTGGTCAGGGCGCTGCCGCAGGAATGCCACAGGTTCGCCTGGGAGACGGAGAGCATCCGAATGAAGTCCGAGACGATGGATTCCGGGAACTCCTTGATGCCGTCCACAATGGCGGCAAGCTGCGCGACAGCCTCCTCAACGTGCCGGAGTTGGTCGAAGCAAAACACCGGCGTCGAGTATTCACGGTTGAATTTGACGTAGGTGTTGCGCGTGGAACCCCAGCCGAGATACTGGCGCGTGTTGTTGCACGGCGCGCCGACACAGGGGTCAATGTTCATCTGCGACCAGACGGCCACGTCGTTCGGACGGGTGACGTGAATGCGATCCCAGGTGAACTGGACGCCTTGGAATGACGGCCACGTTTCCGAGGAATACATCCCGGAGTAAATGTAGGAGATTGGGAAGCGGTCTTTTGCCAGTTCCTTGTCCCAATCAGGGACGCGCCGGAACAGGAATTCGTTGAATGCTTGGCATTGGGCTGCTGACAGGCTCATAAATTGTTTTCTTTCTTGTCTCTACGCCATTGGCGGAGACGGTTGTTGATGTTGAATTGTTTTCTCCGTGATTCCGGTCTTTCGACCGTCCCGAACCTGGCAGGGACACGCGAAGCAGTTCTTCCGGCGGGGAAATCCGGCTTACACCCAAGGCAACTGATACACGACCGAAAACAATTGTCAAATTTTCTTGACAAATAGGTGTTCATTGTGGAACAGTTGGAAACATGGCACAGGAACCGATGAAGTGGGTCAAGTTCAAGGTCAGCGAAAGCGAGTCCAAAGAGGCTCACATCGCCTTCGCCAAGACCGGCGAGCGGTGGATTCTTCGATGGTATCGAAAGCTGTTCGTCCGCGCTGTGCGGCAGGAGGACAGGAAGCCATGAGGAGATGTAGTTATTTCACAGGAACGGGGACGTGTGGCAAAAAAGCCACTCACTTTGTTACTGGCTGGAATCCTGGTCGCACTTATGTCTGCGCCAGGCACGCCAAACCATTTGGGGCATACAAAGAATACAGGGTGATTAAAATAAATAACCCATGAATCTAAAAAACTACACATCGTCCGTTCCGGTCGAAACAACCATCAGCCGCATAGAGCAATACCTGATTGGCACCGGACTTGTCACCGGCATTGGCAAGGAATACAAGGACGGCATCGTCCAGAGCATCGGATTTCAAATCGAATACGATGCCGGGAAACTTCCGCTGACCGTGAAGTTGTCCGCAAAGGTGAACGAGTGCTGCGACTTCTTCTGGCTTGACCATTGCCAGACAGCCCGGCGCAATCGCCGCACGCGGGACGACTTCCTGGAACAGGCCGCACGAACCGCATGGCGGTTGCAGGAGGATGACGTTCGCGTCCAGACATCGCTCATCATGCTCAAGCAGCGCACGGTGGTCGAGGCGTTCATGGCGAGCATCTGGGACGGCAAGCGCACGCTATACCAGTGCTTTGAGAAGTCCGGGTTCAAACAACTGGCCGCACCAAAGGCTGAATAACCCATGAAACTCCTCGGCACCAACATCCTCGTGAAGCCTGTTGACCTGGCACGAATGACCGCCGGCGGAATCTTCCTGCCTGAAGTGGCCAACGACACGCCGTTTATGATGAATCAGGAGGGCATCGTCGTCGCCATCGGCAGCGCCATCAGGGACTCACTCGAATACACCAAGGGCAGCCGGGTTTTCATGGAGATGTATAAACCGAAGCCCATCACCATCAAGGGCGAGCCACATCTGATTGTTCAGCGCGAGGCCATTGTCGGAATCTCGGTCGGCGACGGCGAGTTTCACCCGATTGGGAACAAGATTCTTTTGAAGCCGGGCCGGTGGATCAACCACGAGGGCAAAATCATCAGGCCGTCGGCCTACGAACATGATGAGGACAGTGTGATTCACTGCACGGTTCACCTGCTCGGTTCAGGCAACCGGCGCAAGGATGGAACCATCGTCCCGTTTGAGGTCAGCATTGGAGATGTTGTCGCCATCAAGCCAATGTCAGGCCGGGATGTCGAGGCCGCAGACTGCATCTACAAACTTGTCGAGGAGAAAGACATTCTCCTCGTCATTCCGCAAACCTCCCCAATTGGGGACATTCCACAAACCAAAATATGAGCGCACAACACGACGAAGCCGCTGCAAAGCGCATTATCAACGACGGAAAACTTGAGGAGGACGCCTTGAAGGCGAAGAAGCTCCTTGAGGAATTCACCACATGGAACGCGAGGGCAATGGCCTTCATTCAGGAGACGGGGAATCCGCCTCAAGACCCGTTGAATTTCCTCCGCAATGTCGTCCTGGCCTACGGAATGAAGAAGCTGGAGAACAAAATCATCGAATTGAGCTGATTTATGAAAACCACAGTCATTCACCACTCCGCCGACTACGATGGAATCTTCTGTCGTGAAATCGCCCGTAAGTTCCTGCCCGACGCCGAACCGATTGGGTGGGACTTCAAAGACAAACCGCTTTCGCTGGATTTAATCAACCAGTCTCAATCGATTTACATTCTTGATCTTCCGGTTGACCGTCCGTTTGGGGTGTCTTTTCCAGACGCATTGAACCAATTTGAAATTGCCGGATGGCTCGATGGTCGAATAATCTGGATTGACCATCACAAGTCGTCCATCGAATCGCACCCAAAGGACATTAAAGGTTATCGTATTGATGGCGTTGCCGCGTGCCGTCTGGCATGGCAATGGTTCAATCGTCCAAAGGATGACGAAGCCTATCCAATTATCGCTCTCAAAAAAGAGGACTACGTTAATCGCACCGTCTCGGAACCTCTCGCCGTCCGTCTCGCTGGTGAATACGATATTTGGGACAAGCGCGATGAGCGTGCCGATGTTTTCCAGTTCGGATTGCGAAGCAGAGAATTAACCGCCGCCGACTGGACGGATTTACTTTCCGGGTGTGATATATTCACGGAAGGGTTGTTGTCCAACGGCAAAATGCTCCAATCCTACCAACAACGCAACGACGCTGGAATGATGGGACGCAGCTTCCTCGTCGAGTTTGAGGGCTTGAAGCTCCTTGCACTGACGACGGCGCGTTGCAACTCACTGACGTTCGCGGCGAAGGATGTTCCTGAAACCGGCCACGATGCGCTGATGGGATTTTACTTCGATGGCAAGAAGTGGAACGTCTCGCTCTATCACGCCAAGCACAACACCGGAATTGACCTGTCGCAAATCGCCGTGAAATACGGCGGTGGCGGTCATCGCGGCGCGTGCGGATTTCAGGTGGAATCACTTCCATTTATCAAATGACTGACAAATTCAAACTTGGAATAGTCGCGTATCTCCCTCCGCGCCGAGTCTATCCAGCGATGGACTCGTTCTTGCAGAACATGAAGGACTATCCATCCAAGCATCCGCTGGTGATGTTCAGCGATCAGGACAACGGCATTGGGGTCTTGCGCCTCGGCGGCAATGTCGAGGGTGCGAAGACTGACACGAACAAAATGGCGGTCAACAACATCGTTTTCTGGACGGGAATGAGAATCGCGGCAGCCAGTGGATTCACACACGTCCTGCTTCTGGAGAACGACTGCCGCGTGAACTGCGAGCATTGGGATGATGTCATCTGGAATGAATTTCTTGAGAAGAATCCAAACGCCATCGCCGGAGGCTCCATCGCCGTGTTTAACCCGTGCTCCGTGTCCGGCGATGCCGCAAGGCGGTTTGAAATGTTCCTCATCGAGACGGCCAGGGACAGGGTGATGCCGCTGTCCGTGACTGGCAGCGCGAACCTTGCCGAGACTCGGCCATCCTGCGTTTTCCCCAACGGGGCCTTCGCCATCTATCGGATGGACTGGCTCATCAAATCGTTCCCGGATTTCATCTCGAATGACATGGCCAAGTTTTACGCCTTCGTCCAGCGCAACAAGACGTGGGACTATCTGATTGGAGACAAACTGTGGGAAGAATTCGGGGACGGCGCTTATGACCGCGTGGTGTCCATCGGCTGCATCTATTCCGGCTACGGAAACGTGATGTCCTCCGAGGATGAGCGCAAGGAGCTTCTGACCAGCCGGCGCATCGTAGGCGTCCACCAAATCAAGACGGACTGGAAGCCGGACAAAATCCAACTTCAGCCGCAGTCCATCAAAAAGGCCGAGGGTGCTGTGGAAATTCTCATCGTCACTTACGCGCGCGATTTCAAATATCTGTCGCATTGCCTTGCGTCCATCTCGAAATTTGCGTCAGGATTCTCCGGCGTCACCATCATGGTTCCCGACGAGGACGTGAAGGAGCTTCGCTCCATCATTGCGGTCAACGGCGGCGGAATCCCCATCCACGTGAAGCACGGCCGCCAGTGGACGAACAAGGGAATGCTCTGGCACATGGCGATGGAATGCCGCGCCGACGAAATCTGCCCGCACGCCAATTATATCGCCCACCTTGACCCGGACTGCATCTTCACGGCACCCGTCTCGCCGGACACCTTCTTCATCGAAGGGAAACCCGTGCTGCGATATGAGCCGTTTGAGTCGCTGGCGAAGCGGCAGCCCGGCGTCTGGAACTGGAAAGTCGCCGCCGACAACGCGCTGCCGTTCACCGTGGCAGACGAAGGGATGCGGGGCCATCCAGAAATCTACACGCGGGCCACTTACGAAAAGACTAGACAACTGATTGAAACCAAGCATAAGTTGACCTTCAATGAATACGTTCGTAGCTGCAAAAACGAGTATCCGCAGACGTTCGCGGAGTATCCAACGCTGTCTGCGGTCGCCATTGAATGTTTTTCGGATTGCTATTGCCTTCAGGACTGCTCCCGCCAGACCAATCCCGATAAAAGTCCGTGGCCAGTCATCCAGTTCTGGAGCCATGGCGCTCCCGACGTTGAGCAGGAAGTCTGGATTGAGGGCATCAAGCGGAATGTGAAGCCCATCGAAGCCATCAACCAAATATTGAAATAATATGGCATCATCCAAAGAACTCTACATCCGGTCGTCCGACGACGAGTCACTGAAGAAGATCATCGGCATCGTCAAGTCCATGGACTTTGAGAAGCTCGTCGTCCATGCGCGCGCTGAATTCTCCGAGCGGTTCTGCCCGTCGTCCGAGCAGTTGACCGGCGCGAACAATTTCATCAATGTGCTCATCAACCTTGCCGATGAGGAGGCCCCGGAGCCGGCATGGGTCGAAAGCGGCCTCAAGCACGACCTTTCCGTTCCAGAACGTTCACAACCAGCCAAAAAATAAATTATGCCAGACATCATTGATCCACCCGTTGCAGCACCAGCACCAGCCCCGGCAGCCACTCCGGCACCAGCATCACCTGCACCACCTGCGTCACAGACGCCAATTCGAGACCCGTTTGGCGATGTCATCGCCCAGCCGGCGAAGAAGGCCGACGCAGCGCCGCCGAAGCCGGGAGAAAAGCCTGCCGCCCCAGCCCAGGCTGCGCCCAAGCCCGGCGAGAAGGTGGTCGCCGCGAAGAAAGACCCTGTGGCCGAGCAGCGCGCGCGCATTGACCAGCAGAACACGCTCATCAAGCAGAAGGACGAGGAGCTGGTGAAGATCAGGCAGGAGGTGGAGCAGTTGCGCCAGTCGTCCGGCGGTGACGCCAAATCCCTGTCCGCGACCATTGAGAAGCTCCAGAACGAGAACAAGCAGCTTCGCGGGGAACTGGGCGCGCGGGACTACACCAAGAGCGAGGAATACACCGGCAAGTATGAGAAGCCGTTCAATGACGCCGCCGAATATGGCAAGAACGTCATCGAATCCCTGATCGTGACCGACGCTGATGGCGTGGAGCGGGCCGCCGACTGGAAGAAGGACTTCGCGCCGATCTATTCCCTGCCGCGGGCGGCGGCGCGGGCGCGGGCGCGCGAGATGTTCGGCGAGGACGCGCCTTCCGTCATGCAGCAATATGACGACCTGCACCGGATTGATGCCCAGCGCCAAAAGGCGGTTCAGGAATGGCAGGCCACGGCGGAGGAACGGGAGAAAACAACGCGCGGCACCCAGATTGCGAACCAGCAGAAGGTCGCCAAGGGATTTGAACTGGTGACATCGAAGCTGACCGAGAGCGACCCACTGTTCCAGATCAAGCCGGATGACGCTGAATCATCCGACCTTTGGAAAAAGAGCGAGGCGGTCGTCAACCAGGCGTATTACAACCGCAGCGGCAAGACGCTGGCGGAACTCGTTGTTCTTGATGCTGCCATCCGGATGCGCGCCATCAATGAGCCAGTGCTTCGCGCAAGGCTGGCCAAGGTTGAGGCGGAACTGGCCGACTATAAGGATCGGGTCAATGGCAGGGAGAGGAGCCGTGGCGGGGATGTCAGGCGTGTCGCCGAACCTGCCGGCGAGGGTGAGTCTGAAAACTGGGAGAAGGAACTGACCAGCAAGCTGAAGGCGGCGGTTTAACAGCAGCCTGAATTCTTCTTGTGTCCCGACAGTTCATCATACACCCGCTGGGCGTCCCGGCGGGTGAATCTGTATGCGCCCCCGTTGAACCTTGAATTGACGGACTGGATGGCGCCGGACAAATCCACAAACCGCGAGGGGTCATGCTGGATGGGGATGCCGAGCCGGATCAGCTCGGACTCGAAGAAATCAACGAGGTCATCCTTGTATTTCACTTCTCGTATCCGACGGCGATGCAGTTGCAGAGGCCGCCCTGCATGGACAGGTCGCGGCATGGCACCATGACAATCTTCTGTTCCGGGAAATGTTTCCGAATGATTTCCACAACCTGATCATCCTCCACGATGTCAAACACGGGCAGGAACAACAGATTCTTCACCAGCAGGAAGTTGATGTAGTATCCGTAGCCGGGGTTGAATGTGTCGGCGTGGGGATATTTCACACGGAACTGCTTCTCGGTCATGCGCGGCGTCTTGGACAAGGCGTTTGGCATGAGGATGATTTCAAACCGGCGCAGGCATCCGAGAAGCTCATCGAAATAGCGGTGGTAGCGGGATGATTTCATCTGGCTGAAGTCATCCACCATGATCTTGTTGGTTCCAGGGACGAAGTGGACGATGCCGTCGCTGTGTCCGATGCCTTCAGGCCGGCTGAGATTGTCGGATGGGTCGTGCGGGATGAGGATGATTTCTGCCTCAAGCAGCTTTTCCAGTCTGGTGATGAGATCCGCGGGTTTTATTGAGGAATTACGGGTGATGACATAATCCGTCATCACGGCATATTGCCGGTCGCGCTGGCAGTTGCCGCCGTCGAGGTTGATTCTGGATTCCTTCACGTCCGGCAGCCACGACCAGTCTGTTTTCTGGACGCGGAGCATGGGAAACTGCGGGTTAAAGCCGGGATACTGGTATTTGAACTTGATGAACCGCCTTCCAACCTGGAGCGGGAGCCAGTCGCGCACCCAGATGTTTTGGGAGGTGTCGTTGAAATGCTGGACCACATGGAGTTCAATTTTGCTGGCCTGGCAGTTGGACAGGATGATTTCAAAGATTTCAGGGAACCGGGATTGCAGCGCCGGGCTGACGCAGAGAAGGTCTGTTTTCCGCTCATCAAACATCATGGATTCAAGGTAGTTTGCGGCCGGCCGGCTGTCAATGGAAATGTCCCCAATTGGGGAGGTTTCACAGCCCCTCCTTCTCAAGGAACCACTCCTCGACCTCCATCCGGACTTCGCGCTCACCGAATTCATTGGGTGCGAATTTTATGACGCGGAAGGTGAGAGATTTCGGAATCCAGATCTGTCTGCCGACCACGCCCACTCGGACGCGGCGCGCCTTTTCAGATTCGGCGAACAGGGTGCCGGTGATTTCACGGGTGTTTTTCATTGCTGATCCCCCGGCATGACGCCTGTTTCAACGGCGTGGCGCTCGGCCATTGTGGGGGCGGTCTTTTTCTTCTTCCTTCTGAACCTCTCCTGCGCCTGCCGGTTCTGTTCCCGTCGCTGCTCCTCGTCCCTGATTGCCCTGTATTTAGCCCCGTTCACCACCCGGTATGAATACTCCCCGATCTTGACCAGCTTCCTGCCTTCCTCCTCCCTACTACGGCTCTTTGGGTCTGGACCGCACATCCTGTCCAGAACACCCTGAACCACGTCCTGATCCTCACCAATCAGGAACGCGACGATTTCGGGGTTGATCTCAACAACGGCACCCATGTCCCGGTCTGGAACAAAATGACTGATGACGTATCCCCAAACCGCGAAGAATGGACTCCCCGCGCCGCGCATTGAGCCTTCATACATGGAGGCATAGTGTTTTCCATACATAATTTTGATATTGATTTCATTGGTTATTCAGACGTTCACGACCAACATACCATACCAGTAATCAGAGTCAAGTAAAATAATCATAGTAATCAAGTAAGCCAAAATCAGCCAGTGAAAGCCAAATTAAGCCCAAACAGAAGCAGAAGCAGAGGGGTGTGGGGAGACTGACTTCCTCCTGTCACCCACCCATCCGGATTGCCTTTCGGGGTTCATGCCGGACACAAACAATCATCAGCAGGGAGTTCATGCAACCATGTCGTCTTTCCGCCCCAGTCCATCCTGCGTCCTGACCTGTCGGCATTCCAGAACACCCCACAACAAGCCGCGGCCAAAATCAGCCACATTGTCCCTCCTCGACAGGGAAAGCAGCGGCTTGCCCATGCCGGCAAGCAGCACCATGCAGAATTGTCTTGATACCTGACCCGGAAAACCCCTTAATGATCCCCGATTTTTATGGGTGGTGTTAAAGGTGTGGATGTTATTCTCAAACTCTTACCCCATGGGACTGGTCGGGGGTTGGTGTCGTGGGGACGGTCGGCCGGATTTCAGGGGTGGTAGCTGGTTGCGCGATTTGTTTTGGTTCGGCGCCGGCGTCGGTTGGCGCGTCGCTGGCGCCGGTTGTTGTGGCGTCGATGACTTCAACTGCTGTTGAGTCTGCCAGCGTGCCGCGCGGTTTGCGCTGCGCGATTCTCACGTCAAGCTTCGCTGACACCAACTTCGCCATTGCCACTGTCAACGCGGCAATGGACTTGCTGTCTGTCTCGGTTTGAATCTGCTCAACCAACTTCTTCTCAACAATCAGCAAATCCCGATATTCGTGCGTGATATACATTCCGGGAAGATGGCGTGGTTTCGGGCATTTGTCGAGTGTGTGTTGTCCCGTCCGGGATTTCGTCCGGGCATCATGTAAAACAGGGGTGAAGGGAAGGTGAATTGGTTGGGTTTGTTGACTGTCCTTGTCCGTTGGTCGTTTCGGTCGCGGCCGTCTGTGGCGTGACTGAAGCAACTAACCCGTGAATCCGGCGGCTTCTGAAAGCTGGGTCACACGAAAGGACAATGCAGTTATGACAAACAACGAAAATGGCGTGGCGGTTGCCACAATTCCGCAATACGAAATGTTTCCGGCGATCTTCGCCGGGGACAATGGCGAATCCAAGGGGCTGGCCGTCAAAAAGGGCGAACACGGGACATCGGTGGTCGTGCTCAAGCGGACAGGCAAGACTGACTCGCTGTCGGCTGTCACGGGTCTAAATGGTGACGCGTTGAAAGCGCGCGAGCGTGAGATCCGGGACTGGGCGAAGCGTCAAGCGGCGCCGGTGATTGCGGCGGTGCTGGCATCGCCGGAGTTCACGTTTGGCTCGATGCGCTATGGCAAAAACGGGTCATTCAGCCTGCGGATGCCGAAAGTGGTTGCGCCGAAAGCGCCGGTCATCACGCCGGACAGCATCCTCGACAAGTTCACGTCCGAGGAGTTGATGGAGCTGGCGGACAAAAAGGCGTTGCTCGAAGTCCAGCAGCAGGAACAGGCGGAAGCGCTGGAAGCCAGCGCGCAGGAGCAACCGGCATAGTCACAGACAATCAGTGGATGGAGAACAAGCCGCGTGAGTGTGACGCGCGGCTTTTCTCCGGTCACAATCCCGTGCCGGTCAAACAAAAAGGACACAAAATGCAAATTAACCCACTGGTCATTACCGCAATCAAGCGCGCAGCGTCTCGTGTTGCCGAACGTCTCACACCTGAACAACAGGCCGAACTATGCGCCATCGAGGGAAAAATCCATCGGGCCAAACAAGACCTGCGGAACATGGAGTTTGAATCCATGGCCAAAATAGAGACAATAATGGCCGACAACTAAACCAAGTTCCGCGTCCGATGCTGTTGGCTGCTGTCGTCAAATGACGCTGGCGGCCAAGTGTTGGACGCGGTTCAATTTGTCCCCAATTGGGGACATTCCCAAACAAACAAAAACACCAACAAAAAGGACATATCATGGCAAAACAATACCGAATCGTGTTCGCTGACCAGCAGCGCAACATTAGATACTCACCGTTCAAATCCACGCTGCCGCTGAAGATGGCGCAAATCGCCGTTTCCCGCTGGATTGAGCACGCGCCAACGCATATCATCCCCATCATCAAACCGGCATGAAAAAAATCACAATCAAAGTGGACGGCATCACCAAACAGGTCGAATCCGGCTTCACCATCGGCGACCTCAAGGAAAGCATGAAAATCTACACTGTGTATAAGCGCGAAATGGAGCTTCACTCTAATGGCCGGAGTTGGTTCATGGGTGATGTGACCAGGGTTGTATTCAAAACCAGAATCAAAATCCTGGCTATTGTGGTTGCCAAGCTTAATCACGCAAAATGGATTGATGGAAACCTAACCGCTGGAACAAAACTCCCAAAACCAAGCAGACCGCCACTCAAGTTAAGACTTGCGGCTTGGAGGCTTGGCAGGGCAATAAAATGGATGAAATGAAATACCCCATCAAACAGCAACTTCTGGTCATCAGCATTTCCCTGCTTGCGCTCTCACTGGGCCTGCTGTATCTCCACTTCAAATATCATTGAGCATGAAAACACTCACTGGTTATCACTTCACCGCCGACACGCTCCGCAACGGCGAGCCAATCCCACCGCGTGGTGAATGGCTCTTATTCAAGGGCGCGGTCGTGCCATGCCAATCCGGCCTGCACATGAGCGTTCACCCTTTTGAAGCGCTCAAATACGCGCCGGGCAGCCTGCTTCACAAGGTTGAACTGCGAGGCAATCTTGTTTCACATTGCATTTCCGGTTCGGTCATTGACAAATGGGCGGGAAGTGAGCGCAGAATAATCGCCAGCATCAACGCAGAAAAGTTGCTGCGCGATTTCGCCCGCTGGAACGCCCTGCAAGTCATTCATCTCTGGAAAGCGCCAGATGTCGTTAAGCGTTATTTGGAAACCGGCGACGAATCACTGCGGGATGCTGCGGGGGCTGCTGCGCGGGCTGCTGCGGGGGCTGCTGCGTGGGCTGCTGCGGGGGCTGCTGCGCGGGCTGCTGCGCGGGCTGCTGGGCGGGCTGCTGCGCGGGCTGCTGCGGGGGCTGCTGCGCGGGCTGCTGCGGGGGCTGCTG
>Ga0181520_10009020_pt1 | contig 13938 bp, 12 predicted proteins | sample PEATcosm2014_Bin_29_FD_132451 | JGI IMG/M metagenome (GOLD analysis project Ga0181520, IMG submission 132451) | Peatland microbial communities from MTU Mesocosm Facility, Houghton, MI, USA - PEATcosm2014_Bin02_30_metaG | ecosystem: Environmental > Terrestrial > Soil > Wetlands > Peat | place... | reverse complement strand
TCAACGGGCTGGAGGCAAACTCTGTTGCGCTCACGCAGTCTGAGACCAACGCCACGGAAGGCGTGGGACTGATGCAGGTGGCCGACGGCGCGCTCTCGCAGGTTACAAGCCTGCTGGACCGCGCGGTGACGCTGGCTACCGAAGCCTCGAACGGCACGCTCAACTCCAGCCAGGAGGGAGCGGCGAACCAGGAATACCAATCCATCCTGGCCGAGATCAACAATATTGGATCGACGACCACCTACAACCAGGAGCAGGTCTTCAACAACTTCACGGTCGCCATCTACACCGGCGATTCCTCGCAGGCCGGCTCCTCGGTGGACGACCTGTTCATCCGCACATTGTCCTCGTCGAGCGTAGGCGACACGGGCGGCGCGATGTCCTACACCAACGGGCAGAACAACGTGTTCATCAATCTCACCAAAGATGGAACCAATGCCTCCGCCTCGGACAGCTTGAATGCCAGTGGCTCAACCACGATCACGGTGAGCTACCTTGCCAGGGGGTCGACCGGGACCGTTACGCCCGCGACAGCGAACATCACGGTGGGTACGGGCACGAATTATGCCAACAATGCCCAGGGCCTGATCAACGCCATCAACGACTCGGGCCTGGGACTGAGCGCGAGCTTCGGCACCGCAGCCCAGGCAGGCACGGCGGCGGCCAGCGCGGCCACGGGGGCGAATACCGCTGGCGGCGGCGGTAACGATACCGGCATCATCATCTCCGGCGACGGCGTAGGCACCGGAACCAACGGCGCCGGCGAAGTCGGCACCCTCACCATCGCCGCGGCTGCGGACACGCTCACCGGCGGCACGCTCTCGATTGTCGGGTCCGACGGCAAGACCCACGTCATCTCCCTTGGGGCCGCCAACTCAACGGACACGCTGGCGAACCTGGCGGCCACCATCGATGCCGCCGGGTATGGTGTCACGGCTGCGGTGAATTCTTCTGGATATCTCGACGGCCACGCGGGCAACACGCTCCTCACCCTCACTTCCGCCAATCCGGCTGTGACTGTATCGGGCACCAATCTGACCGCTTCGGCGGGCGCGCTTAACCTGACCGGAGTTCCAACGACCACCGGCTCGTTCACCAACATCATCAGCACGATCGTCGGCGCCAATGGCGCCGCGGCATTCACCACAGGAACTCTGACGATCGGTTCCAATGCCGCCATCACGCTCGGCGTCGGGGGTTCGACCGATACTCTCCAGAATCTGTCGGCCACTCTCAACGCCGGCAACTACGGAGTCACTGCCTCCTACAACTCAGCCAACTCCACACTTTCCATCCAGTCGGCGAACGCGGGGGATGCCGTGACCTGGGGCGCCGCCACCGCCAGCGGCGGCACAGTGACCAGTTACACGACCAACGTCGCCAACCAGAACCAGATCGGTACGGTGACTGTGACCGGTGACGGAGGCGCCGACACCTTCACAGCGGGCAGCCTGGTCATCGACGGTACGACATTCGCTGCCACAGGCTTGACAATGGCAGGGCTGGCAGCCGCCATCACGCAATCTGGCCTGGGCATTAGTGCAGCCGCTAACTCGGCGGGGGGAAACACGACCCTGACGATGGTCTCCAACAGCGCCGCTTCGGAGGGAGCCACCTTCACGATGCCGGGTCTCGCTGATGCGGCGAAGGCTGTGAGCATGGTCCAGGACACACCGGCTGTAGGCAAGTCCGCCTACTACAGCGTCGGCGTGACCGGCTCGGTAGTAGATACATCCACGGGTGGCGGCGCGCTCAACGAGGGCATGGTTGCGGACAACAACGGCGCCGGCGGTGTGACCACAACCAGCTACTCCGACGACGCAGGCGAGGCGCTGAACACGACCGACCTGCTCAATCAGACGGATGCCGAAACGGCACTGAACATGCTCAACGTGGCCGTTAGCGACGTGGCCGCGCAGGACGGCTACATTGGCGCCCAGATCAATACTCTCAACTCGCTTAGCCAAGTCATGAGCACGCAGCAGGAAAACGTGGTCTCAGCGCAAAACGCGGTGCAGGCCACCGACTATGCCTCGGCAACTTCGAATATGTCGAAGTACGAGATTCTGAGCCAGACCGGTATCGCCGCATTAGCGCAGGCTAATCAAGTGCAGCAGGAAGTGACCAAGCTCTTGCAGTAAACAGGGTTTCGTAAGACTGTAATACCTTCAAGACAACCCAGGGACAGGGCGGCGGCAGGGCGCGAGCTTTGCCGCCCACTTTTTTGAAGCAGGGATTAGGGATTAGGGACCAGGGATTAGAAAACTCCTGTTCAACTTTTCAGTTTGTTCATCAGAGCTACGAGCATGCGGCTGACCTCTCCGGTCAAATCTTCGGCGCGTTTTCTTGAGACGTCTTCTCCAAATTCCAGTCCAGCGGCGATGATGAGTTGTGTTTGAATCTCGCAGATCGATCCGCGCGCGTGACCGAGAAACTGGAGTTACTCGCCGCGACTGGACTTGCCATAGCCTTCTGCTATATTGCTGGCGACGGAAACTGCCGCCCTCCGAAGTTGACTGGTGAGGCCAAAGCGTTCCGACTCTGGGAATCTTGAGGTGAACTTGTAAACTGCAAGGCTCAGCTCCACCGCGCGCTGCCAGACAATAAGGTCCTTGAATGATGCTCCCATGCAGTTAACTCCCCTTGCAGCATAAGGATTTGCTTTCTAATCCCTGGTCCCTAATCCCTAATCTCTGCTTTCACCACTGCCCGGTCGTCAGGTACTCGTCCATCGCCTTGGCAGCTTTGCGGCCGGCGCCCATGGCGAGGATGACGGTTGCGCCGCCGGTGACGATGTCGCCGCCGGCAAAGACGCCGCGCTTGGAGGTGCGCATGGAAACGGGATCGGCCATGATGTAGTTCCACTTGTTCGTGGCGAGGTCGGGAGTCGTGCTCTGGACAGTGGGATTAGCGGTGGTGCCTGCGCCGATGATGGCCACGTTGGCGGGCAGTTCGAACTCCGAGCCCGCGATCGGCACCGGGCGGCGCCGGCCGGTTTCGTCGGGCGCGCCCAGCTCCATGCGCACGCAGCGCGCGCCGGTGAGCCAGCCTTTTTCGTCGCCCAGAAACTCGACCGGGCTGGTCAGCATGCGGAACTCGATGCCCTCTTCGCGCGCGTGCCTCACTTCCTCGGCGCGTGCGGGCATTTCGGTTTCGGACCGCCGGTAAACCAGTGTGGCCGTCCGTGCGCCCAGGCGGCGGGCGGTGCGTACGGCGTCCATGGCAGTGTTGCCGCCGCCCACCACGATCACGTCGCGGTCGCTGCAGTCGTAGATGGGCTCATCAAATTCAGGAAATTTGTAGGCGCGCATCAGGTTGGTGCGGGTGAGAAATTCGTTGGCGGAGTAGACGCCGTTCAGGTGCTCGCCAGGCACGCCGAGAAACACCGGCAGCCCCGCGCCGGTGGCCACAAAAATTGCATCGAACCCCTCGACGCGCATCAACTCGTCGAGCGTGACGCTCTTGCCCACCACCACGTTGGTTTCGAACTCGACGCCCATGCGGCGCAGGTTGTCGACCTCTTCCTTCACGATGGCTTTGGGCAGCCGGAACTCGGGAATGCCGTAGACGAGAACGCCGCCCAGCTCGTGCAGCGCCTCAAAGACGCGCACGCGATGGCCCTTCTGGATGAGATCGCCCGCGGCGGAAAGCCCCGCCGGACCGCTGCCCACGATGGCCACGCTCTTTCCGGTGGGCGGAGCAATGGTGGGCAAGCCCAGTTGCCCGCTTAGGCGCTCGAAATCGGCGATGAAACGCTCCAGGTTGCCGATAGCGACGGGCTCACCCTTTTTGCCCATCACGCAACCGCCTTCGCACTGGCTCTCCTGCGGGCACACGCGGCCTGTGACGGCGGGCAGCGTGTTGTCCTCGCGCATCTTCGCGGCCGCAGCCAGAAAATCACCCGCGTAGATGAGGGCCACAATTTCTTTAATCTTGACGCCGACCGGGCAATCGAGCTGGCAACCGGGCCGGGCGCAGGCGATGCATCGCGTGGCTTCGGTGACGGCTGCGGGTGCAGAAAGTCCCTGATTCACCTCCGCAAAGTTATGCGCGCGCACTTGCGGCAAGAGCTCGGGCATGCGAACCCGCCGGATCCTGATGCGTTCTTTCGCCGGAAGCGGATTGGCGTCAGACATGATGAGTCTCTCCCTGCGCTTCCAGCCCCCGCTTTTCGAGCCCCTGTTTTTCGAGTTTCGTCCGCAGTTGCGCGCTTTCTTTTTCCTTCCTGGCTACCGTGGCGCGATGTTCGGCCAGCTCCTGCTGCCGGCGCTGGTCGAATGCTTTGAGTGACTGGCACTCCTGGCCGCGGTACATGGCATTGCGCTGCATGAGCACGTCAAAGTTCACCAGCGAGGCATCGAACTCCGGCCCATCGACGCAGGCAAACTTGCTCTGATTGCCCAGCAGCACGCGGCATCCGCCGCACATGCCCGTGCCGTCGACCATGATGGAGTTCAGGCTGACCATGGTCTTGATGCCGAGCGGCGCAGTCACGCGGGCCACGGCGCGCATCATGGGCACGGGGCCCACGGCGAGCACAAAGTCCAGCTTGCGCCCGGCGGTGAGAAGCTCTTCGAGTTTCTTCGTGACGAGACCGTGTTCGCCGTAACTGCCGTCGTCGGTCAGGATGTAGGCCTCGTGGCTCGCGGCGCGCACTTCTTCCTCAAAGATCACCATCTCCCGGCTGCGTGCGCCCTCAATGAAGATCACGTGATTGTCGGCGTCCATGAGCGCTCTGGCGGTGGGCAACGCCATGGCCGTGCCCACACTTCCGGCCACAATCGCGGCTGTGCCGTACTTCTTGATTTCGGAGGGGCGGCCAAGAGGGCCGACGACGTCGAGAATCGCGTCGCCCGCTTCCAGGCTGTTGAGCAGCGAAGTGGTCTTGCCCACGGTCTGCACCACAATCGTGATGGTTCCGGCCGCCGGATCGGCGCTCTTGATGGTAAGCGGAATGCGCTCGCCGTATTCCTTTACGCGCAGGATGACGAACTGCCCCGGCCGCTGCTTGCGCGCGATGCGCGGCGCCGTGATCGTAAACTGCCGGATGTTGAGACCGGCGGTGCGGGCTTCCACAATCCTGAACACAGCTCGACTCGTCCTTCAACGGTGGACTTGCGCGCAGGCTCAACGGACATAAACGCTCCCGAGGCGAAATTCCCCCGGAGCACGCTCGCGGCCTGCTCGTTCAGCATTGATTATTCAGGAATTGCCCGCGATGGGGTGTGACGCGAGTCACGCGGTGGGCCGAGCTGGTTGGCTGGTTTCCCTAATTGCTGCCGCGCCTTCCAAAGCTGATACAGTCCCCAGGCCGAGAGCGTGCAATTGTCGCGGATGGCGCCATCGAGCATCATGCGCTCAAATTCACCAATGGGAACGGAACGGGCGGTGAGATCGTGCTCTTCGGCATCGGGATCTGCCTGGGCCGGCGTGAGGCCGGTGGCCAGATACACGTGCTGTTTTTGCCGCGTGAAACCATAGGCGATCCAAAGCGTTCCCAGGCGCGTCATCTCGGCGGCGTCCATGCCGATCTCTTCCCTCAATTCACCGCGCGCCAGCTCTTCGGGATTTTCGATCTCCATCTCCCAGCCGCCCTGGGGCAGCTCCAGCGCGCGCTCCTGAATGGTGTAGCGGAACTGCTCCACCAGCCAGATGCGCTCCCCATCGATGGGCAGCATGATCGCCGCATCGTGCTTTTCCACCACGCCGTAGATGCCCTTCTCTCCGTTGCCGCGCAGAATCTCGTCTTCGCGCAAGCGCATCCAGCGGTTGCGGTAGACTTCGCGGCTGGAGAGCGTGGTGATGGTTCGGCCGGCGCCGGCGTCGGCGCTGTCATCAGAATCGACGGGATGCATCAGGTCTCCTTCGCGGCCCGCAGAACACCGCTTGACGCACGCCGCGCTGTGCGCATCGAGCGTCAGGAGAAGAATACCTGTCGCGTGTGAATGGAGTGCTACTCGCGGGGGTCTCCCACCCCAAGAAACAATTACCCTTTCTTGGGGACCCCGGTCTGGAGACCGGCGCTACAGGTTCCTCGCCGCGCGTGAGAAATGCGGGCTAGCAGTTCACCACCATCACCGAGCAGCCGGCGCGCGCGGGACGCCATTTCACCAGGAACTCCGTGACGGCTGAGGACTGCATGGTGCGCATGGCATTGAACTGACCTTCCTTCTGGCTGTAAAGCAACACGCCGCGCTCGCTCAGCACGGCCAGCGCGGGAACGCCCTTCTTGATGGGAACGCCGTATTGCTCGGCAATGTCGAGATTGGCGTCCATATACCCGATGTTGATGTCGACCAGCACAAAATTCGCGTCGAGAATCGGCTTGTTCCGGGCGTCGTGGAAGTAAAGGTCCAGCACCTGGCAATCGCCGCACCAGTTGCCGCCGAAATCCAGCAGAATGCGGCGGTGCGTTGTGGCTGCGGTCTTGAGCGCGGCGGCCAGATCGGCCCGCGCCTGCCCGGGGTCGGGATAGATCGCGCGGTCGGCGGAGTTGGCCGTGCCGGCGGCAAGCGACAGGAGCGCTGCCAGAACCAACAGCTTGACGGTCTTCATGGGGAGACCTCCCGGCTGTTCTCAGGATGCCACAAGCGGGGTCCGGCGGACCATTCCGGGGACTTTGTGCGACAATATGGAATTGAGGAAGCGCGCCGAATGACTCCGAGCGCGCGGAGGAACTATCGATGGGCGATCTACTTCAGCCTTGGCATATTATCTTGGTGGTCGCAGTTGCGTTCTTGCTGTTTGGCGCCAGGCGCTTGCCGGAGCTGGGTAAAGGACTGGGCGAGGGATTGAAAGGCTTCCGCGAAGGCATCAAGGGAATCACCGATCCGGGGCCGTCAGCCCCCGTGCAACAGTCCACCGTGAACGCAGCGCCGCAGAGCGTATCGACAAGCAACGGCAAAGCGACCTATCGGTGCCCGAATTGCAAGAATGTTCTGACAGCCAACGCCCCGAATCCGAATGCCCCCGACGAAAAGGGATTCTGTCCCGAGTGCGGTACCAGCTTTGAGAAGAAATCGGCGCAGGTCTAATTGAGCTGGCGGAACTCGAAACAAGGCAGGGGAGTTTCGCGCCGCTTGAAATGATCGCGCACTATCCAGACGGAACCAAGAAAAACAGAACGGCCTGTGCGCTTGCACAGGCCATGGTTTTTTGAGCTGCTCATTTAGAGGCTCGAGCCTATTTGTGTTCCTGCGCGGAGGGATAGTAGCCGGGTTTGGCGGTCACTACCACATTGGGCCGATTCACGCGCACATCGATGGAGCGGTACCTGTCGTCGTAGATCGATAAATGACTGTCATAGACCAGTGTGTACTGGTTGCGCGCCTCGTCGGCAATCTTGGCGTAGCTCTTCTCCATGTTGTTCACGCCGCGCTCTGAGAACATGTCGCCGCCGGTTGCCGCCACGTACTTGTACAGAATGTTGCTGTACGCCTCGAAGGGCAGGTGGAAGCGGTCAAGCCAGCCTTCGCCCCAACGGGCCGACTCGCCCACTATCGTGGCGTAGACGGCAATGTTGTTGGTCTGGAGATATTTGACCACTTCTTTCCAGGTGGCCTTACTGCCGTATTCCTTGCCGTCGGAGATTACGAAAATGACGCGCAGCCGATCCTTGGGACGCGTGGAAAGATCTTTGGCCGCGCGGAGAATCGCGTCATTGAGGGTGTGAATCTCCTTGGGAACGGTGAGACCGGAGATCGACTGCGTTGACTTCTCGGGCTGCAGGTTCGGGTCCGCGCAGTTGCCGTTCTGATAGAGGGGGCACGCCTCAGACATGGGACTGCCACCCACATTCGGCACCATGGGGTCGGTGCCCGTGGACTGCGCCAGCGAAAGCACTGCAGGCAGTCGATTGCCCTGCGCGCCGGTAAAGCCTGTCCACTCCTTGGCTCCATTGGTGTAGGTGAATACCGCGGCCTCATCGTAATTCGTAAGCGCGCCCTGGATGGCGTTCATCGACTCGTTCACCTCGCGCATGTAATTCGCGGGCAGGGTCTGGTCGATGACAAACGCTACCGATATTGGCCTTGCATCCACGCTGAAGACGCGCAACGGCTCGCGGACGTTGTTCTCGTAGACCGTGAAATCCCGCCAGGTGAGGCCGGCAACCGGGTTTCCCTTGGGGTCCTTCACCGTAACCGGAACCACGACTTCGTTCACCTGCGCATGAATCACCGTGCTCAGGGCGCGAACGCCTTCTTCCGGCGCGGTATCCTGCGCGTTGGCCGGTGGGGCGGTCGCGGCAGGTGGCTGGCTCGGAGGCGGCGGAGGGGGCTGCTGCGGTTGGCTCGGGTTGGACGAAGATCCGCCGGGACCACTTGGCGTCTCTCCGGCGCCGATTCCAGGCGTGATGGGCCCTTGCGTTCCCGGCAGCGCGGTGGGCGCTTGCGGGGTGGGCGCGTCAGGGACAGGGGTCTGCTGTTGAGCCAGAACCCCAGCGCCCAAAACCGGTCCGACCCCGAGAATCGCCGCTAACGCAATGGCCCTTCCTCGAACGTTCACAGCCTTTTCATCCTCCCTAAAACCCATCTGCCCGCGCGAAAAACCATGAAACACGCCGCAACTGACAGAGTATCAGACGCAGCAGAGACGCATGGGTTGTATGCCAGCAGAGAAAGAACCCGTGTATGCTTCCCCTGGGGGTCCCGTTTTCGTCTAACGGATCAGGATGCGTCTCCGCAAATGCATTTTCGCCCTGGTGATTGGGCTGCCGGCGTTCGCCGTGGCAGGTTGGGCCCAGCTTGCGCCTTCGCCCGACGCAGCCCCGGTGAGCAACGCTCCCGCCCCGGCGCCGGACGAGACGCCGGTCGCTACCTTCAAGGTGAATGTGAACCTGGTGGACATGTTCTTTACCGTCAAGGACAAGAACGGAAACCTGGTGCCGCACCTCACCCAGCAGAACTGCAAGGTGGAAGAAAACAAGGAGCCGCAGACGCTCAAGACCTTTGTGGCCGAGACCAACCAACCCCTCACTCTGGGCATTCTGCTGGATACCTCGGGCAGCCAGCAGCGCTTGTTGCCCATGGAAGTGGACGCAGCCAACCAGTTCATCCAGCAGGTTCTGCGCTCCAAGGATGAGGCCTTCGCGGTCAACTTCGACGTGAATGTCGACCTGCTGCAGGACTACACCAACAGCCCGCGGCTGCTGACGCACGCGCTGAGCAAAGCCGAAATCAACACCGCCGGCGGAAATGGATCGGGCATTCCCGGCCTGGGCGGAGGAACGGTCCCGACGGTCGGCGACCCCAAGGGCACGCTGCTTTACGACGCTATCTACCTGGCCGCGAATGAAAAAATGAACCAGGAGACCGGCCGCAAAGCCATCATCATCCTGACCGACGGCGAAGATGAGGGCAGCCGCGAGAAGATCGGCGACGCAATTGGCGCGGCAAACCGGAACAACGTCATCATTTACATCATCCTGTGCGCCGACCGCGCCCTGTACTGGAGCCAGGGTGAGGGCTACTTCGGCTACGGGTACGCGAAACGCATCTCGGACGAAACCGGCGGGCGGCTTATTGATGTGGGAAATAACGGGAACAAGCTGCAGGCCGCATTCCAGCAGATCCAGGACGAGTTGCGCACCCAGTATGTGGCCAGCTACACGCCGAGCAATGCCAAGGCGGACGGGACTTTCCGTAAGGTTACGGTGGACTGCCATGGCGACGCCGGTCAGGACCTGAAGGTGCAGGTGCGCAAAGGCTACTACGCACCGTCCCCGGGAAATTAGGCCGACTTCAGAGTAGGCGCACCCGGCTTTATTGCTCGTAATTCCCGCGGGGGCTAAAGCCCCACAATCAATTTGCGCAGCTTGCGGCACGAGTAAACTCGTGCCCTGATACAAAACGGGCCCGGTCCGACGTACGGAGGCGAACGGGATGAAAACCGCCAGGTTCTTCGCGATGGCCTTTCTCGCCGCGGCGGCGAGCATTCCCTTCATAGCGCGGGGGGCGGGTGCGCGGGAGGCGGGTGCGCAGGAGGCGGGCGCAGACGGCTCTCAAAAAGAGGTCTACGCGCCGCAGGGCCCGATGGGCTTCGGCGATGAGTCTGCATCGCACTCCTGGGAGATGAGCACGGTGACCTGCGATCTCCAGGACAAGCTGGATTCGAAGACAGCCAAGGTGGGCGATCGCGTGACGCTGAAGACAACCGAGAGGGTGCAGACGGCCGACGGCACCGTGATTCCCAGGGGAACGCGCCTGGTGGGCCACATCACCCAGGTCCAGACGCGCGATGCCACGCACTCCGTCGCGCAACTCGCCATTGCGATCGACCATGCGGAGCTCAAGAACGGGCAAAGCATCGCGATTTATACGCTGATCCGCGGTGTGAACCCCAGCCCGGGTGTGATGGCGATGAATCCCATGAATCGCGGCGACCCCATGCCCATGAGCGGGATGGGCGCGTCCACGGGCGGAGGCGCCATGACCGGTGGCGGCTGGGGCGGCCGCGGCGGTGGTGGGCAGTCCGGCATCCCGGGCGTCGCCGTCGAGAGAACCTCTGAAACCACGACCTCAGTAGGAGACCGGGCGGGCGCCAATACGAATCCGAACCCGCAGGGAGCTGTGCAACTTGCCGGACACAGCGATGTGAATGGAAACGTCGGCGCGCACCAGCTTGCCGCGGCTCGCGCGGTCCCGCACCCCACAGCGATTCCGGGCCTGATGCTCGCCGGCAACAGCTCTGCATCCGGCGTGTTCTCCGCGACCTTGAAGGATATTCAATTCGAAAGCGGAACCCAGATGCAGCTGGGAATTGTGGCGGACCGGTAAAGGCAGGTGTCAGGTGTCAGGGGAGCAGATCACAATACGCAGACCGCGATCACAGCGCCAGACGCACAACAAGAACTGACACCTGAAACCTGACACCTGTCCTTTTTTCGGACACCTCGTTACCGAAGTTGCGGGAAACCGTAATCTGGCGCGAAGAAGCGGCTTTCGTTAGCATCGGCACTAATGAGGAAAACTTGAGGCTGCGGCGAAAAGAATTTGCAGCTTCAAATAATCCCGCTCCGAGGAGCCTGCCATGACTTCGAATTGCACCGCCCAGGAAGGCTTTGAGATCAGCCCGCGGTTCCGTCAAACCGTCGAAGAGAGAATCGCGCGCCTGGAACGGGATGCGGCGAACGACGAGGCGCAACTGGACCGGCTCGACGACATCGATCACATCCGCCGGCAAATGCGTCTGGTGGCAACCGAACGCGCCGAGGCCCTGCGCATGCGAATCTTCCTGGACCGCGCCAGACCGCGCTTGCCAAGGCCGCTGATCGAGCTGTAAGACAGGTTTCAGGTGTCAGGTTTCCACAACTCCGTCGCGCGGTTTTTTTCGTAAACTAGAGTCAGAGAGCGAATTGCGCGATGGCGAATCTGGACTACTTCGTCGTAGATGTCTTCACCGAGACCCCGCTGGCCGGCAATCCGCTGGCGGTGGTGTTGAATACGTGCGGCCTGACGACCGAACAGATGCAGGCCATCGCGCGCGAGTTCAACCTGTCCGAGACCACGTTCATCGAGCGCCGATCGGCTGAGGCGGAGCGCGGGGAAGGTGTGCGCGTGCGCGTTTTCACGACCCAGGAAGAGCTTCCCTTTGCAGGCCATCCCACACTGGGAACGGCCAGCGTCCTCAAGATGATCGCTCCGGAAACCATCGATAACGGTCCTGGGGGCGACACCGTGACGCTTGCGCTTAAAGTGGGGCCGATACCGGTGCGTTTTGCACCGAGTGCCGCGGATGCACCAGCGATCTTTGGCGAGATGACGCAGAGAGAGCCGGAGTTTGGCGCGGAACTGGACACCGCGGCGGTGGCTCCGCTCCTGGGTCTCGCCTGCGAGGACATGGACCCGGCGCTGCCGCCGCAGGTGGTTTCCACCGGCGCGCCGTTTGCGATTGTCGCGCTGCGCAAGGTTGACGCGTTGGCGCGGCTCAAAGTGGATCAGGATGCGGCCACGGCGTGGCTGCGCGAGCGCGGAGCAAGGTGGTTCTACGTGCTTGCGCCGGATCTGGCGAAAAACCAGAACGGTACGAAGTACCGGGCGAGGATGCAGTTTTATGGCGGAGAAGATCCGGCCACGGGTTCGGCGGCCGGCTGCGCCATCAGCTACCTGGTAGCTCGCGGTGCGACGCCTTCGGGCACGCGCGTACACGTTCGGCAGGGCGTGGAGATCGGGCGTTCCAGCGATCTATTTCTTTCCGCAAAAAAAGATGTATCGAGGGTCACGGATGTGCGCGTGGGGGGCAGCACCGTTCTTGTGGCAAAAGGACAGCTTTTCCTTCCGTGATGCACATGCTTTCAACAGAAATTCATCTTCGCAAGTTGCAGTGTGTGTAGGCTCTAACGATTTTCCACTTGTTTCACTCGGATTTTCACCCAAGTCTTCGCCTGCCTTTCCCTCTTCCCATGAACCTCCGGGAACCGTACTCTCCGATTCATTGAAGACAATTGACTGGCGCGTTTTTGGGAGTTCCTGGGCGCGCCAAAACGCTGAGCAAACGACCGCGAAGCAGGGCTGACCCGCAGAGGAACGCGAGCAGGTTGCCCTCTAGCGCAAATGAACGCACCTCCAGGGATGCGGTTCACGCGCAGGGCAAGCCGCGAAGAACGATCCGAAGCAATATTGTCTGCCCCATTCACGGCCATCACCCTAATCTACGGCAACCTCGAGCCGCAATTTGAGCGGCAGAGGATTTGTGTTGCCCTGAATGGCCTTTGAAAATTGCTGTAAGGAGCAGATCCCCATACCATGCGTCCAAAGAAAGTGATTCTCTGTGTAGATGACAATGAACAAGAGCTTTCCGTGCTCAAGTTCATGCTTGCGACCAACGGTTATCGCGTGCTGGCGGCCTCGAACGGCCAGGAGGCGATTGCCGTTTTTGCCACGGCGCCCCAAATTGACCTGGTTCTGACCGACACTACCATGCCCCAAATGAGCGGAGGCCAGCTTGTGGAGCGGCTGAAACGCATGAGAGGCCACGTGCCCATGATTCTGCTCGGCGATGCGCTGGCGGCGAGCGGTGAGCTTCACGTGGCCGACGCCATGCTGGCCAGGAAAAACTGCTCCACGCAAGAGCTGCTGGAGCGCATCAAGGTGATGAGTGCCCGCAAGCGCGGCCCACGCAAGGGCGCGCAACGCATCACGCCGGTGCACGAGCTGGCCGCGGCGTCGTAAAGACAGGGACCAAGGGAACGAGGGACCAAGGGAACAAGAACTCGGGTCCGAGCGCAAGAGCACTTCGGAGGCCGAGCCCCATTTCAAACGGCCAGGCTTGAGGTCCGCGACTCGTTCAGCGGGGCGGACGAGCCCTCAGGACGCAAAGTGCAGTCCTCCGCATGATCGGCGCATCCTTGGTCCCTTGGTCCCTCGTTCCCTTGGTCCCTGTTCTCTGCATTTCCCCCCTTGACGATGGTGCATGGGTATGCGCATACTCGCCTTCATGTCATAGCGCCGGCGGTGACGATCTGCCGCCGGTTGAAAGTCGGCCCTTATGGACCTGGTGGTTTTACGTCTTCTTTTTGTCATTCTGTTTGCCACGGTTTGCTATTTCCTCCGCCCGTTCGGCATCCAAACAGGATGGGAAGGCGCAGCGGTTGGCGCGGCCGCGGCGTGCGCGGTCATCGTCTTCGAACTGCGCGTGCGCGCGCTCACGCTACGGCGGCTGATTGGCGCCGTAGCCGGCAGCGTTCTCGGCATCATTGGCGCGGCGCTTTTCTGTCTGGTGTTGCGCTCAGCGCCGCTTCCCGGAACCAACTCTGCCGTGCTGCAGATCTTCGTGCTTCTGCTCATGACCTACGTGGGCCTGCTGGTGGGCGCGAGCAAGGGCGATCTGCTGAACCCGGCGGCGCTGGGCACGGTGTTCTCCGGCGACAAGCCCTCACGCCGCAGCGCCAAGGTGCTGGACACCAGCGTCATCATCGACGGCCGCATCGCCGACATTGCC
>Ga0181520_10009019_pt1 | contig 13938 bp, 7 predicted proteins | sample PEATcosm2014_Bin_29_FD_132451 | JGI IMG/M metagenome (GOLD analysis project Ga0181520, IMG submission 132451) | Peatland microbial communities from MTU Mesocosm Facility, Houghton, MI, USA - PEATcosm2014_Bin02_30_metaG | ecosystem: Environmental > Terrestrial > Soil > Wetlands > Peat | place... | reverse complement strand
GTAGGTTCCCGCCGTGGAGAATGAGGTCGTCAGCGTGGCCACTCCCGAACTCAGCGTTCCGGTTCCGAGCGAGGTTGTGCCCGAGTAGAAGGTGACTGTGCCGGTGGCCGCCGAAGGCGAAACTGTGGCTGTCAACGTGACGCTGGCGCCAACCGCCGGAGTGGTGGTGGACGCAGTCAGCGTGGTGGTCGTTGCTGCCGCACCTACAGTAACGGAAACAGCGCTTGAAGTGCTGGTCGCATCGGTCGTCGATCCGCCATAGACAGCGGTCAGCGAGTCCGTTCCGGCCGCGGCGAAGGAGGTCGCCAGTGTGGCCACGCCGGAGCTAAGCGTTCCGGTTCCGAGCGAGGTTGTGCCCGAATAGAAGGTGACTGTGCCGGTGGCCGCCGTAGGCGAAACCGTGGCCGTAAGCGTGACGCTGGCGCCAACCTTTGGCGTGGTTGTGGATGCAGTCAGCGTGGTGGTCGTGGGCGTCAACGTCCCGCCGCAGGTCGTTCCGTTGACGGCGAACGACGTGGGCACCGCGTTGGTTACGCCGTTCCAGGTGCCGTTGAAGCCAAATCCGGAGTAGCTTCCGCCGGCGGCAACGTTCTGCCAGCTCTGGCCGGGCTGTTCACTCACCGTGACATTGGCGCCGCTCTGCGATACGTTTCCGTTCCAGGCATTGGAGATGGTCTGCCCGTTGGCGAAGGTCCAGGTAAGCGACCAACTTGTCCAGGCCACCGTTCCCGTATTTTCGATGTTGAGGGTTGCTCCGAACTGGCTGGTGTTTTGCGGTGAAATTGTGTAAACAACGTTGCACGCATTGGCGGCATAAGCGCTCGGCGCAACAAGTGTTAGTAGTAGAGCCGCGAGTACCGTAAAGTACACGCTCAGTCGGCGAACGCATGCCCGCCCACAGGGGGGATTGAACTCCTGATACATGGTTTCTCCTTTACATCACATAACCCGCTTACAACACTCAATGCTTGAGTGCTTTTCGTTGCATGATGCCGGTATAAGGGCCGTATCTTGCGAATTGGAGATGATCGTACGAGTTGTTGGAGTAACGGGAGATGGGCGAAGCAGGCTCTTCGACCTGCTCCGCTCCTGTTCCCGCTGACCGGGCTACGCGTTGACGCAGCTTGCTAGTTGACGGCGCATGAAGTTCCGTTGAGCAAGAAGGCCGTGGGTATCGCGTTGGTGCTTCCGTTCCATGTTCCGTTGAATCCGATGCCGGTGAGTGTGCCGTTGGCGGCGATGCTGCCGTTGTAGGACTCGTTCTTCACCGTTACATTGGCGCCGCTCTGGCTTTCAATGCCGTTCCAGAGAGACGAGATTGTCTGCCCGTTGGCGAAGGTCCACGTCAGCGTCCAACTAGTGATGGCGGTCGATCCGTTCTTGATGGTGATGGCCGCTCCGAAGGCGCTGGAGTTCTGCGGCGAGATCACGTAGTCAACGGTGCATCCGCCGCCAGATGGCGAAGTTGTGGCGCTGGCTTGAGCCGAGGCTCCCGATGTACCGGCAGCATCGACCGCTTCGATCTTGTAGTAGTAAGTGGTCGAAGCTGAAAGACCCGTGCTGGAATAGCTCGTGGCCGTCACGCCGCTGGCTATCTGGTTGCTCGACGACGGTGTGAATCCGCTGCTTGTGCTGCGGAAAACGTTATATCCGCTGATGGTGCAGTTGGCCGGAGCGGTATCCGCCGTCCAGCTCAGGTTGATGACGCTGGAGGAAGATGTCGTCGCACTGAGTCCGCTGGGCGCGGAAGGCGCTGTGGTGCAGGAGCCGCCGGTGCCGCCAGCCGCGGCGCTGACTGAGAATCCGGACATAGCCAGGCCATCGCCGCCCGTCCAGATCTCGAAACCGTACTCCACATCGATCAGCCACCATGAACTTTCCAGGCTTCCGCGCGATACAGCATCGGCGAAAAAGGGCATGAGGTTCAGGTTGCTCACGGAGGTTACAGGATTTACCGCAACGTAAGAGACGATCTTCCACGAACTCTGGTTACCCGTCCACACTTCATAACTGGCTCCGTCGATTATCTCGGTTGCCACATCCGTGCCAAAGGGCTGAATCGAACCTTGATGATTGATCCAGATCATGATTTCGGTGCCGTTCGGTTGCCCCGTCGTCGTCGAAGTCTGGTTGAACCAGATGTCATAGGCTGAATCATTGTTGTAGCCGGAGGGCTGCGTAATGCTGACACTGGTGGTGGCCGAAGCGATGTTGCTCTCTTCGATCGGGAAGGGATTGGAAGCCGTGCAAGCGCCCCAATGGCATCCCCGGTAGAGCGATGTGTAGGTGGCCGGAGCCCCGTTCGTCGCACTGGAGAAGTTTGCGGTGGTGTACGTAAAACCCAGGCCACTGATGTTCACGCACTCATTCAAAGTGGAGTTCCACTCATTCATCTGGAATTCGTACAGACCGCTGTCGAGAGGATCGATATATGTCGTGCCGACGGTGGACGAACATACTGATTGGGCGGCGGCCTGAACTGTCATCCCGAGAGAGACAAGGCAAACTGCGCACGCCATGGCAAACACCTGAAGTAATGACCTTCTGTTCACAAAAATCTCCTTTTCAATTGAAGTTGTCTGTCTCGTCCTGATTCGACGTTCGTCTTGCTGGAGAAGAGGAAGATGCGGGGAGGACGAAAGTATCCAACCCCGCATTGATTCCTTCTTTAGTTGGCGCTGCCGAGTTTAGGCGCTAGTTGACGGTGCAGGCCGTTCCGTTGAGCAAGAAGGCCGTGGGTATCGCGTTGGTTGTGCCGTTCCAGGTGCCGTTGAAGCCGAAGCCGGAGTAGCTCCCGTTGGCGGGGATGTTCTCCCAACTTTGGCCGGACTGTTCACTCACTGTGACATTAGCGCCGCTCTGCGATACGGCTCCATTCCAGGAACCGCTGATGGTCTGGCCGTTGGCGAAGCTCCAGGTAAGTACCCATCCGCTCAGAGTAGTGTTGCTGTTGTTCTTGATGTTGAGGGTTGCTCCGAACTGGCTGGTGTTTTGCGGCGAAATCGTATAGTCGACCTCGCAAGCGCCGCCCGTTGGAGTGACCGTCACTGTAATCGCAGTAGTCGCGATGATCGAACCGGAGGTTCCGGTTACGGTGATCGTGGCTGTTCCGCTGGCCGTACTGCTGGCCTTCAGCGTTAGCGTGTCGCCGCTGACCGTGACCGTGACGCCGGAGTTCGAACTGCTGGCAGTCAGAGTGACGGTGCCGGTGAAGCCGCCGGTGTCGGTGACCGTAATGGCGTCGGTGGTGCTGGCCCCCTGGGCAAGAGTCACAGCAGACGAAGCAGGAGTAAGCGTGAAGCCCGGTGCCGCGATTGTCACTGTGATCGACGTGGTAGCGGAGATGGAGCCGGAGATTCCGGTGACGGAGATGAGGGCTGTTCCGGTGGCCGTGCTGCTGGCCTTTAGCGTCAGCGTGTCGCCGTTGACTGTGACCGTGACGCCGGAGTTCGAACTGTTGGCGGTCAAAGTGACGGCGCCCGTGAAGCCGCCGGTGTCGGTGACCGTGATGACATCGGTGACGCTGCCGCTGGGAGCGAGGGTCTCAGTGGCCGACGCTGGAGTCAGCGTGAAGCCGCCGCTAGATCCTGCAAGCGGGGGATAGGCGTCCTCCACCAACTGCACGAACTCAGTCACCCAGAAGGTGCCGGCGGGCGGCGAGTTCGGAATCGAGTTCGCTATGGTATCGGCGCCGGCCTGCGGGTTCGCGGTCACCGGGTTGCAGTTCGGATCGCCGCCCGTTTCCGTTACGCCGTTGTATACGGCGCCAGGATATGTGCCGTCCGATTCTCCCGGAGGCTTGACCCAAACAAAGGCTTGCAGTTGCGAGAGGGTCGAGGAATAGCCCGTGTTCGTAGTGGGCAGTACGCCGATGCCTGCATTCTCCTGGTTGCACCACTGTCCTGAGGAATTGCGCAGATCGATCTTGCTCTCATTGACAAAGGTGTCGATGACGGTACTGGTGCCCGCCGCTGTCGGCCGCACTTGGTAGGCGCTGGTGCCGCCGCCGTTAGCGACAGAGGTGTTGCCCCAGCCGTTGCGCGAGGTGTCGATCAGGAAGCCAATCGTTGACGGAAAACCGCCGCCGGGCGTATGCGCCTGGCCGCGCGGGTCGGTGTAGCCACCCGAGGTCGACGCGGTCAGTGCCTGCATGAAGTAGACGCCGTAGTCGATCTCATCGATCGCTGGATCCCACTGATAGAAGTCGCCGGTAAAGATCCCACTGGAAGTGCTGGTGGATGTAATGGGTCCGCCTGCAACCTCATCCCAAACGATAAACGGTTCCTTGAGGGGACCATAGTTGGCCGTATTGGTAATGAAGCCGTCAATGGTGGCATATCCAGCCGACAGTTGCTGCGCGAAACTGCTGAAGAATTGGACGGCATAGGCCGTGTTAGAAGTCCAGCCGAGCCAGCCGTGGTGGCCAATGTCCAGATAGCTGTATACGTTCGGCAACTTGTGGAAGTTATTGAGCGCGTAGGAAATGCCCTGATAGTAGACGCCTGTCGTCGGAATATTCAGGGTGGGCGTAGCCGTTTGGGTCCAGTTGGCGGCTGCGCCTGCGTTGCTTACGCCGCCATTGGCAGCGACGCAGGGGGCATCGGTAAAGCTCAGGCCGGTGTTAGTAAGCATGTTGGGCAGCGAGTCATCCTCAATCACCAGCACGAAGCGAACATTCGAGGGGGCCTTGGCCAGGATGTTATAGATAGGAGTGATGTAGTCGTTCTCATACTCCTGAATGCCGGTGCCTGTCAGCGCCGGTCCGCCGCCGATCGGTACATCGCCGCCGGCAATGCTCAATTCGCCGTTGGAGGCCAATGCCGCGCAGTCGCGATCGGGTAGATCGTAAATAACGAGCTGGACGACGATTTCCGCGCCGCCGGCTTGGGCAACCGCCGCGTTGATGTGCTGTTGCAGGCTGAGGCGGCCGGTTGCCGTACCATTGCCGTTGACTGCCGTAATGGCCGCGATATGATCCAGCCAGACGAATGTCGGCTGCTTGGCGACAGTAGCCATCTGCCCCGCGAGCGAAGGATCGGCTGCTTCCGCGGTGGCGACTTCAGCGGCGTAGTCCGTGCTGACGTACACCAACGCGCCAGAGTATGGATTGGCAACGTGAGTTTGAGCAAAGGCGCAAGGCGCCAGGATGGTTAGTAGTAGTACCGCGAGTACCGCAAGGTACCCGCTCAGCTGGCAAGCGCGAGCCCGCCCGCAAGGGGGATTGAACTGCTGAGACATGGTTTCTCCTTTACATCACACAGCCCACCTGCATCACTCCATGAAAGAGTGATTTACGCGACATGATGCCGGTATCAGAGCCCTATCCTGCGAGCAGGCGTTCTTTAGCCTACCCGTGGCTGGAACCTCTGCGAATTGTCTATTCTCTGAAAAAGCGAAGAAGTGGGAAGTGGGAAATGGGAAGAAGTAGCATGCGTAGTGCGGGAGCGCATCAATGCGGATCAATCTAGATGAAACGTGACTCACTTGCTCTTGGTATGCTTCTCGTAAAATAATATTGCGAGACAACAGACCGGGATGACTGCAATCACTGCCGGCATCGAATCTTCCGGCAGCACATCACCCTTAATTATGGCGTCGCTTTACGCCAAATCACGTTTATTACCGCGAAACCAAGGTAATCTTCCTTCTTAAGGATGTCAAGTTACGTTTGTGCATAAAAAGTAACCATCGTAATAATTCAGTAGTCAACTGCGACTGCGCTAGCTGATGAGCTTGAACTCTGAGAATCGCTTACACTTCGATCTGCTGTCGAATCAAGCAGAAGAAGTATGCACCAAAAACCTGCCAACTTAGAATTGTGTTGCGAGCCTCCTCCCTGAATATTCACGCCAACGCGCCCCCGCTGGCTGGCAGGATACGTCGGCGCCGTTAAGGTAGTGGCGTCTCAGTTTTGGTGATCCTGTTAATGGCTGAGAATATTGCTGAAGTGAATCATCTTAACTAATTGATTTATTGGTGGACGCGGTAGGAATCGAACCTACAACCTGTCGGTTAAGAGGCCAGTCGTAAATCGCGGAGCACGTATGTTATCAACGGAGTACAGAGGAGTACAGAGGACAATTCGGAGTCCTTTCGGCGCGCAATTCGGCGAAGAATTCGGCGAAGTTTTACGCGTGAGTTAAGCATTCGGCCGTTAGCCTTTGGCTCATCTGGCCCAACCGCTTCTGGAAACCTGGTCGTGGACAGAACCGGATATAGGCTTCGCTCAAGGCTGTTGTCACCCGCAAGAAACTGCGCCGGCGGTTGTAGCCGCAGCATCGCTTGCCCTGTGGATGACTTTCGCCATATATTCGCCTATACTCAGCCAATGAGTTTCGGGTTCCCAATACTGGAACGTAAGCAGTTCGTTGTCACCTGCAAACGATGCCGACGAGATGTCCCGGCAGGCGTGAGGGAGTTTCCATTCCAGCCTATCGTGGTGGCCTGCCCACTCTGCGGAGAGCTGCGAAGGTACTTGCCTTTAGAGGTGTTCCTGGGCCAGCCAAACAGCCTTGTATCTAAACAAGCGCGTAGACGGGAAATCTGAGCGAATCAAAGTGATTCTGCCGTTGATATTCAGGTCGAAACATCGAGCAACTCCGGGCTGTTGTTGCGCGCGTTGCCGACGCGGTCGCTAACCGGCCAGGCTTTCATGCGCTCCGCGGCGTACGGGCGCAGAAGATCCTAGGGCGGACGCGCCGGGTCTCCGGGGTCCAGCCAACGATCATAGTCCTTCGGTTCCAGAATCACGGGCATCCGGTTGTGGATTGGCTCCATGAGCCCGTTGGGATCGGTGGTAAGGATGGTAAATGTCTCCACTGGCGCGCCCTCCTTGGTGCGCCAGCTCTCCCACAGACCGGCGAAGGCGTAAGGCTCACCGGACGCGAGCGCGAAAGCGAATGGCCGCCTGGTCTTAGCATCGAGCTTTTGCCACTCGTAGAACGCGTCCGCGGGCACCAGACAGCGCCGCTTCTTGAGTGCATCCCGGTAGGCAGACTTGGAGGCAGCTTCTTCGGCACGGGCGTTGATGGTGTTGTAGCCGATCTTTGCGTCCTTTGCCCAAAAGAGCACCAGGCCCCAGCGCAGCAAGGCAACCTCGCGCCGGCCGGAGTCGCGATTCAGGCGCACTGCCGGCTGCACTCTTTGCGGCGCAGCGTTGTAGCTGGGCGTAAACCAGGGCATCTCTTCGAGCTCAAGGCCGAACCAATCGGCTAGAACCACTTGGGTGGATTTTCTGGCGAATCGGCCGCACATCCTCCAATCAGGATAACGGATTGACGGGATTTCCACCGCTGTGGAAGAACAGACCTGCATAGGTGGCTTAACCGGGGGCGGATTCGGGCTTCAGCAAGCGAGGAACCCGCATCCAGGATGGGCTTCAGAGGTACTGAGGGCAAAGAAAACAAATAAGATCTCGACGTTCCTCCCCAATTCTAAAAACAGGATCTTGATCTGGATTTCATAGACAAAAAATATCGCTTAGCCGTTCGGATTTAGACTGCTAGACTTGATTAGGAGGGGCTTGACGTGGCGCGCGCGGACTTGCTTCTCAATTTGGTCAAGGCCGGTCTTAACGAGGAGCGAGAGCTGTTTACTAAGACTGTCGAAGCCGTCATTGCCGAGGAACGCTCGAAGAGCCATCACGTCCTGGCTGAATCGCTTGCTGCGGCTGCATCGCAGGCCAAAAAGGGTTCTGAGGCTCCTCTGCGTGTAGTTCTGAAGAGTCCAAGCGCAGAACTATTGCTGGAACAGCAACCGGATGTCGCGCTTTCGGACCTAGTTCTTCCATCCACTGTCTACGTCCTCACTACGCAACTCATAGAAGAGCAACAGCGGGCTGATCTGCTGCGGTCCTACAATTTGGAGCCGCGAAGTCGCGTATTGCTGACGGGGCCACCGGGAAATGGTAAGACATCGTTGGCCGAAGCTATAGCAACAGCGCTCTGCGTTCCGTTCCTGGTTGTGCGGTACGAAAAGGTCGTGAACAGTTATCTTGGCGAAACGGCCAAACGCATTCAAGAGGTCTTTCAGTATGCGCGTATGCGCCAGTGCGTGCTGTTCTTTGACGAGTTCGACGCTCTTGCGAAAGAACGTGAGGACCGTCAGGAATCTGGTGAGATCAAGCGTGTGCTAAATTCGTTGCTCATGGAAGTGGATCGTTTGCCGAGCTATGTGGTCCTCGTTGCGGCGACAAATCATCCTGACTTGCTCGATCGCGCAGTATGGAGACGATTCCAGATTCGAACCAATCTTCCTTTACCAAGCCGAAAGCAAATTGCCCAGTGGTTCGATCTTTTTTCCGTTCGTTTCCCTCAGTTCCATGTAGGCATAGCGAAACGATCCTTCTCCCAATTGGAGGGGGCAAGCTACTCCGAGCTAAAGGACTTAGCACAGGACGTTTTGCGGAGATGTGTGTTGGATGGGGACAATGATCCAGATCGAGTCTTTCAAGAGCAGATGAAGCTCTGGATTATGAGCCATCCGAAGAGGAGTGCTGGACGAAATGGCGACTCTGCCAATCTTGATCTTTCCAACCCACGAAGTAGCCGCCAGAGCCAAGAAAAACAGCGGCCCACCAACGGTTCACTTGCCAACGGCAGGACGGCAGGGCGAACGAATCGGTCCACAGTTACAGCGACTCGAACGGGCGTTCGCTGACAGAGCCGGTACTGTACAAACCGATGTCGAGGGTGCCGAACCCGAAAGGGTCATCGTTCTTGAAACGGCCGGATCGATAAAGGACTTCTTGAATGCCGTGCGCAGGATCAGAGGCATGGAATGGTTGGCCGAAGTAGACGAGGAGATAGCTGCGGACCAGGACTTCTACCGGCCAAGTCATCTGGGGGAACCAGTATCAGGGCGACTATATCTAGTGATGGCGAATCGCGCCGCACTCGATGAACTCTTGAGGCTTTGGAACGCCTACCAAGCCAATCCCGATCAGCCGTTTATACGGAATTTCAATAAATTTCGTGATCTGTTTCGCCATCTACGCACAGTACGTCTTTGGGGCACAGAAGACCGACTGCGTGATACAGGGTTGCTCGATAATTGGCGGTTCGATATCCAAAACGGCAAACAGACTGTATCCTTTGAGGCGGAGTTGTGGTTTCGTGGGAGTGAAGAAGCAAGGACACGGGCTGCTCTCCATGTACAACAGGCTGTGCGCGACGCAGGTGGAGAAGTCATACATACCGCGGTTCATTCGGAAATCGGGTATCACGGTCTTCTGGGTTCTTTACGCAGTGCGTCAGCAGAACAGATCCTTCAAAACCCTGCGATTCGACTGTTACAGTTGGACGAGATAATGTTCTTTCGACCGGCTGGGCAATCCATTTCAACCCCTCCGGATTCTCCACCGATTCCTTTCTCCGGACTCGTAGGGCCAGAGCAGGTCCCAGTTGGGCCGCCAATGATCGGGCTGCTGGATGGACTTCCGCTCGGGAATCACCAATTATTAGCGGGCCGTCTTATCATTGATGATCCAGAGGGGTGGGAGCAAGATTATCAAGCGTCAGAACGCGTACATGGGACAGCGATGGCCTCGCTCATCGTTCGCGGAGATCTGTCCTCGGCGGAAGCCGCGCTTAGCAGCCCTCTGTATGTTCGGCCGATCATGCGTCCCGATCCTCGCGATTTTCGCGTGCCCCGAAGTGAGAATATCCCCGCCAATCAACTCACCGTAGATCTTCTTCACATTGCAGTGCGGCGTCTGTATGAGGGTCAAGGCACCACGCCAGCGATAGCGCCTACGATTCGCGTCCTGAATTTTTCGATTGGCGATCCAAGCCGTCCCCTTGAGGGGCCGATCAGTCCGCTTGCTCGGATGATCGACTGGCTTTCGTGGAGATATCGAGTTATATTCTTGGTTAGCGCCGGGAACGATAGCTCCAATATCGAGTTGGATGTCGCCCGCATAGACGTTCCGCAACTTAGTGCAGCCGATTTGAATTCCGCGGTATCACGGTCCATTCATGCAAATGCCCATTTGCGAAGAATCCTATCTCCCTCCGAAGCTATCAACGCAGTCACCGTAGGAAGTCTCCACGGAGACGATTCAGGTGTAGCGACACCTGTTGCGTTGGTCAATCCCTACCCCGACACAGGTTACCCCAGTCCTCTGAACCGAATTGGGCTCGGCTTCAAGCGCGGAGTGAAGCCAGACATCCTGTTAGAAGGTGGAGTACAGCTTTATCGGCTTTCAAGGAATCCGGCGGAGGTGAATGGGATTCTTGAAGTGGCTCCCACTCTGCGAACGGGTCCGGGCCAATTGGTCGCGTCCCCGGGTGTTGGCGGCGAGTTGCGAGCAAGCCGGTATATGTGTGGTACGAGCAATGCAACCGCACTCGGAAGCCGTTTTTCCGCATTGATTCTGGATATGCTGGGCAGACTGCCCGCTGATTGGAGCGCCGGAAAGCTTGCACTACTTACCAAAGTGTTGCTGGTTCACGGAAGTGCCTGGACAGAAGCCGAGGATGCACTGCACGAGTCTCTTCAACTCGGCAGTGATTATCGAGACCATATTGCACGCTACCTTGGCTACGGAGCCGTACAGCTCGAACGTGTTCTTGGTTGCGAAGATCACCGCGTCACTGTGATCTCTGCATCGGAGATAAGCGACGGTGAGGGTCATGTCTATGAATTGCCATTACCGCCTAGCCTTTCAGGTATCGTCGGTGTACGACGGCTCACGGTTTCGCTGGCATGGCTTTCCCCGATCAATGCATTGCACCGCGATTACAGGCGCGCCGGACTGTGGGTAAGCGCCCTTGAATCTCCGCTCAGAGCGGACCGTATGCACGCAGACTGGCAGACAGTGCAGAGAGGGACGATGCAACATGAGATATTTGAAGGAGATGAGGCGGTAGCATACATTGACGGCGCGACGGCCCGGATCAAAGTCAATTGCCGGGCTGATGCTGGCCGACTCGACGATAGAATTCCCTACGCGCTTGCGGTTACCTTGGAAACTGCGGAAGCTCTACGCATCCCAGTATATGAAGAGGTGGCAGACCGGATTAGACTTCAAGGCGAGGTGCGCGCGGTGTAAGTATCCACCGGCAGAGCCGGTGGCTTTACGGTTGCTGGCCCCTCAAAGAGGCCTGACCGCAACCGTCCGAAGCAAAGGCAAGAACAAAAGCAAAAACCTCGTACGTCGTCTTCACTGCCGCAGCACAGGCTATTCGAGGGAGAACATACTCCCGGAATTCTCAAAGTTCTACTGCCACCCCGGCAGAGCCGGGGGATCTCCTCACCCTTTAGCTCTTATCGTCTTAGGGTGTACATTATCTCTCAAAGCCTCCATGGTAAAGGTACTCGTCTGATGCCATTGCTTGACCACATCCGCGCTAGGAATTTGAGGCAACTTGCAAGACAACATTACAACACAAGACTCACAGAATCTGAGATAAAGATTCTGAACGACTCGGCCAGTTCCGTTGACCCAGAGGCACCCAAAGCCGATGCACAACGCTTGTCTATCCGTTCGGATTTTGTACGTTGGCTGGCAACCGATCCAGAGGCCGTTCCGTTCATTGACCCCAAGGGCCTGCGCGTTTACGGAATCACCCTGGAGGAAGCTCTCGATCTTAAGAAATGCCGGATTGACTGTTCTCTCGACTTTAGTCGTTGCACATTTGAAAAGGATATGGATTTACGGCAAATGAAGGTCAGGGGGATTTCACTCAAGGACTCGAGGGTGGAAGGTAGATTGAGAGCCGATCGGATCGAAGCACACGGTTCTATCCTCCTTCTCAGGAGTGAATTCTCTGGAGAGGTTAGCTTCAAAGGCGCTCGAATCAGGAGTAATTTGTCATGTGCGGGCTCATTGTTTAATTCGCAAAATGGATATGCGCTGATTGCGGATGGAGCCAGAATAGGCGGCAATATCTTTCTTCGCATTCCGGAAGAGACTGGAACGCGTGGTTTACAAACTGTCAGCAGTTTGCCGCCGAATGCAGAACTAAAGGTAGATGCTGTTGATCGCAAAGGTGTCAAATCTATAGGAACAATAAGGATGCCTGGTGCGCGGATCAGCGGAGATTTGGATTGCACCGGAGCAGAGCTTAAAGTAGAGAATCAAGAAGCTTTGATTGCTGAAGGCGCTGAAATTGGCGGCAGTGTCTTTCTGAGAGGTGATTTCACCTCTTCTGGCCGAATTGATCTGGATAATACGCGAATCAGTGGAAATCTGGACTGCTCCGGCGCATCGCTGAAAGTAAAAGGAGGTGATGCGTTGTCCGCAGACGGCGCTGAGATCGGCGGCAACATCTTCCTGCGCGACGCCTTCACGTCCTCTGGCCTGATCAATCTGCGTGGCGCGCGGATCAAGGGCGATTTGAACTGCTCCAAAGCAAAGCTGGGGGCAGAAGGTAATGATGCGCTGAATGCAAATCGCGCCGAAATCGATGGGAACCTCTTACTGCGCGAAGAGTTTGAGTCATCTGGGAGAATTTTCCTGCACAGCGCAAAGATAGGCGGGCAGCTCAGTTTTGCAGGCGCGAAGGTCGTCGAGATCAGCTGCAGAAATCTGTGCCTGTCCGGGGATTTGGCGTGGGTAGGAATTCGAGTGACGGATGAGACCTCTCTCGACCTCGCGGGCGCCAGAATCAAGAATTTGCGTGACGACAGAGAAAGCTGGCCGAAAGAGGGAAAGCTTGATCTGGACGGACTAGTTTACGAAGAAGTCACTCTTAATGATCGGCCATCGCTTGAGCAGATCAAGGCACGCCATTGGACGAAGGAGTTGCCGCTGGTCGCCAAGGAGCGGATCAAGTGGATCATGCTTCAGAATCGTGAACGTCGCTCCGAGCCGCAGCCATGGATGCAGCTTCGGGAACTGCTGGAGAAAAAGGGCGACCGCAAGGGGGCAAAATACGCTCTCTTCCGCTTCAACTGCCTGAAGGCGCAGAAGAGTTGGATTCTCTGGCGATGGTTGAGGAAATACTTTGCGTGGCTGGAGGAGAAGCCGCTTCGCATCCTATGGACGATTGCGGGGGTGGTAGTTTTGGGCACAATTATCTTTTGGGTAGCCGACAGCAAACAGGCAATGATGGAGACTGTTCGAATCCTTCCTACTGCGGCCGTAGATGAGAATAGATGCGCCCAACAGAATATGAGGGGACAGGAGGACAATAATAAGCACACGGATTGGTGCAAAGCGAATCCGGTTTCCGCACACTATCCGCCGTTCAACCCCTTCGTATACAGTCTTGAGAATTCCCTTCCGATCGTAAGGCTGGGTATGGATGATCGATGGATGCCCAGCAAGGATGACAAATTCACTGAACCCTGGTTTCCGAATCATCCAAAGTTGAAAAGATTCAACTATTACGGTTTTCTGGTGTTCTGCCGATGGTTTCTTATTCTCTTCGGTTGGGTCCAGGCCACAGTGTTGGTGGCAGCGCTCTCACACCACTTCAGGGACTAGCCGGCCAGCGGGAGGGGGGCCTTCGAGCTAGAGACAAGAGCAAAAAGCTGAAACCGCCGCATTGGCACTAAAGGCTCGGCAGGTGGGGCTAGCTGTGCGCTATAACCGTACACAAAATGCTGTAGTTGGGCAATAGTTCGCTGTTTACATCTCTACCTGCTCGCGGCATAAGCGAATGCACACCGAAGTCAATAAGCATGTTATCGAATCACTCCCTGAGGAATCATCGGTCCCGACAAGTCGCTATGGGGACTCGAATCGGTGTATTCCATGTCGCCAGTTGCGCGGTCCAGCCTGATTGCGTATAGGTGAAGGCTGGATGATTTGTGCAGAAACATGCCCAGAGGCGAGCGGTTCGCCCCTGGGCATTACGGACGAGGACTACTCCTCGTCCGCGCCGTCCGTTGGATCGTCGGCGGCTTCGACTTTCGAGAGGCGCCTCATGCTGGAAGCGTGGATCTCGGCGATGGTGTGCTTGAACGGCTTGCCCTCGACATCTTCCTCGACCG
>Ga0181520_10009015_pt1 | contig 13947 bp, 7 predicted proteins | sample PEATcosm2014_Bin_29_FD_132451 | JGI IMG/M metagenome (GOLD analysis project Ga0181520, IMG submission 132451) | Peatland microbial communities from MTU Mesocosm Facility, Houghton, MI, USA - PEATcosm2014_Bin02_30_metaG | ecosystem: Environmental > Terrestrial > Soil > Wetlands > Peat | place... | reverse complement strand
CCGTTTTCGATTTGAATTCTGAATGCCTTTTTGGCCATGCTGGGTCGGCTCCACAGGAGGGGGCGACGCATGCAGGCAGGCAAAACGGTCTTCGCGCAGTTGATGGATTTCATTCCCCCGCACGAGTTTCGCCGCTGTGTGAATCGTTATGGCGGCAACTACAAAGTCAGCACCTTCACTTGCTGGGACCAATTTCTCTGTATGGCTTTTGCGCAACTGACCGGGCGCGAGAGTTTGCGCGAGATCGAAATTTGCCTGCGTGCCTTGGGGCCTCGACTGTATCACTCCGGGGTTCGCGGCCACGTTTCGCGCAGCACCCTTGCCGACGCCAACGAATTGCGCGACTATCGGATTTACGCCGACCTGGCGCAAGTGCTGATCGCCATGGCGCGCTCCTTGTACGCCGACGAAAGCTTGGGGGTGGAGTTGCAACAGACCGTCTACGCGCTCGATTCCACCACCATCGATCTCTGCCTGGCGCTTTTTCCCTGGGCACGTTATCGCGCCCAAAATGCTGCCGTCAAGATGCATACTCTGCTCGACCTGCAGGGCAACATTCCTGCCTTCATCGCGGTCAAACCCGCGAAAATCCACGAGATTCACACTCTCGACGAACTTCTTCTCGAACCCGGCGGCATTTACCTGATGGACCGCGGCTACTTGGATTTTTCCCGTCTCTATGCGCTCGACCAGGCGCGCGCTTTCTTCGTCACCCGCGCCCGCAAGGATTTTGCTTTTCGTCGCCTCGGCTCGCTTCCCATCGACAAGACGACGGGCCTCCGTTGCGACCAGACCATTCGCCTGAAAAGCTTTTATCCGGCCAAGTCCTATCCCCAACCCTTGCGGCGTATTCGCTACCACGACGCCGAAACCGACAAGGTCCTTATCTTCCTGACCAACCATTTCTTTCTGCCCGCGCTCATCATCGCCAAGCTCTACAAGTGTCGCTGGCAGGTCGAATTGTTCTTCAAGTGGATCAAACAGCATCTCCACATCAAGAAATTCTACGGCCTCTCACCCAATGCCGTGAAAACTCAAATCTGGATCGCCATCGCCGTTTACGTGCTGCTGGCCATCGTCCGCAAGCGCCTAAACCTCGGACTCAACCTGCACTCCATGACGCAAATTTTGAGCCTCTTGCTTTTCGAAAAAACGCCACTTTTACAGGCGTTTTCGCAATTAAATCTTTCAGACGAACCGGAGACGCCTTGCAATCAACTCAATCTGTTCGACTTATAACCGGACAGTTCTGAACACTGACGACTGATGACTCTTATGCGTCGCGACGGCGCTTGACGTCGATTTGCAGGCGCTTGATTTTCTGGTTGAGGGTGGAAAGGGGAATCTTGAATCGCTCGGCTGCATCGGTCTGGCTCCAGTTGGTGCGCGTGAGCATATCAAGGATAATGCGGCGCTCGCAGGCTTCCATGATCTCAAACAATGAGCGCCCATCAAAGTTCTCCGCAGGAAGGGCCCCTGTTGAATGGGTACCGTCCTGGAAAAGTTGTTCGGGAAGAAGTTCCGTTCCCAGGGAGGGGCCGGAGGACAGCACCACAGCTCGCTCAACGGCGTTTTCAAGCTCGCGGACGTTTCCAGGCCAGGAATAGTCCATCATGACTTTAAGCGCCTCGGGCGTGAATTGCAGGTCGGTGCGGCCATTCTCAGCACAGAATTTCCGCAGGAAATGTTCGGCCAGTTGGGGAACATCTTCCCTGCGCTCACGCAGAGGAGGCAAAGTCACGGTGATGACGTTCAGGCGGTAGAACAGGTCTTCCCGGAATCTGCCGTCCACCACCATCTTGCGCAAGTCGGCGTTGGTGGCGGTGAGAATGCGGACGTCCACTTTGATGGTTTCGGTACCCCCCAGCCGCATGAATTCGCGCTCCTGGAGTACGCGCAGCAGTTTGGCTTGGGTTTCCACGCCCACAGTTCCGATTTCATCAAAGAAGATCGTGCCCTGGTTCGCAACCTCAAAAAGACCGCGCTTGGTGGCGATGGCGGAAGTAAATGCCCCCTTAACGTGCCCGAACAACGTGCTTTCGAGCAAATCGACAGGCATTGAACCGGTGTTGACGGGAACAAAAGGCCGGTCCGCGCGGGGGCTGGTGGCATGGATCGTCTTGGCGATTAATTCCTTGCCTGTACCGCTTTCGCCGGTAATCAATACCGTGGCACGGCTCGCGGCGACCTGGGTAATGAGGTCCATCACCTTCTGCATCTTCTCGCTCTTGCCCACGACATTGGGCAAGTCATAGCGCTTCAGGGCGCGGCGGAGCTGAATGTTCTCAAGCTGGAGGCGGGACTTGTCGAGGGCGTTGCGAATCTCGAGCAGTAGCTTGTCATTATCCCACGGCTTGGTGACGTAACTGTCCGCGCCTTGCTTGGAAGCTTGAAAGGCCATCTGCGTGGATGCGTATGCCGTGATCATGATGACGCCCATTTCAGGGCTTTCACGCTTAATCTGCTGGAGCAAGTCAAGGCCATTGCGGTCAGGCAGATTGATGTCGAGCAACACGAGATCGAAGACGCCATTTTCAATACGCTTCAGACCTTCTTCGCCGGTCGCGGCGGAGTCTGCCTGATATCCCTCGAGTTTCAAGAGTTGCTCGAGGCTTTCGCGAATTTCTGCTTCGTCGTCAATGACTAGAATTGTGCCTTTAACTGACATTCACGGGTTTCCTTACTGCGGGGAATTCCAGCCGGAAGGTCGTTCCACGGCCCACCACGCTGTCCACCTGGATCGATCCGGAGTGCTCACGGATAATGCCGTAGGTTACCGCGAGGCCCAAACCTGTGCCTTTGCTGGTAGCCTTGGTGGTAAAGAAGGGATCGAAAATCTTGTTGAGTTGATCGGCAGGGATCCCGACGCCGTTGTCAGAGACTTCCACATGCACGGTGGAGTTCTCAGACTCCGTGGCAATGGTAAGTTCTCCACCGCGGGGCATGGCATCCCGCGCATTCATGATCAGGTTCATAAAAACCTGCTGGAGCTTCCCGGCATTTCCATATACGGCCGGCAGCGCGGTTTTGAGCTGGGAATTAACTGTAACCTTGGCGGCCTTCAACATGGGTTCAACCAGGGAGAGGCTTTCGCTGATCACTCGGTTTACGTCCAGGTCGGAGTACTCACTGCTGTCGATTCGCGAAAACTTTAGAAGGCTATTGGCAATCTCGGAAGCTCGAAATGCCTGGGCGATGACTTTTTCCAGGGTACGCGTGCGTGGGTCATCCGGATCCATCTGCCGCAACAGCATCTGGGCGTTGGAAGTGATAACCGCGAGCGGCGTATTCACTTCGTGCGCGACGCCCGCCGCCAGCAATCCAATGGAAGAGAGCTTTTCTGCCTGCATCAACTGATCTTCCAGGTTCACACGTTCAGTCAGGTCGGTAAAGATCAACAAGCGCCCAATTACCTGGTCCTCTTTTCCGATCAGCGGCACTGCCGAGAGGTTCACAATCAAGCTGCGGTCCTCAGCATTGCGCAGGCGAAATTTGTACAAATTAAGCGTGTGATGGGGATCGGAATCGCGCGCCAGCTCAGCCCGGAGATCCGGCGGGAAGATGGCTTCCAGAGTTCTGCCCAGCGCTTCGGACCGGCTAATCCCATATAGCCGCTCCATGGCGGAATTCCACGCGTCCACGGTCCCTTCCAAGTTGCAGGCCAGAACGCCGGCGGTGATGGATTCAATAATGTTCTGACTGAAATCGCGCAAGGCCTGGAAATCGTGGGCCCGTAGTTCCAGCGATTCATACAGGCGGGCGTTCTCCAGGGCGATCGAGACATAGCCGGAAATCGTTTGCAGGAGGTCGATATCTTCACTGGAAAGATAATCGCCATCGCGAGTCTTGCCCAAACCCAGGTAACCAAGCGTGCGTTCTTTGACCTTAAAGGGCAGGTAATAATGCAGCCTGAGTTGTTCGATGGATTTTTGCGCGGAGGGAGAAAAGCCGTAGGCCCGCCTGATGTTGTCAAAGAAGAAAAGATAGCCTTTCGCCAGCGACGGTTGGTCCGGATCGAGGAAACTGGTGTCGAGCTTGCCTGTGTAATTCATGCCACGCGAGCGCACCAGGCGGAAGCCCTCCGGTTCTGCGGCCAGGAAGACCGCGAGACGGTCCACGCTCAGAGTGTCCGATAGACGATCACAAATCTGCTGGAGCAGGCTGTCAACGTGCAATTCGGAAGTGAGCTCACGCGCGAACTCCAGCAGAGTGCGGCGGTAATCATATCGCTCGGGGTTGAAGAGGCGGTCCACCCACTGCTGGATGTAATTTACCACGGGTTGAAACAGGATGGCGGTAAGCACAATCGCCACCACCCAGGCGCTGCGGGGAACTGTGGCGCGGAAGAAATCCGCGGACAAAGCGATAAGGCCGAAATACACGCCCACTATACCGGCCGTTGCCAGGGTGTAGGAAAGGCCGCGCCGAAAGATGATATCCACATCCATCAACCGGTAACGCACAATGGCATAGCCAAAAGTGACCGGCAGGAACACCAGTGAGAGGGCGGAAGCGTTCATCCATGTGTTGGGGACAAATCCAAGGAAATACGGTAAGGCGTAAAGGGCGGCAAAGGGCACAATCGCCACCCAGGTTCCCAAGGTGACCCACTTAAGTTGATGTTTCAATACGGCAGTGCTTGCACGAGAATAGGCGTATTGCAGCGCTAAAGCGCCGGCCAGGAAGTAGGCACCCAAATAAAACAACTCGATTCGGTCGAGCAGCCAGCGCGCCTGCAAAAGTGAGACAGGGAGGACGAGAACATCAGTTGCCACCAACGCATGAAATGCTCCCAGCGCGACTCCAGGCAAATAGATAAGGGGCGTCAAGTATCGGCGTTCGCGTAACGGGGGAAGTGGCTCAGGAAACGTCAAACAGTAATGCAGAAAGAGGGCGGGCTGCAGGACCCACGCGGCAACGTTCAGCCAATAAATTGTCCAGTCAAACAGATTCAGCTTGCCGGTGTAAGCAAAGGTGTAGAGAACAAAGGAAGCCAGGCAAAAAACGTAGAAATGGCCGGATTTGCGCGCTGTCCAGCGCCGGAAAAGGATGAAGGTGCCAATCAGGAGATATAGTAAGCCCACCAACGCCAGGTAGTGCCGGACGGACCCCGCATTGGCCTGCGCGTCGAGGACAAGGCTGGTCTCAAAGGGTTCGCCGTTCCGAGACAAGCTGTAGGCAGCAAGCGACCATACGCCAAGGCGATAAATCTGCTGGACGGCCTCCGCCTCGGTCATAATGGCCTGTCCATTGATCGCCTTAAGCTGGTCGCCTTCGTGGATTCCGGCACGATCCGCGGGCCCGCCACGCGCAACAATCCAAGCTGTTACCCCCTGGGGGGTGTCAATCCAGGAAACACCATCGTCGGGGTTTTGGAACAGACCACGCTGTTGGTAGTTAAGAAATCCGAACCCCACAAGTACCAGGCTCAGAAGGGCGAGCGAGAGCGTGGTCAATCTAAAAGCTGGGGTCCTATTCATTGTGAGGTCCGTTCGGAGACATAAAACACTTATTCCTTAAGGATTGTAGCACGTTGGCTTCCAGCAGTCGATCCAAGCCCAATATTTAAGTATATTGATTTCTTATTGTTACATCGGAAGCTCCAAAAGACGGAAGGCCTATACAATATCTGGAATAGAAGTTCCATTTTCGGTAGGGATTATTACCTGACTAGTGCCTTCCCCTGCGCCTCGTCAGGAGAAAACAGGCATTATAGCTTGCCTTGGCTATCAAGAGTGTTTTGGTTTCTTAAAACTGGACGGAAAACCCGCCACGGATATAGTGGTAACCCGAACTCAATACGATGGGTTTTTGACCATTTTGGCCGGCGGGAACATAACCCTGCGACAATAGGTTTTGGAAGTCCGCCACGGCGTCAATATGGAGGGGGAAGCCACTGGGAGTAGGAAGGGGTTGGCGGATGTGGACGCCCAAATAAGGTTGGACTTGAAGATTGGCCTGCCCGGCGGGGTCGACCATGGTCACGCGATCATTGGGAACCCATTCATACGAAGTGGAGATGCGCGTATGAGTACCGGGAAGATCTGTGGTGAATTTCCCAATCAGCGCATTGGTCTGCCGGGGCTGCAGCGAATAATGGGTCTGACCATCCAAGGAAACGGAGTAGCCGTAGGCCGACAGGGCGTTGCCGGAAGAATAAGCCGCCACGGCTTCAACATGCGAACCGAAGGTTTTGGCAAAAACAGCGCGGAAACCCGCCGACTGGTAATTGCCACCATTGATCACAATTCCGTTGCCCACGGGACTCGGGAGGGCATTTCCTGCAAAAGCCTCACTGTAGTCGGCGTGGCCCAATCCCCAAACTGCGGCGTTATGCAAACTGTCGTGATAGGCTGCCGCCTGCACCCGTGCCGACTTGCCGATGCGATGATTAACCGCCACCTCGGCGTGACCCAGTTGTTCCATATCAAGATGTCCATCACGCTGCATGATCTGCGGGAAGGCATTCAGCAAGCCGATGCGCTCCATCATGGAGGTTGACCCATCGGCGCGGGCTGAACCATACCGGGCGGAAACCACCGTTTGTGGAGTTGCCTGATACTCCAGGTTAACGTGGGGTTGCACAGTCAATACGCTGTCAATCGCGTTGAGATAATTGATGTCCATCCCCGCGGTCACGGTGACGCGTGGCGAAAGGAGGCGAGTCTCCGAGAATGTGCCTACCATGCCCTTCGCCTGTCCAAAGCCATTTGGTGCATAGCCAGAGGGTATGGATGCTCCGGGAGCAAGGCTAAACTGGTGGAAGATCAGGCCGACCTGCTGCGGCTCACCCTTGAGTTGGTTGCGGCGCAGAATCGTGCCCACGGTGCCAGCCTCGGCGTCTGTGGGTGCGAATGATCCTGCTACGAGCACATCAGCATCCGGGGAGAGCGATCGGAGGTATGCAAACATGCTGGCCATGCCGAAGTCCTCGGCCAGAGGGTCGCGGGGCGTTGATCCCGGCAGTATGCCCGCTAATCGTTCGCTACGCGGCAGCGCAGGTTTCTCATCCTTATTGGCGGCAACTTGCCCCACGGGCGGCTGTTGGCGGAAACGCAAGATGGGCCGCGTGGTGGAGGAGGTCCTCAATACCCATTTCCAATCATCGCCCCAGGTTGAGACGGTATCATTGGGAACTTGAAAGCGAATTGGCGCGAAGGTATCGGTCAGGACAAAAGTGGCAACCACGGTTTCACCGGCTTCCACGTGAACGCCGTTGCGCATCGCCGGAAGGCGCGTTGCCGAACTGACTTTCAGGGAATACCACCCGGGAATCAGGTGGGCAACTGTAAACCGGCCATGCGCGTCAGTAACCATGCGCTCGGTCTGGCTGGATGCCTCCGTGACGAAAGCGGTGGGTCCAAGGATCATCACCGTCGCCCCCATCAAGGGAACGCCTTTATTATCGGAAACAACTCCCGCCAGGCTTCCGTACCCTGCCGCAACGCTCACCGAAGGTTTGAGACAGGGAAGTAGCAGCCCGCTCACCAAGAGTAGAACCTTTAGCCGGTATGCCGAACCTGAAGTCATCATGGATACCGCCGTACTTTCTCGATATAAAACGTGCTCGACCATTGCCTGGCGCGAAAGTTGGGTCTAGCGTACCTCAAAAGTGGCCGTAGGGCTAACAGTTTGTTTCTTGATGTTGTCAGTGACCTTGATCTGCACGGTATATTTTCCCGGGGTGAGCCCTTTGAGGGGCATCGACTTGACCACCGTGAATTGCTGCGAGGCCTTCTTCAAGTTTAGGGGGTCCTCCGGCTGGTCGACCAGAGCCTTGCCATCCCTCTCCACTTCATAGCGCACATCTAAAGAAGGCTTATGGGTCTTGTCGTCGATGCCGAGGTTATAAACCTGCATGTAAATCCCGAGTCTTTGGTCCCTCGTGAATTGGTTGTTAACGCTCGGGCGGACTTTGGTTCCACCAATTACAAATGGGCCGGAACCCACTTGGCTGGTAGGGAGCGGCTGAATCTGGTCAGCAAGGATGAGCGAGCTGTTGGTAAGCAGTTCCTCACCAAAAGTCGGCACCACAATGCCCAGCTCCTCCGAGCCCATGTGGCCGTTCGAATCATCTTTCAGGACCAGGCTCAGCTTGTAGCGTCCGGGCTTAAGCGGTATGGCTTCCTGATAAAGCGACTTGTGGTTCTGGAACAATTGGAATTCGTGTTCGGGCACATCCAGAACCACGGTCCTCTCAAAGGTGTTGACGATGTGGCCGCCCAGGCTCGAGATCTCCATGAAAATGTCCAGGACCCCGTGCATCACGCCATCTTTGTTCTGAAATTGCAAATCACTGTTGGAAACCTGCACCGTGATTGGCGTGAGGACGGTTTGGTCCGTCACACGGATGAAGTCGGTGCGCGCATCAAACGGCAGAAGATTGGCGGATATCCGCGAGGTGACGACAGCTTTCAAATCCTTGAATTTCACTTCGGGGGGCCGGAATATCTTGGAGAATTGGTCCAGGCGGGTAAACTCATTCTGACTCTCAGTTTGGCCGCCCATACTCTGCCCTGTCGTCATTCCGTCCGTGCGGTTAAAGCGATCCATTTTTGATTGCGACCCGGTCATCCCCATCTGTTCTGCCATGGTCAGTCCGGCGCCGGGAACATGCAGCAGCGCATCTTTTTCACCAGGATCCATCGTGAGATGGTACTCACCGGTCATGGTGGTATCGACAAATTCCAGGATGATGTTGGTGCCGATGCCGTCGATGTAACGATACCGCCACTGCTCAAAAGGATAGGTGGAAGTCTCGCCGCCGCCTTCTGAATCCGGGCGCTCGTACGACCCGCCGCTCGGGTGGGAATCAACTTCGTCGGCCGGTCCATACATGATGTATATCCGGCCCCGATCCGTCTTCCAGCCAGGAATACCTGAGGCGTAGTGCTCATTGGCGTAAGCAATGCGGCGGTAATATTCCTCTTTAAATTCGTTTTCAGGGCTGGTGGGATTAGGATTGCGGCGCTCCCAGAAAGTTTCAATAAACGACTCGCGTTCATCATCGGTGGCAAGCTTCTTAAATGCAGCGCGCTCCTGGTCAGTGATGATGTAGGGCACTTCTTCGCTAAGCCACTTCTTATACGGCGTCTCCATCTCGTTCCGGAGAGCCTTTTGCCGGCGCTTCTCCTCTTTGCTCACTTTGGGCTTGGGGTTATCCTGGTCTTTGTCCTGGTCACCCTTAGGGGAAGCACAAAGGATTGACACGCCAATAATGAGAGTGAGCGCGGACACAATTCCCAGCACCCAACGGCTCATCAACCAATGCCTCTTAAAGTAAGCGCCTCGTTTTGACACTAACCCCCCATTCGACTCCATACCCACACCCACCCGATTTTATTTTTCCAAGGTTGGAAAGTCAAGCTCCGATCCCCGACCCCATCCTGTGGCTCCATGCCCAACACGACGAGAAACTCAGTGGGGTCTCTAGACTCGACTGAAAAAAGCCGCACCAGGTTTCAAAGGGCAAAACTCTCCCAAACCCGGCAGTGCTCATTTGATGCATGTCAAGCCGCAATGGTGGCCTGTTTCCTTAGAGGTTCCCAAACATTGACAATCCATGATTAGTGCATGATAACCGATTAATGTCCCCTTCGTCCTTATATATAAAGCATCTAACGTGGGTGGTGAAGGCGCTCGCAGTTTTGGGTCAACTTGCCCGAAATCAGGCCTGGCGACCGAAAATAAGTCCGTGCTGCTCCACCGCCAGGACCGGGAAATATGTACTAGGTATGAAATTGTTGTTTTTCGCAATGCCGGAAGGCGGTAAAATGCCGACTCGACCTAAAATGGGAATCAAGCCTCAATCCAGGAGGAAGGCTAGGTTTCCAAACCCTAACTTGGCCTCGCTCGCCAAGTCGGGGTTCAACAAATCCCCGAACCCTGGGCTGACCTCGCTGTATACCGCATTGATAAACGGTAGAACTTTTGACGAAACTTTCGAAGTTCTAACAGCGTATACATAGACGGGTGCCGGTAAGTAAGCGCACGCCTGAACCGAATGATGGTCCCGTCTGAGTGCATATTGCAAAAGCCTTCCGTTGAAAAAGAGTCTCTGCGTTTGCGCAACGCGAGGAGTAGAGGAGCCCTCCATGGCAGAAATTAAAGAGTTGGAACTGGGTAAAACCGATGGTCCCACCTGGGGGGATGCAACGGCGGCGGCGCCCAAACGGCAGAGGAATGGAACGGGGATGAAGACATGGAAGAAAGTCACCTTGGCCATCGTAGCTGCCGTAGTCTTCATCGGCTTGGTGGTTGGAGGGGTGGTTTGGAGCAAGCGGGGCGTGGTATCCGTCCAAACCGGCAAAGTCCAGCGCCAGGACTTGTCCCAAATCGTCACCGCCAACGGTGAAATCAAGCCCGTGGAGCAGAATCAGGCCAACGTCAATGCCAATTCCTACGGAAAGATCACCCAAATTCTTGTGAAGGAAGGCGACCACGTTACCAAGGGCCAACTGCTGATGCGCACGGAGGACGTGCAGCAATCTGCCAGCGTGCAGGCCCAGGAAGCTGCCGTTACGACCTCCCAAGCCGATCTGGCAGCACAGGACGCCAGTGTGAACTCGGCCAGTGCCGCGCTCGAAACCGCCCAGGCCAATCTGGCGCAAGCAACCGCCAAGCTTAACCAGGCGAGTGAGAACTTCAAACGCGGCCAGCAACTCTTCAAGGACCAGTTGATGTCCCAGCAGGACTTCGACCAGCGCCTTAGTGATTTCCGGGTTGCCCAGACGGGTAAGGATTCTTCCGAAGCGCAGGTGGGTCAGGCCAAAGCGCAGTTCCAGCAAGCCAAGTCCACGCGCGACTCATCCCGGGCGCGCGTCAGCCAGAGCCGGGCACAGCTTCTCGGTCTCAAAAATCAACTCGACCAGACGATTTACGCCTCTCCGCTTGATGGAATCGTGACTTCGCTGCCCGTCCATGTGGGTGAGAACGTTGTTCCCGGCATTCAAAATGCGGTCGGAAGCCTGCTTTATCAGGTTTCCAACCTCTCGATCATGACGGTGGAAGTGAAAGTGGATGAGACCGACATTCCCAACGTAAAGTTGGAACAAACCGCGGAAGTACTGATTGATGCTTACACCAACAAGACCTTCAAAGGCCATGTGACGCAAATCGGCGAGAGCGCCGTGGGACGCACCAGCGGCACCACCAGCGGAGCCACGGCGACAAGCGCTGATGAGGCCAAAGATTTCAAGGTGGTTGTGGTCATCGATGATCCGCCGGCCAGCCTCCGGCCGGGGCTTTCCGCCACAGCAAAGATCACCACGGCAACCCGGCAGGACGCGGTCACGGTGCCGATTCAAGCTGTGACCGTCCGCATGCGCCGCGAACTTGAGGCGTCCAAAGACAAGGACAAGGATGCCAAGAGCCCGGCGACGCCCAGCAAGCCGCTCACTGCCAAGGAAATAGAAAAGGGCAAGGAAGAAGTGCAGGGGATCTTCGAAGTGAAGGCGGGCCGCGCCGTTTTTGTTCCCATCGAAAGTGGGATTATGGGCTCCACCGACATAGAGATTATCAAAGGCGTACAAACCGGCGACGAGATCGTTACCGGCAGCTTTAGCGTCCTGCGTACGCTTAAGAACGGAACCAAAATAAAGGTCGATAACAGTGCCAAGACGCCGGCTGTGGCGGGAGCTTGATCAGCCGCGTGACCGGGCGACCCGCCAGCGCTTCGCCCGCGGCAGCACAACCGGCGAGACTGCCACCGGCCGAACGAGTGGAACGGGAGTCCGGATGTTAGAGGAAAGGGACGGGCAAACTATCATGGCGACCCAAATGGCTTCAGCTTCCGCGGGGGAAATGCAGGCCCCTGACGACGGCGTTGTCATCAAGGCTGAGAATCTGTGGAAGACCTATGACATGGGTGAGGCCATCCAGGTTCATGCCCTCAGCGGCGTTTCGTTCGCAATTAACCGCGGAGAGTATGTGGCCATCATGGGACCGTCGGGCTCCGGCAAGTCCACGCTGATGAACCTGATCGGCTGCCTGGATACTCCCTCGCGCGGGGCCTACTGGCTGAACACGCACCTGGTCAGCGAACTTTCTGACGACCAACTGGCCTATATTCGCAACAAGGAAATCGGGTTCGTCTTCCAGACCTTCAACCTGTTGTCGCGCGCCAGCGCGTTGCACAACGTGGAACTGCCCCTCATTTATAGCGGAATGCCGCAGAAGGATCGTTTGGAGAAGGCCGCGGATGCGCTGCGCAAAGTGGATTTGGCCGACCGCATGCACCACAAGCCCAATGAGCTTTCCGGCGGACAACGGCAGCGCGTGGCAGTGGCGCGGGCGCTGGTCAACAATCCCTCCATCATTCTGGCTGACGAGCCCACCGGAAACCTTGATACCGCGACCGGCGAGGAAATCATGGGCCTGTTCGAGCGGCTTCACCAGGCCGGCAATACCCTGGTGCTGGTGACCCACGAACACGACATTGCAGCTCATGCTCATCGCATTATCCACGTTCGCGACGGCCGCATCGAGCGGGACGAAAGGATCACCGTCGAGTGACGTGGGTGGAAAACAGTGAAGAGTGACAAGTGACGAGTGACAAGCAAAATCGAAAAATCAGTGGCGCGTGGGCAGTTGGGTGCAAGCAAGTCGAAAGGTAATTTAGATTTACATCCCTCGCCCCTCCGGGGGAGAGAGTAAAAGCACTTTCGTTTTTCGTATTTCGTTGATGGTATATGCCGGGAATCGTCGCGACCCGGCTTCAGATGGCGCCAATGCCCTAAGGTTAGCGATGACTGAAGCTGGCTCGTCACTTGTCACTCGTCACTTGTCACTATTCTTTATTTGTCGCTGGTCACTAATCTTATGTCATCCCTTGGCCAAACCGCTTCACTCCCGCACGCGCTCAGCGTCCGTTCCAAGACCGGCTCCGGAGCCTGGGTCACCACCCGCGAAGCCTTCTGGATTGCCCTGGAAGCGTTGCGTACCCACAAGCTGCGTTCCTTCCTGACGCTTTTGGGCGTAGTGATAGCCACCGCCACGCTGATCGTTGTCATGTCGGTCATCAACGGCATGAATCTCTATATCGCCGACCATATTGCCAACCTGGGGGCCAATGTCTTTATTGTTTCGCAATACAAGTGGGCGCAGGGATACGAAGCCTGGTTAAAGGCCCGGCGGCGAAACAAACCCATCCGTGTCGAGGAGTTTGAATTCCTGAAGGAAAACCTGAGCGGATACAAGAACATCGGCGCCACAGCTTCCATGTGGAGTGACGACAATTCCACGCGCTACCAGGGCCACGTGCTCTACAATGCGGAAGTTTCCGGAAACACCCCCTCGATGATCGACATTGGTAATCAAAAGGTCGAAAGCGGCCGCTATATCACCGACTCCGATTACCAGCACGAGGCCATGGTCTGTTTCATTGGGCACGATATCGTGGATGAGTTTTTCCTCAGCGTTGAACCCATCGGTAAAGTAATTCTGGTGAACGGCCTTCCCTTTCGGGTGGTAGGCGTGGCGGAAAAAATCGGCAGCACCTTTGGGGTGAGTCAGGACAACTTCGTACAGATGCCGCTTACCACCTACCGTAAGTATTTTGCGCCGCGGCTTTCCCTGCAGGTCAATATCCAGGCCTTCGACGCCCAGCAGATGCTGGCGCTGGAAGATGAAGCGCGCGCCTTGTTGCGGGCCCGCCGCCATGTCCCTTACCGGGAGGCCGACACCTTCGGCATCAATGCCTCCCAGACCATCATGGAGCTCTGGGATCGGCTCATGGGCAGCATCTTTGCGTTAACCATTGGAATTGTGGCCGTGTTCATGGTGGTGGGCGGCATCGTGATCATGAATATCATGCTGGCCAGCGTCACCGAGCGCACCCATGAAATTGTCATCCGCAAGGCTCTGGGAGCGCGGCGGCGCGACAGCATGATGCAGGTGGTAATTGAATCCGTGGTGATGGCCTGCGCGGGCGGCGGGATCGGATTCCTG
>Ga0181520_10009014_pt1 | contig 13948 bp, 10 predicted proteins | sample PEATcosm2014_Bin_29_FD_132451 | JGI IMG/M metagenome (GOLD analysis project Ga0181520, IMG submission 132451) | Peatland microbial communities from MTU Mesocosm Facility, Houghton, MI, USA - PEATcosm2014_Bin02_30_metaG | ecosystem: Environmental > Terrestrial > Soil > Wetlands > Peat | place... | reverse complement strand
TGTGCCTTTCGGTTAATTCTAGTGGCAACAATAGTGGCAACATCCACTGATGTCAAGTGTGTTTAAATATGTCTATTTTCTTGAAAATAGTTAAATATAAAGTGGGGAATCGTATCGGGGGTTCGAATCCCCCCCTCTCCGCCATTCTGGTTTTGTGCAATACTGGCAAAACGACAAGCTTTGCAGGTTGGCCGGCGGCGAAGGGCACTTCTATGAAAATCAGATACGTAATCAGTTGTGGCCATGGCCTGCTTCTTGCCTGCGGATTGTTTTTGTGCCGGGCGGATACGGCCCGGGCGCAAATCAATGTCACCAACTATGGCGCGCTCGGTGATTTGTTGACACTTGGCAGCGTCAGCGCGGTCAGCAATTCCACCGCGTTAACTTGTCCGGGGGCCAATTTCTCCGGTTCCGATACCAACAAGCTGATTGAGGTTTTTGGCGCGGGCACGTACGAAGGCCAAAGTAACATGGATTTATTCGCCCAAATCGTCATGGTGACTTCGCCATCGAACATCACGATTTCGACCCCGGCGGGCGCCACCATGACCAATTTAACCGGGCTTTACGGGACGGATGATTATCCTCCGTTTACGAACGCAATTGCCAATTGTCCGGTGCCGACGGGAGTTATCAATATTCCAGCCGGCAATTATTTTCTGCTGCCGCCGGTCGCCTTTTCAACCAATGGCTATAATAATTCCCTCAACTATACGCTGGTGCTGAGACGCGGTGGCATTACGTTCGCCGGTCAGGGCACGGCGGTTTTGACGGGCATGGGCGGCTGGGTAAACTATCTGAACCAGGCCAATCGCAGCGCCCTGGTTGCCCTGACCGAGCCGATGACCAACAATTATCCATTGGTCTTCACCAACCTGATCCTGGATGGCGGGACGGCCATTGGAAATGTGCTCAACCTGTCGTATCCGCCCAGCGGATCAACGGGTGTGGGTTGGGACGGAACGCATCATTGGATGGTCACGGTGGGCGGCACCGGCGGAATGATTGATTCGCTCGTGATGTTAAACTGCATCGTCCGCCACTGGCGGGGGGAAATGATGGAGGAAACCAGTGGCGCTCCCAACTTCTTCCTCACGGCGAGCAATTGCCTGTTCTGTGATGGGGACGGGAGCTGCATCAATAATTTCGCGCACTATTGTGCGGCCTGCACCTTTTCCAACGCCAATCAGGCGGAGGAGTTTTACCGTTCGTACACCACAAATGCTTCCACGATGACCAACTGTTTTTTCACCGACCTGGCCAACGGCATTGCCTTGAACGGCGGTTACTACGGCGACCCGTTTTATACCATCATAGACTGCGTGTTCACCAATTTTTATGGCGGGGGATATGATTTGTTGACCAGCCCGGCCTGCGACGCCGCCTTCCTGAATAACCACGTTTACACCCCGCAAGGCATCGCGCTGGGCGTGGCCGGTTATCAGGGCGATACCGTCAACAGCAATATCATTGCGGCCTATAACATCTTCAACGGGGCGCAGTATCCCCTGCAAGTCTTTGGCAATGGAGCCGACTTGAGCGAGCAGGTTTACTTTTTCTCCAATCAGGTGAACAATGCCTGGGGAATTGGGTCGGGTTATGGCTGGTCAACCAATGTATATGTTTTCAACAATACCTCGTCCAATTGCAACTGGTTTTATGAGGTGAATTTCAGCGGGCAGTATTTTATTGATCAGAGCAACCAATATAGTCCCTACCGACTGGGTGACAGCATCGCCCAAACCAACGTCTTTAGTTACGATGACGGCCGGCTGGGTGACATTTTACCCTGCAATCCGGGTTCGATATTTGCCCTGGATGACACGGAAACAGCTCAAATTCCGATAAATGCCCTCATGGTGATCTCCAACACGGCGAGCCAGACGTTTCCCCTCTACTTAAGCGTCAGCATGACGGGAAGCCTGGTAATGCTGAATGCCGGACAGTCCGACACTTTTTACTGGAACGGGCTGGCCTGGACGAATGTGCCGGTGGTGATTCAAAGCGGGACGCTGCTGGTGCAGCCGGGAAGCCTGTCGTACGGGACGATCTTGAGCGGGACGAGCGTGACCAATAATTTTACCGTGCAAAATACCGGCACCGGCACTTTAAACGGCACGGCCAGCGTGACCGCGCCGTTCAGCATTGTTGCCGGCGGAACCTATAATTTGGAAGCCAGTCAAAGTCAGACCGTGTCCGTCGCCTTCAGTCCAACCGCAGCGGGTAGTTACAATCAGACCATGACCTTTACGGGTGGCGGCGGCACGAATGTGACATTATCCGGGAGCGCCACCAATGCGCTGCCGGCAATTCCCGTCATCTCGTTGATCCCGGCGATTTCCGGGTCTGCCAGGATCTTGAATATTTCTTTCCCGACACAAACCAACTTCACTTATCAACTGGAATGCAAAACGAATTTAACGGATGCCATTTGGTTTCCGTCGGAGTCCTATCCCGGGAGCGGAGGGGTCATAACATTCCGTGTAACTAATAATGTCAGCCTGCAGTTTTACCGTCTAACAGTCCAGTAGATGGCAGCCGGTTCTTCAACCGGATGTGCATCTGACAGTCGCGGAAACCCAGTTGCCTGATTCTGCCAGCATGTCATCCACGGATTTTCCCAATTGATTCAGCATAAACTGGGGCGTAATACGGCTCATGAGTTTCAAGACGTTGCTGAGTCCGGGACGGATTTCCATTTTATCATTTTTAATTCCTTTAATGGCGTGTTGCGCCAGGGTTTGGACCGGCATCGGTTTTACGCCGCTCAATTCTTTGGCGGTGAAATCGCCCCTGAGCAATGGGGTTTCGGTGGCCGGGGGAGCCAGCTCGAATACTTTGACATTGGTTTTCTTGAGTTGAAGGCGCAGTGTTTGCGTATAGGAGTGGAGACCGGCTTTGGTGGCAGAATAAACTGGAGCTATGGCGAAGGGAATAAAGGCCAGTCCGGAGGAGACATTCACAATGGCCGCGGTCGCCTGCGTTTTCAGGGCCGGTAAAAACTGTTTTACCATGCGGATTGGCCCCATCAGGTTAATTTCAATTTCTTTGGTGATGTCTTCGAGATCACCTGCCTGGGAGTGGAGGTTGAGCCGGCGCATGATCCCGGCGTTGTTGATGAGCACATTCATTTGAGGAAATTCTTTGGTGATTTTTTCAAAGAGGACCGGAATGGATTTTGGATCACTGACGTCGCTTTGAACGGCATGAAGTTCCGGCAGTTTGCGCCTGACGTCATCGAGTTTGGTTTGATCGCGGCCCGTGATGATGACGGTATTTCCGAGCTTCAGAAACTGGCTGGCGAGTTCCAAGCCAATCCCGCTGGTTCCGCCCGTGATTAAAATAGTGTTGCCTGATATTTTCATTTTGGCCTTTCTTTGGTTGTTGGTTGTTCAATGGTTGGTCTGGGCCTGCGCAAAATTTTCCAGCAACTGGCATTCCGGGTTCCAGTACCAGGCGCGACATAGCAGGACATCGCCCCGGGCCCGGGCAGCTTCGATGGCCGTCAGGCGGTCCGCCGCATCGCTAATATCCAGCGCCTGGAAAGACCGGGGAAAAAAGGTTTGGGCAAAGCCGGCGTTCGTGCCGGGGACGCTTTGGCGCAGGCTGACGTAAGGCGCGCTAAACGCGCGATACAGCGGGTCGGAATGTTCGGGAATCAACAGGACATCGGGCCGTTGGGCGGCCAGCCGGCGCATTTGCCAGGCCTCATCCGGCCGCCGAATGCCGCCGTTGGAATCCACGTAAAAGATCGTGGCGCCCCAATGCGCGCGGGCGTAGTCAATTTTTTCCAGCAAAATGCGTTTGAGGTTGACCACATCCTGTTGCGGTGACTGCGCATGGTCGCCGAAAACGAATTGCTGCGGGCGGATCGTCACGCCCACCCGCAGGCCGGCGTTCGTGAGTCGGGCGAAAAATTCATCCACCACCGGGGCCATTTCCGGGGCCAGCGTTCCCACCAGACGGGGGTCGCCGATATAGGTGATTTTATGCGGGAACTGTTCCCCCTCCACGTCCCAGACAATCACGCCCTGGGCATTAATGCGCTTAAGAATGGCAAGGCTTTGGTCGGTATAATCAAAAAGCGCCTGCCGGAAGCGTTGCGGTCCATCCGGGCCGGTGAAATTTTGACCGGGATCATTGAACCAGCCGCGCGGATTGGTCGCGGAAGCGTGGTAGTTCGAGGCCAGAAACAAAATGCCAATTGGCCGCCGGTCTGGCCAGTGAAGCTGCATGGGGAAGGCAATTGAAATCACCGCCACCACCACGGCTACGGCCAGCACCGCAATACCAGCCAGCAAAAGAGTCCTGATGCGGGCGCCCCGCGGCTGGCGCGATCCGGCCGGGCGCAATAATTTGGGGATGAGCAGGTGATACTTGCAATGCGGGCATTTAATCTTGTGGCCGCGATCCCGCTCGTCGCATTGGAGAACCCGGCCGCAGCCCGGGCAGACAAATTGTATTTTAGCCATCATAGCAAGGCGGGCACGCGGTTTTGACCACAGCATTCGAGGTTTCTGGCCGGCTGACCTTTGGATGGTGATAATCTTTGAGTGTGCGCAGCGGACGTCAAGCCATAATTTATGCGGATTTTATGAGTTTAGGCGCGTTTGGAAACTCGGAAAAGACCGGAAACGATTCTTCCCCGGGCCAGGAGGATTTGAAAAAGGCTTCGAACAGGATTGCCAAAAGGGGCAACGACCGCCCGTCATCTCTCGAAAGGACTGCGATGTCCGGCAAACCAAAGCAACAGGCTAAAAATCAAAATTGCCAGGACGGTCAGTGAAATGGTCGCCTGATGCAATCGCTTTTGATGAAACGACTTTTTGGGTTTGTGTCTTTTCTTTCCGATAAGACTGATACTACAGGGCGAAATGCGAATTTCAATTTTTATCGGAATTCACAACGCCCGACGGTCAAGTCGCATGGCGGCGTAGCACAGGCTTTCCAGCAATACTGCCATCGCGTCCGCTCGCCCTAAAAATTGAAAAGCACGGGCTGGCAACGAATGGGTGTCGCAGGGGACAGCGCATCCAATGGGAGCCTCCTGCTGTCGGCTGCGACGGTTTTACGAACTATCTATTTTTGACATGGTGGGTTGTTTTTGTGTTTTTTTAGTCGGATTCGGTCGGATTTACTCGGATAAACGGGGGGGGAGGGGGGGGTGTGAGCTGTTTGCGCTACCTGTTTCACTTGACCTCGCCCATGTTCAAAACTGTGTAGTGTCGAGCCGGTGGCTCGATTCCTCGGCGCACAGCGCCGACACTACACCATTCCCCCGAAAAAGACCACGTAGCCGCTAACAGAATCTTCGAGGCGCAGCCTCGACGCGACAAGCTGGCCTGACGAGCCGGGTTAATGGGCGCCTTTGGTTTGCAGGATTTGGCTGGAAAAAAAGAATTACCGCACGGTGCGGTAATTCCAGGTGGGCGATGGTGGCGGGCAGCTCTTTTGGGGCAGAAAGCTTGTTCCGATTTAGAGTAGCGCACATATCAAAAAAATAGTGAACAGTATCAAGCCGTGAACTAAAATATAAATCGGCACGCCACCCATTTGCCGGTGCTTGATAAAAAAGATAATCCCGGCCAGTGGTCCACATATCAAATTCGCCACACCCCAGCCCCAATGCACTCTGAATCCCTGCACAATAAACGCAATGGCTGACGCAAAGAAGATGACCTTTACGGCCATGAAACATCCCAAAATCACCAGAGCGCCGAAACCTTCAGAGACACCAGAGGCCAGCCCCCAAATAATGAAAAATGCAATCGAGGCGATGACACACGCCGCAGAAATCAAAATTGCTTTTATGTGCTGAGTCGTGGCGCTGTATCGCTGCGGCATCGTCGTGGACGGCTTCGGATCACAGGGCTCCAATGGATTCTCGTCAAGGGCACAAACGGAATACTCATCCGAATACTTCTTGCCACAATATGGGCATCGTTTCATAAGTGGCCATGATCCGAGCCATCGCCGACTTGGGACGTTGACCGCGAAAGCGGACCACAAAGCGATAACGGCGAGCGGCTCCGGCGAATGTTAGGCCACTGGCTTGTCACAACTCAAAATCTAGGCGTGAATCTTCATTTCGTGGCGAAGAATCACCACCCAAACTACAATCAAAGGAATAAGGCCAAGCACAATGCAGAGCCAGCCCAAACGCCAGCTTTGCTTCCGAATATGAATTCCTCGCTCCAGACAAGCAATGGAGGACAACAAATATACCCAAAAAAACGCTGGGTAAAATCTCTGGGTGATGTGAGTAACCAACCAGCCCACTAGCCAGCTCAAAACAGTCAATGATACGATAAATGTAGTGAGCTTCATAAACTCTCGTGGCTTAACTGTGGTTGAACAACTGGCTGTGCATGAGGTCATGCACAGGTGACTTTTGCAGTCCGGTTGCTACCATGCACTGATAGAACCGCACATTCGAATTTCTGTCAAGGATAGGCTGCGAAATAAGCATCTCAAAATCCAGCCAGTCTCCTGAGTCAGTGATTTCTTGTAAAATTAGCCACGGCAAGAACCCAGGTGTAAAATTGTGGAGGCGAGCCGGCGATGGTTTGCAGTCAGAGTCCTGGATGTTTCGCCGGCTTGGGTTTCAGGCGCGGCGCGCGCGGAGCGACGCGCCCTACCTACGCTGGTTGCAAGCGATACGATTCTACACGTTATCTGTGACTCCGGAGACTGGTGTAGGCACAGACAGGGAGGCGCTGATTACGAGCCAGGCGGTTGGAAGGCTTGGGAGCACCGCTTGCGCGCGTGGTTTTCCGCGAGGGCGCGGAAAACAGCGCCGGGGCGGGTGCGCTCCCCGGGCATTGATTCGGCCACAGGCCGAACGCCACAACCGAGGCGTGCCACGCCTGGCGCAGGCTGGCGCGACATGTTTGCTTTCTGCCAAGTCGGGATTATGTCGCACCTACGGTGCTTTGCTTCCAACCACCACGTACTACATATATGCCGCGCCCATGGCGCTCGGGAATGGAGCCCTGGTACAGGCTTTCGCATCCGGGCTGGTGTAGGCACAGACAAAGAGGCGCTGATTACGAGCCAGGCGGTGGGAAAAGGCTTGGGAGCGCCGCTTGCGCCTTGGTTTTCCGCTAGGGCGCGGAAAACTGCACCCGGGGCGGGTGCGCTCCCGGGCATTGTTCGGCCACAGGCCGAACGCTACAACAAGGCGTACCGAGGACGAGGACGATCCTCAATCCTCACAAGCCTTAAGCGAGAACGAGGACGAGTGCTGAGTCAGTAAACGACTTTGTTCAGCGGATACTCGATAATGCCTTCGGCGCCGGCGGCTTTGAGTTGCGGAATCAGTTCGCGCACGACTTTCTCATCAATGATCGTTTCCACGGCCACCCAGCCTTTGAGGCTCAGGCTGGAAATCGTCGGGTTGCGCAGCGCGGGCAGATCGGCCAGCAGCTTGGCGAGATTTTGCTCGGCAATGTTCATCTTCAGCCCCACTTTGGCTTCGGCGTCCAGCGCGCCTTTGAGCAGCATGGCCATGGTTTCGATTTTCTTGCGCTTCCAGCCATCTTTCCAGGCGGTGTGGTTGGCAATCAACCGGGGCGTGGAACTCAACAGTTCGTCCACGATGCGCAGCTTGTTGGCCCGGAGGGATGAACCGGTCTCGGTGACTTCGACGATGGCGTCCACGAGTTCGTGCGCCTTGACTTCGGTGGCGCCCCAGGAAAATTCCACGTCCGCCTTCACGCCGTTTTTCTTGAGATATTTTTTGGTGAGATTGACGACTTCGGTGGCGATGCGTTTGCCCTGCAAATCCTTCACGGATTTCACCGGCGAATTTTCCGGCACGCACAACACCCAGCGCGCGGGGCGGCGCGAGACTTTGCTGAACAGAAATTCGCCGACTTCGTGGACTTTTGAGCCGTTTTCCATGATCCAGTCGTAGCCGGTGATGCCGCAGTCCAGATAACCGTGCTCGACGTAGCGGCTGATTTCCTGCGCGCGGATCAGGCGGATTTCCAGTTCGTCGTCGTCCACATAGGGCACATACGAACGGCTGCTGACCTGGATGTTGTAGCCGGCCTTGGCGAGTTTCTCGATGGTGGCATCCTGCAGACTGCCTTTGGGCAGCCCGAATTTTAATTTATTGCTCATGTAAAAATGCTTTGTTCCTCAGAATAATCCGTATTTTTCCCGATTCGCTGCGGCCAGGCCACCCTTTTTTTGGCTTTAACCTAGCAAATTTAGTTACTTCACGTCGGCGATCTGCCAGTCGTCGCCCGCCTTGACCAGATGAAAGGCGCGAAAACCCGTCACCGCGTCGCCCGCATACCAGCGGCCGATGGCGTCCACGGAATCATCCGCGTTGGGCTCATTGACCTCCGCGCTCAAGACCATGGCCGGCTTGCGGGTGTCCCTGTCCACCGGCGTCCGGTGGGAGCGAATCCGCGCGCGGGTGCTGGGTTTGATGGGCGGCACATGATCGGGATATTTCTTCATCATGGCCAGGACCTGCGCGTCGTCGGCCTGCAGGAAAACCGCCGAATAATCGGCCAGGTCCCAGAAATGGCGTTCCAGCAGATAACTGTAAATCACCTGCTCGATTCTCAATTCATCGGCTTTTTCCAGCCGCTTTTGGGCGGGGGACGTGGTGTTGGCCATGGCGGCGCGGATGTCCGGGCCGTCGGTAAAGACGATATTTTCCTTGGGCACGGAACACCCCGGCGCCAGAGCCAGCAGGCCAAGCGCGAGGGGGAGGGCCAGTCGAATTTTAACCATCATATTTTCCCGGTTCGGAACATTCAAATTTTTGGCGGGGCATTTTTCCAAATTACACGCCGTCCCGCCACTGAAATTTCCCGGCGGGCCAGCGCCGCCACGCAGCGGGGATAAAGCTCATGCTCCGCCGCGTGAATGCGCGCGTGCAGACTTTCCGGGGTGTCGTGGTCCAGCACCGGCACTGTTTGCTGGCCGATGATGGCGCCTGAATCCACCCCTGCATCCACGAAATGCACGGTGCAGCCGGTGACCTTCACGCCATAATCCAGCGCCTGTTTCCAGCCTTCCAGGCCGGGAAACGACGGCAGCAGCGAGGGATGGATATTGATGATGCGCCCTTCAAAGACGCGCAAAAAATTGCCCTTCAACACGCGCATGAAGCCGGCCAGAACGATCAAATCCACGCGGGCATTTTCCAAGGCGGCCACAAACGCCTGCTCCGCCGCCTCGTCCAGCTTGGTGCGGAATTTTCCCGGCGGAACGAATTGCGCGGGGATTTGCCGTTCGCGCGCGTGCGCCAGGATGCCGGCGGGTTCGACATCGCTCAGGACCATGGCAATTTCGGCCGGAATTTTGCCGGCGGCGATGGCGTCGGCAATCGCGACAAAATTGGAGCCTTTGCCGGAGCCCAGCACGCCAATGCGAAGAATATTGTTCACCGCAACTTGAATAACAGAGCGCGCCGCCAAAACAAGTTGAAAGGTGCAGGGTCGAGCCGATGGCTCGATGGATTCGGCCACAGGCCGAACGCTACAGCAAGGGTGCGCCGAGGACGAGAACGAGGATGATGCGCGAGCAAAGACATGAATTGCGCCAACATCGTGTTTCACGGTGCAGGGTCGAGCCTATGGCTCGATGGGTTCGGCCACAGGCCGAACGCTACAACAAGGGTGCATCTCCCCGGCAACCGGCGTCGCTTGAAACTTGCCGCGTCCTGCCGGCTGCCCTATTTTTCGGGCGTGAAGAAAAACGGACGGCCCGACATTCCCCGCAAGACGATTTATCGGCTTTCGATTTATCTTCGCTGTCTGGCGCGGCTGCGGGAGAACAGCATTGGCACCGTGTCCAGCGAGGCGCTCGCCCAGGCTGCGGGCGTCAAGCCCACGCAGTTGCGGAAGGACCTGGCGTATTTTGGCACCTTCGGCACGCGCGGCCTCGGCTACGACGTGGCGGATCTGTCCCAAAAAATATCCGATGAACTGGGCACCTCCAGCCTGCAGCCGGTCGTTCTCATCGGCGTGGGCAACCTTGGCCTGGCCCTCCTTTCGTATCGCGGTTTTGAAAAGGAAGGATTTGAAATCATCGCCGCGTTTGACGCCGCCCCCCAGCGGAAACGCGACAAGGAAATCAAACAGCCCATCCTCGGCATGGAGGAACTGGCGAAGTTCATCGCCGATAAAGGCGTGAAGATGGCCATTCTCACCGTGCCTGCCGCCGTCGCGCAATCGGTCGCCAACCTGCTGATCGAATGCGGCGTGGCCGGCATTTTAAATTTTGCCCCAATTGTGCTCGCCGTGCCCGAAGACGTGATGGTCAACAACGTCAACCTCGCCATCGAACTCGAAAACTTGAGTTATTTCATCCAGAGTTGAAGCCGCCGCGGGGAAACGGGGGGCAACGCGGGCGCAACTTGCACCCGCACCATTCGTAGCGTCCAGGCATCCCTGCCTGACGTGGAGGGCGGCATCTTTGCCGCCCGGAAGGGTGTGAATGTTTATTACGCGCTGGCAAGTTCCAACACGCTTCAATTGATGTAGTTTTTTCCCGCCGGGCTGGGAAGCCCGGCTCTACGGCAGCCAGGATGGCCGCCGCCACGGTTGCTGTTTTACCGGCCAGGTTGAAACGAAATGGGGCGGGCCTTGTCAAAGCACCTGAATGTATGAAAAGAATGGAACCATTGGGAATCAAATCGCAGTAATGTCGCCCCTGCGACATTCACAGCGGAACTTATTCGCGGACTGGACTTTGCCCACACATTAATGCACGCTCGCCCTATGGAATCGCCTCCGATTTTGCCCGTCCCAGCCGCCGCGCCGAAAGCCAAACGCAAGGGCCGCAAGAAATTTATTATCATCACTCTGGTCCTCGTTGTGCTGCTGGGCGGAGCCATCTTCTGGGCGCTGCGTCCGAAGACACCGATTGTCACCGTGCAGACGGAGAAGGTCGCGCGGCACAGCATTACTGAGACGGTGGTTGCCAACGGCAAGATTTATCCCGTGGTGCAGGTCCACATCAGCCCGGAAGTCAGCGGTGAAATCACGGCGTTGCCGGTCAAGGAAGGCCAGTTCGTTCACAAGGGCGATCTGCTGTTGAAAATTAATCCTGACGTTTATGTCGCCGGCTTGAATCAGGCCAAGGCCGGTTACGAGTCGTCGCTGGCCGCCAAAACCACGGCCGTGGCCAATCTGGAAAAGGCCGACACGGATTATGTGCGCAACAAGGAATTGTTCGACCACAAGCTGCTTTCGGAATCCGACTTCATCGGCTTCAAGGTGGCGCGGGACGTCGCCAAGGCCCAGGTCGAAAGCGCCGAGGATCAGGTGGACGTCGCCAAGGCCGCGGTGGACAACGCCCAGGATTTGCTGAACAAGACCACCATTGTGTCGCCATTGGACGGGACGATCACCACGTTGAATTCCCAGCTCGGCGAGCGCGTGCTCGGCACGGTGCAAAACGCCGGCACCGACATCATGATTATTTCCGACTTGAGCGCGATGGAAGCGCGCGTGGACATTGGCGAAATGGACATCGTGCTGCTGCTGGTTGGGCAGAAGGCAAAACTGGAGGTGGATTCGTACAAAGACAAAAAATTCTCCGGCGTGGTCACCGCGGTGGCCAATTCCTCCGAGGGGCTCAACGCCAGTTCCGCCCTGAGTGGCGCCTCCGGCGGCTCTTCCTCCAGCGGGCAGTCCGCCACCCAGTTCCAAGTGCGCATCCTGATTACCGACGTTGAATCGTTCCGGCCCGGCATGTCGGTGAGCGCCACCATCGAAACGCGCACGCGCACCAACGCCATTGGCGCACCCATCGCCAGCGTGACCACGCGCGTGCTCAAACCGAAGCCGAACAAGGATGCTGCCGGCGCCAAAACCAATTCCCCGTCCACCAACGCCGTGGTGGCGCTGAACGGCGAAACGAATGCCCTTTCAACTGACAAAAAAGGGGAGGACAAAAACAAGCCGGTTGACGTGGTGTTTATCATGGAGGGCGACCATGTCAAAACGGTGCCCGTGAAAATCGGCATCGTTGACGATAATTATTACGAAATCACCGACGGCTTGAAGGAAGGCGATGAAATTGTTATCGGCAGTTACAAGGCCATCAGCCGCGACCTTGACGATGGCAAGAAGGTCACGAAAGGAGCCGCCGGTTCCGACCTCCAAAAGAACAAGTCGTGAGCCTGATCCGTCTCCAGAAAATTTCGCGGCTTTACCAGATGGGCACCGAGACCGTCCACGCCCTGCGGGAGGTGTCGCTGGACATCCAGCGTGGCGAATACGTGGCCATCATGGGCCCGTCCGGCTCCGGCAAATCCACGCTGATGAATCTCATTGGCTGCCTCGACACGCCGACCGACGGCATTTACGAACTCAACGGCAAGCACGTCAGCGAGATGAACGACAACCAACTGGCCGAAATCCGCAACAAGGAAATCGGCTTCATTTTTCAGACGTTCAATTTGCTCCCGCGCTCCGATGCGCTGCGCAATGTGGAATTGCCGCTGGTCTATGCCGGGGTGGGCAAACGCGAGCGCCGGGAAATTTCGATGAACGCCTTGAAGAGCGTCGGCCTCGGGGACCGCGTGCATCACAAGCCCAACGAGCTTTCCGGCGGCCAGCGCCAGCGCGTGGCCGTGGCCCGCGCGCTGGTGAACAAGCCTTCAATTCTGCTGGCGGATGAACCCACCGGAAATCTCGATTCCAAAACCGGCACGGAAATCATGGCCTTGTTCCAGCTCCTCGCCGACAAGGGCCACACGATCATCCTGGTCACGCACGAAGAAGAAGTGGCGCTGCACGCGGCCCGCATCATCCGCATCCGTGACGGTTTGATCGCCAGCGACGAGCCGGTGAAAAAATAGCTTCTGCCGGATGAATTTTCTCACCGAACTCCGCGAAGGCCTGGCGATCTCCTGGAGCGCCATCCGCGCGAACAAGCTGCGCTCGGTGCTCACCACCCTGGGCATCGTCATCGGCGTCGTCACGGTCACGCTGATGGGCACGGCGATTCAGGGTTTGAACAATTCATTTATGAAAAGCGTGTCGTCCGTCGGCGCGGACATGCTTTACGTGGATCGCTTCGGCTGGTTCATCAATACAATGCAGGATTGGATGAAGGCCATGAAAAATCCCTCCATCACGCTCGACGAATCCGCCACGGTGCAGGAGAAAATGCAACCGGACGAGGGCGGCGGCAACGCGTCTGCCGTCGCTTCCGACGAAGCCAACGCGCTGCTGCGGGAAATGAAACTGGCCCTGGCGGTCGCCCCGGTCGCGCAGGATGACACGCCGGTCAAATACAAAAAACACGGGGCTGCGAGCGCGCCGGTCGTGGGCACGACCGAGCAATTTCAAATCACCGGCGGACTGAACCTGGATCAGGGCCGTTTTCTTTCGGCGGCGGAATGCGAGGGCGGGCGCCCGGTGTGCGTGCTCGGTTCCGACCTCGCCACGAACTTATTTCAGGGCGACTCACCCGTTGGCGCGATCATTTCCGCCAGCGGCCATGATTTCCGGGTGGTTGGGGTGCTGGCCAAACAAGGCGGCTTTGCCGACAGCGGCGGCGCCGACAACGAAATCATTGTGCCCATCGCGCAGTTCACGCGCGCGTTCTGGGCCAGGCCGGATTACGAGATCCAGGTCAAAGCGCGCAGCGTCGCCGAGCTGGTCGATGCCCGGGAGGAATTGCGCGTGGTGCTCCGGCGATTCCGCCACATTGCGCCGGGGGATGAGGACAATTTCGCCATCAACCAGCAGGACCAAATTCTGGATTTTTTCCACAAAGTCGCCGGCACCATCGAAGCCATTGGCTTGTTCATCACCGGCTTGTCGCTGTTCGTCGGCGGCATCGGCATCATGAACATCATGTTTGTCTCCGTCGCCGAACGGACGCGCGAAATTGGCGTGCGCAAAGCCATCGGCGCCAAGAGCCGCACGATCCTGCTGCAGTTTTTAATTGAAGCCGCCTGCATCTGTCTCAT
>Ga0181520_10009013_pt1 | contig 13951 bp, 13 predicted proteins | sample PEATcosm2014_Bin_29_FD_132451 | JGI IMG/M metagenome (GOLD analysis project Ga0181520, IMG submission 132451) | Peatland microbial communities from MTU Mesocosm Facility, Houghton, MI, USA - PEATcosm2014_Bin02_30_metaG | ecosystem: Environmental > Terrestrial > Soil > Wetlands > Peat | place... | reverse complement strand
TATCCCGCCGGCTGACCCGCGTATCCGGGCTGGCCGGGGATTGGCGATTGCACTTGCGTGGCCTGGTTCGAAACGGGCGGCTGCGCGCCCACCCCATAGCCGCCGCCGATATACGATTGGCTGCTGGAGTCGCTCGGGGCGCCGCCCGCCGCGCCGGGCATACCGCCTTGCGGGAATCCCGGCTGTCCCGGCATCGTCGGTTGGCCCGTCGCCCCGTTGGCCATCGTCTGGCCGGGAATCCCGCCCGGAACCGTGACGGGTTGCCCCGGCGTAGCGCCCGGATAGGCCGGCTGCGTGGGATAGCCCCCGGCGTTAGCCGTCTGCTCCCCTCCCGGCAGCGGTTGTCCATCCGCACCCACCGGCTGGCTGCCGGGGTACGGGCCATTCGCCGCGCTGTCGCTGGCACGGTGGCGCAGCGCGGGATTGTTGTTCTGGCCCGGCTGGTCGACCGTCTGCCCCAGGCCCGCCTGCTCGCCCACGTACTGGCCCGCGGTGCTATCGGCCTGCTTCTTGTTCGGATCTCCCTGCTGGGCCGGCTTGGTATTCACCGAATCGGTGAGCATGCCGTTCTGAATGTGCACCAGGCGCCAATCGTCCTTGCCGGTCATGGGGTCGAGGAAGCGATGGCGCAGGTACCGCCGGTTGTTCAAGCTCTCCAGTTCTTCGATTCTGGCGGGCCATCGCCCTGCCCCGTGGGGCGAGACGAACAGCTTGATGGCGCGTTTGTACTGCTCGCCGCGCTCGATGAGCAACTCTTCCTTCTGGCGCTGCGTCTCGAAGGCTACCCGCGGAATCTCCATGTATAGCGTGATGGCGATCATGGCCGCCATCAGGAAGACCAGCAGCAGCGCAAATCCGGATTCTTTCCGCCTTCTCATCCGCCCGCTTCCTCCGCCAGCGCCAAGGGCTGCTGGCGCTTGGATTCCATATCCTCCACCACCACCGAATTCACCCCGATGCGCACCACCCGGTAGCGCCGCTTGACGGTATCGCCTTCGGCCGCCACCAGGATCTCGTCGCCATCCAGAAAGAACGCGGTCTTCTTGCCGTTGGCGCGCGCGGTGGTGTAGCCGTAGTATTTGAACGTGATGGGGAGCGGTGGCAGCGGAGCCGCCGCATCCCTGGACGATTCGTTCTGCTGCCCCGGCAAGCGCGGCCCCACGAACCGCGAGGGCACGATCTTCGGCTCGGGCCCCTTGGGCAGCTCCACTTTGGGTGGCGGCTGCGCCCCGAACTGGAACAGGTTGCGGCTGCCTCCGGCGGCTTCCTCGTTTTGCAGCTTGGCCAACAGGTCCAGCCGCAGCGTGGGATCGATGGTCATGGGATCGACGCGATCCTCCGCGCGTTTCGAATGCAGCACGGGATGGAACTCGTCGCCGCGCGAGCGCGAAGAGACCGGCGCGCGAGCCGGTGCCCCGGAGGCGGCGGGCACACTGGCGGCCGGCGGAATCACCGGCTCCTCCGTGCTTTGACGGGCCGCCGCCCGAGGCGCCGGAGCCGGCCCGCTGTCGGGGCTCGCAATCACGTTCGTATAAAGGAAATAGGCCGCCACCGCGCCCAGCGCGCACAAGGCCCAGACCTTCTTCTTATCGCCGGTCCCCAGGTTCATCCCGCCTCCCCGCGCGCGTTCCGGACGAACGCGTCGATCTTCAGCGTGACGTTGAGCTGTCCGGACTGGGCGGCCGCCGGCGCGCCGCCTCCGGAGCTCTGCGGCGCATTCGCCTGCATGTTCTCGATGATCAGGAAGCGCGGCGACCGGTCCAGCAGATTGATCAGCTTAGCCAGGTTGGCATACGGCCCCTCGAAACCGGCTTGAATCGTAACCATGCCCAGCGTGTCGCTGCCCTCTACCGGCTCCTGGCTGATTTGCACCTGCCCCATCTTGATGCCCGATTGCACCGCCACGCGGGTCAACTCCTCGAGGATCGCCGAAGAGACCGTGCGCTGGTCGATGACGTAGCGCTCCAGAAACCGGTCGCCCTCCTGCCGCGCGGTCTCCACTTTTTCGACCAGACGCTGGCTCGAGGCCAGGCGCGCCTGGTCGCGCGCGAGCTGTGCGCGCAGCGTCTCGCTCTGGCGGCGCAGGTCCTCGGCCGAACCGCCGAAGACGTTGAACGCCACCACCGCGGCCGCCAGATTCAGGAGGAGCAGGATCCCGATCAGGGCGCGCATCGCCACCCGCGGCTCCTTAATGGTCAGGCCCTTCCACGGCAGCTTGCGCACGAAGCTAAAGTTTCTGGGCATAGTTCACGCTCACGTGATAGCGGTATAAAGGCTCGGCCTGGGTGGGCGGCAGGCTGCTGTGGTCGAACACCGACCCGAACAGCGGCGATTCCTCCAGCGCCTTCAGCAGCTCGATGAACGGCTGCGGCGATTCGGCGCCCACCACCATGTCCAGCGTCACCTGGGCCATGCCGTCGAGGGAAGGATGCACCTGGATGATGCGGACGTTGTAGGGAACGATCTTCTCCAGATCCGCGAAAATACGCGTCCAGCTCACGCCCTTGCGCAGCAGCAGCGTATTCAGAAACAGGCTGCGCTCCAAAACCTCGGCATTCTCGGGCCGGCGCAGCACGGCATCCAGGCGCGCCTGCTGGCCCTCCACAGAGCGGGCCTGCCGGCTCAGCAAATCCACTTCGTGCCGCACGTCGGCAAGCTGCGCTCGGTCCGCGAGCGCCAGCGAGATCAGCCCGCCCAGCGTCGCCACCAGCATGGCGCGATCGCGCCGGAATGGCTGGCTGGCGAGATTGATGGGAATCTTCATTTCAATTATCCCTGGCGAGCGAGCGCAGGTAGCCCAGCAGCCCGGCGTTGTTCTCGCCGGGGGTTCCCAGCGGCGACCGCAGCGGCTCAGCCTCCACATCGAGTTCCTGGTGCAGGCGCCGCGCGGCCTCCTCGCTCGCATTGCCGAACCCGCACAGCCACAGCTTTCCGGGACGCCCGCCCAGGTTGTCTTCCATGTACACGAAGGTGGGCACCAGCACGGCCGCGATATCCTCCAGCCCCGCCGAAGGCAGCTCCAGGCAGCGCACCAGCTTGAGCGCCGCGTGGTCGCGCACCATCACCGTGAGCACGCGCCCGCCGATCTTGGCCACCACCGAAAGCCCCCCCTCCGGCGCCAGTTCGAGGGCCGCCAGCGAAGAGGTGGTCACCAGGCCCGGGATCATGCCGGCGGACCGGAAAGGCGCCTCATAGCGCGACACGATCTCGAGCGGCGCAACGGCCACCACCACATCCACCCTCTTGCCGACGGCCGGCTGCGCCCAGTAGCCGAGCGCCGCCGATTCCACGTCGAACGGAACGCTGCGCTTCAGCCGGAAGCGGACCAGCGAATGTTGCTGGGCGGCATCGGAAGGAAAGCTGTCGAAATCCAGCACCGCGACGCGCGCGCTGAAATCCGGCAGGATCAGCGTCACATCGCGCCGCTTGCGGGCGGCCTGCTGGCCCGCCGCGGCCCGCACCGACCTGGCGAAATCGTCCGGATCGATGATGTTCTCTTTCAGCGGCGAGGCCACCACCGTGCCACTCTTGAGCGGCTGAAACTCCATCTCCGTATGCGACCCGATGCGCGCCGCCGCGATACCCGCCTCGGAGATCTCAAAGGCCATGGCCGGCGGCGGATCCCGCAAGATTGATTTGAGACTATCTAGCAACACGGAACCTCCGGCGCGAACTCACCGCGGAGACGCGGAGGCGCGGAGATGAACGCGGAGAAGACATTCAAAAAAGGTGCGCAGTCTCCCTGCCGCTCCCGGGGACCCAGAAAGTAGCGCGCAGTCGTTCTTCCATCCTTTCCTCCGCGAAAATCTCCGCGTCTCCGCGTCTCCGCGGTGAGCTTCTCCGTCTCCGCATTGAGTCCTGCTTCCGCTCTATCCCTCAATGAACGTCACCTTATTGATCTCGCGCAGGGTCGTTATGCCGGCGCGCATCTTGCCTACGGCCGATTCGCGCAGGAACGTCATGCCCTCTTCGCGCGCCAGGCGTTTGATCTCCGATGTGGAGCGCCGGTCCAGAATCATCTCGCGAATTTTATCGGTCAGGTCCAGCAGCTCGTGGATCGCCGAGCGGCCGCGGAAACCCGTGCCGCCGCACTCGAAACATCCCGCGCCTTCATAGAGCGGCACGTCGCGCCACTCCTCAGGGTTCAGCCCGCTCTCCACCAGGAAGGAATCCGGATAGCTCACCGGCCGCTTGCAGTGCTGGCAGGTCACGCGCACCAGCCGCTGCGCCAGAATGCAGTTGAGCGACGAGACGAAGTTGTACGGCTCCACGCCCATGTTGAGGAAGCGCCCCAGCACGTCCAGCACGTTGTTGGCATGCACGGTGGTGAACACCAGGTGGCCGGTGAGCGCCGAGTTGATGGCGATCTGCGCGGTTTCCTGGTCGCGGATCTCGCCCACCATGATCTTATCCGGGTCGTGGCGCAGGATCGAGCGCAGGCCGCGCGCGAAGGTCAGCCCCTTCTTTTCGTTCACCGGAATCTGCGTGATGCCCTTGATCTGGTACTCCACCGGGTCTTCGATGGTGATGATCTTGTCTTCGTCGTTCTTGATCTCGCTCAGCGCGGCATAGAGCGTGGTGGTCTTGCCCGAGCCGGTCGGCCCGGTCACCAGCACCATGCCGTACGGCTCCAGAATGTAGCGCCGGAACTTGGTCAGGTCGGCATCCGCGAAACCCACCACGTCGAGCGACAAACTCGCAAACTTCTCGCTCATCGATTCCTTATCGAGCACGCGGAGCACGGCGTCTTCGCCATGGATCGTGGGCATGATGGAAACGCGGAAATCGATCAGCCGGCTCTTGTAGCGCACGCGAAAGCGGCCGTCCTGCGGAACGCGCTTCTCGGCGATATCCAGCTCGCTCATCACCTTGATGCGGGAAATGATGGTGGATTGCCAGTCCTTGGCGATGGGCGGCATGGCGTAGTGGAGCACGCCATCGATGCGGTACTTGATGGCCACTTCCTGGTCGCGCGATTCGATGTGGATATCGCTGGCGCGCCGCTCGAGCGCATTGAATATGGTGGTGTCCACCAGCTTGATGACCGGCGCGATATTGGCGTCCGCGGCAGTCAGCTTGTCGATCGAGAGGGTCTCGTCCTGCTCGCCCTCTTCCGCCACCACGTCCAGGGCGAAGCCTTCGGTAACTTCTTCCAGCACGCGCTGCGATTGCTCGGTCTTCTTGAGCAGCTCGGCGATTTGCGAGAGTGTGGCCACCTTGACGCGCAGCTTGCGATTGAGCAGCAGCGTGAGTTCGTCGATGAGGGTGAGGTTGCGCGGGTCCGAGAGAGCGATATCGAGCGTCCCGTTGAGCACCTTGAGCGGGACGAAGTTATAGCGGAACATCAAGTCAACGGGGATGGAGCGGAACAGGTCGTGGTCGATGGATCCCTCGCGCAGATCCACATACTCGCAGCGGTAGCGCGCCGCGATAGCGCGCGCCTGCTCAGCCTCCGCCGCCGGATCGATCAGGCGCAGTTTTTCAGCAGTTGCCATAGATTACCAACCTCTTTCAACGCGGAGCCGCGGAGAAAAAACCCAAAGGGTTTTTGACCTGTAGCTCAGCACCGCATTCCCCCCGCAGCCCCGGACCTCCGCTCCCTCCGCGTGCGAACTCTTGAATATGCCGTTGAGGCCGGGTATCGCGCCGAGTCCGAATCTCAGCCTTCCCTCCGCGAAAATCTCCGCGTCTCCGCGCCTCCGCGTTGTGCTGCTTCAAAGTCCGCATACCCTACCGAATCGTATCCGCCAACGAAAATATCGGCAGATACAGCGCAATCAGAACGAACGCGACGAACGAGCCCATCAGGATCATGATGGCCGGCTCGATCAGCGAAAGCGTGGCCGTCATGCGCGTGTTCACATCCTCTTCGAAGAACTCCGCCACGCTATTCAGCATGGCGGGCAGCGCGCCGGTGGATTCGCCCACCTCGATCATGTCGATCGCCAGAGGCGGGAACATCTTCGATACCTTCAGCGAAGCCGAGAGCGGCTGGCCCTCGCGCACGCCCTTGCCGGCGTTCTCGACGGCCCGCTGCAGCAGCGGCGCGCCCAGCGAATCGGCGGCCGTCTCCATGGCCTGCACCAGTGGAATGCCGCCCGTCAGCAGCGTGCTCAGCACGCGCGCGAACTGCGCCACCTGGTACTTCAGCCAGATCTCCCCGGCAATCGGCAGCTTCAGCCGGACGCGGTCCACGCGCTCCCGCGCCGATTCCCGCCGCGCCCACCAGCGGAACAGAAAAATCGATGCCACCAGCGCGCCCACGAACACCAGCAGGTAGCTTCGCGCGGTGGTCCCGATGGCGATCAGAAACGTCGTCATAGCCGGCAGCTTGGCCTGCATCGAGGTGTACAGCGTGGCAAACGTGGGGACCACGTAGGTCACCAGAAAGACCATCAGCAGCAGAACCAGCACGATCAGCACGCAGGGGTACATCAGCGAGACCAGCACCTTCTTCCTCACCGCCAGCGAGAGCTTCTGGTAGTTGATGTACCGGTCCAACACCTCCGTGAGGCTGCCGCTTTTTTCGCCCGCCATCACCGAGGTCACGTAGATCTTGGGAAAGACGTGCTGCTGCCGAAAGGCCTCCGAGAGCAGCGTGCCTGTGCGCACCTCGTCGCGAACCGACTTGATCATCGGCCCCAGGCGGACGTCGGTGAGGCGCTCGGCCAGCAGGTCGAGCGATTTGAGAATGGGCAGGCCCGCTCGTATGAGGGTGACGAACTGCTGGTTGAAGATGAGGAACTTCTCCAGGTTCAGTTTCTTGCGCCGGCCCAGCAGCCGACCCGCCTGTCCGAACGACGCCGGGCCGCTTTTCAGCTTGATGGAATAAATCAGGAAGCCCTGCTGGGTGAACTTCTCGCGCACTTCCTTCTCGGAGCCAGCGGCGGTCACCTGCTGGTGGATCTGGCCGCGCCCGTCGGCGTATTTGAGCACAAAATCGGCCATGGCCTACTGGGTGGCCTCCACTATCGCACCCGCCGGCGGCGTGAACTGGAACAGCTTGGAATCGAGCGGCGGGTTGACCTTCTCCTGGTCGAAGGTGAAATCCAGGATAGATTTGTCGAACGCCGTCACCTTCACCTCGCGAATGCGGTCCTGGTCCGCCACCACGAACTCCACCGCCTGGTACGGCAGGCTGTCACTTTTGGGTTCGGCCACGATGCGCATCGCAGCCCCTTCGGGATGGCCCTCGACGTTGCGGAACTCCTTCTGAAAGTTTAGCTTACCGAGAAGAAAGGCGAGCGGAGCGCGCATATCCTCGCTCTCCTGGAGCTTCATGCGCGTGGCCCGGTTTTCGGAGGGTGTGTAGAGCCACAGCGCCTTACCGTCGGAAATAAACAGCTTGCCTTTGGGCTGGTTGTAATCCCAGCGCATGCGGCCCGGTTTGCGCAGCATGAGCGTCCCAGACTCCGTGCGGCGAGGCCGGCCGGGCGGCGTATATTGCTCCTGGAAAAGCACTTCGAGCGTCTTAGCGCGATTGTAGCGGGCTTCCACGCCGGCCAGGGTAGCCTCCAGCCTGGCATCCGCGGCCCAGGCCGAGAGGCATAACAAACCAATCCACAAGCGTGCGAGGCTCACAAAGTATGTGACGCCGCGAGCGCGTCAAACGTGTAGCTGTTTCCATACCCGCGGGCGAGCCCGCCACTGGCCCTCGTCATGGGATGCACCGGCTCCAGTGGTTGTATGAACGAGCCCGCTTGCGTCGGGTGAGCGGACGGAAGCCCGGGTTCCACCCAGCCATCCGTGCTTCCAGCAACGGGGCGATTAATGGTCTTTGTTAGCATGAAACAAGAGAATGACGAAGCTCACCGCGTTTCTGCTCTGGCTGGCTCTGACTGAAGTTTGGGCACAGGTTCCGGTCCCCGCGCCGCCGGCGGCCCCCGCTCCGGTTCCGCAAAGTGAACCGGCCCCACCCCAACCCGAGGTTCCCAAGGTGGAAGGCTCGGCTTCGCCCGCAGGTGCGGTTCCCGGAACCTCGAAAGACCGGCTCTTTTTCGCGCTCCCGAACTTCCTGACTTTGGAGAACGCCGGTAAAGTCCCGCCGCTTACGGTCAAAGAGAAATTCAAGGTGACGCTGCGGTCGTCGTTCGACCCGGTGGAGTATTTCTGGTACGGCGCGCTGGCCGGCATCAGCCAGGGCGAGAATAGCGAACCGGGCTTCGGGCAAGGCGCCGAGGGATACGCCAAGCGATACGGCGCGTACTTCGCCGACGGCACCATGGAAAACGTCATCACCGAAGCGGTCCTTCCGTCCCTCCTGCACGAGGACCCGCGTTACTTCCAGATGGGCAAAGGCGGATTCGTGCGGCGGGCCGGCTACGCCGTGAGCCGCATCTTCATCACCCGCATGGACAGCGGCCGCAACGGATTCAACTTCTCTGAGGTTTTCGGCAGCGCCATGGCCGCCGGCATCGCGACCTATACCTACCATCCCCAGGGTGACCACAATTTTCCCAACGCGTTGAGCGTCTGGGGAACACAGGTCGGCTACGACAGCCTGACGTACGTCATCAAGGAATTCTGGCCCGACATTCGCCGCAAGATGCACCACCCCAAGCCGGTTCCGGCGCCGTCGAACAGCTTGCCGTAGAGCGGCCGACCCCGCCTACACCGAGGCCAACTGCTGCTGCCCGCGTTGTTCGATGGGCACGAAATCGCGGCACTCCTGGCCTGTATAGATCTGGCGCGGCCGGGCGATCTTCTGCTCCGTATCGGCCAGCATCTCCTGCCATTGGGCTAACCAGCCCACCGTGCGCGGAATGCCGAACAGCACCGTGAATTGCGACGGCGTAAAGCCCATCGCCTGGTAAATGATGCCGGAGTAGAAATCCACGTTGGGGTAGAGCTTGCGCTTGATGAAGTATTCGTCGGAGAGCGCGATTTGCTCCAGCTCGATGGCGATATCGATCTTGGGATTTCGGCCGGTCACCTGGAACACTTCCTCGGCCACCCGCTTGATAATACGCGCACGCGGATCGTAATTCTTGTAAACCCGGTGGCCGAAGCCCATCAAGCGGCCGTGGCCTTCCTTGACCTGCTTCACGAACTCGGGGATACGCTCCTTGGTGCCGATCTCGTCCAGCATGCGCAGCACCTCTTCATTTGCGCCGCCGTGCAGGGGGCCGGAAAGCGCCGCGACCGCGGCCGCCGCGGTGGCGTAGGGATCGGCGTGGGCGCTGCCCACCGCGCGCATGGTGTTGGTGCTGCAATTCTGCTCGTGATCGGCGTGCAGAATAAAGAGCACTTCGAGCGCCCGCGAGAGCACCGGGTTGGCGACATACTTGGGCTCGGTGCGCCGCCACAGCATGTTCATATAGTTCTTCGTGTAGCCCAAATCCGGATCGGGATAAATAAATGGCAGACCCAGACGGTGCCGGTAGGCGTAGGCGGCCAAAGTCGGCATCTTGCCGATGAGCCGTATGATCTGCTTGCGGCGGTTGCGGGGATCCTCGATGTGGCGGGCTTCGGGATAGAAGGTCGACAGCGCGGCCACCGTGCTCATCAGAATGCCCATGGGGTGGGCGTCGTAGTGGAATCCGTCGATGAACTTCTTGACGTTCTCGTGCAGGAAGGTGTGGTGCATGATATCGCAGCACCACAGATCCAGTTCGCGCGCGTTGGGCAGTTCGCCGTGCAGCAGCAGGTAGGCGACCTCCAGGAAAGTGCAGTTCTCGGCAAGCTGCTCGATCGGGTAGCCGCGATACCGCAGGATGCCGTTATCGCCATCCAGGTACGTGACGGCGCTCCTGCACGAAGCTGTGTTCATGAAGGCGGGGTCGTAAGTCATCAACCCGAAATCGTCGGGGCCAGTCTTGATCTGGCGCAGATCCATGGCGCGGATTGTGCCGTCTTGGATCGGGAGTGTATAAGTCCGATTGGTCCGATTGTCGGTGATTGTGAGGGTCTCGGGATCCATTTTCTTGATTCCTCGTTGATTATACTAGGGCGTACGGCTTCGCACCCCTGCAAAACGGGTTCCATAGAACATTGTAGAAAAAATCTTCGTTCTGTCAATAAACGCAGCGATCTGGGATAATGGTCGGCAGAGGCATCGGGGCTTTTCGCCCAACCGCTGGGTGCGGGGACCCAGTCGAATATGTGACTGGAGGGAACGAGATGCTGTCGACCAAATTGGTCCAACTGATTGAAAAGAGTTCGGAAATCATAACTTCAGGGCTGCTCCTGGAAATTCGCCAAGATCCCCAAATGTCCACCCTGGCAGGCCGCTCGGACGCAGAATTGCGCGCATGGAGCCAGGATATCCTCAAAAACGTCGGATACCTGCTGGCGGCTTCGAAAGGCGAGGAATTGGCTCGCCGGTTCCAGATTCTGGGACGCCTGCGCTTTGAGCAGAATATTCCCCTGCATGAGGCCGTGCTGCGCTGCCAGGTATTGAAAAACAAAATCCTCCGCTTCGTTCGGGATCAGGCCTTCGCCATGACTCCCATGGAGTTGTACGCGGAGGAGGAACTGGACCGCCGTATCGGCTGGCTATTCGACGCCATGGTGTACCATATCGTCCGAGGGTACGAATCCGCCGAGCGGGTCGCCAGCCAGTTGGCTTCGTGAACCGCCGCCCGCCCGGAGGTTCCGCCGCCGGTTTACCGTGCGGCGCCGCCCGGCCAGAGAGTCCCGCCTGAATAGCGCTATTTGCAGGAGTTATAATCGTTAAGAAAATGTTGACGCCCACCGAAAAAATCTGGCATAACGGTCGTTTCATCCGCTGGGAAGAGGCCACCATTCACGTGCTGTCGCACGTCGTGAGCTACGGCAGCTCGGTTTTCGAAGGAATCCGCTGCTACTCCACACCCTCAGGGCCGGCCGTATTCCGGCTTCGCGATCACGTGCGGCGGATGCTCGATTCGGCCCGCATCTACCGTATGGACATAAGCTTCCCGGCGGAACAGTTGGCCGAAGCCATGCTCGAAACGGTACGCGCCAACAAGCTGGATGCCTGCTACATCCGGCCCATCGCCTTTCGCGGCTACGGCGAAATGGGGGTGAATCCGCTCAAGAACCCCATCGACGTGTACATCGCGGTGTGGGAATGGGGTAAATACCTGGGCGAAGAGGCGCTGGCCGAGGGCGTGGACGTGTGCGTCTCAAGCTGGACGCGCATGGCGCCCAATACGCTGCCCGCGCTGGCCAAAGCCGGCGCCAACTACATGAATTCGCAGCTCATCAAGATGGAGGCGCTGACCAACGGCTACTCCGAAGGGATCGCGCTTGACACCGCGGGCTTCGTCAGCGAAGGCTCGGGCGAGAACATCTTCGTGGTGCGCGACGGCAAGATTCATACCCCGCCTCTGGGGGCCTCGGTGCTTCCGGGAATTACCCGTGACAGCGTTTTCAGGCTGGCCAAGGAGTTGGATATTCCGGTCGTCGAGACGCTGGTCCCGCGCGAGATGCTATATATCGCCGATGAGGTCTTCTTCTCCGGCACGGCCGCCGAGATCACGCCGATCCGCTCGATAGACCGCATCGTGGTGGGCACGGGCCGTCGCGGGCCAGTAACAGAGGCGCTGCAGAAGGAATTTTTCGGAATCATCCACGGAACCAGGAAGGATACTTACGGGTGGCTCTCGCTCGTACACGCAGAGCAGCCCGCTGGTGTGAAGTAAATCGAGGGAGCCGCGCAATCCGCATGGCCACCTCCCCCGAGATTTACCATGGCGACTGCGCGGCTTCCTAATCGACTTACTCTTTGTAGCGCGGGGGCGCACGGAAAGCCAGCGGGAACTTTCTGCCGCACAGCCGTTTTCAACAACTTTTTCGTGAGGCGCTGGTTGGAGTTAGCGGTCCGGCCGTGTGGCAAAACTGTGAATAAAACATTGCGGGGCTGATTTGTTGTGGAACGCGCCTTACATGGGCCGCCAGATCATGTCCACGCGCACCGGTATCTCGTCCTTGGTGGGAATCGCGAGCAGCGAAGGCGGCTCGATCTTGAAGTCGCTCATCTTGGCGGGGATGGTCCCGGAGATCCGGGCGTCGCTCCCTTGCATCGCTTTCTGGAAAGCGGCCTGTTTGTAGTGCGCGGTTTGACCGGCGAATTCGACGTCCAGATCCACCGGAATCGTGGGTTGGGAAATAACGGCTTCAGACAGGTGAAAGCGCACCGTCACCATAGGGAATTGCCCGCCGCGGACATCCTGGATCATGTGCAGATCGCGGTTGCTGTCTCCGGAATCGAACGACTTCACTGGCACCGCCACCAGAAAACTGCATTGCCCGGCCTGACAGAGGCCTTTGCCGCGCGCCGCGTGGCTGACGCCCTCCACTTGATGCAGCGGGTTAGACACGCGATAGGTGAGCGTGGCTTGCTGCAAGCTCCACTGGATATCCGCCGCGCCCACCGTAAACGGCATCGCGACAAAAAAGGCCGCCCATGATTTCGATAGCATGGCGATTCTCAGAACCGGATCGAGACCGACAGCACGGCCAGTCCGTACGCTATCGCCGTGGTGGCCGCCACCGCCCCGTGCGCCGAGGCGATCCCGTGGACTTTCTCTCCGTTGCTGCGCTGATTGTAGGCGAGTGCCCCCAGGATGGGCGTCAGAACCATGCCCGGGCCGTGAATCCACGCCAAGGCCTTGTGCACGCGAATGGGCCCGCGAGTGGGGGACCCGGCAATCTTGGGCGCGAAGATCGCAAACGACGCGGTGGTGAAGTACATACCCGCCGTCACGCCGCCCAGCGCCGCATGCAATTCACGTCCGGAGGCCGTGCTGTTCCTCCCGGCGGCCCCATTTGACGCGATGAGAGTGGCTACCAGTGGCGCCATCGTAATCAAGCCCAGCCGTTGGTGGGTCCGCAGCATGTGAGAGCGCCGGTCGAGGCGCGCCTGGTCCTGCGCGCTGCCCTGGGTTTGATCCGGCGTGAAACCGAGGTCGCCCAGCGACGGCTCTGTGCCGGCAGCCACGACAAGGTCCAGCTTCTGAGCGGTGCCCGCCGCGAGCGTCACTTGCGCCGTCTTCGCGCCGGCGTTTTCGGCCGAAACGGAGACTTCGTATTCACCCGGCGCCAGGTCCGACACGTGGTAGACGCCGAAGGCATCGGTGAGCGCTTCCGTCGATTGGCCGGTGGCCAGGTTCTTCACCGCGACCCTGGCGTTCGAAACGGCGGCTCCCGAAGGTCCCGTGACGGTGCCGGAGAGCGTACCGGCGGTTTGCGCCTGCACCGCAGCAGAAAAGATCAGGAGAGCCAGAACCGGCAAGGCCTCTCCCCTCACGAATTTTGCGACCCTCAGAAGCACTCTAAACCCTCTCTCACCAAGAGTGTACGCCGCACACCGCAAACACTGCGTTAGCATAAGTGCGTGTTCCCACAAACAAAGGAGGAGCGGCTGCCAAACTCCGGCTTGACGGCGCAGGGCGCGGGAATTTTCGAGGCGCCCGGCTTCATCGACCTCCAGGTGAACGGCTTCGCCGGCGTGGATTACAACGAGCCCGGCGCGCCCCTCGACGGGATCGCGCGTTCCATACGCGCACTGCGCGCTTGCGGTGTGACGCGCTTCCTGCCCACCGTGATCACGGCTTCGCCCGAAGCCATGGAAGGCGCGCTGCGCAATCTCGCGGCGGCCTGCGAATTGCCGGCCGAGGGGGAATCCATCGCGGGCTTCCACGTGGAGGGGCCGCACATCTCGCCCGAAGACGGGCCGCGCGGCGCGCATCCCCGGCGCTGGATTCGCCCGCCGGATCTGGCGGAGTTCCGGCGCTGGCAGGCGGCTTCCGGCGGCCGGATCCGCATGGTGACGCTCTCGCCAGAGTGGCCCGGCGCGGCGGAATATATCGCGCGCATCGTGGCGGAAGGCGTGGTGGCGGCCATCGGGCACACGCAGGCCAGCGGAGCGCAGATAGCCGATGCGGTGGCCGCGGGCGCTACATTTTCGACGCACCTGGGCAACGGGGCCCACGCCGTGATGCGGCGCCATCCCAACTACATCTGGGAT
>Ga0181520_10009012_pt1 | contig 13951 bp, 14 predicted proteins | sample PEATcosm2014_Bin_29_FD_132451 | JGI IMG/M metagenome (GOLD analysis project Ga0181520, IMG submission 132451) | Peatland microbial communities from MTU Mesocosm Facility, Houghton, MI, USA - PEATcosm2014_Bin02_30_metaG | ecosystem: Environmental > Terrestrial > Soil > Wetlands > Peat | place... | reverse complement strand
CGCCGCAGACGCCGTGATCCACGCCCACGATGACGTTGTCGCCCTTGCTTTTCAGCAGCCGCTCGTAGCGCGCGCGCGCCGTTTCATTCACCGCCGCCGCAAGTTCCGCGCGTCCGCTTTGCAACCCGGCCAGTTCGTTCTTCAAATTATCCTCGCGCTGGTTCAACTGCGCGACCTGCTCGTCCTCCAGCTTCTTCGCGGCGGCGGCCTCCTGCGTGGCACGGGCGACCTCCTTTTGCGCGGCCTCGGCCTGCTCCATCAACTCGATTTCCTGATCCTCGATTTTCGTGATCTCGGCCTTGCATCCGTCAATTTCGTGCGTGAGGGCGCGGTATTCCTCGTTCTTGCGCGTCTGCAACTGCTGGTTGGCGTATTTTTCAATCTGCGTTTTTTTCTCCTGGACATCGAGTTCGAGCCGCTTGCGTTCGGTCTCGGTGTGTTTGATGCGGCTTTTGGCGTCTTCGAGCTGCGCCTGCGCCGCGGCGGCCCGGGCGCGGAAGGTTTCGCGTTCGGGCGCGATGTGGGCGAGTTCCTGCTGGACGCGGGAAATTTTCCGGTCGCGATCCTGCAAAATCAAAAGTTTTTCAATCGTCTCCTGCATTGAATCGTGGAGACTAGCTGGCGGAGCAATCCAAGTCAATTTTCGTCCGCGTTCGGTAGTGGGGTTTTTAAAAGGAGACTTTTGTGTGCAAACAAAAGGAGACCGCCAGTCAAAAGACGGGAAGATGGAGGAGGACGATGGGTTTGGCTTTTGGATTGGGGGCGTGAAGGAGGCAATAGATGTCGCCATCGGGGTGCCAGCATCAATCTCCTGTTTGCTTTTGGCGGCGATCGGGATTAAAATTTTCCCGGCAATCAGGCAAAGTTTTTTATGTCCGGCATCCGCCAGACCACCAACGCCAGCCAGGTTCTCTGCGTCATCATGGGCGGCGGCCAGGGCACCGGGCTGTTTCCGCTGACGAAGGACCGCGCCAAACCCGCCGTGCCCTTCGCCGGCAAATACCGCCTGGTGGACATCCCCATCTCGAACTGCATCAACTCCGGCTTCCGGCGCATTTACATTTTGACGCAATTCAATTCCACCTCGCTGCACCGGCATATTGCGCAGACCTATAAAATGGACCATTTTTCCAGCGGCTTCGTGGAAATTCTCGCGGCGCAACAGACCTTCACCAACACTTCGTGGTATCAGGGTTCGGCCGACGCCGTCCGCAAAAACCTGCTCCATCTCCTGAACCATGACTTCGATCATCTCCTCGTCTTGAGCGGCGACCATTTATATCGGATGGACTTTCGCGCACTCGTCGGGCAGCACGTCCGCACCGGCGCGGACATCACCATCGCCACGATGCCGGTCGGCCCGCAAAAAGCCGGCTCGCACGGCATCATGCAAATCGCCGATGACTACCGCATCCAGCGTTTTGTCGAAAAACCCAGGGAGGCCGCGGAGTTCGATCTGCTCAAGCTGGCGCCGCGGATGCAGTCCCGGCTTCAAATCAAGGGCGGCGGCGACGTGTTTCTCGCCTCGATGGGCATTTACCTTTTCAACCGCGATTTGATCCGCGAACTGCTCGACAATCCGCTGTCCAATTTCGGCCTGCACATCATCCCGCGCGCCATCAACGCGCACCGCGTTTTTTCATTCATGTTCCAGGGCTATTGGGAGGACATTGGCACCATCCGCTCCTTCTTCGAGGCAAACCTCGACCTCGTCGCCGAACTGCCCCGGTTCAATTTCTTTGACATGGACGCGCCGATTTTCAGCCGTCCGCGCTATCTGCCCGGCTCGAAAATCAACGGCGCGCAGATTGACCACGCCGTCATCGCCGACGGCTGCATCATCAACCACGCGCGCGTCAGCCACAGCATCGTCGGCCTGCGAACCATCGTCGAATCCGGCACGGAACTGAACCGCGCGGTCATCCTCGGCGCCGACTATTACGAAACGCCGGAATCCGGCGATGAGCGCAAGCATCCCGGCCAGCCGCGCATTGGCATCGGCGCCAACTGCAGGATCGAGAACGCCATCATAGACAAGAACGCGCGCATCGGGGACAACGTGACGATTTCGCCCGCCGGCAAACCGAGGAACGTTGACCACGAACTTTATTTCATCCGCGACGGGATTGTCATCGTCCCGAGAAAATGCGTCATTCCGCATGGGACGGTGATTTAATGACCTGCTGCCAGTGCCATGGGCAAACCACCCTCGTTTCAAATCCTCCCGCTCGAAGCAAACTTGAACTGCGCTGGTTTTGCTGAAACGGGTTGCGGTGTCATAAACGATGTAATTCCATTCTTGACAGCGATTTCAGTCCTGCTTACAATTTTTTTCGACCTAAGATAGGCCACAAAACCAATGACCTACTTAAATGTTAGGTGTATGTTACCTGCACCATGAAAACAACGCGAAGATTACTTGTAGCTGGCATCATCCTTGGTGCCTTGCTCACATTATCTCCCATGTTCGCCTTGCTGGACTCTTTCATTGGCACGATTCAGATATTGCACACACTCGGCAGTCCCGATCCGTCTAATTTACAAACTGTGCGAGCTATCATCGGCACGATTCTTGTTTCAGGTCTGGCGAGTATATTCTTTTGTGCATTTGGTATTATCATTCTTACTTTGTCGCTCATATTATATTTCCGTGCTCGTCGAGTTAGTCCATCGCCATTACCCACGACGCCAGCACCGTGACGACCGATACGCCTCCTAAGGAGATAGGCGCTACATGATGAGATGCAGATGCTTATGTATCCATATCTTCTTGTGTCATTGCCCCGCCGCCGTGGCGGTTGGTGTGCTAACAAGAGGATAGGCTGCAAGCTTCAATAGCAGACTTTGTCCGGCTTGTCCCGCCATTCCTTGAAAACTTTCAGCGCCTCGCCGCGCAGGAGTTGCCGCATCGGAATTTTGCGGCGCGAAACCGGCAGCGCGATCTCGCGGCAAATCAAATCGTCGTCAAAGCCGGCCGCCGCCGCGTCGCGCCGCGCGCCGGCGTAAAAAATCCTCCCGATCCGCGCCCAGTAAATCGCCGCCAGGCACATCGGACACGGCTCGCAACTGGCGTAAATCTCGCAATCGTCCAGCCGGAAGGTCTTGAGCCGGCGGCACGCCTCGCGGATGGCCGTGACCTCCGCGTGCGCCGTCGGGTCGTTCGCGGAAGTCACCCGGTTCCAGCCGCGCCCGACGATTTTGCCGCGCTGAACCACCACCGCGCCGAACGGCCCGCCGTCGCCGCGCCGCATTTTTTGAAGCGAAAGCCTGATGGCCGCGCGCATGAACTGGGTTTTCATCGCAAAGATTTAACCACGGATAAACACGGATGAACACGGATTTTTCAACGCAATGGCGCAAAGGCGCGAAGGACTTCCAATTAGCCCATGCCGAGGTCTTTGACGAAGTTGGCATCCTCGGTGTAATAGGCTTCGCACCCAAGATGCTCGACGACTATTTCGCGGACGCGGTTGGCGATTTGCTCGCGAGTCCAACCGGGTGCGGTGGCTTGGGCGAGGTCCGGTTTGTGCGCCATCACCCATCGGGCAAGGTCGCCAATGGTTTTCAAGTTCGAGGGAAATTCCTTGCAGAGCGGCTTGGTCAATTTCAGCCCGATGCCTGCTGTCAGTATGGTAATGCCGATAAAAACCCAAATGGCCAGCGATTGCAGTATATGGCCCGCGGTGACCGCTGCGAGCAATCCCGCCAGCAACGAGCCAATGAGCAGCAAGATATTCAGCCAGCCAGGCCTTACCCATTCCGGTGCTTTTTTGATGCCCAGTTCGATGACCATGTTTTCGATGACCGCACATCGTTGTTGTTTTGGCAGTAATGCAGGAAGTCCCGTGTCCGGTTTGATTTCAGACCGTTTCCATCCGCCGTGCCGGATCAACGATTTACGCAGCAGATTGAAGGCGCGCTGGGTGAGACAGACCGTGGCAGTAGCCGTGGTGACTTTGCTGAACACATAGTCAATCAACAGGCGGGGAGTGCGCAGTTTCCCCGCTTCAGCGTCATCAATCTGAATGTCGAAGGCATCCTCGACCGCCATCACGATTTCAATACCGTCCAGTCCCATGTCGGAAGTTTTGGCAACGTCAACGGCTATCGTCAAGGAGGGAATTCATGACCGATCAAGCTGACAATGCTGAAGGATTAACCACGAATGAACACGGATTGGTTTGATCTAAATTAAATCCGTGTTTGCCGTTTCAGACGGCAAATAAACCAGCCGGATTTTCCTCTGCGCCCAAACATTTCCCGCTGCTGAAAATTATCCGGAGTTTCCCGCCGCGCCATTGTTGCAAACGGTAAATCGTCGCAAACGTGAATTCCGGGGCCTTCGCACCGCGCCCGCCGACCAGTTCCGCACCACGCCGGACGTTGTCGAGCATCCACGCCGGCAACCGCGCGTGATATGCGTTCCGCTTCACCTCGCCGGCGTGCAGCGAAAGCGCGGCTATCAAATCCGCCAAATCTTCCGCGCCGATTTCAACCAGCAAATTCGGCTCCGCCATCTGCCCCCAAAATTCCGTCTCGACGACAAAGCAGGCGAAGCCGCGCGGCAAAATTTTCAACGCGTCCAAAACCAGCCAATGCACGCCGACGTGCGCCGGGTGGACATCATTTTCGTGCGGGAGGAAAATCACGCGCGGCCTTTGCTCCGCGAGAATGCCGGCAATTTGTTTCACCGCCGCCCGCCAGTGCGCGGGATTGTTCACCCGCGATTCGGGATTGACGCGCTCCAGACCGCGTTCGCCCGGCACGATGAGTTTGAAACCCAGCGACGCGCAGGCATTTTGCAATTCGCGCCGCCGCGCCGTCTGCCGGGCGCGGTTGCTACCGAGCGTGACGGCGACGTTGACGACATTCCACCGCGCCTCGCGCAACAGCCGCAACGCCAGCCCGCCGGTAATGCACTCGTCGTCCGGGTGCGGCGAAAAAATCAGGACGCCCGGCGTGCCGGCTGGAATTTTGGGGCGCGGCGCTCTGGAAATTTTTCCAGGATTCAGCGATTTGCCTTTTTGAAGGAGGCGTTCAAATTCAGAAACGAACTGGCGGTAACGATTCATCAATATTGTGCCGGTAATTCCACATCGCCGCGCGCTCCGTGCCAGACGCGGACAATTTCAACCGTTTTCGCGGCGCGGTTGATGTGATAAACGATTCGATAGGCGCGGAAAATGACCTGCCGCCAGTCGGGATGGTTCAATTCGCGCACGACGCTGCCAGCCTCTGAAAATTCCATCAGCACTTGCGCCCGATCATAAATGCCGTGGCCCATGTTTCTGGCCGCATCGGGGTTGTGGCGGGCGATGTAACGGACGATGGCGCCCAAATCGTCGCTGGCATGCTCCGTCCAGATTATTTTTTGAGCCATGAATCGAGCCGCCGTTTCATTTCGTCATTGGAAACAACCTTGCCTTCACGGAGGTCATTTTCGCCCTCGCGGATGGCGGCAAGGAAGGCAATTTCCTCGGCAATGTCATGAAAATCCGCCTCCTCCGGCAGGCGATGCACTGCTTCAAGAACTATCTGCTTCGCAGTCGTCATGTGGGTAAATTAGCTTTCTTTTGGGCTGGCGGCAAGGCGTTTGCTTTGCCCGCCAAACAGCAACCGCAAACTGTTCATCACCACCACCACCGTGCTGCCTTCGTGGCCGACCACGCCAATCGTCAGCGGAATTTTGCCGAGCATCGCAAACGTCACCAGCACCACGACCGTGCCTAGCGAGACGACCAGATTCTGCCGGATGATGCGCCGCGCCCGCTGGCTCAACCGGAACGCCGCCAGAAAATTTTCCAGCTTGTCGTGCATCAGCACCACGTCCGCCTGCTCCAATGCCGCGTCCGAACCGCGCGCGCCCATCGCCACGCCAATGTGCGCCGCCGCCAGGCTCGGCGCGTCGTTCACGCCGTCGCCAATCATTGCCACGCGCCTGCCCTGCCGGCTCAATTCCTGGATGGCCGCAACCTTTTGCTCCGGCTTCAACTCGGCACGCACGTCGTCCAGCTTCAGTTCCGCGCGCAAATTTTCCGCGGCGGCCCTGCGGTCGCCGGTCAAAACCACGCTGCGCAAACCTTCGCCGCGCAATTCGTCCACGACCGAGGCGGATTGCGGCCGGATGTCGTCGCGCAAAATCACGCGGCCAAGCAAATCGCCAGCCTCGACCCATACTTCGGAAAACCCGGCGTCCACCGGAGCGCCGAACACCGGCACGGCGCTTTGTCCGGCTGGATTTGGAACAACATCGCGCCGTGCCGGAGGCCGGCGTTCCAGATCAAACCAGTCGCGCCCGCCGAGGCGGCATTCAACGCCGTTCCATCTTGCCTTCAAGCCCTGGCCGGTGACGGATTCAAAATGCTCAAACTCAACCGGCACAATTCCGTGCTGCTTGCCGTGGCGCGTGATGGCGCGGGCGAGCGGATGCGTCGAAAGCCGTTCCAGCGAAAATGCCAGCCGCGCAATTTCGTTTTCACGGCCAGCGGGAAAACTTTCGACTTTCTCGACGCGCAATTCGCCGGTCGTGAGCGTGCCGGTTTTGTCAAGGCAGACGGTGTTGACCTCGGCGAGTTTTTCCACCGCCGCGCCGCCGCGAAAAAGAATTCCGTGCCGTGCGCCCCACGCGATGGCCGCCAGCACCGCCGACGGAATGGACAGGACCAGCGCGCACGGCGAGGAAACGACGAGCAAAGTCATCGTGCGGTAAAATGCGCTGTGAGACTCGATCGTGGATTTGAACGCCTCCAGGCCGAATCCGAGCCACCACACAAAAAACATCGCGAACGACAGGCCGATCACACCGTAGGTGTAATAGGTGCTGAATTTGTCGGCGAACACTTGGGCGGGCGCTTTTTGCTGCTGCGCTTCCTTGATGAGCGTGATGATTTTTTGGAGCGAGCTTTCGGCGGCGGGCCGGGTGACGACGACTTCGACCGCGCCCCACAAATTGATGGTTCCGGCGAGCGCGTGGTCGCCGATCTTTTTCTCGACCGGCGTTGCCTCGCCAGTGAGATTTGATTCGTCCGCCGCCGTCTGACCTTTGGCGATTTCGGCGTCCACGGGAAATTGCGCGCCGGGCTTGATGAGCAGGCGCATTCCGGTTTTGAGCTGCTCCACCTTCACCTCGCGTTCGCGGCCCTGTTCATCCAGCGCGGTGGCGGTTTTGGGCGCGTCGCGGAAAAGCGAGCGGATTTCCTTTTGCGTGCGGCCCAGCGCGTAGTGCTCCAGCGCGCCGGAGAACGAAAATAAAAACAGCAGCGTCGCGCCTTCGCCCCACGCGCCGATGCTCGCCGCGCCAGCGGCGACGAACAGCATCAGGAAATGCACGTCAATCGTCCGCTTTTGCAGCCGCTCCCAAACTTCCTCCGCCGGATAAAATCCGCCCGCGAGACAGGCCGCGACGTAACAAATGATTTTGAACGGCGCGGGTGAAAAAAATCCGGCGATGCCGAACAACCCGCACAAAATCGCGGCGGCCAGTTGCAATTTCCACTCGTCAACTTCCCCGGCGTGTTCCAGAAATTCCACGTCGCGCGGGACGATTTTCGGAAACGGCATGTCGCGCCAGCGCCAGAATTTCGGCGCCGTCGGGCAGGTCATGCGGGCGATGGTCGTGATGTCGCCTTGATGCCGGATGGTGATGCGGTTGCGCTCGGACTCCGGCAGCGGCGTGTCGCAACTGAAACAATCGCCGTCGCCGCTCAACAACGAGCAGACGTGGCCGGTGTCGGCGGCCTGGACGGTTTCAAAATGGCTGGTGATGCGTTCGGTGAGCCGCGGCACATCCGCGCGGCCGAGCGTGGCGAGGGAAATTTTCCGGTGCGTGCGGTCAATCGTCACCGCCTCCAGCGCCGGCTCCTCGGCCAGCGTGGCCGCGACCGAGCGCGCGAGGCAATGCCCGGCCTGGCGGTCGGGCGCGGAACGATTTTTCGCCGGAACATTCATGCCGTTTAATGGATAGCACACCACACGTCGCGGCGCGACGCAAAAGGCGCAAAGGTGTGACGGGTGACGCGTGACAAGTGACAGGAATAATTCCGCAACGATTTGGCTGGCGCGGGGTTTCACTTTCTGACTCAATCGCTCAAATTTATGAAACGCTGGGCCATTCTCACCATCCTGCTTTATGCGCTGGCGCTGCTGCTGCTGACCGTGCCGGTCATCCTGATTGCCTTTGGCAATTGGGGCATCCATAACGACAACCAGACGTTCAAGGAAACGGCGCAAATCTACGCGGCCTGGCAATACTGGTTGTGGCTGGGCATCCTCGTCGCCGGCCAGGCGCTGCTGCTCCTGCTGCCCATCAACATTTCCGAGCGCCGCCTGCCCGCGCGGCGGCCTCTTAAAATTCCCGTCATCGTCAGCGCGTTTTTTCTCGGCAACCTTTGTTTCGCGGGCATCCTTTCCGTTCTTTGCGCGGTCTTCAAGGACGACGGCCTGAACGTTTTCGGCTTCATTGACAAAATTTTCACCAAGGATGGCAACACGACCGACGCCGGCGTGGCCTGGAGCTGCATCATCATCACCCTGTTTTTCTGGGTTGTCTGGGGCATCATTTTCCATCGTTCCGCCAAGTCCGACGACCCGGATTCACTGCTCAAGCGCATCACGCGCTGGCTGCTGCGCGGAAGCATCCTCGAATTGATCGTGGCCGTGCCGAGCCATGTCATTGCCCGCCGCCGCGACGATTGCTGCGCGCCTGTGGGAACATTTTGGGGCATCGCCACGGGCATCTCGGTGATGCTGCTGTGCTTCGGGCCGGGCGTCTATTTTCTGTTCGTCGAACGGTTTCAGAAATTGAAACCGAAATTCAACGGCGGGGACAAATATGTCTGAATTCCAAAGCTTGCTCGGCAAAAAAATTAAATGTAAAATACAGTCACGACCGTTAATAAATGGAACCGCACAACGAAGTTCGATGACAATGTTTCGCCACGAGCGCGTAACTTTTATGGAAAATCTGATTCAAGTCCTTCGATCGAATGTGTCGGTTAGTTTTTGTGGCATTCCAGTCTCAGGCCCCCTCTGGTTCGTGCTTCCAGTTTTTCTAGTCATTGTCTGTCTGTTTATCTGGTCGCTGATATGGATTTACAGTGATGCAGAGAAAAGGCAGAAAAATGGGTTGCTGGGCGTTGTTTTTGCCTTAGTGGCTGTGTGGCCTTGGTCACTGTTATGGTGGGTCTGGCTCAGACCACCACGCCTGACTACGCCATCTCCACTAAACACATCATCAATATCCAAGCCATCGTCATGAGACGTGCATACACACAGTGGCTCAATCTCAAAACAGCCCGCAAATTTTCATTGCCTGCTTCGCGTCTTTGCGTCTTGGCGTGAGATTTTAACTTTCCCTTCCCGCGCCACTCGCGCCGCCGTGCGCATCTTTGTGTTTGTCCAGCCGCGGTTTTTAAGGTTGATTGGACGGGCGGCGAAAGCCGATTTTGAAAAATGCGCCCTGAATTTCTTGATGCCTGCCGGAAAAGCGGAATCGCGCCGACGCAGTTCGTTCTCATCGTCAGCGTCGGCGGGCAGGCCATTTCGCTTTTTGAGAAGACCTCCGCGTCCTGGCGGCTTGGCCGCAAAATGCGCTGCTCCACGTCGCGTTTCGGCGTCGGGCAGGCGGAAGGCTCGAATTGCACGCCGCTCGGACTGCATCGCATCGCGGAAAAAATCGGCGCGGACGCGCCGGCGGGAACGGTTTTCAAGTCGCGCAAAGCCGTCGGCCACACATCACAGCCGGAATTTGCGGACGCCAAAATCACCACGCGCATCCTGTGGCTGGAGGGACTCGAACCCGGCTTCAATCGCGGCGGCGGCGTGGATTCGCACGCGCGTTACATTTACATCCACGGCACGGCGGACCAGGCGGGCATCGGCAAACCCTCGTCGTGCGGCTGCATTCATCTGGCCGACGCGGATTTGATTCCGCTTTTCGATTTGCTGCCGGTTGGCACGCTCGTTTGGATTTCTGAAAAGTGATTCGCGGGTCGCAAATCGAGCATCGCAAATTCAGTCAAAGCCTCGTTACCTTGACTGATGCAAACAATTATCTGCGCTTGCAATCCCGCAAACATGGCATAAGTTGTCCGCGTGTTGGTCCGCCTTGGAAAATGTTTTGTGGTCGTTTCGCTGGTGGCGACGCTCGGCGCGCACTGGGCGCTGCTGCAAACCGTCGCGTGGACGGCCATGCTCGCGGACAACCTGCGCGCGCATTCGCTCTCCGAATCCGTGACCCGCACGTTCGACGGCAAGTATCCCTGCCCGATTTGCAAAGCCATCGCCGCCGGCAAGAAATCTCAAAAAAAGAGCGAGACCACCCTGCAAACGCAGAAATTGGAATTCCCGCCCGCGAAGGAAAATCCGGTTTTCATCCCGCCGTCGGATATCCAGCTTTTGCCGCAGGCGGTTTTTTTCGCCGGAACTCTCACGCAAAAGCCGCTGCTGCCGCCGCCGCGCGGATTCCTCGCCTGATTCAATCGTGGTTGGCTGCCCGCGCCGTGTTGGCGCGGGCTTGAATGCTTTCCTTTAACCTTGAGAGCGCCGTTGCGCGTTCTCGCAATTTTGAAATTTGAAAAATGAAAAACAGAAATAAAACAAGTAATTCAGCGGCGGTAAAAATGGGTTGTGGTTTGCTGGCGGGAATGCTCGCGCCGAGCATGGTTCACGCCTGCGCGTGCGGCTGCGGCGTTTTTGACGTGGCGACGAGTTCGATGTTTCCGAACGGCCAGGGCGGAATGGCCTGGTTGCAATTCGCTTATCAGGATCAAAACCGCAACTGGAGCGGCTCCTCCATGGCGGACGCGGCGAACAATGGCGACAAGGAGATCGAGACGGACTTCGTCACCGCCGGTTTCCAGTATATGTTCAATTCCAGTTGGGGAGTCCAGTTTGAAGTGCCTTTTGACTACCGCAAATTTACAACCGTTTCCAACAATCAAAATCCGAACCTTCCAAACTTTGGCAATCAAACCGCAACTGTAAATTGGGGCGCGCTTGGCGACATCCGGCTGGAAGGCATTTACACGGGATTCTTTGCGGACCAGTCTGCCGGCGTGACGTTCGGCCTCAAGCTTCCGACCGGCGATTGGACCCATGAGAATGCCTACGGCGACATTGACCGCGACAGCGAAATCGGAACCGGCAGCACGGACATTTTGCTCGGCGGTTTTTACCGAGGCAACATCACGAAGGATGAAAAATGGGACTGGTTCGCGCAGGCATTGCTGGATGTGCCGGTGCTGACGCAGGTCGGATATCGTCCGGGCATCGAACTGGACGCCGCAGCGGGAATTGATTACAAGGGATTCTCGCTTGGCCGGATGAGGATTTCGCCGATGGGTCAGGTCATTTTTTCCGAGCGGACCAGCGACAGCGGCTCGAATGCCAACCCCGACAATTCCGGCTACCAGCGCATCCTGCTTTCGCCGGGAATTGAATTCCACATTCATCCGGTGAAAATTTACGCGGACGTGGAGTTGCCCGTTTATCAAAACTTCACCGGCAATCAGCTTGCCGCCCCGGTGCTTTTCAAGGTGAGCGCAAGCTATATGTTCTGATTATATCCCAATCAAAATCCAATTATGAAAAAGTTAAAATTGTTTCTTGGAATCATCCTCGTTGCAATGTGAGCCGCCATTCCGCTGGCGGCTCACGCCGACGATTCCACCAACGCGCCGGTGAAGCCGTATCCACTTAAGACCTGTCTGGTGTGCGGCATGGAGTTGGGCACGATGGGACAGCCTTACGTCTTTACCAACGCCAACCAGGAAATCAAACTGTGCAGCAAGTCCGAGAAGGCGGACTTTGACAAGGATCCGGACAAATTCCTGAAAAAACTGGCCGATGCCGAAGCCAAACTGAAAAAGTAAATTGCATGTCCAGCAAAGCCGGTTCCAAACAACGCAAGGGCCGAAATGAAGAACGACTGTTTGCCACGGTTGCAATAGTCGGGTCTTTGGTTTTTGGAGCCGGCTTTAGCTGGCTGCTATTCGCCATGAACAGCCGGGATGAGACGCAAATCGCGCCGGCTGCGGCGAATTCAAAAGCCGCCGTCATCGCGCCGGACCATCCGCGGCAGTTGGTCAATTTTTCGCTGACCGACCGCACCGGCCGGGCCGTCACGCAGTCGGAACTTGCCGGCAAATTCCTGGTCGTGGATTTTATGTTCACGAGTTGTTCGCTGACGTGTCCGGCTGTTACCGGCCAGATGGCACAGATCCAGCAATTGACGACAAATCAACCGGATGTGGAACTGGTCTCATTGACGGTTGATCCGCGCGACGACACGCCCGCCGTGCTCGAAAAATACGGCGAACGTTTCGGCGCGGACACCAACCGCTGGCTGTTCCTGACCGGCGACAGGACGGACTTGTATAATCTGATCGGAACCAGTTTTCTCGCATCGGACACCAACAACGAGTTCGGTTTCATGCCGGGCAACTTCGCCCATACCGAGCGAATAGCCGTCGTGGATGCGCACGGCCATCTGCGCGGATATTTCGATGGCTTAAACCAAAACGCGGCCGCAGACGTGGCCGATGAAATTGCAAAACTACGAAATTCAAATCCTTGAAAATAATTGTCATGAAATATCTGATCCTTTGTTGTGCCTTGCTGTCAGTCCAAGCCCTCTTCGCCGCGTCAACGAACGGCGACCAAAGCACGAAGTCCTATCCCGCGCGCGGAGTGATTGAAAAAATCGCGCCGGACCTGCGCCAGGCCACGATTCATCATCAGACCATCCCCGGCTACATGATGGAAATGACGATGGACTTTAACTTGAAAAACACGAACGAAATAAGCGGCATTTCGCCCAACGACGAAATCACATTTACGCTGGTCGTCGGTCAAAACGACGAGTGGATCGAAAACATCCATCGTGTCGGGCGGGCCGTTGAAACGACGACCAACAAAATCATCCGAACATCGGGCCTGTCCGGAGTCATGATGATGCCCGAACTCAAATCGGGCGACCTTCTGCCGGATTATGTGTTGAAAGCGGAAGGCGGAAGTCAAATCCACGTTTCGGATTATCGCGGCCGCGCGCTGGCATTCACCTTTTTCTACACCCGCTGTCCACTGCCGGATTACTGCCCGCGGATGAACAACAACTTTGCGCAGGCGCGGAAAATACTCCTGGCCGATGCCAGCGCGCCGACAAACTGGCAGTTTCTTTCAATTTCCTTTGATCCTGAATTTGACACGCCGGACGTATTGAAAAATTACGCCGATGTCTATCGCGGCGACGATGCCAGCCGCTGGTCGTTTGCCTCCGCTCCCACAAATGTGCTTGCTGACGCCGCCGGGCATTTGGATTTGATGGTCATGCGCCAGGGCAACGGCCTTTCGCACAATTTGCGGACGGTCGTGCTCGACCCGCAAGGGCGCATCTACCGCCAATTTGACGGCAACCAATGGACCCCTCAAGAACTCGCCAGCGTAATGCGGGCAGCCATGCAAGAACAGACAGGTATCGCCCAGTGACGCGGCAGTTTTGACCCGATCCGCAAAAAAAAGATTCGGGCGACAGTCGCCAAGGAGGTGGGGATGGAGAATCCCGCTGAAGAAACGACTGTCCGCCCGAATCAAAATCAAATTGTGAAGACCGAATCTTTCCGATCCAGCTTCCAAACTCGTTCTGCTTGAGAAAGAACTGTAACCTCTTCCACCCCAATGCCATTACTAACCTGCGGTGACTATTCATCCAAAGCCGGAAACAAGCTCTCCTTTTTTTGGCAAGCAGTTAGTAAAAATTGCCCTGTTGAACTTGGATGCCAGACGGCCCGGCGACCGGAAATCTGAAAACTTCTCCCTTTTCAGTTCGCATTTTTGGCTTACCTTCTCCCGGCATGACTTTGACGGAACAAATGACGCGGCTGGCCCGGCAGGCCAAAACCGCGTCGCGCGAACTCGCGAAGCTGACGACGGCGGAGAAAAACGCCTGTCTGCT